>Ga0193727_1000984_pt1 | contig 11632 bp, 11 predicted proteins | sample H2c2metaG_FD_143051 | JGI IMG/M metagenome (GOLD analysis project Ga0193727, IMG submission 143051) | Soil microbial communities from a riparian zone of the East river system, Colorado, United States - H2c2 | ecosystem: Environmental > Terrestrial > Soil > Riparian zone | place: USA: East River...
GGGGCTTTCGCTGCAGAATCGCGGCCACGCTTTCTCGCTGGATGCGGCAAGCCCCAATTGCGTCGCACCGCGCAAGCGGCCGTTTCACACCATCATCCCCGGTTTCCTCACCAGGGATGGATTGCCGCAAATGAGCTTCGGTGTGATGGGAGCCAATATGCAGCCGCAGGGACATCTGCAGACCCTGGTACGCATGCTGGTGTACCGGCAGCAGCCGCAGGCGGCCTGTGACGCGCCGCGCTGGCGCTTCAATCAAGGCCTGTCGATCAATGTCGAGGCGGCGATGCCGAGCGCGACCACGCTTAAGCTGCGGGAGTTAGGCCATCAAATTGAAGTCATTCAAGACAGCTATCAAGATTTCGGCGCCGGCCAATTTATCTGGCGCTTGGGCGATCCGGCCATCGAAGGGTATGTGGCCGCGAGCGATCCGCGGCGCGACGGTCAAGCGGCGGGATATTAGGAAATCGCGGCCGCATTCGCCGCGAGTCGGGCGGCGCAGAGGGTTGAGGCTCGAATGAAAATAGAGGCAATGTTATGGATCGTGGTCTTGATCTTGGTGGCGCTGGCGTTTCTTTTTCCGAAGACTCGAACCTTCAGCCTCTCTGCCATTGGCGTCGCCATTGTCGCGATTGTCGCCATCGTCGTCATCGCCAAGCGCGGAGAACCGGTTGCACCGGTTGCCGCGGCGCCGCCGTCCGTTGATCAAAAGCCGGTCGATTTCGAGCGCTTTCATATCGAGAATTTGGATAAAGCGGATCCTGAGGCAAAAAACCGCATACGCGTCGCGGAAATTCGATTCGACCAGATACGCGCCCAGCCCGGAGCGGAACGCGGCAGCATCGGCAGGATTGTGGCGCGGCTTTACAACGACTCCGCGACTTACACATTGACCGACTACGGCTACTATCTTGTGGTGCAGGACTGCCTCAGAGCCGTCTGTACGACGGTCTTCGACCAACGTGGACTATCCGCAGCGTCGGTGCCGCCCAACCAAGCGCGCGACGTCGAGATTGCAATCCGAGACGGAAGTACGCGCAATTTGCCACCGGTCAAAATACTCGGAACTGCGAATATCCTGCTCACGCCTGACGGCACGCGTGCCCAACTCGCCGGCAGCGAAAAATCCACCAACTAGTGGCATTAAGTAGATAGTGGAACATATTGAAATATAAAGTAATTAGCTCTCAAGGACAGAGCTCCTCGTCGACGCGGTGGTCCCAGTGGGCCACCGCACCATCGATCGCCAACGAACGGCGACCCTAACCCAGCATTGACTGGCGGCGCTTTGGCGCGATTCCGAAAGACCGTGAACGTGGCAATGAAATAGATTGCATGCAACGAGGACTGGATTACCGCCCAACTGAAGGAGGAGGACCATGAGCCTTTCACGCCGCGCGTTTATTGAGAACGGTGCCATTCTGATCGCCACCATCGGAGTTTCCGAGGTTGCCTGGTCGGCCTCCGCGCCGATGCTGTCGGAATCGGACCCGACCGCAGTGGCGCTCGGATACAAAGCGAATGCTTCGACCGTCGACAAGGCGAAATTCGCTCAGTACGCATCTGGTCAATCGTGTTCCAGCTGCGCTCTATATCAGGGAACCGCGGGCTCCTCCTCGGGCCCTTGCGCCATTTTTGCGGGTAAAGCAGTATCGGCGACGGGCTGGTGCTCCTCGTACGCGAAGAAACAGTAAGTGCTCTTCGCACTGTTTCGCCATCTCGATTTCCTCCGGGCGATAAGTCATTTTCCCTTCAATGCGACGGACGCTGCTTCGCGGCCGTAGGTGGGAGAATGCGCGTATGACGCCGGCACGTCCCACATGCGAGCGGCGTACCACACGGCCCAGGCGACAATGAACAGCGACATGACCCACACCCAAACCGGAATCGAGGAGCGCGCTTCGGCACGGCGAGGGTCGAATGGATCGTCGGTGCTGAACGCGTCCACCGTGAGGCGCACCGTGCCGCTGCGTATCGAGTTGGGCCGCAGGCCGGAGACGATGATGCCAGGACCGTTGCGCACCACGAACGGAATTTCTTCGACGCCCTCCCGTCCATTCTCGCCCTCGGCACGAACTACCAGGCGATGCGCGCCGTCGATAAGACCCAGCGTGTCGAGCGCAATGTCGATCGGGAGTTCGCGATCAATAAGCGGCTGCGAGTTGTCATCCAGATAAACCCTGACGCGCGGTTTGTCCGCTCGCTCAGCGGTCATGGCGCAGCACCATGTATTTGGGATGCCGAGGATCGGCTTCGCCGGGGCGAAGCAGCATCCAGCCCATTGCCACGAAGCATGCCACGGTGATCGCACCGGCGATCCCAATGATGATGAAGTTTCCCCAGAACGGACCGGTCAGATGATGATGCACAGCGACCTCCAACTTGTACTTGGTTCAGCGGAGCTGAATTCATTTTGGCTTTGCCCGCTCGGTACCCACCTGCGCAGCGACGATCGGCTTGCCGTGGTTGCCCCATGAACTGCGCTCGTAATCGATGAGATCGGCGATATCGGCATCGCTTAGCGTTGCAGCAAACGGCGGCATGACACTGCTGTAAACCACGCCACTCACCCTGGCGTCGTGCAGGCCATTCAACACCACGTCGATGTGCTTCGTGGCGTCGTCCTTGTTGACGACGGCATCGTCTTTCAGCGACGGAAATGCCCCCGGCAATCCCTCGCCGCTCGCCTGATGGCAGGCGGCGCAGTTGGCTGTGTACAAGGCGGTACCCTTGGCCGCATCGTAGCTTCCGGAGGGTGCTGCGCTCGGAGATTCTCGCGCACTCGTCGGCGATTCCTCGGTGGGTGCGGCGGACGCAGGCAACGCGGGCTGTTTCAATGAGGCCAAATACGCAATCAACGCGTCGGCCTGGTGCGTAGGCACCACCACACCACGCGCAGGTGCGTAGCTCTTGGGTAAGGGAACCGGACTCACTCCCGCGGGCGTTTGCGCTACGACATCGAACATCCAGTTGAACGACGGCATGATGGATTCAGGCACCACGGCCCGCGGGTTATACAGATGAATGTATTGCCACACCGAACTCGGCTGGCGTGCGCCGATATTGGTAAGATCAGGACCGGTGCGTTCCGAACCAAGCAGCTCTGGAGTCTGGTACTTGAAATCACCGGGAGCCGACGGGCGCCCGAATGCTTTGTCTGCCTCAAGCGGCCGCACCTGTTGGGTATGACAGTAGCTGCAGCCATTGGCCACATACACCTCACGCCCCTCCGATTGCAAAACCGTGAGCGGCTCAACGCCGGGGCCCGCCGGTATCTTCGACAGCTCGATGCCGGGCCATACGCCCATCGTCCACGCAAGACACCCGTAGACCAAGGTTGATCCGCCCACAATCTGCAGCAGCTTGTTCATGCCACCGATTCCTCGGCACGCAAGGACTGCAACGGCGATGCGACCGCGCCCGGCCCGTAGCACATGCGCCACACATTCCAGCCAAACACGATGTGGCTTAAGAACATGAGCAAACCACCCACGCCGCGCCCGACGTAGTAACTCTGCATGTCGATGACCGACTGGATGAAGGGCAAGCCGTGCATCCAGTCAAGTCCCTGGATGGTCCCGCCGATGGAGAGGGAGGTGACGTAAATAAAGCAGCCGACGAGTGCCATCCAAAAATGCAGCGCCATACCCAGGTGGCCGGCCTTTTTCCCGGTCGCCAACGGCAGTAGCCCGTAAATGCCGCCCCATATCGCGAATGCGATGATGCCGTACATCGTGAGGTGCGAATGACCCACCGTGAAATCGGTCAAGTGCCAGACTTGTTGCAGCGAACGGAATGCTTCCAGCGTTCCTTGAGTGGATCCAATCAAGTAACTCATCACGCCCACGAAAATGAACATCAGCGGGTAGGAATGAATCAGGTCCCTGATACGGCCGCGCATGGTCAGCAGAAAATTGCTGCTGCCCCCCCACACCGGGACCAACATCGCCACGCTAAATACGATGGCGATGGTCTGCAGCCACCAGGGCAGCGGGCTGAACTCGAAGTGGTGCGCCCCGATGATCGGGTAGAACAGCAGGTTGGTCCAGAATGCGAACACGCCCAGCGCGTACGAGTAGATCGGCCGGTTCAGCAACTTTGGTAGCGAGTAATAGATCACCCCTAGTGCCAGCGGAGTGAACCACATGCCCACGGCGTTATGCATGTAGAAGCCGGATACCGCCACCTGACCGAGTCCATACTGATACCATGGCACGATGGCCACGACCGAAATAATCGCGGCCCACAGCGTCCCGCCGATGATGTACCAATTGGATAAATAGATATCTGCATTGGAGCGCCGCGCGACCGTACCGATGAGATTCCAGGCGGTCACCACCAGGGCCGCCAAAAAGATCAACCGAATCCACCAAGGCCACTCGCGGTATTCGAGATCGCCATCGATGTAACCGAGATCCAGCGCAACGGTGCCGGCGAGCGCCGCCACATTGAAGAGCACCAGGCCGGTCCACGCCAGCGTGGCATTGTAGAGTTTCGTGCCGCAGCTGCGCGCGGCAACGTAATATCCCAACCCCACCAAAGCGATGCTCGCAAATCCGTAGAACGTCGCGTTGGTATGGATGGGACGCAGCCTTCCAAACGTCAACCAGGCGCCGGGACCGAATTCCGGTGCCCCAAATTTGAATGCGATCAACAGGCCCACGCCGGTGGCAAATAACAGCCACAGCGTGGCGGTTACCGTATACGCGGAGAACACGGAAATCAGCGCGCGATTGTCCTTCTCACTCAGGTCTGAGTGGCGCGCCGTGACCTCTGTTTGCATAGCTTCTTTGCCTCTTCGCGATCCACGCCTCAGTCGGTCTGGTCCATTGCTCTCGGGAGATGCATCGATTGAACGCGAGCCACGGCGACTCGCGGTTCCACTGAGGAAGGCTCGCGCGCACACTTGCTCTGCGGTGCTCTCGCACACAGTGCGAGGCAACCGCCAACGATAAAGGGACCGAATCGCCAATATGAGCTCGCTGCAGCAACATGTCAGGCGACCTTGGGATGTTCCCGGCGAAATTGGTATGGCGTGTTGCCCGCGAACTTTTTGAACACCGTGGTGAAATGCGCCTGCGTTTGGAATCCGACACTTAGAGCGATATCGACGAGCGTGTCCGACGTTGCAGCCAACATCTGTTGAGCACGCGCGATGCGTTTGCGCAAAACGAAATCGTGCGGCCGCATACCGGTGGTAGCTCGGAACTGCTTGGCAAAGTACATGCGGCTCAGGCCGGCCGTGGCCGCAAGATTCGCCAGCGTGATGCGCCCGCCGATATTCGTCTCGATATACGTCACGACCCGCATAAGCCGCCATGTTGGCAGCGTTGTCACGACGTGCGGTTTTCGCGCAGGAAGAACCTGAATGTGCACGCAAAAGGCGGGCGGCGGCGGCCAGCTGATGGGGCCACAGCCGTCCGGAAGATTAGCGTGACCTAACGCTGTCGCGTGTAATTCCGCACCCGTGAATGAGTCGATTGGTGATAACAATTGCAGCGGCATGGTGTTCAGTCTCGTGCTATTGGCGGTGGGTGATGGGACGTGCGCTTGATGGGGGAGCAGCTAGCTGAAGTGTCGGCGATAGGCGCTCGGGGTCAGGCCGGTGAGCCTGCGAAACGCTGTGCAGAAAGCGCTCGTGTCGTTGTATCCTACGGTAAGGCCGACATCGGTGACCGACGCGGCGCGTTTCGCCAGTAATGTCTTAGCGCGTTCGATGCGCTGACTCAACTGATAGCGTTGCGGCGGCATGCCCAAGGATTGACGGAACGCGCGGCAGAAATAGCAGGCGCTCAGGCCGACCATCCGCGCCAGCGCTTCAAGTGATATCGGCTCGGCAAGATGCTCCTCGATATAGGCGACTGCCTTTCGTCGTTGCCATGCGGCGAGACCACCGCGAGGTTGTGCTTCCGCGCGGTGAGTTGCCGTATTGATTCGTACCAGCTCATGTGCCAACACGACCCCCAGAGCTTCGAGGTACTGTCGATGATCTGAGTCGCCGCCCTCGATCAATGTCGCCAGCTTCAAGGCCGTCTGCAAGGTTGCGTTGTCCTCGAAGAATATCCGCGGCGACAGCGGCGATTGCGAGCCACCCAGGGGATTGGTTGCGAGCTGGACGGGATTGAAATAGAAAAACACGACGCGCGAGAGCGTGCGCGGCTCATGCCAGTCGTGATATGTATGGCCGGCCGGCACAAAGACGAGTTTTCGGCTGCAATCCTGAAGTGTGGATTTCGGCAGGCCCTCGATTACGGTGCAACCATCGTGACGCACGCCGCGTTCATGTACCACCAACATGTGGAGGGGCGAACAAAAGCGGTAGTCAATTCTCCCGCGCCGCCTGTCCTGGACGATCTCGACTGCCATGCCAGGTCCGCTGGCCGTTCGCCGGCTAACGGCGTCGGGTGGAGAGACTTGCACGACAGTATTTTCAGTTTCCGGTAACGCGCCTCGTTCGAATGCAGGCGGGACGACCGATTGGCGTATTGCGTAATTGCTCGGCTCGAAAGCCGTCGCATGTTCCCCGTGCGCTGAGTCGGACATAACCTTTACCCTTCCCTTGATCGATCTTCGAATGGTGTTTCTCGAAGTTGTTCTTGGGTATCGCTACTTGCATGACAGAGTAGCCAGAGCGGGGCGGTGAGTCGATTCTACGAAGGTTGGCGCGCGCAGCCTTTCGTTGCAGGGCTCTATACTAAGATTCAGAAGTGCTCACCGGTGGGTTGCATCTCCTGCCAGTGCCGCTTCGACGCATCTGATCAATGTGGGTGCGTCGAATGGCTTGGATAGAAAGCAAACGGCACCGTCATGCAGCGCCCGCAGGCGCGCGGACTCTTCTGGGAACGCGGTGATAAAGATGAACGGCGTGCTGCGTCCCTGTTTACGCAGAGCGGTTTGCAGTTCGACACCGCTCATGTCCGGCATTCGCACGTCCGTGATCACGCATGACGTTTCATCTATTTGGTGTGAGCGTAAGAACTCCGCCGCCGACGCAAATGTACCGACGGTGTAGCCCCGTGCCCTGAGCAGACTGTCAGCCGCTACGCGAATGGACGCATCGTCGTCTATGACTGAGATCACTGGACGAGTCCGCGGAAGCGGCTCGTCGCTGGGGGCAGCCTTATTGGAGCGTGGCACGCATACATCGTGCACCGCATGGCGGTCTCTAAGAAGTTATACTTAGGTTTAGCTGCGCTTCGGTTGGGCGCGGCGAATTCCGAGAGTGTCGGCGATTCGCGCCAGATCGGCCAGCGACCGGGTCCGCATTTTTCGCATAACGTGGCTGCGATGGACCTTTACTGTGATCTCGCTGACGCCCAGTTCCTCAGCAATCAGCTTGTTCAGCATGCCGGCGGTAACAAGGGCCAACACCTCGCGCTCGCGGGGGGTCAGCGACTCGTACAACAATCGCAGGTCCGAAACGATCTTCTCGTGTGCCCGCCTCTTTTGATCCGCATCGAGCGCCTGGGTCACAGCGTGAAGCATCTCCTGATGGCGGAACGGCTTGGTCAGGAAGTCGACGGCGCCGGCCTTCATGGCCTGCACCGACATCGGGATATCGCCATGACCCGTCATAAAAATAATCGGGATGTGAATCCCTGACTTGGCCATTTCGACCTGAAAATCAAGACCACTCATCCCCGGCAACCTGATATCGAGCACCAGACAGCTGGGGGCATTCGGAAGCTTGGTCTGCAGCAATTCGGGGGCCGACCCGAACACCTTGACCCGCAAACCAACCGACCGGAAAAGGCCGGAAAGCGATTCGCGCATTGCCATGTCATCGTCAATGACAAGAACGACGGGCTCTTCGCCTCCTCCAACGCCGCTCGGCAATGTCGGCCGTATAGTCACTACGGTGCAACCGTTTGATGCGATAGCGCCATACCCATCGTTCCCTCACGAGCCGCACGTCCCACCTACATTTAACATACTTCGATCGGATCAGCATCTCGCAGTCGGCCGGCCCAGGTTTTAAGTTCTGCTCATCAATGCAGATCAATGCGAGCCAAGCGCTCGCAAGCGCCTTGACCCAAGTCGGCGCTATTTTCATCAGCGACCAGCCGGATCCACGATTAGAACAGGTCATGTGTTGCATCCGTAACGCGCGCCGCGCCGGGCGACACAGTCCGGAATTGTCAGAGAGCTAAAAAGGACGCAACAACGTAAGAGTGGCGCAAAGCCCCGGATGTCGACTCCCGTTCAATAGCCTGGGAAATGAATTTGATGCGTCGAAACCTCATCAGACTGCCGGGCGGCCCGCTGGCTCGAAATGCCGCCGCCGAGATCGCGCGCGTGCAGCAATGAACGCCATTGTCCTCATAGCCCTGAAACGGCCTTACACATTCATCGTTCTGGCGATCCTGATCCTCATTTTCGGCGGACGCGCCGCGCTGAGTACGCCGACGGACATTTTTCCGAATATAGGGATCCCCGTGGTCGCGGCCGTCTGGACCTATAACGGCCTGACCCCCGAGGACATGTCGGGACGGGTCGTCTATTACTACGAACGCGCGCTTACGACGACGGTCAGCAACATCGAACATATCGACAGCGAGTCGCTGTACGGCCGCGGAATCGTCAAAATCTATTTCCAGCCGGGGACGGATGTGGCGGCCGCTCAGGCCCAGGTCACTGCAGTCTCGCAAACCGTGCTGAAGCAGATGCCGGCGGGGATTACGCCGCCGCTGGTGCTGTCCTACAATGCATCGTCGGTGGCCGTTCTGGCCCTACAGATCTCATCGGACCAGCTGACGGGATCGCAGTTGTATGACATGGCCTCCAACCTGATCCGGCCGATGCTGGTCTCGGTGCCGGGCGTGGCGGTGCCCGCACCCTATGGAGGGACGTTCAGCTACGTCCAGGTGGATCTCGACCAGCAGAAGCTGCTCGCGCACGGCCTGTCGGCGCAGGACGTATCACACGCTTTGGCACAGCAGAACATCGTGCTGCCGGCGGGTGACCAAAAGATCGGGGCGCTCGATTTCCTTGTCGAGACCAACGCCTCGCCGGTGAATGTGGATACGTTCAACGCATTGCCCATCAAGCAGGCAGGCCTCGCGGTGGTGACCGTCGGCGACGTCGCCCATGTGTATCTCGGCGGGCCGCCGCAGACCAACTCCGTACTGGTCGGCGGGCACCAGGCCGTGCTGTTGGAAGTGCTCAAAGCGGGAAATGCCTCGACGCTCGCAGTGGTCGCGGGTGTCAAAGCAAAAATACCCCAGATTCTGCGGACCTTGCCGGCCGGCGTGAAGATTACACCGCTCAACGATGCCTCGACCTTCGTGCGCGCTTCGGTGAAAGACGTCGTGCAAGAAATGGTGATGGCGGCCGTGTTGACCGGCCTGGTCGTCCTGTTGTTCTTGGGCTCCGGACGCTCGACCTTGATCGTCGGCACTACGATCCCGCTCTCGATCCTGTGCTCCATCATGGGGCTCGCCTGGGCCGGGCAGACCATCAATGTGATGACGCTTGGCGGCCTCGCGCTTGCGGTGGGCATCCTCGTCGATGACGCGACGGTGATGATCGAGAACATCGATGCGCATCTGGCGACCGGCTTGGAGCTGAAGGCGGCGATCATCGAGGCGGCGAACCAGATCGTGATTCCCACCTTCGTCTCGACGCTCTGCATCTGCATCGTTTGGTTGCCGCTGTTCCAGTTATCGGGCGTCGCCGGCTACCTGTTTCTGCCAATGGCCGAAGCCATCGTCTTCGCAATGCTCGCCTCCTTCATCCTCTCGCGCACGCTGGTTCCGACGTTGGCGGCTTATCTACTGCCCGCGCAGGTCGCGGCCCGCAAGGCGGGTGGGGAGCCGCGAGGCCGCTTCGGCCGCTTCCAAGCGGCGTTCGAGCAACGCTTCGATCGGTTTCGCGACAGCTACAGAGAGCTGCTGGCAAAGGTAGTTGCGCGGCGCGGCCGATTCGTTGTCGGGTTCCTGGCGGCAGCACTCGTCTCGGTGAGCCTGTTGATGCCCTGGCTGGGGCGCGATTTCTTCCCGGGTATCAAGTCCGGCGAGATCGACATGCATTTCCGGGCGCCGATCGGGCTACGCCTCGAAGAGGCCGGCAAGGTCGCCTCGCTGGTGGACACGGCCATCGGCACGTTGCTGCCGGGCCACGTCACCAATGTCATCGACAACTGCGGCCTGCCGACCAGCGGCATCAACCAGGCCTACAGCGCGAGCGCCACGATCGGACCGCAAGACTGCGACGTCACCATCAGCCTCAACGACCAGGCATCGCCGGTCGATGCATACCGCGCGATTCTGCGCGATAAATTGCCGAAGCTGTTCCCGGGCACGAGCTTCACTTTTCCGGCCGGCGATATTACGGCGAAGATTCTGAACTTTGGCCTGCCGGCGCCGCTCGATGTGCAAATCATCGGGCGCGATATCACAGCGAACATGGCCTACGCGCAGCGAGTGGTCGCCGAGATGCGCCGCATTCCTGGCATCGCGGACGCGACCATCGAACAGTCGCTGGCGCAGCCGACCCTGCTGATCTCCTCGCATCGTGCCTTCGCACTCGGCGCGGGCCTGACCGAATCCGACATCGCCGACAACGCGCTGGCGACGTTGTCGGGATCCGGACAAGTGTCGCCCACCTACTGGCTCGATCATAAGACGGGGGTTTCGCACTTGGTGAACCTGCAAACACCTCAGACGCAGCTGACTTCGATGAGCGATCTGGAAATGATCCCGATCGACAAGGGCGACGGTGACCCGAACGGACAGGGCGTGCAAATCCTTGGAAGCTTGAGCCAGATCACCCAGGTCGGGCGGCCGCTCGAGGTGTCGCATCGCGACATCATGCCGGTGATCGACATTTACGCGAGCAACGCCGGACGCGATCTCGGCGCGGTGAGCGATGCGGTCGAAGCGGTCCTTTCGCGGATGAAAAGCGACGTGCCGCACGGCGCGATCGTGCAAGTGCAGGGGCAGGGGGTGACGATGAAGGCGGCATATGTGCAGCTGCTGGTTGGACTCGCATTCTCGATCCTGCTCGTCTACCTCGTGATTGTGGTCAACTTCCAGTCCTGGCTCGATCCTTTCATCATCATCACGGCCCTGCCGGGCGCGCTGACCGGGATCGTTTGGTCGCTGTTTCTGACCGGCACCACGCTGTCAGTACCTGCACTGACCGGCGCGATCATGTGCATGGGCACCGCGACTGCCAACTCGATCCTGGTGGTGGCCTTCGCCCGCGACGAGCTGGCTGCGCATGGCGATCCGATCCGCGCCGCCGTGACGGCCGGGTACGCGCGCTTGCGGCCGGTGCTGATGACGGCGCTGGCGATGGTGATCGGCATGCTGCCGATGTCGATGGCCAACACGCAGAATGCCCCCCTCGGACGTGCGGTGATCGGCGGGCTCTTGATCGCGACATTCGCGACATTGATGTTCGTGCCGTGCGTCTTCGCCCTGCTGCACCGGAAGCGCTCAACAGTGGGAGAAGTGTCATGAAGCGACGCACAGTATTGGTCTTCGGGTTGCCGGTGGTGGCCTTGGCGGCATTGCTGCTCTACGGAGTTGCGGTGCGCGAACGGGCGCTTGCGGCACTGGCGAAAGTTTCGAAGGAACAGGCAGCCGTTCCGGTCCAGATCATCAGCCCTCAAAAGGGACCCGCCACGCGCCCG
>Ga0193727_1000986_pt1 | contig 11628 bp, 10 predicted proteins | sample H2c2metaG_FD_143051 | JGI IMG/M metagenome (GOLD analysis project Ga0193727, IMG submission 143051) | Soil microbial communities from a riparian zone of the East river system, Colorado, United States - H2c2 | ecosystem: Environmental > Terrestrial > Soil > Riparian zone | place: USA: East River...
ATAGCTGATAAACGGCAGCGGGAGTCCCTTGTTAGGCAGAAGCGATGTCGTCACGCCGATGTTGACCGCTGCCTGCAGAGCGAGGAGCGCAACAATCCCGCAGCCGAGCAGCAGTCCAAAACGATCACGAGCGTGCAGCGCAATCATGATGCCGCAAACAATTATCACAACGAACAAAAAAACCACCAGAAGACTGAACCGCAGGCCAAGTTCTTCGCCGATGATTGGAAAAATAAAATCGGTGTGTGCGTACGGCAGATACAGCATCTTCTGGCGACCGTTCCCCAGTCCGAGGCCGTCCATCCCGCCGCTGCCCCAGGCGATCAACGCCTGCATTTGCTGCAATCCGGCGTCGTCCTTGTAGTTTTGCGGATGAAGAAACGCGGAGAGGCGTCCCATGCGCTCGGAGATTCGCGTCGCAACGAGGATGAGCCCACCCAATGCCGCGAATCCAAGCCCGCCAAGCCATAGCGGATTGGTGCCCGCAACAAACATCACAACAAAGGCCGTTGCTGCGATCAAAGCGGTGGTCCCAAGATCGACTTCGCCCAGCACGAGCGCAGCGGGCAAACTGATGATGATAAGAGGAAGGATCAATCCCGAAAACACGTTGCCGTCCGTCTTTTCACGTCGCGCAAACCAGGCGGCCAGAAAAATGATCGTCGCGATTTTTGCGAATTCCGATGGCTGAAAGGTAATCGAACCGTAGCCGACCCAGCGGCGCGATCCGTTAATGCGCATTCCGATGTGCGGGATGTAGCAAAGCGCAAGAGCGGCCAACGCCACTGCGAACCAAAGCCACCACGTTTTTTGCCAGAATTGGTAATTCACGAGCGCCGCAAAAATGCACGCGACAAGTCCAATCCCAATCCAAATCGCCTGGCGTTTAATGAAAAAATAAACGTCTCCATGGCTATCGCGTGCGTAGGCGCTCGTGCTAAAGAGCATCACGATGCCAATGACGAGCAGTCCCAGCACTGCTAAAAAAAGTATGTAAGCGCTTTTAGGACGCATGGTTCGTGCTGAGCGAAGCGAAGAATTCCTGTTTATATCGCTGGAGCCGGTTCACTATTTTTTGCTCTTTTTTGCCTCCGCTGTTTTCAGATTTGTCGTTGGCTTCGGAACTAAAAGCTTTTGCCCGATCTTCAATTTGCGTGGGTCGTCAATGTGATTGAGCGCGATCAAGTCGTTGTAGGAGACTTTCAATTTCTTTGCGATTCCGACTGGATTATCGCCCTTCTTCACAACGTAAGTCTTTCCTGAAGACGAAGGCGTCTTCGCCTGTTCGTCCTTCGCAGGTGAATGGGAAGGTTTCGGGTCATGTTGGCGATCGTTTTCCTTTTGTGCCGCTGCAACACGAGCCTTGTCGGTACTCGCGTGATTTGCTGTTTGCGCGGCGTCGGCGGGTTTGTTTTCCGTTTCGGTCGACGTCGGCGGCACGAATGCACGTTCACGCGTTTTGATGGCGTTAAACGCAATGATTCCCGAAACGGCAACGACGTGTAGAAGCAAAACAATCAGTAACGCCCGCGACAACTTCATGTTTGGCTCCGGAATACCTTCAAACTCCATCCCCGCCGACGCGGCCGACGCGCGGCGCGCCGTTGCTGCGAGCATTTTCTTCGGGCTGAAAAGGCGCGGGATTTTAATCCGTTTCATTGCGGGAGCGTTTGCACCAGTTTGCGAAATTGATCGCCGCGATCGGCGTAGCTTTTGAACATGTCGAACGATGATGTGCCGGGAGAGAACAGGACAACGTCGCCTGCACTGGCGAGACTGCGCGCGCGCTCGACCGCGTCGGCGAGTGAAGTTGCCATTTCGGATTTGGCCGCACCATCCCATGAGCGTCTGATGCTCTCAGCCATCTCGCCGATCAGGACTGCTGATTTCACTTTGTCTTTCACCAGACAACGCAACGGATCGAACGTGAATCCTTTGTCTTTACCGCCAGCGATGAGCACCACCGGTTTGGTCTGTGCGGCCAAGGCTTTCTCGACCGCATCCAGGTTGGTTGCCTTGGAATCGTTCACGTATTCGATGCCATCGAGTTCGCGCACAAATTCGCAACGGTGCGGGCGCGGCTCGTAATCGCGAATCGCTGGCACCATCTGCGCGAACGACAATCCGCGAGCAACGCCGACAGCGAGCGTCGCCATCAGGTTCTCGATGTTATGTAGCCCGCGCAGCTTCGTATCAGCCAGGCGCAGGACCCGCCGATTTTCATAAACGATTGCGCCGTCAGATAATCGGAAATCTGCGCGATTGGAATAAGCGCTGAAAGTAATCCGGGACGGTCGAATTGTCGGAAGCGCTTCCGCGGCGTTGACGACTGCGACATCCTGCTCGGTTTGATTTTCGAAAATGCGCAGCTTAGCGGCGCGATACTCAGCGACGGAGCGATAACGATCCAGGTGGTCGGGAGCGAAGTTGAGCCAGAGGCTGATCGACGGACGAAATGCTCGGATTGCTTCCAGTTGGAACGAGCTCACTTCAACCGTCAGCACGTCCAACCGCTGGTTTTCACGCGCGACCTCTGAAAGTGGCTTGCCGATATTGCCGCAAGCGATCGTTCGCTGACCGCAGGCATTTAGCATTTGCGCCAGCAATTCTGTCGTCGTGGTTTTTCCGTTCGTGCCTGTCACCGCGATGACTGGCATTTCGCAGAAGCGCCAACCCAGCTCGAGCTCACTGATCGTTTCAATTCCGCGTGAGGAAAAATCGCGCGCCAACGGAGAAACTGGATCGATGCCCGGACTTAGAACCATCCAGTCGTACACAGATGAGTCCCGATCCGCCTCAGATCCACAAACGACACGCACGCCGTGTGCCCGCAGATTGTCCAGCGTAGATTTTAGCAAATTATTTTCGCCGGCACTGTCGAGCACTGTGACCTGTGCTCCCTCCGACGCGAGCAGCAATGCCGCGGCGCTCCCGCTCAGCCCTGCTCCAAGCACGGCCACGTTTTGGTTTTTGTAGCGTCCGGTGTTCATCGCAGTTTCAGCGTGGCCAGCCCCAGCAAGGCGAAGATGATCGAAAGAATCCAGAAGCGAACGATCACGGTCGTCTCCTTCCAGCCGGTTAACTCGAAATGATGATGCAGCGGAGACATGACGAAGAACCGTTTGCCGGTGAGTTTGAAGCTCAGCACCTGCAAAATCACTGAGACGGCTTCGATTACGAAAACACCACCCACTACGACCAGTAGCAGCTCCTGTTTACAACAGATCGCGACAACGCCGATCATGCCGCCGATTGCCAGCGATCCGGTGTCGCCCATGAAAACCTTGGCCGGATAACAGTTGAACCAGAGAAAGCCCAGCCCCGCGCCGATAAGCGCTGAGCAGACAACGGTCAGTTCACCGGCGAACGGATAAAAGGGGACCTGCAAGTATTCCGCCACGCGGAAATTGCCGGCCGCGTAACAAAGCAAAGCATACGCAAATGCCACGGTGATGGTGCAACCGATCGCCAAACCATCCAACCCGTCAGTGAGATTCACTGCATTGGATGTGCCGACGATGACCAGCACAAAAAACACGAAGGTGAACCAGCTCATATTCGCAATCACCGGCGTTTTGATGAAAGGCACGTAGAGCGTACGCGCCTGCACTTCCAGCAGTGGATCGGTGAGAAAGATGCCAGTAACAATCGCCGCGAGAATAATTTGGAAAGCGAGTTTAATCCGGCCGTGAATCCCTTCGGATTTCTTCTTCGTGACTTTCAGATAATCATCGGCGAACCCGAGCCCGCCGAGGTAAACCATGCTGAACAACGCGAGCCAGACGAACTTGTTGTCGAGACGCGCCCAGAGGATGCTCGACACAACGACGGCGCCAATCACCAGCACGCCGCCCATGGTCGGTGTGCCTTGTTTCACCCCTTGCAATTCGGCAAGCCGGTGGACTTCCGCCGCTCCTCGAATCGGTTGTTCGACTTTCAGTGCCCGCAGCTTTTCGATAATGAAATTTCCAAAAATCAGGGTGGTCAAAAATGCGGTGACCGCAGCGGCAATTGCCCGGAAGGTGACGTAAAGAAAAACATTGAACCCGATGAACTGCCCACTCAGGTGATGGAGGTAGTACATCATGGCGAAGTCACGAATGCCGAATTTTGACTACCGAATTGCTCGATTACTTCCTCCGTGCGCGCGGCGCGACTGCCCTTGATCAAAACGAGATCTCCCGGCTCGGCAATTTCGCCTAACAACTTGGCAGCTTCGCCGGTCGATCGTGCGGACAAAACCTTGTCCAAGCCGGCGGTGCGCGCGCCTTCCGCAATCAATTCCGCCGCGTCGCCAATCGTGATCAGTTGATCCACCCCGAGCATCGCTGCGGTCTCACCGACCTCCCGGTGTCCGCGTTCCGATTCGGTGCCGAGTTCCCGCATTTCCCCCAATACCGCGATACGCTTTCCCTCGGCATCGAGCTCGACCAACGTGCGCAACGCCGCTTTCATCGAGTCCGGGTTGGCATTGTAGCTGTCGTCCAGAAATTGCACGCCACCGATCTCCTTGATTTGCAAGCGCGCTTTGGTGAGCGGCGCTGCGGCGAGGCCCGCGGCACATTCCTCGATGGACAGTCCAAATGCCCGCCCCGCGGCGACGGCCAGCAATGCATTCTGCACCATGTGCGAACCCGCCACGGGAAGTTGCGCTCGGCAACGATGCGCGCCCTCGACAATTGTGAACTCTGAGCCCTCAGCACTCTGTCGAATTTCGATGGCCCGCACCGCGCCACCTGTCGTTCCTGCCAACACAACTTTTGCGCGGGTGCGCGCAGCGATTCCTTCAGTGAATGGATCGTCGGCATTCAGAATCACTGTTCCCTGCGGTTCGATCGCTTCGGCCAGTGCTCCCTTCTCCGCGGCGATCGCTTCGCGGGAGCCCATGAACTCGATGTGTGCCACGCCGATGTTCGTGATGATCGCTGCATCGGGCGAGGCGATCTTCGCGAGCGCTGCGATTTCGCCAGGGTGATTCATCCCGATCTCCCAGACGGCAACTTCATCGCCGGAAGTCGCTTCCAGAATTGTGCGTGGCAGGCCTACGTGGTTGTTGAAATTTCCTTCGGTCTTGGTGACCCGAAATCTTCGCGCGAGCACTGACGCAGCGAAATCCTTCGTGCTGGTCTTGCCGTTGCTTCCAGTGATCGCGAGGACTTTCAGCGCGAGCGACCGCCGGTAACTGGCTGCCAGCGTTTGGTAGGCTTGCAGCGTATCGCTCGCCCGGAGAAGTGCGAAATTATTCGGAACACTGCCCGCCCAGTTGAGATCAACGAGAGCGCCTGTAGCGCCAGCTTTTGCACTGGCTTCGATAAAATCGTGGCCTTCAAAATTTTCGCCGCGCAATGCGACGAACAATTCACCCGGTTTAATTGTGCGGGAATCGGTGCTGACCTTGTTGATTACGACCGTCCCGTCGCCGGATGAAAGCGACGCTCCGGCGAACTGTGCGATTTGGGAGACCCTCAGCGGATTCATAACTAAAGCTCCACGGGATGATCTTCGATCGCGCGGCGCGCGACCTGGATGTCATCGAATGGGATGGTGTAATCTGCGAACTCCTGATAATTTTCGTGCCCTTTACCTGCGACCAACACAATGTCGCGTGGGCCGGCGAGCGCAACGGCGCGATTGATCGCCTCGGTGCGATCGACAATTTTTTCGTAGTGATTCGAGCGAAAGCCTTTTTCGGTTTCGGCGATAATTGCGCTCGGGTCTTCCTTGCGCGGATTGTCAGAGGTGATGATGGAGTAGTCAGCGAGGCGGTCCGCCATCTCGGCCATTAAGGGCCGCTTTTGCCGATCGCGATCGCCGCCGCAACCAAAGACCGTAATCAACCGATGCGGCTGGAGTTCGCGCAGAGTCTTCAGAACGTTGGCGAGCGCGTCGGGAGTGTGTGCGTAATCCACGAACACTTGATATTGTCGTTTCGCAGGAACCAGTTCCAGCCGTCCCGGGACTTGCGGCGCTTTCCCAAGACTCAGGACCGCGCTTCGGAGGTTGATTCCCAATGCCTCCGCGGCAGCGAGCGCTGCGATCGAATTTGTGACGTTGAAGCGGCCAATCAGTGGAAGACGAACGAGGTAACTCTTACCGCGCGCGTCGAGCTGGTACGATGTTCCGGTGAATTCGGCGCGATAGTTTGAAGCGCGGAAATCCGCGCGCGACCCCATCCCATAGGTAATAACAGCCACGTTTTTATCCAGCCTGCCGAGCAGTCGTTGGCCGTAACGGTCGTCAATGTTCACAATCGCCAGCGGTTTGGTCTTTTGTTTTTGGCCGGCGAGTCCGGTGAAGAGCTTCGCCTTGGCTTCAAAGTAGTTTTCCATCGTGCCGTGAAAATCGAGATGGTCCTGAGTCAAATTCGTGAAGACGACGACGTTCCATTCGATACCGCGAGGGCGCTCCTGCGCCAGCGCGTGCGAAGAGACTTCCATCGCTGCCGCTTTGCAACCGGCATTGGCGATCTGCGCCATTAGCTCTTGTAAATCGAGCGATTCAGGCGTGGTGCGAATAGCTGGCAAAATCCGTTCGCCGATCTCGTATCGAACGGTTCCGATTAATCCGCAACGTAATCCGGCGTTTTCGCAGATGTGTTTGATGAGAAATGTCGTCGTGGTTTTACCATTTGTGCCTGTGACCGCGGCGAGTTTTAACTTGCGTGCCGGATGGCCGTAAAAAGTTGCTGAAAAATCCGCGAGCGCGGTGCGGGTGTTTTCAACGACTAGAGAGGTGACGCGTGGATCTTTTTGTTCGCGCTCGGCGACGATCACCGATGCCCCTTTATCGATGGCCTGACCGATGAATTGGTGCCCATCGGCTTTCTCACCCCGCAACGCCACGAACATGGTGTGCCTTTGCACTCGCCGCGAGTCATACGCGATATTTTCCACCGGGCGATCAACTGACCCGAAGACCTGGCGAACTGGAGTCGTAGCGAGAAGGGTCTTGAGCTGCATGAGGCTTTAACATCTCCGACAGGAGACGGATTTGCTACGGCGAACCGGGACGAGGTACTCAACGTCGCGAACCATCGGTTAAGGCGATTCGTTCCGCCGGCACGGTCTTGCGAAGTCGCTCTGCCGGCTTTGGTTTTTCGACTCGCTGAATGGGAATCGCTTTGCGAATCTCCTCATGCGGCTCAAGGTCAAGGTAGCGGGCGGCTTTCTCGGCAACGTGGGAAAAAATAGGCCCAGCAACAAGCCCGCCGTAATTCAATTCAGGTTTGCTCGTGTGCGCATCGTCCAGCACGACGAGCCCGACAAACTCAGGGTGATCAGCCGGCAGATAGCCGGCGAACGAAACGACGTACTTTCCGTGGTCGTATCCGCCGTGCGGATTGACCTTTTGCGCGGTTCCGGTTTTTCCAGCAATCGTAAATCCGGGCACAGCAGCAGCGGCGGCGGTTCCTTGATCGCTCACGACGCCGCGCAACGCGTCACCAATTTGTTTGGCAGTTTCAGCAGAGATGACCTGGCGCAGTACCACTGGCGAAACTGAGCTGATTATCTTGCCGTCCGATGCCGTGACCGATTTTACAATCCGCGGCGTCACCAGTTTGCCTCCGTTGGCGATCGTTGCCATTGCAGATGTCATCTGCAATGGCGTGACGCCGACTTCGTGCCCCATCGGAATGCGCGTAATGGAAATTTTACTCCACGTTTGCGGCGGACGAATCACTCCATTGATCTCGCCCGGCAGCTCAATTCCGGTGCGCTCGCCAAATCCAAAGCGCCGGATGTATTCGTAGAATTTTTGGTCGCCGATGCTAAGAGCAAGTTTCGCGGCTCCGATGTTGCTCGATTTGATCAGAATGTCGCGCACGCTCAGATAGCCAAACGCGCGATGATCGTGCAGAGCGGAGCCACCATAGTTCCAGAGGCCGTTCTCACAAAAAAGCTCCGAATCAGGACGCAACTTGCGTTCATTGAGAGCAGCGGCAGCGGCTACGATCTTGAAGGTGGAACCCGGTTCCATCATGTCGATGATGGCCCGGTTTTTCATTTGTTCGGGCTTGGCCTCGGAGCGGAGGTTTAAATCGAAGTTCGGGCGGTTGGCGATGGCCAGGATTTCGCCTGTTTGCGGCCGCATCAGAATGATCGTGGCCTTTTGTGGAGAATACTCCTTCATCGCCGCGTCGATTTCCTCTTCGACAATGCTTTGGAGACCAAGATCGACGGTCAGATGCACCTGGTAACCGTCCCGCGACGCGCGCTCCTGCCCGCGATACGGCACGATTTCCTGACCGGCGCGGTTGTGCTCGATGAAACGGTAGCCGTCCTGTCCGTGGAGGTATTCTTCCATTGAGGCTTCAACGCCCTGGACGCCGTGGCGATCGAAATCCGTAAACCCAATCACGTGGCAAAGCATCGAGCCGTTGGGATAAATGCGCGTGGCGTCGTGCTCGAAGTAGATTCCGCGCAGATTGCCGGAGCGGAGTTTTTCACGCAGCGTATTTACTCGCGCTGCGGGTACCTCGCGCTTGATGACGATGTAGCGGCGATCGCTGTTTAATTTTTCGGCCAGTTCTTGGGAGGGGATCTCCAGTTCGGTATTCAGGAGACCAACGGTTGCTTGCAGATCGCTAAGATGCGTGGCGTCGGCCACGACTGTTTCCACAGGAATGTTGTGTGCGAGAACTTCATTGTTCGCGTCCAGGATCATGCCGCGTTCGGCATGAATGACCTGTTTGTAAACGTGCGTTTCCGCAGCGAGCCCGGCGTATTCGTCGTGCTTGATTGCCTGGAGATAAATCAAGCGAAACGAAAAGATGCTGAACAGGCCGATAAAAGCAGCACACACCATAGCGCAACGAGTTCGGCTACTTGGATTCATGTTGCGGTAAAGGGTTCACGACGGGTTGAATCGCCTCTTCGTCGGTTGATCGCGCCGGAATTGTGAGCCGCACGATCTTTGAATCCGAGACGGGGATCATTTTCAGGTATCCTTCTTTCAAGCGGCGTTGCAAAGACGTGCGCGACGTAAGCGCCGCGATCTGTCCGGCGGCGACATCGTTTTGATAGCGCAGCTTCACGATCTCGTTCTCCACTGCCTTTCTGCGCTCGCCCAGGTGATATAATTGCAGCGTCAGATACACGTAAGCCAACCCGGCAAGCGCCAGAAATGCCGTCATCACAATCCAACGCGCCAGTGATGCCGCGTTCACCGTATTACAATTTCGTCGACGTGATCGGTTCATTTGATCTTCTCTGCTGCGCGCAACTTTGCGCTTCGCGATCTGGGATTCGCGCGCTGTTCTTCCTCGCCCGGCTCAATGGGCTTCGACGTAACAAGCGCAAGGTCGCAGTCGGGATTCCGCCGCGGTTCAGGCCATTCGGGTCTGTCGAGCCATTCCTTGCTATGATCCCGAAAGAAGTTTTTCACTATCCGGTCCTCCAGCGAATGGAAAGTGATTACCGCGATTCGTCCGCCCCGTTCCAGTCGGGGAGTTAAGACGCGCAGGCCTTGTTCCAGTGCTCCAAGCTCATCGTTCACTTCCATCCGCAACGCTTGAAACACTTGAGTGGCCGGATGCTGTCGTCCGTGCCGGCCTACCAGCTTTTCAATTGTGCGCGCGAGCGGGAGGGTTTCGTGAAACGGCGAAGTTTTACGTATTTTCACGATCATGCTCGCGATGCGTCGCGCCCCCGGTTCTTCGCCCAGCTCACGAAAGATGCGGGTCAATTCCTCTTCGCTGTAATCGTTAACGATTGTCGCCGCTGTGAGGCTCGTTTGCGGATCCATCCGCATGTCGAGCGGACCGTTGCGAATCAAACTGAAACCGCGCTCCGCGTTTTCGAGTTGCCGGGAAGAAACACCCAGATCAAGAAGTGCGCCTCCTATGCTGCGAATCCCGAGCTCGTCGAGAACACAATCTGCGTATCGGAAATTTGCCTGCCGCACGATGATCCGCCGGCCAAGATTGGCCAGACGCCCGGTCACGTGCCGGACAGCATCCGGATCCTGATCTAAAGCCAAAACATCGGCACCACTTTCTAGAAGCGCTTCAGTGTGCCCGCCGCCGCCGCACGTTCCGTCGAGGATCAGCAAGCCGGCTTTCGGCTTGAGTAGTTCAAGCGCTTCCTTCTGCAAAACCGGACGATGGTAAATAAAATCCTCCGCGGACTCCGTGGACTCTTCTGGTGCTTTTGGATTGATGGCGAGCCATGCAGGCGGTTCGATCCATAGCGGATTCATGACGAGTTGGCGCACCATACTCTTACAATCCAATCTCCTTCGCTACGTGCTGGTAGGTAGCCGTTTCCTCTTCGTGTGCGCGTTTCCAGCGTTGCAAATTCCAAATTTCAAAACGCCCACGATTGCCTACGAGCGCAACTTCGTTCTTTAATCCAACTTTTTGGCAAAGTTCGTCGGGCAAAACGAGGCGACCCTGCCGGTCCGCGCCTGCGTGTTGAGCGCGAGAATGCAGCTGACGCAAGAACACGCGACGATCGCGCGCGGAAACCTTCTCGCTCGTTTCCGCGACGGAACTCATTTTCGCGAACTCCTTTGGCGACATGACCAGCAGAAACTGGTGTGTCGCCTCAGGCAAAAGAATGAAATCTTCAGGACGATCTCGCCGCCAACGCGAGGGGATCGTAATCCGATTCTTCTCGTCAATGGAATGCCGGAACTCTCCAGCATAGAAGCGTTCGGGTTGGGAATCGGCGTCCATTGGTCGCGTGGAGTAGTAGCCCACTTTACTCCACTTGACCCCACCTTTAACCACCTCCGCAGGAAACGGTCAATAAAAATCTTCAGTCGTTTTGGGTCCGGGGAAGTTGCGTCAAGTCAGTCGACAGACGCGTGGCCTTTCCGTTCGCAAGGGAGAGGAGGGAGGTGGGGGTTATTCCAGTTCTCCCTGCAATGACATCCACGAACGTTCTGTTGCGCCGCCGAAGCGAAATTCGTAAGCTCGTCCGAATCATGAAACATTTCCGGTTCGCGTCCGGGCTCGCGTGCGCTCTTCTCATGTGTGGCGACGCGACCGCGTTCGGCCAAGCTTCGACTGACGCCGTGCGAGTCACGATGTCAATGCACCCGGATGGGTCACGCACCGTTTACAACTTCGACAACGTACAGCACACAGCAGTGTCCACGACAACAGATCCGGATGGCAAAGTTCGCCAGACGATTCGTTATCAACTCGACAACGCTGGCCGCTTCTCGACCGGAGAAGTTTCCGGACCGGATGGTCGCGTTCGACTCAAGAGCCGTTACAAGTATGACGACGCGGGCCGAATCCTGGAAGAAGCTCAAAGCGCAGCCGATGGCACCCTTCTGAACAAGATCGTTTACAGCTACGACCCGGCGGGCAAGCAAACTGGTTATTCCGTCTTTGATGCCTCCGGCAAATTAGTCAGCCGCCCAGGCGGTGCTGCGGCTCGCCCCTCGCCATCGCCAAAATCGCGCGAAAAAACGAAGCGATGACTGGTTAGGGCGCTGCGCTCGGACTCGTGGCCGTTGTTGGCGAAGGGGACGCCGCGCCTTGCGTCTCAAGCGGCAATTTCAAATTGTTGGAGTCGGAACCGCGGATCGTAAATGTGCCGTCGCGTCCGTCCACGCGTGCGCAAAATGTGCCGTCGTTGCTTTGAGCGCCGACGGTGAGTTTTTGTGATGTCTTGTTGT
>Ga0193727_1000987_pt1 | contig 11626 bp, 10 predicted proteins | sample H2c2metaG_FD_143051 | JGI IMG/M metagenome (GOLD analysis project Ga0193727, IMG submission 143051) | Soil microbial communities from a riparian zone of the East river system, Colorado, United States - H2c2 | ecosystem: Environmental > Terrestrial > Soil > Riparian zone | place: USA: East River...
CACGATCGGCGTGAGGCCGAGCGCGTGCGCGGCGACCAGCCCAAGCGCGTAGTAGATCGAGGAGCCGACGTTGCCGTAAGCGGTCGCAAAGAGGCCCGGCACGCCGACCGAGCGTCGAAGGCCGTACTCGGTCAGACGTGCCACGTGGCCTCACTTCCTTGCATCGCATCGACCGCGGGGGGTGCGATCTCCACCCCTCGACGCTAGATCCGCGGGCGTTACGCTCGTGTAACGATCGCCCGCCGGCGCATAACGATTTCGTGACGGCGCCGCTCGACGGCGCGCGGCGAGATTGCGACCCTCAGGCGACGCGGTTGGGTCAGGCCGCAAGGGGCGTCCGGTCCGGCCGGAACCGGCGTTTGGTCGGCCGGAACGGCGTGCGGTCAGGCCGGAACGGGCGTGCGCTCGCGGGCCCGCGGCGGCGCGTTGTCGGTCTCGATGATCACGCGGCAGGGGCGCTTGCTCAGCAGGTAGGCGGCCGTCGGGCCGAGCCGCTTGTCGGCGGCGAGCGCGTGAATCGTCGACCAGTAGATCACGTCGGCGTTCACGCGCAGGGCTTCCTCTACCAGCGCTGCGCCAGGGTTTCGCGTGCGGATCAGGCCGGTGTGGATCTTGATGCCCGCCCTGCGCGCCTGGATGCGCGCGCTCTCGAGCACTGAGCGGCCGTGCGCTTCCTCCTCCTCCAGTCCCGCGTCGAGCGACAGCTGGCTGGGCACGACGAGCACGAAGATCGCGTATACGACACCCTTTTCGCCGATTAGCTTGGCGGAGTGATCGAGCACGCTCGCGCTGATGTCCTTGCCGAAGATGGGCACGAGCGCCGTGCGGTAGTCGAACTCCTCGAAGTCCGGCGGGCGCTCGGGTCGCGGCGCCTTCGTCGTGCTGCGCAGGTCGAGCCCTTGATCGCGACGGTAGACGATGTAGAGGGCCATCCCGAACGCGAGCCAGAACACGCCGGCCGCGGCGACGTCGAGGTGCAGGATCGTGACGGTTAGGAAGGCCAGGCCTGTGCCGAAGATCCCCAGCAGCGCGAACAGCGGCAGCTCGCGTCCGGCCACGCGCAGCGTCCCGGGCCCGCGGTACGGCCGCGGGCGGTCGGGTTCCTTGATGCGCAGGCGAATGACCGAGAGGTGGGCGATCGTGAACGACAACATCGCCCCGAACGCGTACATGTTGCCGAGGAATTCGGCCTTGCCGGGGATCATCGTCAGGCACGCCACGCCGCCGAACAGCAGGATGCCGATCCACGGTGTCGAGAAGCGTGGGTGCAGGCGACTGAGCCGGTCGGGCACCTGGCGATGCAGGCCCATCGAGTAGATCAGGCGCGACGCGCCGATGATCCCCGCGTTCGTAGCGATGAACAGGATCGTCGCGGCGAGCAGGCCTACGTAGATCTCACCGGCCGACTGCAGCGCGCCGAGATGCAGGTGCTTGACGATCCCCAGCACCGGGTCGCCGGCGAAGCCGCCCCTATCCTCGCTGGTGCCGCGCAGCGTCGTGTAGTGGCCGTCGGCCCCTTTGTGCACAGGCAGCGCCGACAGCGCGACCATCGGCAAGGCGGCGTAGATCGCGAACACCGCGAGCACGACGAACCTGATCGCGCGCGGAACGGTCCGCGTCTCGTCGCGCGCCTCCTCGGCCATGTTCGAGATCGTCTCGATGCCCGTATAGGCGATCATCCCGATAGGGATCGCCACGAGAAAGCTTTTCCAGCTTGGCGCCACGCCGAGGTGCACGTTGTGCACGAGCACGTCGGGCGAGAGCACGAGCAGGATGCCGACGATCACCAGCAGCAGCTGAGTCGCCAGGTCGGTGATCGCGAGCACGATGTTCAGGCCGGCCGCCTCTTTCACGCCGACGACGTTGATCAGCGACAGCGCGATCACGACGCCTACGCCGAACAGCACGTCGCCGGGACCGTGTTGGAGAGCCGGCCAGAAGAGCCCGCCGATGTAATGCGGCACGAAGAAGGCCGAGATGGCGATCGTGATCGTGTAGTTGAGCATCTGTGCCCAGGCCGCGAAGAACGACCACAGCTCGTTGAACGCGTGGCGCGCGAAGCTCGAGGAGCCGCCGGCCTCGGGATACATGGCCGTCGCCTCGGCATACGTCGCGGCCGTCAGGTAGAAGATCACGCCGGTGATCAGGAAGACGATCGGCGTGAGGCCGAGAGCGTAGGAAGCGACCAGCCCGAGCGCGTAGTAGATCGAGGAGCCGACGTTGCCGTAGGCGGTCGAGAAGAGGGCGCTCGTGCCGAGCACCCGCCGCAGGCCGTATTGGTTCAAGCGCGCCATCCGCGCAGCGTATAGAGGCCGGCATCGAGCGACGGCAGCGGCGCGATCGGGAGATCCACCGGCGGGATTCGAGAGCGCCCGCGCATTCGATCGGATGCAAAATCCCATGCACCGCAGCCGGCCAAGCAGGAACCCAACGTATGATCCCGACGACCCGGGTGCTCAACGCCTTCCCGGCCTTCTTGCCATGGATACGTCGCGCCGCGGAAACTACGACTCGGGAGAGGACTTCGTCCTCGAATACGGAGAGCTGCGCTTCACGTTCAACGAGGAGGACTTCGCCGAGCGCTGCGAGCAGGCGGCGATCAAGGTCGGCTTCGTCGGCGGTCGCCTCGGCGAGGAGGAGCTCGAAGACCTCGTCAACCTGGCCGTCAACGGTGAGATCTCCGATCCCGCCTCGGCGCTCGGACAGCACGTCAACGACTGCTGGCCCGAGCTGATCGGACCGGCGGAGCGCTCGCTCGTCCACTGGCTGCGCCGCCTGGTCTTCCGTGGTGCGTGGCTCGACCAGCGCGTCAACGAGGGTGAGCTGAGCGTGGCCTTCGACGAGCAGACCGGCGGCTTCGCCTACGTACAGCCGGCCGATCCGCGCGCGGCCAGCGGCGGCGAGCCGATTGAACTCGCGCCCGAGCCCTCCTGGGGCCGGGTCGCATATCGCCGCTGAGCGAGCGTGACGCCGAGGCGCGCCGGCGCTCAGCCGGCGCCGTCCAGCGCGCCGGCGCTCAGCCGGCGCCGTCCAGCGCGCCGGCGCTCAGCCGGCGCCGTCCAGCGCGCCGGCGCGCGCTTGCGTGATCGCTTGAGCGCCGTCCTCCCCCACGAGCAGCTCGGGCTTCAACGTCCCGCTGGCAGCCAGATCGAGGATCGGCTGGCGGCCGGTCGAGGTGAGCGCGACGTCCAGCGCGATCACGGTGCTCTCACCGCCGAACGGGCGTGTGGCGGTCGCGATGACGGTCAGCGATCCGCCGTCCCGCAGGTTGCGCGCGGCCGCGAGCGCCTTGCGCGCGGCGTGCGGGTGCAAGCCGTCGAGGCCGTCGACCAGCACCACGGCGTGTCCTCCCCTCGCCGCGACGCGCTTGGCGGAGTCGATCGCCCGCTCGACCGCCTGGCCCTGCGAGTCGGCCGAGGCGGCGAAGCTCAATGCCGCGACCGGCGCCGGCTCACCCTGCTGCCACTCGGCGACCTCCTCGGGCCGTGAGCCGGCCAGCACGAGCGCCGGCTCGAAGTCCTCGCGCGCTCTGACGGCGGCGAGTATGAGACGCAGCGTCTCGGTCTTGCCGGAGCGCGCTGCCCCGACGATCACCACGCGTGAGCCGCGCCCGAACGGCGTGAGCCATTCGATCGCCTCGAGCGTCGGGTCCTTGGAGGCGAACGTGATGCGCTCGCTCGGCCGGTCGACCGGCAGGTCCTCGTAGCGCGCGCCAGCCGACACGGCGTCCGCCGATGCGCCGTTGATCGTATCGATGCGCACGAGTGATGGGTAGCGCTCGGAGCGCCGCGGTGTACGCATGGGCCCGGCCACTCGATCGCCGGACACGAGCTCGCAGCGGCGGACTTGAGCGGCGGAGATGTACACGTCGCCGTCGGAGGGCTCCGGCGGGTCGACGCGCAGGAAGGCCGAGCCGTTGCCGAGCAGCTCGACGACGCCCTCGGCGATCGCCCCGCCGTCGTCGGGCTCCGCGTCGCGCGACTCCGCGCGGTCGCGCCTGGCGGGCTCACGTTTTGCGGGCTCGCGTTTGGCCGGCTCGCGCCGCGCCCGCTCGCGTTTCTCAGCGGGCGCGTCATCCGTGGCGGAATCGCCGCGCGAGGCCGGGCTGGAGCGGCGTGCGCGACCGCCGCGACGCCTGCGGCCGCTGGCGGCGCGGTCGGCGCCTCCGCGCTCCTCGGCGCTCGCTGACGGCTCGGAGTCCTCCTCGTCCGCGCCTGCATCGACGTCGGGCGTCTCGCCGAGAATGGTGTCGATCAGCGCCGCCTTGCGCAGTCGTCTGAAGCCGTCGAGACCGAGCTGGTCGGCGATCGCGTGCAGGTCAGCCAGAGGGCTGGCCTCAAGCTCAGAGCGCTCGAGTACTGCCATTTGTCCGTCTCCTTGTCGTTGGGTGGGGCGGTTGGCGTCCCGCCGCGTTGGACAGCGGCGGGCACCCATGCTCACGTCTCAGACTAGCGGCTAGCCAGGGCGGCTCGCGCGCTTCGCCGGCCGGAGGGCGCAGCTTGCGGGGATCACCCGCTCGGCTGATCGTGGCGCAATTGCTCGGTGAGCATGAGATCCCTGCCCGGCACCGATCCTCCGGAGAGCGCCGCGCGAACGGCAAGGAAGTCGGAGGCCGCCGCGACGTCGTGCACGCGAAAGATGTGGGCGCCGGCATCGGCGCCGTGGGAGAGCGCGGCGAGCGTGCCCGCGAGGCGCTCGCGCGGCGGGCGCCCGGTCAGCGCGCCGACGAAGTCCTTGCGCGAGATGGCCATCAGGACGGGTCGTCCGAGCTCGTGCAGGCGTCCTACCTCGGCGAGCAACCGGATGGTCTGCGCGGGCGTCTTGGCGAAGTCCGGTCCCGGGTCGACGATCAGCTGCTCGGGGTCGACTCCGGCGGCGATCGCCAGCTCGATCCGCTCGCGCAGGAAGGCGAGCACCTCGGCGACGATGTCGACATAGAGGTCTGGGTCCTGCAGTCGCTCGCGGGGCGCCGCGCGGGTGTGCATCACGACGAGCGCTGCGCCGGTCTCCGCGCATACCTCGGCGAGCTGCGGGTCGCGCAGGCCGCTCACGTCGTTGACGATGCTGGCTCCGGCGGCGATCGCGGCGCGCGCGACGGGCGGCTTGTACGTGTCGATCGAGACGGTCGCGCCGAGCTCGCCGGCGAGGCGCTCGACCAACGGCACGACCCGCTCGAGCTCCTGCTCGACGGCCACCGGAGGGCGCGAGGTCGTGGCCGACTCGCCGCCCACGTCGAGCACGTCGGCGCCGTCGCCGAGCAGCTGCTCGGCGAGGCGCACCTGTGCCTGCAGGGTGGGATGCCGGCCACCGTCGCTGAAGGAGTCGGGCGAGGCGTTGACGATCCCCATCAGCCACGGCCGCGCGCCGAGCTCGAGCACGCGCGCGCCGGCCTTCAGCCGCCGCAAGGGGGCCGAGCGATGAAGCGATGTCGGGTCGGGTGCGTCCGGGCGAGAGCTCACGGCTGCTCGGTTAGGCCCTCCGCACGAGCCTCCAAATAAAAACTCTCGACCTCATCTCGGACACGAGCTTCGTCCCAGCCGAGCTCCCCGGCGAGGATCGCCGCTACGCGGGAGACCGCTCCCGGATGCTCGCCGTGGTTCTCGGCAAGATCGCGTGCGGCGAGCAGGCCGAGGCGCGTGCGACGCAGCAGCACGTCGCCGATGCTGCGAGCCTGCTCGTTGCGAGCCGCCAGCGCCACCTCGGCGAGCAGGTCGGGCAGTCCGGGGACGATCGGCTGGGCCAGCTCGCCACGCTCGGCCGCCAGCGAGAGCACCTCGTGCGCCGCGTGGCCGTAGCGCGCGGCGAGCGGCGCATAGGATTCATCGGGAACGCCCTCCACGCGCGGCAGCTCATCGACGGAGATCGCCTGCCCCAGCGGGATCTCGTGCGTGCGGCAGGGAGCGTCACGCGCGTCGCGCAGGACGATTCGATCGACGGTCATCTTGGCCATCCGCCGCCATGTCGTGAGCTTGCCGCCGGTGATCGTGATCATGCCCGAGGACGTCTCGTACAGCTCGGCCTTGCGCGAGATGTCGACCGACTTCTTGGGGTCGCCCGTGGAGATCAGCGGGCGCACGCCGGCGAACGCGCCGGTCAGCTCTGCGCGGCCGAGCGTCGAGCCGAAGAAGTCGTTAATCGCGCTGAGCAGGTAGTCGATGTCCTCGCCCGAGGGCCTTATGTGATCGAGCGGCCCCTCGTAGTCGTTGTCTGTCGTGCCGACCAGCGTGTGCCCCAGCCAGGGCAGCGCGAAGATCGAGCGGCCCGAGCCGGCGGGCACGATTGCGCCGCCGACGAGCGGCAGGTCGTCGTGGTGCAGCGTGATGTGCGTGCCGCGGCTGGGGCGAATGCGCGGCAGCTCGGCCTCGTCGTGCAGCTCCTGCGGGCGCAGCTCATCGGCCCACACGCCGGTCGCGTTGACAACGTTGGCGGCGCGCACCTCGAACTGGCCGCCGCTCTCGCGGTCGACCGCGCGAACGCCCTGAGCGCGGCCCTCGTGCTCCAAGAGGCCGGTGACGTCCACGCGATTGGCGCACACCGCGCCGAAACGCTCGGCCTCGCCGAGAACGGTCAGCACCAGGCGCACATCGTCGGTCTGGCAGTCGTAGAACAGGTAGCCGCTCGTCGGCTCGCGGCCGGAGAGCGCCGGGAGCAGCTCGAGGACCTCCTCGCCGGAGATCACGCGGTGGCGCTCGGGACTCCACGACTCGCCGTCCTCGGACCGCCCGGGCGCGGCGCCCTGCTCGGCACCGGACTTGCCGGCCGACCGTCGATCGGTCGACCCGCGAGAGCGTTTGCCCCGGCGCGTGCGCAGGCGGTCGCGGTCGACCGACATCACGTCGTACAGGTTCAAGCCGACGCCGACGAGGCGATCGGGGTGGGCGCCCTCGAAGGCGGGCACGACGAGCGGCAGCGGCCGCACCAGGTGCGGCGCGAGCGCGACCATCAGCTGACGCTCGAGCAGCGCCTCGCGGACCAGCCCGAGGTCGAAGTTCTGCAGGTAGCGCAGGCCGCCGTGCACGAGCTTGCTCGAGCGGCTGGAGGTCCCCGAGGCGTAGTCGGCGCGCTCGAGCAGCGCGACGCTGTAGCCGCGCGTGGCGGCGTCCAGCGCCACGCCGGCGCCCGTGATGCCGCCGCCGACGACGACGACGTCGAACTCCTCCTCCGACATCGCCGCGAGAGCCTGGCTGCGCTCGATCACGACCGCAGTCTCGCAGAGCTGAAGCTCAGATCTGGCCGAGCTCCGCGGTGATCTCGGTCACGGCGGACTTCGCGTCGCCGAACAGCATCGCGGTCTTCGGGTCGTAGTAGAGCTCGTTTTCGATGCCGGCGAAACCCGGGTTCATCGAGCGCTTGATGACGATCACCGAGCGGCTGTCCGCGACCTCGAGGATCGGCATCCCGTAGATCGGCGAGGAGGGCGTGTTCTTGGCCGCGGGATTGGTCACGTCGTTCGCGCCGATCACCAGCGAGACGTCGGTGCGCTGGAACTCGGGGTTGGCGTCGTCCATCTCCTTCAGCTGGTCATACGGCACATCGGCCTCCGCCAGCAGCACGTTCATGTGCCCCGGCATGCGCCCGGCGACCGGGTGGATCGCGTAGCTGACTTCGACCTGACGCTTTTCGAGCTCCTTGGTCAGCTCGCGCACGGCGTGCTGGGCCTGGGCGACCGCCATGCCGTAGCCCGGCACGATCACCACGCGGCTCGCGTAGGCGAGCTGGATCGCCGCGTCGGCCGCGCTGGTGGAGCGCACGGTGCCGGCATGCTCGCCCGCTCCCGAGGCGCCCTCCACGGCGCCACCCCCACCGAAGCCGCCGGCGACGATCGCCGGGATCGAGCGGTTCATGGCGCTCGCCATGAGCCTCGTGAGGATTGTGCCCGAGGCGCCGACGATCATCCCCGCGACGATCAGCGCGGTGTTGTTCAGCGCAATGCCAGTGGCCGCCGCAGACAGGCCGGTGAAGGCATTCAGCAGCGAGATGACCACTGGCATGTCGGCTCCGCCGATCGGCAGCACGACGGCGTTGCCTAGCAGCGCCGAGCAGACGAGCAGGCCGATGAAGATGCCCTCGGAATGATCGCCGGCAGCGATGTCGACGCCGGCCGCGAGCGCCAGGATCAGCAGCACGAGGTTGACTATCTGCTGCGCGGAGCCGAAGCTGATCGGGCGTCCGGGGATGATTTCCTGCAGCTTGCCGAATGCGATGTTGGAGCCCCAGAAGGACACCGATCCGACGATTGCGGCGAACAGCGAGAAGACCGCGATGTAGGTAGCGGTGTGGGAGAAGCCGTTCGTCAGGCGGAACTCCGACCAGGCGATCAGGAACACCGCCCCGCCGCCGACGCCGTTGAACAGCGCGACCATCTGCGGCATCGCCGTCATCTTCACCTGCCGCGCCGCCGGCACGCCGACGGCTGTTCCGAGTGCGACACCAAGCACGATCAGTCCCCAGTTGCCCTCCTCGCGGTTGAGCAGCGTGGCGATCACGGCGATCGCCATGCCGACCGCCGCGATGCGGTTGCCGCGCACGGCGGTCGTCGGGCCGGACAGGCCACGCAGCCCCTGGATGAACAGCGCGAAGGCGACGATGTAGAGGACGTCCAGGAAGCTGCGGTCCTGCAGAAAGCTGCTGGCGAGGATCATCGCGTCGAATCCTTCCCCTCACCGTCGCCGCCGTGCGAGACGCCCCCGTCGGGGTCATCGCTCGGGGGCTTCGGCTTGGACTTGAACATCTCCAGCATGCGATCGGTGACGAGGAAGCCGCCGACGATGTTGATCGTGCCGAAGGCGATCGCGATAACGAGGATCACCTTGTTGAACGTGCCGTTGCCGGACAGCCCGACGATCAAGAGCCCGCCGAGCAGGACGATTCCGTGGATCGCGTTGGTCCCCGACATCAGCGGCGTGTGGAGCGTGTTGGGCACCTTCGAGATCACCACGAAGCCGATGAAGCCGGCCAGCACGAGGATCGCGAGGTTGGTCGTGAGGGTGCTGGCGAGGATCATCCGCTGCCTCCTCCCCCGGGCGCGGCGCCGGCGCCGGCGGCTTCGACGGTCGCCTTGGCACCGGGATTTACGATCTCGCCCTCGCGCACGACGCACGCGCCCTTGACGATCTCGTCGTCGAAGTCGAGGCTCAGGTTGCCGTCCTCGCCGATCACGAGCTCGAGCAGCGCGAGCACGTTGCGCGCGAACAGCTGCGAGGAGTGCTCGGGCATGCTGGCCGGCAGGTTCAACGGAGAGACGATCTTGACGTCGTGGCGCACGACCGTCTGGCCGGGCTCGGTCAGCTCGCAGTTGCCGCCGGTCTCGCCGGCGAGATCGACGATCACCGACCCCGGCTTCATCCCTTCGACGGCCTCGGCCGTTACGAGCCGCGGCGCCGGGCGCCCGGGGACGAGCGCTGTCGTGATCACGACGTCAAAGCCCTTCGTGGCGTCAGTCAGCGCCTGCTGCTGGGTCGCCCGCTCCTGCTCGGTCAGCTCGCGCGCGTAGCCGCCCTCGCCGCTGGCCTCCAGCCCGAGATCGAGCCACTGCGCGCCGAGCGACTGCACCTGCTCGGCGACCTCCGGGCGCACGTCGTAGCCGGTCGTGCGCGCGCCGAGCCGCTTGGCCGTCGCGAGCGCCTGCAGGCCCGCCACGCCGACGCCCAGCACGAGCACCTTGGCCGGCGGGATCGTGCCCGCGGCGGTCATCAGCATCGGGTAGAAGCGCCCCATCTCCTCGGCGCCCAGCAGCGCGGCCTTGTAGCCGGCGACGTTCGCCTGCGAGGACAGCGCGTCCATCGACTGCGCGCGGGAGATGCGGGGGATGGCCTCCATCGCGAAGGCCGTCGCCTTGGCGTCGGCCAACGCCCGCGTCGTTTGCGGGCTCGACAGCGGCGCAAGGAAGCCGATCAGGATCGAGCCCGATCCGAGCCCGCGGATCTGCTCGGGATCCGGCGGGGCGATCGTGACGACCACGTCCGAGCCCCAGATCTCAGCGGCGTCCTGGGAGAGCGCCGCGCCCGCCTCCGCGAATGCCGCGTCCGGCACGAGGGCGTCCGCACCCGCGCCGTTTTGCACGACGATCTCGAGGCCTTTGGCCTTGAGCTTGCTGACGACCTCCGGCACGAGCGCCACCCGGTGCTCGCCTGCCGCGGTCTCCTTCGGAACGCCGATCCGCATGTGCAGGGCGGGAACGTATCCCATCACGCGAACGGGTGGCAGCCCGGCGAGCGGGCCTATCATCAGAGGAGCCGGCGGACACCGGCCTCGCCATGACTGTCAACCTCACGCGCATCTACACGAAGCTCGGCGACGGCGGCGAGACGCATCTCGGCGACATGAGCCGCGTGTCGAAGCTGCATCCGCGAGTCGAGGCTTACGGCACGGTGGACGAGCTGAACGCAACGATCGGCCTGGCGCTGCTGGCGCCCGGCCTGCCGGCCCAGTTCGCGCAGTGGCTGCGCCGCGTGCAGAACGACCTGCTGGACGTAGGCGCCGACCTGTCGGTTCCCCCGCCGGCGGAGGACTCGGGCGCCGCGCCTGTGGAGCGCGAGCGGCTGCGCGTGGGCCCCGAGTACACGGAGTGGCTGGAGCGCGCATGCGACGAGGTCAACGCCCAGCTCGAGCCGCTGCGCTCATTCGTGATCCCCGGCGGGAAGCCGGCGGCGGCGCACCTGCACGTCTGCCGCACCGTCTGCCGGCGCGCCGAGCGCCGCGCGATCGCGGTCGGCGAGGAGGGCAGCCCGGAGGTCGTCCGCTACCTGAACCGGCTGTCGGATCTGCTGTTCATCCTCAGCCGCGCGGCCAACGTCGAGCCGGGCGCCGGCGCGGAGTCCGAGCCGCTTTGGCAGCCCGGGACGCACGGCGCAGACGCAAGGCGGCCACGCTCCTAGCTCGCTGCGACGCGTCTCTCAGTGCTCGGCTTAGGCGCCGCGCGGGAGGGCCAGCGCCGCTCCGACACACGTAGGGCGGCGACGGCCAGCGCCATCCACAGGACGCCCATCAGGTAGCCGCCGAGCACGTCGCTCGGCAGGTGCCAGGCGCCGATCAGCAGCGCGACGCCGACGGTCAGCGTGAAGGCCGCGGCGAGCAGCGCGACCAGCGGGCGCCTGCGTGAAGGAGCGACTAGCACAGCGCAGAGCGCCAGCGCGGCGGCCGCCGTTGCGTGGCCGCTGGGCCACGAGGCAGGTCCGATCTGGGTCGCGCCGACGCGTGCGTGCGGGTGGGCGAGAAGCGGCTTGAGCACCTCCGAGCTGAGCGGCGCGAGCGACATCACCACGACCACCGCGAGCGCGACGCGCGGGCGGCCGCGCGCCAGCGCGATGAGCACCAGCGCAAGCCCCCAGATCGTGAAGAACAGCGGGTCGAGAAGGTGCAGCAGGAATTTCGTCGCCGCGGCGATGTGCGAGCCGTCGAGCAGCGTGAAGTCGTGCAGCGCAACAGCGTCTCTGACGTGCGCCGCGGGGACGAGCGCGGCGACGACCCACACCAGCGCGAGTGCAACGACGCACAGCGCCGCGAGCAGCAACGGGCTTCCCGCGCCGGGCTGCCGGCGTCGAACGGACCCGCCCCGGCGCATCGCGCCGACCGAGTAGGCGTGTTCGGGCATCGCCTAAAGGGTATGACGGTCGCTAAACAGCAA
>Ga0193727_1000988_pt1 | contig 11624 bp, 8 predicted proteins | sample H2c2metaG_FD_143051 | JGI IMG/M metagenome (GOLD analysis project Ga0193727, IMG submission 143051) | Soil microbial communities from a riparian zone of the East river system, Colorado, United States - H2c2 | ecosystem: Environmental > Terrestrial > Soil > Riparian zone | place: USA: East River...
AGTGCGTGTTTCCATTCGCCCGAGGTCACAGAACGACAGAGGAACTTTGATGTTGCGCACCGTATGGCCGAGCTTGCGGCGGAACTTGGTGCGCGCTCGATTCGAGTCTTTGGCGATCGTATCCAAGCCGGCTGTTTGAGAGAGGAGAGTGCTACGTGGATCGCCGAGTCGCTGATTCAACTCGCAGAGCGCCTAAGGCCGGAGAAGGTTGAGGTCTGGCTTGAGACGCACGGCGACTTCGCAACTGCGGCAGACGTCGGTGAGATTCTCGATCGAATCGATGAGGGATCAATTGGCGTGATATGGGACCCGGCGAATGCCTTTGCCCAGGTCGGTGAGGCGCCGCTGATCTCCACTTTGATGACCTCCCGAATCCGCCACGTCCACTTAAAAGATCTTCGGCGAAATGCCCAAGGTAACCCCCAATATATGCCCCCCGGGGAAGGAGAATTCCCATTCAAAACAATGTTTGAGGCGCTTGCGCGAATCGATTATGGGGGATTCATCTCTTTCGAGTGGGAAAAGCACTGGCATCCTGAGCTTGCCCCTCCGGAAGTCGCCCTTCCAGGCTTCATCGAGTGGTGGAAGAGCCGAGAGTCAAGCTGATGTTTACCTCCCCAAGAGATCTGACACTCGACGACATTCCATCCGCGATGGAACTAACCGTCGCTGCAAGGTGGAATCAAACGCCGGAAGACTGGAACCTCATTCTTGGTCTCACTCCTCACGGCTGTCGTTGCATAGAAGCAGCGGGAGAAGTTGTCGCCACTACGACCTTGCTCGCTTACGGAACAGTCCTGGCGTGGGTTGGAATGGTGCTCACGCGCCCGCAATATCGTCGGCAAGGGCTTGCGACGCGGCTGATGGAAGATGCGATTGCCAATGCGGAACGCGATGGCATTTGTACGCTGAAGTTGGACGCCACTGATGAAGGACGTCCACTCTACGAGAGCTTGGGGTTCATTGTAGAAGGGGCTGTCGAACGATGGGGGCGAGACAAGATCGCATCTGTCAGCAATGACGAAACACTGAACGAAGAATTGTTAAGCCAGGAATACCAGTGGGGCAGAACCATCCCGACTCATCTTTTCGCATTGGACGAAGAAGCATTCGGAGTTTCCCGAGAGCAGATTCTAAATGAACTTTCTGCCTCGGGAGGCAACACCTCAGCCAACGGCTATGTTCTTTCACGATCCGGAAGGTTGGCTAGATCCATTGGCCCCTGCATCGCTACTTCAGAGGACGAGGCGAGGCGGCTGATTGCCACACATCTCGACACGCGCAACAGCGCGACGGGGGACCCTGAGGACTGGTATTGGGATCTGTTACCGGCGAATGCCGCAGCAGTAAAATGCGCTAGAGAATTCGGCTTCACGCGTCGCCGCACTCTTTGGCGCATGCGTCGCGGCAAGCCGATCAGCAATAACGATGCAATGGTCTTTGCCACTGCTGGATTCGAGCTGGGGTGATATGAAACTTGAGAATATACAGCAACTGGAAGAGCGGCTTTCTCGACCCGCGGAAACAGATATAGCCGCAATGCGTCAGTTACAAGGGGATGTCCTTATCCTCGGTGTCGGCGGCAAGATGGGCCCAACTCTCGCACAACTCATTCGCCGCTCAGCGGTCGCAGCGGGAAAGACCACGCGTGTCATTGGCGTATCGCGCTTCAGCGACAAAGAGATGCCCGATGCGCTGCAGTCACATGGAATCGAAACGATTGCGTGTGACCTCCTGGACCGCGATGATCTGGCTCGGCTACCCGACGTAGACAATGTGATTTTTATGGCTGCGCGAAAGTTTGGTACCACGGGTGTCGAACATCTCAGTTGGGCAATCAACACGCAACTGCCCGCGCTTGTGGCGGATCGCTTCCGTCATTCTCGAATCGTCTCTTTCTCCAGCGGCAATGTCTATCCGCTCGTGCCCGCGACGCAGGGCGGCGCCAACGAAGAAACGCCTGTTGGGCCGCAGGGAGAATATGCGCAATCAGTGCTAGGCCGCGAACGAATCTTTGAGCACGCGTCGTATCGCTGGGGAACAAAAGTAGCCTTACTTCGGCTTAACTACGCCATAGATCTTCGTTATGGAGTACTCGTCGATATCGCTCACAATGTGTTTGAACGCAAACCTGTGGATTTGCGGATGCCTCTCGTTAACATCATCTGGCAAGGCGACGCAAACTCGGTGTGCATGCGGTCTATCGCTCACTGCGCCTCTCCTCCATTCGTTCTCAACCTCACCGGGCCCGAAACGTTAAGCACTCGCTGGATCGCAGAGCAATTTGCAAGGCGATTCGGGTGTGAGGTCCTTTTCACGGGAGAAGAGTCACGCTCAGCGCTTTTGAACAATGCAGCCAAGTGCCATCGTCTCTTTGGCTATCCGACTGTGACCCCGGACGAGATGATGGACTGGATTGCCGAGTGGGTTGCGGCCGGCGGAGCGCTCAGCAATAAGCCAACACACTTCCAGACTCAGGATGGGAAATTCTGATGAATGTCCGCGAAAGGCTTAGGGAAGGATTGGTGATTCCGGCGCATCCTCTAGCGCTTACATCTGACCGCAAGCTCGATGAGCGGAGGCAGAGAGCGCTGACTCGCTACTATCTCGCCTCGGGAGCAGGTGGAGTCGCCGTTGGAGTTCATACGACACAGTTCGCTATCCGAGACGCCAAGGTTGGCCTCTACGGGCCGGTTCTTGAACTCGCGATGGAGGAGGCCAGAAGCGCCGATATCGTTAAGATTGCCGGTGTCTGTGGCTCGCTCCACCAAGCCCTCAGAGAGGCGGAGCTTGCACGACTTCTGGGTTATGACGCGGTGTTGCTCAGCATGGGCGGACTGCAGGAACTCGATGATGACGAACTGGTAAACCATGCAAAAGCGATCACCGACCTAATCCCGGTTGTTGGTTTCTACCTGCAGCCCGCTGTAGGCGGAAGGCTGCTCTCCTACGACTTTTGGCGTGAGTTCGCAAAGATAGAAGGTGTTGTTGCCATTAAGTTCGCGCCGTTCAATCGATATCAGACGGTAGACGTTTTGCGTGGCGTCATCGATTCCGGGCGCGCCGATGAGATATCCCTATACACAGGCAATGACGACAGCATCCTTATCGATTTACTCACCCGGTGGAACTTTGGCGGGCAATCACTGCGAGTCGTCGGAGGATTGCTTGGCCATTGGGCAGTGTGGACCAGCAAGGCGACGCAACACCTTGCGTTGGCAAGAAGCAGTGGATCGCAGATTCCGGCAGAACTACTTACACTCGCACAGCAGGTTACTGACGCCAACGCTGCTTTCTTCGACCCGGCGCACAAATTTGCGGGCTGCATCGCGGGAATCAATGAGGTGCTGCGCAGACAGGGGCTGCTCGAAGGCAACTGGTGTCTGGATACGAACGAATCGCTTTCGCCGGGACAGGGCTCTGAGATTGATCGTGTCTACAAGGCCTATCCACACCTTAACGACGACACTTTTGTGCACGAGCATCTGGATGAATGGCTGCGGTGATGGAGCAAACGCGACCGAGAGTACGCAATCTTCGCTGGTGGATTTGTGCCATGCTCTTTGCGTCCACGGCGATCAACTATATGGATCGCCAGACCTTATCACTATTGGCTCCGTATCTCAAGAACTCATATCACTGGACAAATAGCGATTACGCAGATCTCGTCATTGCGTTTCGCGTGGCCTATGCGATCGGTCAGACACTTTGCGGTCGTGGCATGGATCGCATCGGAACGCGGCTCGGCATTACGATCTCCGTTGCGTTCTACTCTCTAGTCTCGGTTTTGACGCCTTTGGCAAACGGATTCTTCACCTTCATGGGATTTCGTCTCATGCTTGGGCTCGGAGAGTCCGCAAACTGGCCCGCCGCAACCAAGGCTGTGTCGGAATGGTTCCCGGCGAAGGAGCGGGCGCTCGCAACCGCATTCTTCGATAGTGGCTCGTCGATAGGGGGCGCGCTGTCGCCCTTTGTAGTGTTGTGGATTTACTTTCATTGGGGTTGGCGACCTGCATTTCTGGTACCAGGCGTACTCGGATTTATCTGGTTGCTGGTATGGCGCAAGTTTTACTATCCACCTGACCAGCATCCACTCATCTCGGCTGCTGAACTTACAATGCTCCGCAGTGAGAATCAATCGAATGAGTCTCTGGATTCCAGCGTGAAAACAAGGTGGCGTGATCTGCTTCGCTTGCCGCAGACCTGGGGCGTAATCGCCAGCCGCACATTTACAGATCCGGTGTGGTACTTCGTAACAGATTGGTTCCCTGTGTACCTGGTGGCGAAGGGGATTGACTTGAGAAATGGGCTCATCGCAATTTGGATACCATTTCTCGCCGCCGATCTTGGGAACTTCGCCGGAGGTGCAGCTTCGGGCTACCTCATTCGGCGCGGGTGGACGCTTGGTGCATCACGCAAGGCCGTTGTTGTAATGGGTGGTTGCGGCACGATGCTTCTCATCCCCACAGTCTTCACACAAGATCTATGGATTATTACGTCCCTCTTCGCCTTGGCCACCTTTTCCTATGCCTGCTTCAGCACGATCGCAAATGTTTTACCCTCTGATATCTATAAGAGCGACGCCGTGGCGACAGTGAGCGGACTAAGCGGCACTGGATCCGGGATTGGAACCATCATCGCCATGAAGGCAGTGGGGTATCTCTCAGATGCGCGGGTCGCGAAGAGCGGGCATGCTTTCGATCCAATCGTGATTGCAAGCGGAATTATCCCGATGATTGGGGTGGTCCTCGTCCTGCTGCTAATTCGCAACACAAGTGCCACACAAAAAGGTCTAGTCCGCCCAATTTGACTCTAGGTGGTGAATATGTTCAATTGGATGCCGTAGGCCAGCGGGGTTCTAAACGACGGTCACCTCTATACCTGCATCGCGGATCGACTTCACGTCGTCGGCACCAAGTTTGCTATCGGTGATTACGTGATGGATCGATGAGGTACCGACAATCAAAGAAAGACTGCGACGATTGAATTTGCTCGAATCGCAAACCGCGACCACCTTCTGCGCAGCCTTTACCATCGCGCGATTTACGCGCGCTTCAAGCACGTTGGGCGTCGTTAGACCAATCTCGATGTCAAAACCATCAACACCCAAGAATACGATATCGGCATGCATTTCTTTCAGTACATCTTCCGCCAGCGGGCCTACCACTGACAGCGAATTCTTGCGTAGCGTGCCGCCGACCAGGATGATCTCGAAATCGCTGCGCGCAAGATCTGCCGCGATATTTAGCGCATTGGTGATGACCGTTAGATTTCGAAACGAGAGGATCGCCCGCGCAATCTCAGTGGTCGTCGTGCCGGAGTCCAGGATAATGCACTGTCCCTCGGATACCATGGCCGCGGCAGCCTTTGCTATCTTCACCTTCTCCTCGTGGTGCAGCTCTTTTTTCTCTTGGATCGTTGGATCAGACAAAGCCCCAGCGTGCGCCGGCAGCGCACCTCCATGTGTCCTCACAATCAAGTCTTTTGATTGGAGATAATCAAGGTCTTTACGGATTGTGATCTTGGATAGGTCGAGACCAATTGAGAGTTCGTCCACGAGGACGCGGCCATTCTTCTGAATCAGGGAGAGAATATGCTGCCGTCGCTCTTCGATCAGCATCGGCGATTGCTTCTTCGGCTTCTTCATTTCTATAGCTCCAATGCGAACAAACTTAACCACGCGAGAAGTGAATGAATCTCCACCCCATGTTCGGTAAAGATTGAGCGCCGCTTCTCCCTCGATGGGAACATCAGCAGAAGTGTAGCAAAAACTAAGGAAAGGTAAGTAAATAAGATACCTCAGGCATGCACAGCCTTACACCGATTTTCGCCACTTTGGATCGTTCATCGGTTTTACGTCAATGGAAATCGAGCCGTCGGGATTGACAGACTGCTCACAGGCCCACGCCAGCGGCTTCAACATGCCCGGTCTCATCTCGATCTCCGCCGAAAGCTTGACATTGCCGGTATAGCCCACGGGCAACAAAAACGAGCCGAGCCGGAGACCCCCAGCCAGCGGATAGCCGGGATCAAGCGAGCCCTTCAGCTTAAATCTTCCATCCGGACTCGCGATCTGTAACCAGACGACGCCTGGAACGCTGGCAACGCCACGATTCGAAACAGCGACCACCAACTCTGAGGTACCGGAGCGCTTCCTCTGCCATACCCACGACGGTCGCAGTCGATAACCTAAATTCTGCCGAAGGCGTTCAAAGCCGCGCGGATAGCGGTCGTTGTAGTTGGATAGGTGCTCGGACTCGGTCCAAAGGGACCAGTAGTTTGCGCGCAGGTCCAGCACATGCAGCATGTAGTTCTCGAGTTCGTTCACTCCTGTTGAGTCGACCGCAAGCTTCGACGCATCGTACGACCGCAGGTAGCCGTCTTCGAGAATGGCGGCCAACCACGGAGGCCGGTTGGCCAATTCTTCAATCTGAATGGGCTCCTCCACAATAATGCTGTCGGATCGAACCCAGGCCCCGCCGCGGACCGCAATTTCAATCGCTTCGCGATTCCCCGTGTCGCTGATGTCCGGCTGCGTGTTCATGGCGAGCGGTGTCTTTTTCCAGGTTCGCAGTTGCATCTGGACCATCTCGTTTAACGTGCGCTGTGCCGTGGCAAAATCTGGAAACGGGCTCGGATATCCACCAAAATGACCTTCTCCCCAGAAACCTACGTGCATGATGTCCACCCACTCGATCAGAGGGTCGCCATCAAAGCGCGCCGCGAGCAAATGGTTCAACTCCGTCAGCGCTTTCAGATATTCGGGATGATCGTAACGTGGCTCGATCCACGAACCCTTCGCTCCGCCAGAAAGTTCGCTGCCGCCGTGTTTGCCCATTGGTCCAATCTTCACCAGCGGAATCTTGGAGCGTAAAAACTCTGGCAAAGCTAGCTGCTGGGGCTGAAACTCGGTGTTTGACGACTGGATGCGAAAGGCAACTCGCAGCCCATGGCGCTTTGCCGCGTCCAGAGTTAGGTCCCATACAGGGTCCAAATCGAGCCGTCCTGCCTGCTTCTGCACATTCCGCCAATCGCAGCGAATATAGAGCACATCGACGAAGGGCAGACTCGCCATCTTCTCGACATGCTCTTCCAGAGACTGTTGGTTCTGGCGCACGGCAATGGACGGCCCACCTTCCTCCCATGTGTAGCCGACAAGTCCGAGGCCAGGATTGCGCAGCGGCTTTTCTGACGGAGTGGTATACAAAACCGGCTGCCAGCCCTGATCCTGGTCGATATCGAAAGGTCCTTGGTCCAAGCGGTCCTTCACCGGGAAGAAAGAGCCAAAATCATAGCCCTGCCAAAGATGTTGCCGGGGTGTTGGGCCGTCCGCAAATGCACTCAGGCCCCCCATCATCGGAGCCATGGCTACGGCCTTCAGGAGATCCCTGCGTTGCATCGAAAGCCTTTCTTAGATGCCGGTTTGAGAGTAAGGTAACAGATAAGCGTAAGAAAAAGAAGGCTAACGAAATGCAAAAGGGCAAGTATCGTTTCTTTCCAAAACAATGAACCGTCTTCGTGTCGCACATGTCGGGGCAGGCGAATGGAGCCGTTACGCCCATGGGCCCGCCTTGCAACGTCTCGCGCAGCAAGATCGTGTTTCCCTGGAGCTGATATGTGATCGCGATCTTGATCGGGCGCATCACTTTCGCGGCCTCTTCGGTTATCGCCTCGCGTCAAATGACATCCACGCTGTGCTTCATGACGTCAAACCAGACGCGATTGTATGCACGGTGCAACCTTCCAATACATTTGAATTGGTGCAGTCTTTGCTTCCTTTGCAGATTCCGTTGCTAATCGAGAAGCCGCCCGGAATCTCGGCCTTCGAGGCCAAGTCTCTGGCTGCTGCATCAATTGCAACCAGTACGTTCACATTTGTTGCCTTCAATCGTCGCTTTGTCCCGTCGATCGTTCGTCTCAAGCAATGGTCGGCCCAACACCCGATCCTCTTTGCACGCGCCGAGATGCTACGCACCAATCGCCTCGAGCCTGAGTTTGTCACCGCAACGGGAATTCACGCGCTCGATGCAATTCGCTTTCTAATGGGGAATCCAGAGTCTATTGAAACGAAATCCCGCCGGCACGACAACTCATCCGCCAGAGATTATTGGATACGCCTGACGTTTGCCAATTCGGCAACCGCTGAGATCTCCCTGATGTTGAACACCGGTTTGCGACGCGAGTCCTATCTCCTTACTGCGTCCGGAGCGGCTGCGGAGGCTACGCTCGGCTACCCTTACAGCTCAGAGATCTCGTTTCTGGGTGATCAACTCTGGTCTCAAGAGAAGATCGTCGAGCAACATTCACTTGCCAGCGATTTTCTGGTGGATGGCGGTATCGTTGCGGAGTATCAGGAGTTCATCCGGCTTCTTGACGCAGGGGCACCATCCACATGTTCTCTTACCGACGCGGCCTACTCCATGCAACTAGCGGAAGCGGTTCAGAACAACTATTCCGGGCCGTTCCCGCCATTGTTGGATGGAAACGATTCCTAACGTCCGGGCTCGAGTTCAGGAGTGGCGATGTCCCGCCTGGGCTCAGCCCCAACGGAAGTGCCATGCCAAACGCCCCCTCCGAAGGTTGAGACGTAGATCATCTTTGGATCTTCGAGATCGGGCATCACACGTTGACCCCACTTGAAGTTGAATCCCGCAATTCTCGACCAGTGTTCTCCGCGGTCCGATGATCTCCACGCCGAGGACTCAAAACCCGCAGCATACAAGATGTTCGCATCTCGAGGATCAACTGTTACGTCGTAAATATGTTGATCGCGGTCCAACACGTTCTTCCAGCTATTGCCCCCATCTTCCGATAGAAAAATCCCGCCGCCCTTGCCATGCAAACCGGTAGCCCTGGTCCATGCCGCAAGATAGAGTCGGTTTGGATGCTGCGGGTCAATCGTCAATCCGTTGGGGCCGTTTACCTCCTCCGGCAATTTCATTGGAATCCACGATTCAGCACCGTCGGCAGATTTGTATAACGCGCCGTCGCCGCTTGTGCCGATGCTCCCATCTTCACTCCGCCGCGCAATCGCTACGTACAGAGTGCCATCGCCGGCGCGAGCCATTCTCCACGCAAGAGGCTCGTTCTGCGCGATGCCCTTGTTCTTCAAGACCCAGGTAACTCCGTCATCTGTGCTTTTGTAAACACCACGTCCCATCGCAGCGACCCACAAGGTTCTGTGCCCTACTGGGCTCTCGGGATCCAGCAGAATGTGAGTCGGCGCGGTTTCAGGCATGCCTGTGTTCGATGTCTTCCAGGTGCGCCCGCCGTCAACGCTCACACACACACCGCCCCGATACTTGCTCACCGAGGTTCTTCGCCACATTTTGGGTCGGGGAAGATCATGAGTTCCACTCATCACACCCCACATCTTCCCGCGGACGGTGGGGTCAAACGCGATCCAGTAAGTTGTATTGCTCCACGGTTCCGGAACCCCCGAAACGGACCGCGTCCAGGAGCGACCCTTGTCTTCACTGCGGAATAGACCGATATCGGTAGTCGGAATGAAGCGGCGGTTCATATCGAATGGGTCGAATAGATAGCCGTAATTCGTGGTTACGTCCAGGCCAGTGCTCGTCCAGTCGCCCCCCGGAACTTTCTTGGAATAAGCTCCGTTCCACGTGACTCCGCCATCGGAGGTGATCATGGTGCGGCCAAAGTCCGTTCCGTAACAGAGCTCCGGATCCTGCTCGGCTACGCCTAGTTCCAGCGGATTCTCCCCCCACTCTACTCCGATCTGCTTCGCAATCCAGTTGTCATGGATGTTTGCCGCAGACGACTTATCTTCTTTCCACACGAGCGACCAATGCCGTCCGCCGTCCTTCGTCCGTGCGACGCCCATCCATGTTCCGCCATCGAGCTGAAGGTGACTGTATGAGACGTATGCGGACTCTGGATGATTCAAGCTCGTTGCAATCGCGCGGACCTGCGCCCCAACTCCCGGGAGAGGCGAGGAGGTCCACGAACTGCCGCCATCCGACGACAGAAATACTCCCGATTCGGAAGTGGCGTAAATCATCGCACTGTTCGTCTTGGAAAAGCCGGTGCTTTCGTCGGTGAATATGACATCCTTAGGAGCGTTTCGATCACTCCACGTCCCTTGCAGACGGACAGACACCCCGCTTTTTCCAGCGACGTAAATATCCCGATCGTTCTTGTTCGAATTCGGATCGATCCATATCTTTTGCGGAACCGCGGTCAAATCGTGTTGCTTTTCCCATGACTCGCCGGTATCTCTGGATTGGAAGACCGCAGCCTTGCCATCTTTGACGCTGGCAACTACGAGCCTGTGGGAATTAACTGGATCGAGCGCGAGCGCGATTATCTCTCCTATAGAATTTCGGTCCGAGACGATGGTCTCGTCAGCATGATCCGAGTTCATCAGGATGTTGCGGACCGAAGACGGAGCAGGCCAAACCATCTTCCAGGATTCGCCGTCGTCGGTACTTCGCCAAAGTGCTTGCGTCCCTGCGTACAGAGTGCGAGGTTGCACTGGATCAAAAGCGAAGAACCGGACAGGTCCACGCAGATTGAACATGTGCCATGATCGCCCGCCATCGTGGCTGATATAAGAGCCAGTCATGTCGCACGCAACCAGCACCTCGTTGGGATTGTGAGGGCTGATCGTAGCGTGAAACATAGCACCACCACCGCCGGGTCCGACGATGGTGAAGTCGTCGGCATGAGCATTGGGAACATGCAGAAAAACAGGAAGGAGCGCTATCACCATTACGATTTGTTTGCTTATGTGTGTTTTGATCATGTTTGGACGTCCGTTGTCATCGTTTCTAATCTTTTATTGCGCCAGGGTCAATCTGTCTTTGGCACCTTCATTGAAGAAGCTACTGGCGGTTCAGTCGGAGGGATGGCACTGGCTTTGTTGGGAGCGACGTTCGCGGGCGACTTTGAGGATGTCGAGAAAGTTGTTGTTTCCAGGTTATCGAGAGCAAGCAGAAGTTGCGTATTATTCGTTTTTAGGAGTTTTTTGTTTGCTTTTCCTTCGTTAGATATGATATCCCCATAGAATCACTTTGAAGGCGCGAGGAATTTCCCCATGAAATTACAAAACCTGATTTCGTTGGTTGCAGCCCTGATTCTATGCATCGGGGCAGGTTCCGCCGACCTGTTGGCCCAGGGTACAGACCTTGGAACGATTCGCGGAACGATAACCGATTCCACCGGAGCCCTTCTCCCCAATGCTCAGGTCGAGATCACGGACCTCGCGACCCTCACCTCTCGCAGTGTCACAACGGATGGCCACGGCAATTTCCAGGTAGTTGCCGTGCCCAGCGGCCACTACAAGGCCACGGTCACGGCGGCAGGCTTTGGCACATCCGTTATCAATGGCATCGTTGTGAACGGCTCGGATATTGCGACAGCAAATGCCGCCCTTCACCCGTCGTCGGCCACTTCGACCGTCGAAGTCTCCTCAGAGGCTACGATGCTCGACACACAGGATCAGACCCTGAGCGAGACGCTCACGTCAAAGTCAATCATTGATCTGCCTCGCGATAGCCGCGATATCTATTCTTTCCTCTATATCAATCCGAACATCACACAGAGCGACGAACCGGGCGACTTCAAGTTCATCGGAGCCCAGAGTTACGGCGCAAGCTTCTCTG
>Ga0193727_1000990_pt1 | contig 11617 bp, 12 predicted proteins | sample H2c2metaG_FD_143051 | JGI IMG/M metagenome (GOLD analysis project Ga0193727, IMG submission 143051) | Soil microbial communities from a riparian zone of the East river system, Colorado, United States - H2c2 | ecosystem: Environmental > Terrestrial > Soil > Riparian zone | place: USA: East River...
CAAGCTGAAAAACATAGAAACAGAGAGCGTGCGCGACCAAAGAGAGCGCCAGAAACGCGGCGAGCGCAAGCTGGCGGCGCCGAGGCGGCTCCCAACTGAAAAGAAGCGGTTCGACAGCGGTCTCAGAGACAAGGGCATTCATCCCGGGGGAGCCGCCGCCAGCGCGACGGAGGTGATTCCGTGTTCCAGCACAGCGTTTGTCACCTCCATAACTGTTTCGTAGGGGGTCAAACGGTCCGCTTTGATGATAATGGATTGGCCCTCGCGCCTGGCCGCGTCGAGCAACGGCCCAAGCTGCGCGCGCGTGATTCTTTGATCCCGGAAATAAATTGCCGGGGCTGCGCCACCGGTAATGCTGATGATTTGCTGGTTAACCTGCGGTCCAAGCGCAAAACGCGAGAACGGCATCGAAACGGAAATGCCCGGCTGCAAAATAAAATTCGAGCTGAGCAACAGAAAAAAAATCAGAAGGAAAGCAACGTCGACCAACCCCAGGAGGACAAGCCAGCCGAAATTATATTCCTTCGTCCGACTGAGCTTCATGCGCGCTGAAAATTTGTCGGTTTACAGAATCGTCGGCTCAGGACTCAATATGTGCGCCGGATTGGGCCCCCTCCTCACACAGCTGTAATGATGCCGCTGACGGGCCGGCTCTCCGTCAACATGTGGACGATCTCAATTCCGGCTCGCTCCATATCGTGCATCATGGTGCTCACGCGCGAAGAGAGGTAGCTATATGCGACAAATGTTGGCGTGGCCACCACCAGCCCGGCCGCGGTCGTCAGCAGACTTTTGTAAACGCCGCCGGAAAGCTCCGTCACCGTTGCATAACCGCCACCGGACGCGATCGTGCCAAATGCGTCGATCATTCCGGCAACTGTGCCAAGCAACCCCAGCAATGGCGCAAGGAAAGCGATCGTGGCCAGCACTCCCAGAAACCGTTCCAGCTTGGGCACCTCGAGCTGGGCGGCTTCCTGCACGATATCGCGCAATTCTGCGCGGGGTGCATCATGCTGGATGATGGCGGAATGAATCACCCGCGCCACCGGGCCCGGTGTCCCGGCCGATTCATGTAATGCTTCGGCGAAATTACGGTGTCGGATCAGATTGGAAAGCCCTTTCAAGAATTCACCGACGTGGATAGTCGCTCGATGCAGATAGAGCAGACGCTCGGCAAAAATGGCGATTGAAATAATGCTACAGGCCAGAATAGGCCACATCAATAATCCGCCCTTTTGGATGTAATCAATCACGTCCGTTTTTCTAGTCTTCTTTGGCAGCCGTGGCAAGCTCGGAGCGAACAAGGAGCGGTCGGCCTCCTCGTGAATGTCACCCTACCGCGAACTTTTCTCGCGCGATTTTGGTGAAGGAGACGGCCTGGAAACTAGAGGAGTCTTGCGGCCCAGCAATTTGCCGGACGCGTCGAAAATGGAATAGCCGGTCTGTTTGCCGTTTTGATCGTAACTGTAAACGATCTTATGCAAGACGGCATCGTTTTCGGCGCTTTGAGTTTCTTCCTGGAGACGACCCTCGCTGTCGTAAGTGTACCGGCTCTTCAACCGAAGGCGGCCATCGGGTCCGAAAATTCGGCCGCCGGAAAAGCGCCCCACATCGTCCAGTTCATAACGAATTGTCTGGCGGAGTTTGCCATCCTCCCCGGTAGTTGTGGCGATAGCTTCATAACGAATTGTCTGGCGGAGTTTGCCATCCTGCCCGGTAGTTGTGGCGATAGCTTTGTGCTGCGCATCATCGAATTGGTAAACGGTGCGTGATCCATCGGCGTTCATCGACACGGTCACCCGGGCAGCATTGATCTCATTTTTCTCCGGAGACTGGCTAAAGGCATTTTTAGCATCACAGACGACGAGAGCCGTGAGAACGATCGCGGACCCGACCTGATAAAGTTTCATGATTTGAGGAGCTTACGGTTGAGGTGAGGGGCTGCAAATAGCGATAAAATTTTTATTGACCGCAGAGTTGGGAAGTGGTTAAGAGTGGGGGCGAGTGGAGGAAAATGGATGAATTCTCCACCAATAATATGGACCCCTCCTCTCCACCTGAGCGCTTCTACGCCGGAGAATTCCGCCATTCAATCGACGAGAAGAATCGCATCACAATTCCGTCTCGCTGGCGCCGAGGCAAGGCTGAAGACTTCATTCTTTTGCCGGAGGCGAGTCAGCAATTTTTGCTCGTCATGTCCCCGGACGAGTTTGGCCGAATGAGCTCGACGGCAGAATCGAACGAGAGTGTTCCCGCGCGAGATCGCCGGGTTTTCCTCCGCCAGTTGCACTCCCGCGCTCAGCACGCGGCTGCGGATCGACAAGGACGTCTCGTTGTGCCGGACGAGCTGTGCAGAAAGGTTGGATTGAAAGGCGAGGTCGCCCTCGTGGGCGGCCGGGGACGTTTTGAAATTTGGAATTTGCAACGTTGGAAACGGGCGCACGAGGAGGAGACCCCCACTTATCAGCACGTCGCAAATGTAATTGGTTTGTAAGCGGATAATCGATTCAAGCTATGAGCACACTGCTGTTTGAGCGGCCTGTCTGGTTCGTCACCAATCCGCTGTTTATCGAAGAGGAGGCGCACGAAATGGAGGATTTCATTTATCACCGTCCAGTGCTCGAAAGCGAAGTAGTGAAGCTGCTCGCGCCGAGGCCTGGTTCGCTCGTTGTCGATGGCACATGTGGCGGCGGCGGCCACACGGAAGCGCTTTTAAGAGCCGGGGCCGATGTCCTCGCCTTGGATCAGGATCCCGATGCCGTCCAGCATGTGAGCGAGCAACTGGGACGCTTTGGCCGGCGCGTCGCCGTGCTCCAGGCGAATTTTCGACACGCGAATAAAGTTCTCGGTGAACTGGGAATAAAGTTCTCGGTGAACTGGGAATTCACCGCATCGGTGGCGCGCTTCTCGATCTTGGTGTCTCCTCGTGGCAACTCGAAAATGCGAAGCGCGGTTTTAGTCTCGTGCGCAACGGTCCGCTTGACATGCGCATGGACCCACGAAACCGGCTGACTGCCGCGACTATCGTAAATGAGTACAGCGTGGAGCAATTGACCCAGTTGTTCCGCGAGCTGGGGGAGGAACCGGCTGCGCGTCGCATCGCAAGCTTGATCGTAAAGATGCGGAAGATGACCCCGTTCCGGGAGACTCTTCCGCTGGCCGATGCGATCGAAAAAGTTGTCGGCCGGCGCGGTCGCCGTCATCCGGCCACGCAAGTTTTTCAAGCGCTCCGGATGGAAGTGAATGATGAACTTGGCGCCCTCGAAGAGGGGCTGCGCGTTTTGACTGCGCGACTCGAGTCCGGAGCGCGCATCGGCGTCATCGCTTTTCATTCCTTGGAAGACCGAATCGTGAAAAACTTTTTTCGCGATCGCAGCCGGGAATGGCTCGACCGGCCGGAGTGGCCGGAGCCACGGCGCAACCCCGATTACGACCTCAAAGTGGTTACCTCAAAACCGGTGGAGCCGGGCGAAGAGGAACAACGCGCCAATCCCCGCTCCCGCAGCGCAAAGTTGCGCGTAGCCGAAAAAATCTAAAATGAGCCGTTCCCGTCGAAAAAATTGCAATGCGATAAACGCGGCGTCGCTCGCCCGCTGGATTGTCATGACTGCGTTTCTCGCCCTTGCCGGTTTGAGCTACGTCTATTTGACGCTGCAACTCTACCATCAGGGCGATCGCAAGAAGGCGATCGAGAACGAGTTGGTTAGTCTCCGCACCCAAAATGACGTGGCCAGCGCGCAAATCGCGGCCCTGACATCACGCTCTGCTTTGCAGCGCCGATTAAAGGAAGGTTATTTGAAAATGATCCCGATTGCCGAGGCGAACATCGTACGGCTCACAATTCCGGCGCGACAGCCCGACGAAGACACAATTCAACCCGTGGCAAACCAGGATGGGACAAGATGAACCCGAATAGCCATCGCCGCTGTGTGCTGGTTTGCTCGGCCTTTATCGCGCTCTTCAGCGTCTTTTCGTTTCGTCTGATTTATCTGCAAGTTATCAAGCATGACGAGTACTCCGCTTTGGCGGCTGAGAAGCACGTTTACAAACAAATCATTTACGCGGAACGCGGCTCGATTCTAGACGCAAACAATGAGGTTCTCGCGCACAACATTCCTGTCGAAACGGTAGTGGCTGATGCCACGCTTCTCAACGATCGGGAAGCAGTTGTAGAGCTTGTCAGCAAGAACTTGGGCGTTCCGGCCGGGGAGCTTGCGGAAAAGTTAGGCAGCGAGCGCCGATACATCGTGATCAAGCGTGAAGTGCCGGAATCGGTCAGTCGCTCTCTACGTGAGAAACTTCGCGCGAAAAATTTACGTGGAATCTATTTCGAACACGACTCCAGGCGCATCTACCCGAATGGCTCCATGCTTTGCCATGTAATCGGATTTACCGATTTCGAACATCATGGCATTCAAGGCGTGGAAGCGTCGATGGAGGAATACCTCCACGGACAGGACGGTTATCGCTTCATCGAGCACAATCGTGCCGGCCAGGAGATCGTGCCGTACAGAGGTCAGGAACACCCGCCGCGCGACGGCTGCCAGATCCACCTTACTGTCGATCTTAGCTTACAGAATATAGTTGAGAACGAGATCGACGCCGCAATGGCGGAGTACTCTCCCAAAAAAGCTACGATCATTCTGATGCGGCCGCAGACGGGCGAAATCCTTGCGATGGCTAATCGGCCGAATTTCGATTTAAACCTTCGCTCCGAAGCGAAGCCCGAAGAGATGAAAAACCGCGCCATCATCGACATGATGGAACCGGGTTCCACGTTCAAGATCGTGGCAGCGGCCGCGGCGCTGAACGAACGCAAGCTTCGGGCTGATTCGACCGTCTTTTGTGAAAATGGCCTCTGGAATTTCAACGGCACGGCCCTGCACGATCATCGCGCGTTTTCGTACCTGAGCGTGCGCGATGTTCTCATCAAATCGAGCAACATTGGCGCCGCCAAACTCGCGCTCAGCGTCGGCGACCAAAAGTTTTACGAATACGTCCGCCGCTTTGGATTTGGCGAGCGCACGGGAATTGAACTTCCGGGTGAAATCAACGGGCTCATTCGTCCCCCGCGATCGTGGAGCAAAATTTCGATCACGCGGATTCCGATGGGGCACGAAATAGGGGTCACCCCATTACAAATGACAGTGGCGATGGCGACGATTGCCAGCGGTGGCAAATTGATGACTCCACGCATCGTGAAATCGATCACCACTTCTGATGGCAAAACCGTTAGTTCATTTTCCCCGGCGATGTTGCGTCAGGTAATTTCTCCGGAAACGGCCCGAGAAATTGGTAACGCGCTCCGAGGTGTCGTAAGCGATCGCGGCACTGCCGCGGCCGCGGCCGTCCCGGGTTTTACGATTGCCGGCAAAACCGGGACCGCGCAGAAGGTGAATCCCAAGGGCGGTTATGAACATGGTAAGTACGTCGTTTCTTTCGCCGGCTATCTGCCAGCCGACCATCCCGAGTTTGTGGGTCTGGTGGTGCTCGACGATGCGCACACCAGCAAACCAGAGTTGAATTACGGGGGGCTGATTGCCGGACCGATCTTTTCCCGGGTCGCCGAAAAGGCTGCCCAATACCTCGATCTTCGGCCGGAAGAACAGATTCGCAAAGCGATTCCGGTGGAGCGAGTTCAAAAAGCTGTGCCGACGGAGCGAGCCCGCAAGACGGTCCCGGTCGACCGAGTCGCCTTAACCAATGCCTCACGCCCTTGAACGTCTTGCGCAGGCTCGCCCCGGCGAATCCTTCCCGTGTCGGAGATGTTAACACCTCATGCAGCTCAAAACTCTTGTCGCCGCGATTCCAATTCGCCAGGTCATCGGGACACTTGATCGCCCGGTGGAAAGCATCGCGTATGACTCGCGGCGAATGCAAAGGAATGGCATGTTCGTGGCACTGCGGGGTGAAAAAGCCGATGGCCACGAATTCGTCGGCCAGGCCATCGAAAAAGGCGCATCAGTGATCGTTACGGAACGCGAGGAAAAGACTCCGCGCGTCACCTGTCTTGTCGTCGAAAATACGCGCACCGCGCTAGCTGATCTCTCCGCAGCTTTTTATGGGCATCCCGCGCGGAGATTAAAACTGGCAGCGGTGACCGGCACGAACGGAAAAACCACCACCACGTTTCTCGTCAAACACATCTGCGAGAAAGCCGGTCTGCGTTGTGGATTGATTGGAACGGTGCGCTACGAAATCGGCGAACGTGTTTTACCCGCCATTCGCACAACACCCGAATCGCTTGATTTGCAGGAACTGCTCGCGCAAATCGCCAACGCCGGTTGCCGGGCGGCGGCGATGGAAGTTTCGTCGCATGCGCTCGCGCAAGACCGCACGCGCGGCCTCGAATGGGACGTTGCCGTTTTTACGAATCTCACGCAGGACCACCTCGATTTTCATGGGACGATGGAGAGCTACTTCGATTCCAAGGCGAAACTTTTCGCACAACTCGGGAGTCAGGAAAAAAAGCCGAAGCCCGTCGCAATTGTGAATATCGACGACCGCTATGGCGAACAACTACTCACCAAAATCGACAAGCGCGCCGCCGTGGTCACTTTCGGCATGAGTGTGCGCGCGGATTTTCGCGCTTCAAATTATCGCGTGGAGTTTAGTGGCACTTCCTATCAGCTCGATGCCGGCGGCAAGAGCTATCTGGTGCGTGTTCCGCTGATCGGCCGGTTTAATGTGGCAAACTCAGTCGCGGCATTGGCGGCAGCGAACGCTTTGGGAGTTAGTCTGCGTGACGCAGTCCTCAACCTAAGTAAATCTCCGCAAGTACCGGGACGCTTGGAAATAGTTCCGGCGAAGCGCCAGTTTCAAGTTTTCGTCGATTACGCGCACACGCCGGATGCGCTTCAGAATGTTCTTAAGACTTTGCACGAACTGGAACCGGGTCGCTTGATTGTTGTTTTTGGCTGCGGTGGCGATCGCGACCGACAAAAGCGTCCGTTGATGGGCGAGATCGTGGACCGAAATGCCGATTACGCGATCATCACCTCCGACAACCCGCGCAAGGAGGATCCGAGCGCGATCATTGATGAGATCGAAAAAGGCGTTCACTCAAGTCGCTATGAAAAAATGATTGATCGAACAGAAGCAATTGGTCGCGCTATCAGCCTCGCACAGCCGCGCGATATTGTGTTGATCGCGGGCAAGGGACACGAAAACTATCAGGAGTTCGCGGATCACACCGTCCCGTTCGACGACATTCAAGTCGCGCGGCGCGCGATCGAAGACCATCCGGTGGAGTTTTAGATTATGATTTTGTTGTTTTCGAGTTCGCCAACGCACGAGTCGCGCTCCCCAATTGTCGCACGATGAACCCGCTTCCAATTTCCCAAATTGCGACATTTGCCGGAGCTTCCCTTTCCTCCGGAGACGGAACGGTTGTGATCGACAAGGTCAGGACCGATTCGCGAACGCTCAAACGCGGCGAGTTGTTTGTGGCTTTGCGTGGGGAAAACTTCGACGGGCACAATTTCGTTGAAGCCGTCGCGAAAGCGAGTGCGGCCGGAGCGATCGTGAAGTCCAATTGGAAGGGTGAAATTCCAGAGACCTTTGCGCTCATTCGCGCGGAAGATACTTTGCAGGCCTACCAGGAGCTTGCCGCCAACTACAGGAGGTCGCTCTCGCTCAAAGTTGTCGCGATAACTGGAAGCAACGGCAAGACCAGTACAAAAGATTTTGCCGCGGCGGTCCTTGCCCGCCGTTTTCGAGTCACAAAAACAGAAGGGAATTTTAACAATCACGTTGGTCTTCCTCGAACAATCCTGGAAGCGACTTCGCGCGATGAAGTCGCTGTCTGGGAAATTGGGATGAATCATCCTGGCGAAGTTGCGGCGTTGGCGCGACTGGCCATGCCGGACGTTGTCATTATTACAAATATCGGCGTTGCGCACATCGAGTTTATGGGATCGCGCGAGGCGATTGCCGCGGAGAAGGGCGCACTTGCAGAAGCTGTTGGTGCGCAGGGCACGGTCATTTTGAATGCGGACGATCCGTTTACAGGGAGCATCGCTGCGCGGACGCGCGCCAAAGTCCTCCTAGCTGGCACGACTGCCGGAACGATCCGTGCCAGCGAAATCAGTCAGAGCGAGAGCGGAACAGACTTTACGATACTGGAGGGTGCGCACCGTTGCCGTGCACAACTGCCGGTACCTGGTTTGCACATGGTGCAAAACGCGCTGCTCGCAGTTGCCGCCGGACGCGCCTTTGGTCTTTCCCTTGAGGATTGCGCCGTCGGTCTCGTCGCTGCGCCACTTACCAAAGCGCGTTTGCAAATCAAAGAAATCCGGGGCGTGCATTTTCTCGACGACAGCTACAACGCAAACCCCGATTCCATGAAAGCGGCCTTGCACACGTTGGTCGAGCTGGACGCCGATGGGAAACGCATCGCTGTCCTGGGGGAGATGAGGGAACTTGGTTCCGAATCGGAGCACAGCCATCGTGAAGTCGGCGAAACTGCGGCCGCGTTACAAGTCGATCATTTGATTACAATTGGAAATGTAGCCGCGACAATCGCCCAGGCCGCGGAACACGCCGGTTTGGAAAAAAGCGTGGCGGTACGTTCGACATCAGAAGCCGCCGAACTTCTGAGTGAGATCGCCGCGCCCGGAGATCTCGTTCTGATCAAGGGAAGCCGGGCTGCGCGGACAGAGGAAGTCATCGAGCAATTCCGGCTTCGTCATTCGCCATTCGGCATTTCGGTATGATCTACTACCTCCATCACCTGAGCGAACAGTTCATTGGCTTCCACGTCTTCTTATATGTCACATTCCGCGCCGTAGCCGCGGCCGTGACGGCTTTTCTGGTCACGTTGATTTTCGGAAATTTTATCATTCGAAAACTGACCGCGCTGAAACTGGGGCAGCCCATTCGCGGGGCGGCAGAAGTTCATCGCCTGGCCGAACTGCATGGCGTCAAACAGGGCACGCCAACCATGGGGGGCGTGCTCGTTATCGGAGCCGTCTTTGTATCGAGCGTCCTCTGGGCTCGTCCGGACAATCGCTTCGTTTGGCTGGCCTTATTCAGCATGATTTACCTCGGCGCGCTCGGATTCGTTGATGATTACCTTAAGGTCACAAAGAAAAAGTCCGACGGCATTAGCGGCCGAATCAAACTCGTTTTCCAACTCGTTCTGGCGGCGATTGTCACGGCCGTTTTTCTCAGCAGCCCGTTGCTCGAGGTGCAGGCGCGTTCGCTCTATGTGCCTTTTGTTAAGGCGCCGGTCGTCGCTGACATGGGCTGGTTTACATTCCTGTTTTTTGCGCTCGTCATTGTGGGATCCTCGAATGCGGTCAACCTCACGGATGGGCTGGATGGTCTCGCGATTGGTTGCACGATCACGGTCGCCTTTGCATATGCGCTGCTTTCATATGCAGCAGGAAATTTCCGGATCGCCGAATATTTACAGGTTCCCTTTTATTCGTTTACGGGAGAGCTGACCGTTGTCTGTTCAGCACTGGTCGGTGCCGGTCTTGGCTTTCTCTGGTTCAACTGTCACCCTGCCAAGGTTTTCATGGGCGACACCGGATCGCTCGCCATCGGGGGCATGCTTGGCGTTGTCGCAATCTGTTCCAAGCAGGAACTTCTCTTGGTCGTTGTGGGCGGCGTTTTTGTGATTGAAGCGGTCTCGGTGATTTTGCAGGTGATCAGTTTCAAGATGACGGGCCGGCGGATTTTCGTCATGTCCCCGCTCCATCACCATTTCGAGCTGACTGGCTGGAAGGAAAACATCGTCATCGTTCGGTTTTGGATTCTATCGATCATCTTTGCCCTGCTTGGTTTGGCGACACTGAAATTGAGGTAAAAAGTTGCGCTACAGAGATCAGAATATCGCTGTTCTTGGTGCAGGCTTGAGCGGCAGTGCCGCGGCGCTATTGCTGCAGTCCGAGGGTGCACGCGTCACGGTGCTCGATAGCGCTGAAGAGCAGAATCTACTCAAATCGACGCTCGACAACCTGCGAACGCAAGGAGTGGGCGTGATCTGCGGAACGGCGGCGGATGAGGATTCATCTTCTTACGAGATGGCTGTCTTAAGTCCGGGCATCGATCCGGTCTCGCGACTCGCGCGCAATTTTTCTTCCCGCAAGATTGACATAATTGGTGAACTTGAGCTCGGATGGCGATCCTGCGAAATTCCAGTCATCGCCGTGACCGGCACGAATGGCAAAACGACGACGACCGAATTGCTCGCCCAGATGTTGAATGCATGCGGGCAACGAACAATCGCTTGCGGCAATATCGGCAAACCGCTTTCGGAAGTAGCGCGTGAGAAGAAACCATTCGACGTGCTCACAGTCGAAGTGAGCTCGTTTCAGCTGGAAACCATTCAAACCTTTCGGCCGTCAATCAGTCTTTGGCTTAATTTCGCTCCCGACCATCTCGATCGCTATCACTCCGTTGCCGATTATCGCGCGGCCAAGCTGCGGATTTTGGAAAATCAAACCGCCGAAGATGTCGCGGTCGTTAATGCGATTGAGAAAATCCCCGGGATTCGCGCGCGCACGATCACTTTTAGCGCTTATGTCGAGCAAGCGGACTTTCGTCTCTCCGAAGGCACGATCATGTACGATGGGCAAGCTGTGCTCCGGTTGTCGGAGACAAAACTGCGTGGCTTACATAACATCGAGAATTTGATGGCGACGCTTGCTGCGGGGATGGCACGCGGATTGTCATTCCCAGAAATGGTGCCGCCGCTGTGCAGATATGAGCCACAACCGCACCGCTGTGAATTTGTGCGCGAAGTCGGTGGCGTCGGTTACATCAACGATTCAAAGGCGACAAACATTGACGCGGTGGAAAAGGCGCTCCGCGCGCAGACCAAACCGGTCATTCTGATCGCTGGAGGCAAGGACAAAGGTTTCACATTTGATCCGCTCCGATCTCTCGTGGGGGAAAAGGTTAGATCGACAATTTTGATTGGCGAAATGGCCCAGAGCATCAGACTCTCTTGGAACGGCGCCGCCAAATCTGAAATCGCGAACTCGCTCGCAGACGCGGTTGAGCGCGCACACACGATCGCGAAAGCAGGCGAAGTCGTTCTCTTTTCGCCGGGCACATCGTCCTTCGACATGTTCAAAAGCTACGCCGATCGCGGCGATCAATTTCGCGAACTGGTACAGGCTCTCCCCAAATGAAATTGAAAATCCCCAGGCTTCTCAGGCTCCCGAAGCCCAAAAAACTTCGAGCGGCAACAGCGCGTCGCTCCGCCGGCGGCTCAGCCGAAATGGACTATGGAGAGATGGCGGAGCCGAACATGAAGCTGTCTCGGGCGCTGCTAATTGTTTTGCTTCTTCACGTGGTTGCTGTCGCCGGAATTATCGCGTTCAACGCGATTAAGACACGAAAGAGCTCGTTTGCGCCCGCACCTCTGGCGGCGAATACGGAAAATAATCTGGCTGCCAAGAGCGTGGGATCGGCAAATAACTCGAACGATTCGAATCCGAAATCGGCCGTCGTGCCGCGTAATGAGGTGAAAACGTCACGTTCGCTGTCGAAACCGATTGCGAAAGACGAGCACCCGAAATCAAGCGAAGACGAGAAAGCGCCCGGGTCGTCGGGGAAAGTTTACACGGTAGTGAAAGGCGATAACCCAGTGACGATCGCCAAAAAA
>Ga0193727_1000992_pt1 | contig 11608 bp, 11 predicted proteins | sample H2c2metaG_FD_143051 | JGI IMG/M metagenome (GOLD analysis project Ga0193727, IMG submission 143051) | Soil microbial communities from a riparian zone of the East river system, Colorado, United States - H2c2 | ecosystem: Environmental > Terrestrial > Soil > Riparian zone | place: USA: East River...
CGCAGACGATCCGCGCGTCGCTCAGGGACATCGAACAGACGCTGGTGATCGCCGTGCTGCTGGTGATCCTGGTCGTGTTCGTGTTCCTGCGCAGCTGGCGCGCGACGCTGATCCCCGCGGTGGCCGTGCCGGTGTCACTGATCGGCACGTTTTCGATCATGTACCTGGCCGGCTTCAGCCTCGACATCCTCTCGCTGATGGCGTTGACCGTGGCGACCGGGTTCGTCGTCGACGACGCGGTCGTGGTGCTCGAGAATATCTCGCGGCACATGGAGGCCGGCATGCCGCGCCTGCAGGCCGTGCTGACCGGCGCGCGCGAGGTCGGCTTCACCGTGCTGTCGATGAGCCTGTCGCTGATCGCCGTGTTCATTCCGATCCTGCTGATGGGCGGTATCGTCGGGCGCTATTTCCGCGAATTCGCCATCACGTTGTCGGTCGCGATCTTCGTCTCGCTGCTGGTGTCGCTGACGACGACACCGATGATGTGCGCGCGTTTCCTGCGCCACGAGCCGGAACGCAAGCCGGGCAAATTCTTCGCCTACAGCGAGCGCGCATTCAACGCCATGCTGCATCTGTACGAGCGCACGCTGCGCTGGGCGCTGAGCCAGCCGCTGCTGATGATCTTCGTGCTGTTCGTGACCGTGTGCCTCAACGTGTTCCTGTACGTGCAGGTGCCGAAGGGCTTCTTCCCGAGCGAAGACACCGGCGTGCTGGTCGGCGGCGTGCAGGCCGACCAGAGCATCTCGTTCCAGTTGATGTCGCAGAAGATGATTCAGTTTATGAAGATCGTCAAAAGCGATCCGGCGGTGCAGAACGTCGCCGGTTTCACCGGCGGCGGCCAGCGCAACGGCGGCTTCATGTTCGTCGCGCTGAAGCCGCTGGGCGAGCGCGGCGTCTCGGCCGATGGCGTGATCAGCCGCATGCGCGTGAAGCTCGGCGAAGTTGCCGGCGCGCAGTTGTTCCTGCAGCCGGCGCAGGACATCCGCGTCGGCGGCCGGCAGAGCAGTTCCACATATCAATACACGTTGCAAAGCGACAGCCTCGATGACCTGCGCGCATGGGGAGACAAGATCCGCGAGGCGTTCACGAACATGCCGGAACTGGCCGACGTCAATTCCGACCAGGCTGTGAAGGGCCTGGAAACGCAGCTGAATTTCGACCGGGCGACCGCGGCGCGCCTCGGCATCACGACGCAGGCGATCGACAACGCGCTGAACGATGCCTTCAGCCAGCGCAATGCCTCGACGATCTACGCGCCGCTGAACCAGTACTACGTGATCATGGAGGTCGCGCCGCCGTTCCTGCAAAGTCCCGAAGCGCTCAAGGACATCTACGTGCAGAGCAAGTCCGGCAAGATGGTGCCGCTGATGTCGTTCGCGACGTTCGGTCTCGGCACGACGCCGCTCGCGGTCAATCATCAGGGCCAGTTCGTGTCGACCACGATTTCGTTCAACCTGGCTGAGGGCATGAGCCTCGGCGAGGCATCCGATGCGATCGCGCGGACCATGTCGCGTCTTGGCGTGCCGAACACGATCCATGGCGGATTCGCCGGCAACGCAAACGCATTCCAGCAAGGCCAGTCGAGCCAGCCCTTTCTCATCCTCGCCGCGCTGCTGGCGATCTACATCGTGCTCGGCGTACTGTACGAGAGCTACGTGCACCCGTTGACGATCCTGTCGACGCTGCCGTCGGCCGGCGTCGGCGCGATCCTGGCCTTGCTCGTGTGCGGCACGCAGTTTACCGTGATCGCCTTCATTGGCGTGATCCTGCTGATCGGCATCGTCAAGAAGAACGCGATCATGATGGTCGACTTCGCGATCGAGGCCGAGCGCCAGCAGAACCTCAGCGCGCGCGACGCCGTGTTCCAGGCGTGCCTGCTGCGCTTCCGCCCGATCATGATGACGACGATGGCGGCGATGCTCGGCGCGCTGCCGCTGGCGATCGGTTTTGGCGCCGGCAGCGAAATGCGCCGACCGCTCGGCATCTCGATCGTCGGCGGATTGCTGGTCAGCCAGTTGCTGACGCTGTACACGACGCCCGTCGTCTACATGTACATGGAACGCTTCCGCCTGTGGAGCAAACGCCAGTGGACACGCTTTTACCCGGATCCACAGCCGGCGGAACCAAGCGCGGCAGTCTGAGTACGCAACGAGTTTGATAAAATGAAAATAAATCCACAAATGGACATCTCGATGCGACGCTCCCCCAAGGTGTTCCGCGGTTCGAACGAGCCACACACGGGAGCGTTGCGCGCTTCTCCCTCCCCTTCAAGGGGAGGGTCGGGGTGGGGATGGTGCTTGTTGGCGCGCATCCGGATAGCAACACCATCCCCACCCAACCCTCCCCTTGAAGGGGAGGGCTTGAAAGCGAGTCGTGGCGACAGGCTGCCTATTGCCGTTTGCCTCTCGGCGGTGTGCGCGCTTCTCAGCGCCTGCACCCTCGGCCCCGACTATCACAAGCCCGACCTCGCCGTGCCGGTGGCCTACAAGGAAAACGTCGACTGGAAGCCGGCCACGCCGGGCGATGCGCTGCAACGCGGCGCCTGGTGGGACGTTTTCGGCGATCCGCTGTTGAATGACCTGGAGAAGCAGGTCGACGTTTCCAACCAGAGCCTCAAGCAGGCCGAGGCGCAGTATCGCCAGGCCGCCGCGCTGGTCAGCGCCGCGCGAGCGAATTTCTTCCCGACGGTCGGCGTCAGCCTCAGCGCGCAGCGCGCCGGCCGCTACGGCACCGGCAGCATCGTTTCCGGCGGCACGGTGATCGGTGGCAGCACGGGCGGCAACTCCGGATCATCGCATCCGACCAACACCTACTCGATGCCGTTCACCGCGAGCTGGGAACCGGACCTGTGGGGCCGTGTGCGGCGCACGGTCGAGGGCGATGTCGCCAGCGCACAGGCCAGCGCCGCGACGCTCGAGTCGACACGCCTGAGTCTGCAGACCGAACTGGCAACGACCTACTACCAGTTGCGCGTCGTCGACGAACAGAAGCGCCTGCTCGACGACACCGTCGTCGCCTACCAACGCGCGCTGCAGTTGACGCAGAACCAGTACAACGTCGGCGTCGTGGCCCGGGCCGATGTCGTGCAGGCCGAAACGCAGCTCAAGCAGGCGCAGGTGCAGGCGATCGATCTGGGCATCTCGCGTGCGCAGTTCGAACACGCCATCGCGCTGCTGATAGGTAAGACGCCGGCGCAGTTCACGCTCGCGGCGCAGCCGTTGACCGTCGCGCCGCCCGGGATTCCCGTCGAATTGCCAGCCACATTGCTCGAGCGCCGGCCGGACGTCGCGATCGCCGAACGCGAGGCCGCCGCGGCGAATGCTCAGATCGGCGTGGCCGAGTCGGCATTTTTCCCGAACCTGACCCTGTCGGCGACGGCCGGTTTCCAGAGCTCGACGTTCTCCAACATCCTGGCCGCGCCGAGCCGGTTCTGGTCGCTCGGCCCGCAGCTGGCCGAAACGATCTTCAGCGGCGGTGCGCGCGAAGCGCAGGTCGCCCAGGCGCGCGCCGGTTTCGACGCCGCGGCGGCAAATTATCGCGAAGTCGCGCTGGCGGCGTTCCAGAACGTCGAGGACAACCTCGCCGCACTGCGCATCCTCGAGGCCGAAGCGGCCGCGCAGGCCGACGCACTGAAGTCGGCGGAAACCTCACTTGCCATCGCCCTCAACCAGTACCGCGCCGGCACCGTGAGCTATCTCAACGTCGTCACCGCACAGACGACGGCCTACAGCAACGAACGCAATGCGATCAGCATACTCGGCAACCGCCTGACCGACAGCGTTGCGCTGATCAAGGCGCTCGGCGGCGGCTGGGACGCCGGACAGCTGCCCGCGGCCGGCGACATCGATCGCCACAGCGGCGAGGCGGGGCGCGATACACGTCGCTGACACGCCGACGCGTTAGACTGTTGCCGGGGCGATACGTCCGGTCGTAGCGTACACACCGCGCCGGGCGACCACGGAAGGAGCATGCAACGCGATGTCCGTCCATCCGCGCGATATTTCAGCCGCCAAGCTCGGCGTCATGCTGGCGCGTACGCCGTATCCGGACGAGTTGTGTCTGCTGGTTTCGCGCGCTCGCGAAGCGATCGGCTTCTTCGCCGACCATCCACCCCGCGCGCTCGAATATCCGTGGATACTGGCCAACCTGCCGTCGGACCTGCATGGCCTGCGCCTGCTCGATGTCGGTGCCGGGGTCAATCCGTTGCCGTTCGTGCTGGCCGATCGTGGCGCGCAGGTCGTGACGCTCGACAATCATCGGCTGGTGCGCGCGGGCTCGAATCGGCGCGAATGGAACGAATGGGGCTTCCTCGACTATGCCACGCTCGATGCGCGCATCGCGTCGCTGCACTGCGCCTACGAGCAGGCAGAATTTGACGCACCGTTCGATGGCCTGTTCAGTGTCAGCGTGATCGAGCATATTCACAGTGGCACACGCCGTGCTTGGATCGAGCGATTCCGGCGGCACATACGCTCCGGCGGCACACTGCTGCTGACTGTCGACCTGGTGCCCGGCACGGACGCCCTGTGGAACCTGTCCGAGGGCAACGTCGTCGAAGCGCGCGGACTGCACGGCAGCTTCGCCACGCTGCTGGCGGAACTCGAGGACACCGCGTTCGTGGTCGAGAGTGCAGCGATTGAACGCGAACTGCCGGAGACGTGCGTCGACACCGGCTTCGTCAAGGCGATCCGCGGCCGCTAGTGTCCTGTAACGTTTGATTCGGGAGCAGTTTGTGAATCCCCAGCAACGATTGCCCACATCCGCCCCACCTGCATGCGCTGTGAAGGCACTCGCGATTCTTGGATCGTGCGCAGCGCATGCAGGTGGGGCACCTTCCCCCGCTTCGCAGGGGAAGGAAAAGAGAGCGAGCATCCGTCTGGAATCCTTCCCCCGCTTGCGGGGGAAGGTGGCGGCAGCCGGAAGGGGGCGCGCCGAGCGAAAGCACGAACCTACTACTGCTTCAACGTTACGGGTCACTAGCGCACAAGAAACAGGAGGCACGACGTCCGGATCCGGTTCGCATCCGGCACGCTTCGCCGCCTGTACGGCTATGCGCGTCCGAACCTTTTCGCCGACAGCAGCTTCAGCCGCTCGCGCTGGAGCTCGCGATCGCGCGGCGGCGCCAGCGTGACCAGGGAGCCGATCAACGTTCGCGCCGCGTCGGTCACCTGTTCGACGGCCCGGTTGAACGCCGCTTCGTTGGCTTTCGATGGAGCATTGAATCCGCTCAGCTTGCGCACGAACTGCAGCGCGGAAGCCTGAATTTCCTCATCGCTGGCCGGCGGCTCGAAATTGAAAAGGGTCTTGATGTTTCTGCACATGGAAAACTCCGATCAGGTTCCGCACGCGCCGGCGACAGACCGGCGCGCGCACATCTGTGCTTATCCGTTTTTTGACGATTCGGCAAGAAACCAAAGATTCACCACGAAGGACACCAAGGACACCGAAGGGGCACGAAGGAAGAAAACAAAGTTTCCTTTGTGTCCTTTGTGGCAAGTCTGGAGCTGTAGAGCTTGTCTTGGCAAGTAACTGGATAAGCGTGGGCAGTCATCTTAGCGATAGCCGATCTGCGGCGTGAGCGGAATCTGGCTGCGCATGAATGCGCCGCTGCCGCGCGCCACCTGACGTCCTTCGGAATCGTGCACGACCGAGTCGGCCAGGATCAGGTTGCGCGAACGCTGCACCACGGTGCCGGCAGCGCGCAGTTCACCGCTCGAAACCGGGCGCGTCAGGAACATGTTGAACGACACCGTCAGAACGAAAACGTCCTCGACCAGCGAGTTTGCGGCAAAAAAAGCCGAGTCGTCGAGTGCCTTGAAATAGACCGAGCCATGAATGGCGCCGGCCGCGTGGAAGAACTCCGGCTTGACCGGAATCGTTATCTTGGCGACGCCGTCGAAGACACGCAGCACCGGTTCGAAATACGCGTTGATCGGCGCCGTAGCGTACATGCGCTCGAGCTTGCGGAAGTGCTCCTCGGACGTATTCGATGTCATACAGGCTCCGTGAAAAGTGCGCCGCCAAATGTCGACAGTCTTCTGGTGCGTCCGCTCGCCCGCAAGGGCAGGATTGCAGTGATCAACCGCCGTGCGTGACATAGCGCACGTCCGCAATCCAGTTGCGCTTGCGCCGTTCGAGCCGTGTTTCCTGCCCTTCGCCGTCGAAACTGGCCGAGCCGTGCTGCAACAGGGCGGCGTCGACATCCTCGAATGTGTTGACGTTGACGACCGCGTAGACCCGGTCGTCGATACGACTGGTGACAACGGGCACGATGCCACAGCGCGTGCAGACATGGAACTGCGCGGTGCGCGTGCCGAAAGTGTAGGGCGATACTTGCGCCGGTTCCACGATCGCCATGGTGAGCATCCCGCGTGGATTCGATGTCCACGCGCCGCCGTGCTTGACGCAAAACGAACAGGTGCAGGCGCGTACCGGAATCCGTTCCGGGTCAGGCTCCCAGCTCAGCACGAAGGAAATGTTGCCGCAATGGCATTTGCCATGAATCAGCATGCGTTGGCTTGTCGAATGCGAATTCGCTTTCTCAGGTCGGGCTGCCGGACATCAGCGAGCCGACCAGCGCAGCCGCGGCGATCGCCGCCATTGCTGCCAGTATCAGGCAGCTAAACATGAACGACCGGCGCCGCAGAAGCAAATGGTTGGCGATATGGACATACGCATGAAAGACCCGGCTCGCCACGAACAGCCAGGCGAACAGCAGCGACGCGACAGTCACTGCGTCGACGGCCAGCAACGTGAACGACAGCACATAGAACAGGACCGGTGCCTCGAACTGGTTACGGATATTGTTGTTGATGCGGATCACGTTGTCCGGCCATGCGTCGTCGTGCAGACCGCGCCGCGCCGCATCTACTTCACCGCGCCTCGACGCCCGCATCTTTGCCGCATTCAGCATGGCGTAGACGATCATCGTCAGCAGCACCTGGACCATGACGGGCAGCAAAATCATCCGGCCATTCACCTGTGATCTCCCATGGGTTGGCTGCGGACCATTTTGTCAGCGAATGCGTGCTGCGCCTTCTGGCTGCTGGTCAAGCGGTGCAACAGGCGGTGCAGTGCGACAAGCAGCAGCGCCGCGGCCGCAGCGACTTCGAACCAGATGCTCAAATTCATGGCGAGCGTGTGCGACGAGATCGGCGCCAGCGCATAGTGCCCGAGACCGTCGAAGCCGAATGCAGCGTAGACGCCGATCAGCACCAGCCCGGCGACGGCGTAACCGCCGCGGACGAAGGCGAACCCGAGCGCACCGAGCGCCGTGATGCCAAGCCATGAGGCGTACACCTTCGAACGCGACAGCCACGGCGGCATGTTCGGGTATTGCGCCAGGTACTCCGCATTGTGGACAAAATGCACCAGGCTCGCGATGCAGTATGCGGCCGCTAATGCGATCAATAATGTCGTCGGATCGGTGTTGGCGGCGCGGCGCATGAGATCGTGTCCCACATCTGAGTCGGGCGTAGGCCACAAGGATAGCGCAGACGTGCTGCGCCGGCTTGTCCGGATTTCCCGACCGTGCTGATGCGGCGCCGGCACCCTGCATGATGGCGGATCGAGCCATTGACGATGGTGCATCCCGGTGGACGCGTCCTCGCCGCGCGGCGCACGCCGGCTCAAACGTTTCCGCGCAACGCCTGAATGAGCGCGCCGCGAACCGGCATCGGCTGGAATGGAATTGTCAGATCGCAGAGAGCGCACTGATCGTGACGTAATATCCGTCCGGGTCGCGCAGGGAAAACTCCGCAGTGCCAGTGTTCGGATTTACGTGGGGCTCCTCTTCGAGTCGGGCAGCGAGCGCGCGTGCCCTTGGCAATGCCATGTCGAAGTCGTCAATACGGAAAAACAAAAGCAGGCCGTTGCCAGGCTGCGCGTGGTCGGCGCTCATCAGTGAGGGATGGTCGTGGGCACCCCACTGGTGAAGGCACAGCAAGACTGTTCCATCCGAGTCGAGGATTTGACCGAAGTAGTCATGGGCTGGAGCCGTCTGCGGCAGGCCAAGCAGCGATTGGTACCATTTGAAGCTGCCACGCACATCGCCAACGCCAATGATCGTCCAAGTGCGCCTCATGGAGGTCCTCCTGCGGCCCAACGTCAGAGTCAAGCGGCGGCTGCTGCCGCGCCCAACAGTTTAGCGCGGCCGAGCCGCAGCCATCCGCTCGAGCACACAGGGTTGGGTTGTCGCGCCAGTGCATCGCCTTGAGTATCAGCTCCATCAAAGGCTTCGACTCGGGCTTGAGTGCAACCCTCGGTGCCGGCCGATAGAACCAATAGTCAGGCACCCGGTCATCCCTCGGCGAGGAATCGGGCAGAGGAGTGGTGAGTCTTGCGATCGCGGGTGAATCACCCTGATCAGTCGCGTGGAATTATATTTATCGCCTGGATCCTGTTGCGATACTTGCTCATCAGGAGATGGACAAAGTCACCGATTATCAGGCTCGGTTTTCCCTTGCCACGGGTAATGACCCGCGCCAGTAGCAGATTCGTGTTTGCGTCCCATTCGAGGTTGATTGCGCCGCGCCGATCAGGCTCGGTGCTGTGAACCTTTGTCCAACCATGCGAACGCCCGCTTCGTTTCTGCTCCGAGACCGTCAGCAGGTGCCTGTGAAGACGCGTGTTCTTGGAAATTGCGTCACGCAGACTGGGACCTCGTGTGCAGACCACCTGGATGAGAATCTGCATGAAATGCCTCGATCTCGAGAAAGCGCCACATCAAGCGGCGCCGCGGCACGTCACGATTGCGTTGAACGAAGGTCGGGCCGCGACGACTTGTGTGCGCGACACCCATTATCACCGCTTGCGGGCTACAGTACCGTGGGCCAGCAGATAGGGCAGGGGCCGGTGCCCCGGTACTTGTGTCCGCGGCTACATGTCTTCCAGCCGTTATTGGATGTCTTGAGTTTCGCCTTTTTTGCGGCCATGGGATCAGTCCTCTATCGATCTGAAAAGGACGCTTTCTTCTCTCAATCAAATCCGTCTGAGAAAATCGTGTCGGCGCCGAGCTGCACCTGATCGAAGTGGCAGTCGCTGGCGCCGGAGTCGGCGTCGGCCGTGCGCAGGTGCTCGAGGGAAAGCGCCGCCTTCAGAATTCCGTCCGGCAGCGCGCCACCGCCGCCGAGCAGCTCAAAGGTTGTGTCGTTGCGTGTGTTGCTCAACTGCACTTCGAGCGCTATCGGTGTGCCGTCGACACAATCCTGGTTGGCGATGAAATCAACGACGATGCGGCAGGAGTTGCCTGCCTGCACGGCGGACGCGACAGCAACCGATATCGCGTAGTCCGGCCCGCTGATCGGCACGCATTGCTTCCAGCCGTCGATGCGGTTGCCGGGAAGCACGTTGCCGGCATGCGCACTGCCGGGGGCCGGGTAGCCGACCGTGGAGTCCCAGTCGACGCTCCCGCCGCTGGCCAGACGAAAGCCCCAGCCCTCGGTGCCGCTGTCGAAATCGGGATTGACTACCTGGCAATTGGCGCCGTTGGCGAACGCCATGGCGATGAACAACGCCGGTCCTCTCAACATTCGCATGATCCATCTCCTTGCCGCTGCAGTCGCGGCGAGTTGCCTTCGGATGTTGGCACGAGGCGTAATGGAGCGCGAGTGTCCGCTGCGATGCCGTTCAGTCTGCCGCCAGCCGGTGGCGCAAGTGCGCGCTGGTGAATGACCCACAAGCCAAGCGCATACCGGTTCCCAGCGGCGGTATGCTTCGGCTCAGGCCAGCGGCAGCAGGATCTCGACCTCGAGTCCGCCGCCTTCGGCGTTGGCCGCGTGAATCCTTCCGCCCTGGCGCTCGACGGCGCGCTTGGCGATGGCCAGGCCCAGTCCGCTGCCGCCGCTTCTGCGCTGGCGCGCCGCGTCGGTGCGGTAGTACGGCTCGAAGATGCGCACGCAGTCGGCGTCGGCGACGCCCGGGCCGCAGTCGCGCACGCGCAGCCGCGCCTGTTCGGCGATCTGGTCGAGGCGGATGCTCACGGTCGAGTCCGGCGACGTGTATTTCACCGCGTTGCGCACCACGTTCTCGATCGCGCTGGTCAGCAGGTCGGCCTCGGCGCGCACCTTCAGTGGCGCGCTCTGGGCGATGTGCAGCGCGCACGGCCGCGCCTGCGCCTCGAACGCGGCATCGCCGGCGACATCGGCGATGAGCAGGTCGAGTGCGACATTTTCCACTTTCGACGGCGACGTCGTTTCCATGCGCGTCAACTGGATCGCCTGCGCGATCATTTCCTCGAGGCGCTCGGCTTCGCGCTCGATCCGGTCGAGCTGGGTGCCGGCATCGCCGCTGACCTGGGCGCGCGCCAGTTCCAGCGCCACGCGCAGGCGCGACAGCGGCGAGCGCATCTCGTGCGACACGTCGCGGATCAGGCGGCGCTGGCCTTCGACCAGGTCGCGCAGCCGCGCCGTCATCTGGTCGAACTCCTGCGCCAGGCCGAGCATCTCGGCGCTGCGGCCGAACTTCAGGTCGCCGATCTGCGCCGACAGGTCGCCGCGCGCCACGCGCCGTGCGCTGGCACGGATGCGCGCCAGCGGCGAGGTGATGTAGGCCGCAAGCAGCAGCGAGATGCATGCGCTGATTGCCATGGCGATGCCCACGTGCGCCCAGAACGTTGCCGCGTGGCGATAGATGCCGCGCAGCAACGGCGATCCTTCGAAACGCGCAATCGCGGTATAGCGCTTGCCATCGGGCGCAGTGAGCACGCGCAGGCGCATGCGATTGCCGGACAGGCCTTGGCTGTCTTCGACTGGATGGTCAGTCGCGGCCGAGACCGCGTTCGGCACATTGCGGTCGAGCAGGTCGTGCTTGTCGGCATCCAGCACATAGATCGAGACGCGGCCGAAGTCGAGCGATTGGGCAAGTTGGGTACGCAAGGCGGCGAGACCCTCGTCGCGCAGCACGTGCGCGGCGTTGCGCAGATGCTCGTTGAGCACCGATTCGAGGCGCGTGATGCCCAGCCCCGGAATGCGCTCGTTCTCGAAGTTGTATGTGGTGATGCCGGCAATCGCCAGGATCAGCAGCACGCTGGCGGCCCAGAACAGGGCGAAGATGCGCCAGAACAGCTGCCTCACCGCACTTCCTCTTTGACGACGCGGAACAGGTAGCCGCCACGGTGGATCGTGTTGATCAGCGATTCGCCGTCGGCGGCCGGCCCGAGCTTGCGCCGCAATTTGGAAATGTGTACATCGATACTCCGGTCGAACGGGCCGAGCGGGCGGCCGAGCACGGCCTGCGACAAAGTATCCTTGCTGACCACGCGGCCGGCATCGCGCATCAATGCGGCAAGGATGTTGAATTCGGTGCCGGTCAGCGTTACCGGTTCGCCGCGCAGGGTCACGCTGCGTGATGCCGCGCGCAGCGACACCGGCCCGATCGACAGGTCGTCGAGGCGTAGCCCTTCGGCGTCGCCGCGGGTGCGGCGCAGGATGGCGCGCAGGCGTGCGGCGATCTCGCGCGGGTTGCACGGCTTGGGCACGTAGTCGTCGGCACCGAGTTCGAGGCCGAGGATGCGGTCGATGTCCTCGCCGAGCGCGGTTCGCACGTGCCGGTGCTCATGCTGACCGCGCTCGGCGAGGACATCGACCGCATCCTCGGCCTCGACCTCGGG
>Ga0193727_1000993_pt1 | contig 11607 bp, 12 predicted proteins | sample H2c2metaG_FD_143051 | JGI IMG/M metagenome (GOLD analysis project Ga0193727, IMG submission 143051) | Soil microbial communities from a riparian zone of the East river system, Colorado, United States - H2c2 | ecosystem: Environmental > Terrestrial > Soil > Riparian zone | place: USA: East River...
CCTCTCCGCCCGCGCTGCCGGGCAGGTCTCCTGTTGGACTCATAAGAACAAGCTCTCCGTTTACGATTTCGGCTTTCCCGTCTTCCGGTACGTGGTAGAGATCTTCGACTGTTGCTTCGACCCTGGTGCTCATGAAAAGGCCTCTCGTTTCCTGAATCTAATCTGATTGTCCTTGGTCCGGTTTCCGATTATACAGCACGGAGTGTCGCCGTGCTACGAAAGGTCCCGTTCAGACGTTTCCTAACTTCAATTCTCTGCGCCGTCTCAGCGTCTGCGTGGTTAGTTAGCATTGGTACCCAGCTAACCCCAGAGGCTCGGAGATACAAAGGTTTACGCAGAGAAGAAACTCGAATCCACGACCTCCCGTTCTCAAGCCCAACACCGGCGCTTTCGTCAAATTTGAGTTTCCAAAATCGCGATGCTATCCTCAACCTCAAGCGATGGACCCCAAGGCTATCACAGACAACTCGAGCAACCGCACGCGCCGGTTTCACGAACCGCTCGAAGCGTGGGAGCTTGTCGGAAACACGCCGTTGCTGCGTCTTCGCAACATCGCGCCGCGATCGAGCCGCGTCGAAATCTACGCCAAAGCCGAATGGTTCAACCCCGGTGGCTCAGTCAAAGACCGGCCGGCGCTCGGCATGATTCTGGATGGCGAACGAACCGGCAGGCTGACTAAGGATAAGATCATTCTCGATGCGACGAGCGGAAACACAGGCATTGCCTACGCGTGGATTGGAGCAGCGCGAGGCTACCGCGTGAAGCTTGCGCTGCCGCAGAACGCGAGCGAAGAGCGGAAGCGAATCCTGAAGAGCTACGGGGCAGAGCTTGTGTTGACCAGTCCGCTTGAAGGCTCCGACGGCGCAATCAGAGAAGCGCGAAGGCTGTATGCCGAGAATCCCGATCTCTACTTCTACGCCGATCAGTACAACAACCCCGCGAACTGGCGGGCGCATTACGAGACTACGGCGAACGAAATCTGGGAGCAGACTTCGGGGCGAGTCACTCACTTCATCGCCGGGCTTGGAACGAGCGGGACGTTTGTTGGAACCAGCCGGCGTCTGAAGGAGCTGAATCCAGCGATCAAGTTGATCTCGTTTCAGCCTGACTCGCCGTTTCATGGGCTTGAAGGCTTGAAGCACATGGAGACGGCTATCGTGCCGGGGATTTATGATTCGACGCTTGCGGATGAGAACTACGAGATCGGTACTGAGGAAGCTCACGAGTACACGCGCAGACTCGGCCGAAGCGAAGGATTGCTGGTCGGGGTTTCGTCCGGCGCGGCGCTCGCTTGTGCGATGAGAGTCGCGAGTAAGATCGAATCAGCAGTGATCGTGACAGTATTTCCAGATGCCGGAGACAAGTACTTGAGCGAACGGTTTTGGGATGAAAGTTAACTACTCGAAATGGAAAGCGCGATTGAGGGCGAGGCGTTGCAAACGACCATTCGATTAATGTTCCCGTCCTTTGTCGTGTGCGGCTTTGGCGGCTTGCACGTCCTGGTCCAGCTCCTCAGGCGTGTAGTTGAAGATAGAAACCTGATGCTGACCAAGGAACTGGATAAAATCGTAGAGTGGCATTTGCAGCAGCTCCGCGCCGGTTCCGGTTGATATTGATTCCTCTTTGTAGAGTTCAACGACTGCCTGTTCCAGCGCGTGCTTCTGCGCTTTTTGCGGTAGTCGTTTTTCAAGATCGGTGCCGCGTATACGCTCCGGGATTTCGATCTCCAGGTTCACCGTCGACATTGGTCATGCTCCTTTCGATGGGTATATCCTACCATAGTCATACGAGTGGGAGATGAGAGCAGCCGTGAGTAGTAACACCGCGCTATTAGTGATAGACGTTCAAGTTGGAATTATTGAAGGGTTCCACGCCTATCGTGGCCGCGAGGTGTTGGAGCAGATCAATGGGTTGTTAGCGAATGCGCGGGCTTCGAACATGCCGATCATCTACGTTCAGCACGACGGCGAAGCAGGGCATCCTCTCGAGGTTGGCACTGAAGGATGGGAGATTCATCCGGAGATTAAGCCTCACGAAGAGGACCTCATCGTCCGCAAGCGAGCTTCTGATTCTTTCTTTGAGACGACACTACAGCACGAGCTTGAAGCTAAAGGCACAAAGCATCTCATCGTCACCGGCTGCATGACCGAATACTGCGTTGATACTACTGCCCGTCGTGCGGTCAGCATGGGCTATGATGTGACTCTGGTCAGTGACGCTCACACGACGATCGACAACAACCTCTTGACTGCGGCCCAGATCATCGCGCATCACAACGGGCTGCTGGATGGCTTCGACGCCGGCGCGCACGCGATCACTGTGAAGCCTGCGGATGAAGTGACTTTCTAAGCGAAGGACTAATGCGAAGTGGCAATCAAAGTCAAAACCGAACATCTTGCTCAGATCAAACAGCATGGTGAGCAAACCTACCCGGACGAGTGCTGCGGCTTCTTGCTCGGAGAGCGCGACGGTTCGACCAACCATCTCCGCGAAGTCTACCCGGGTGAGAACGAGCGGAAGGACTCGCGGCACAATCGCTACGTGATCACACCCGAGCAGAGCAGGCGGGCGGATGCGTACGCGCGCTCGCACAAGCTCGGCGTTATTGGTTACTATCACTCACATCCCGATCATCCGGCGGCGCCCTCGGGCTACGATCTGGATCACTCCTGCTGGCCCGGCGAATCCTACATCATCGTTTCGATAGAGAAGGGAAAAGCCGCAGCGCTCAACTCTTTCACCAAACCTGACTACACCCAGTTCGAGCAGGAAGAAATAGTGGTTGAAGACCGCTAGCGAGTTGCAATTTCTGTCATCAGTCCGTGAGAATCAGTAGCGGATTGATGTTACGAGGGAGGCTCCTATGGCTATTTCTATTTTCATACCGACCGCGCTTCGCAGCTTCGCGGAAGGCAAAGAGTCTGTCGAGGTTGGCGGCGCGACGGTCGCCGACGCGCTGCTTTCGCTGCTCGATGTGCATCCCGACTTGCGCAAGCATCTTTACAACGAGGAAGGTCAGCTTCGGCACTTCGTGAACATCTACGTCAATGACGAAGACATCCGCTATTCGGGCGAGACGGCTACCGCGGTCAAGGACGGCGACACGATCAGCATAGTTCCGTCAATCGCCGGGGGCTCGACCGCCGTCGAGGAGTCGCAGGCGGTTGAGTTGGATCACGATGAGATACTGCGCTACAGCCGGCACTTGATAATGCCCGAAGTGGCGCTCGAAGGTCAGAAGAAGCTGAAGGCCGCTCGCGTGTTGTGTATCGGAGCGGGCGGACTGGGCTCGCCGCTTGCGATGTATCTTGCAGCCGCGGGAGTCGGGCGATTGGGCATAGTGGACTTCGACGTTGTCGACTTCACGAATCTTCAGCGGCAGATCATTCACTCGACGGCTAACGTCGGCCGCTTGAAGCTCGACTCGGCGAAGGAGCGCATCGCCGAAATCAATCCTTACGTTCAGGTGGATGCGTTCGAGGTCGCGCTGTCGTCTGAGAACGCGCTGGACTTGTTTAAGGACTACGACATCATCGTCGACGGCACTGACAACTTTCCTACTCGCTATCTGGTGAACGACGCGTGTGTGCTGATGGGCAAGCCTAACGTGTACGGCTCGATCTTTCGATTCGAGGGCCAGGCGACCGTGTTCTACGCGAAGGAAGGTCCGTGCTATCGCTGTCTCTATCCCGAGCCTCCGCCGCCGGGGCTTGTGCCGAGCTGTGCCGAGGGCGGTGTGCTTGGAGTGTTGCCCGGAGTGATAGGTGTGATTCAGGCGATCGAAACGGTCAAGCTGATACTTGGGAAGGGGGACTCGTTGATTGGGCGGCTGTTGCTCTTCGATGCGATGAAGATGAAGTTCCGCGAATTGAAGCTTCGGAAGAATCCCGGCTGCCCGGTCTGCGGCGAGAATCCGACGGTGACCGAGCTGATCGACTACCAGCAATTCTGCGGAGTGACGCCTCACGCGGAGGTGAGCGTGGGCTCAGAGTTTGAGATCACGCCGATTGATCTGAAAGCCAAGATGGATCGCGGCGATGAATTTGTGTTGCTGGATGTGCGACAGCCGGAGGAGTACGCGATCTGCCGCATACCCGGTTCGCGATTGGTTCCTCAAGCTACGGTGCCTGAGCGACTACACGAGCTGTCGAGCGCCGATGAGATCGTCGTTCATTGCCGCAGCGGCGTTCGAAGCGGGGCTGTAGTCGAGTTCATGAAACAGGCCGGCTATCGCAAGGTGAAGAACCTCGTGGGCGGGATACTGCGTTGGTCTGACGACGTGGATCCGACCGTTCCGAAGTACTGAATGCCGGCGGCATGTAGGGGCGGCCCTCCGTGGCCGCCCCTCATCGCTGTCGAAGGCGCTTTGCCAGAGAGGGGCGGCCACGGAGGGCCGCCCTTACATGTCTAAGCGATGCGAGAACAACCACAAACATTGCCTGCGCCGGTCGTCGAGAAACTGAGAGCCGTGCTTGGTCACAAGAACGTCCTGACTGAACGCGATGAACTTCTCGTCTACGAAGCTGATGCGCTGACCCTGCACAAACACCTTCCTTCCGCTGTAGTCATTCCGGGCAACGCAGAAGAAGTTGCTGCCGCGGTCAAGATTCTCGCAGAGGCGCAAATCCCTTTCACGCCGCGCGGCGCGGGCACGGGACTCTCGGGCGGCGCGCTGTCGCTCTCGGGCTCGGTAATCTTTGAGCTCGCGCGGCTCAATCGAATACTCATGCTTGATTATGAGAATCGCATCGCGGTTGTCGAAACTGGCGTGATCAACATTCATCTCTCGCAAGTGACTTCGCCGCGCGGCTTTCATTACGCGCCCGACCCTTCGAGCCAGATGGCTTGCACCATCGGAGGCAACGTCGCCGAGAACTCCGGAGGGCCTCACTGCTTGAAATACGGCATGACCACAAATCACGTTCTCGCGGTGGAAGTGGTTTTACCAAACGGCGAGGTTGTGACGCTTGGCGGAGGCGGCGTCGATGTGGCGGGCTACGATCTGCTCGGAGTGTTTGTCGGGTCCGAAGGCACGTTCGGGATTGCAACCAAAGCGACGCTGAAGCTTACGCGGCTGCCGCAATCGATCAAGACCTTGCTGGCTGAATTCATGACGGTCACAGACGCGAGCCGAACCGTTTCGGAGATCATCGCCGCAGGGATTCTTCCGGCGGCGCTCGAGATGATCGATCAAGCGACGATTCAGGCGATCGAGGACTCGATCTTCGCTGGCGGCTTCCCCACCGATGTAGCCGCGCTGCTGATCATCGAAGCGGACGGACTTGAAGCGGGACTGGAAGCTACCGCCGCGCGGGCGGTGGAGATTTGCCTGCGGAACAACGCTCGAGCCGTGCGTGTGGCAAAGGATGAAACGGAGCGGCAGCGGCTATGGGCTGCTCGCAAGCGTGCGTTTGGAGCGATGGGAAGAATCAAAGCCGACTTGATGGTGCAGGACGCGGTGATCCCGCGATCGCGCTTGCCCGAAGTGCTTGATGAGATTTACCGCATAGCAGCCCGCTACAGGCTCAAAGTCGCGAATGTGTTTCACGCTGGCGACGGTAATCTTCACCCTAACATCAGCTTCGACGGGCGTGATCCGGATGAGCGAAGTCGCGTGGAGCAGGCTTCAAAAGAGATCATGCAGTTGTGCGTCGGCGTGGGCGGTTCGATCACCGGCGAGCACGGCGTTGGGATGGACAAGATTGAATCGATGCGGCTGATATTTTCCGAGGCCGATATGGACCGGATGCTTGCGGTGCGAGACGTGTTCAATCCGCTTGGGCTTTGCAATCCGGGCAAGGTCATTCCGATGACCAAGACCTGCCGCTACTGCGGATTCGGAATGGAGGATTTTCATCACAGGGTAGAGACACCGCACGAAGCGCCCGCCGAATGACGCGTGGTTGCGAGCCCGCCTAATGATGCTCGCGGACCCATGCCCGAAAGTCGCGCGCTGCTTTTCTTTCTCCCTCAGCCAGTCCCTTCACCAGGAACTCCGACAAGGTTTGAGCGCTTACAAAGGGGAAGGCGCGGCTGGTGGGCGACTCGTCGTAGCGGCCGCCGGTCAGCAGATAGATGTGCACTTGATGTACCTTTAGTCGCCAGATTTCGGGCACTCCCAACGCAGCATAGATCGATCGCTTGTTTAGAGACGAGCTGGCACGGTCAATCTCCACCACGAGATCAGGCGCCGGATCGTGATTGAGGTCGAGGTCTTCTTTACCTATGACGAGCGCTGCGTTCTGTATGTAGAAGCAGTCGTCAGGTTCGGCGCCCCGCGCTTTGAACTCGGCTTTGAGGGTAGTGGAACCCAGGGACTCAACATCGATATCAAGTTCATCTCTTATCGCGGCAACGAGCGTATGAATGACGCTCTTAGGTTTTTCGTGAGCCGATGCCGGGGCCATAACTTCCATCCTCCCCCGATCATAGAAGATGCGAGTTGAGCTCTCCCCGAGGTCGGCGAGCAGGTTCTCATACTCTCCCCACGAAACGTCGTCGATGCGAAGCACAGCTCCGGCTGGCAGATGCGCGATGGCGGCGAGGTAATCCGTTGTTGCGACGCTCATAGACAATCCCTCGGTCAAGGCCGCGCAGAATGAAACTGTCCGGATGCTACCACAGCTTCTGTGGCGACGCGAGAAGTGCCCCTACTCGCCCGATCCGTTCTTCCGCAAGTGACCGAAACCATGCCATATTGTTCTCGCGATGGCTTCACTGAAATTTATCTCAGAACCACGCACCGGCGAGACAGTCTTGTTCGACAAGACCAAGACGATCTTTGGTCGTCACGTTTCTTGCGATTGCCGGCTGCCCGGCAAGACTGTTTCGCGCGAACACTTTTCAATCGAGCACAACAACGGAAAGTTCTTTCTCGTCGACCTCCAAAGCCAAAACGGAACCCTTGCCAACGGACAGCGCGTGTCTTGGGTCGAGTTGAAGCACGGAGATACGATCCAAGCCGGGCATTTCGTTTTGGTCTTTCAAGACGACGATCAAGGTTCGGTATCCGATGACTCGGCTAGCCAGGAGCCGCTGCCGGAGGACGATGCCGTGTCCGCGGACGGCCAGTTGTCTTTCTCGGCCGAGCACGAGAGAGTCTATCCGCGCCAGTATCTCGAAGGCATCGCGCACTTCAATGCCCGGCGCTACTTCGATGCTCACGAAGTGTGGGAGGAAATCTGGCTTCATGCTTCTGATCAGACGAAGCGTTTCTATCAGATGTTGATTCAAGCCGCGGTCGGGTTGCATCACTACGAGCGCGGGAACACGCGTGGCGCGAGCGGTTTGTATCACAACGTGATCGCGAAGCTTGAGCGATTGCCGGCGATCTATATGTCGATCGATCTTGTCGAGTTCGCGCGCGAGTTCAAATCCTTTTTTGCGGAGCTTATCAAAAACGAAGGAGAGGCTCGGGCCGCCTCGACCAAACCGCTGCCGGTCATTAATCTCCTCGATGTCGAGGCAGACACCGACGAGCATCGCACCCGGTGGGAATGAGCGACAGACAATCAGAGTTTTTCAGATCGATCGAGTCAGTTCTAGGCTGCGAGAACGTGACCCAAACTCCGCCGCTGAACATTGACGGTCTCGCGCCCTCGGTCTTAGCGTTTCCAGGCTGCGCGCAGGAAGTAGTCGAGTGCTTGCGCATTTGCTCGAGCTTGAGCGCCGCGGTGATTCCGGCCGGCTCGATGAGTTGGCTCGAGTGCGGCAACCCGGTTCGCCTCGCCGACGTTGTCCTGAGCCTCAGACGGATGATTCGCGTCATCGACTACAGCCCGCCGGACCTGACCGCGACTGTCGAGGCTGGGCTGACTCTCAACGCGTTCAACGAGCTGACCATGCGCGAGCGGCAATGGCTGCCGCTCGATCCGCCGGGCGCATCCGCTGCTTCGCTCGGAGCGATAGCGGCTTGTAATTCGAGCGGGGCGCTCAGACTTGGGTTTGGGACGCCGCGTGATTACGTGATCGGGTTGAAGCTGGCGCACGCCGACGGGAACGAGAGCAAATGCGGCGGGCGGGTTGTGAAGAACGTAGCCGGCTACGACATGAACAAGCTGTACGTCGGGAGCTTCGGCACACTCGCGGTGATCACCGAGTTGACATTTAAGCTTCGGCCGCTGGAGGAGAGGGACGTTACGCTCGTCGTCAGCGCGAGGAGTGAAGCTTCACTGCTTGATTTTGCCAGGCGCGTTCTTGCCTCTGAGCTTCAACCGGCGTCTGTCTTTCTAACAAAGCGATTGGTCGATGACTTGATCGAATCGAGGGAAGAGGACGCGCTGTTGATACGATTTATTGACAACGAAGCGGCGGTCAATCATCAGGTCGATTGGGTGAATCGAGCGACCGATCACAACTTCGAGGTGAAGCTGACGTTGTTGACCGACGATCAAGGGGAACCGATCTGGCGGCGGGTCGCCGACCTGGATCGTCGCGCGGCAAATGCAGTTAGAATCAGCGTGCCCGTTTCGACCGTTGAATCGGTGTTCGCGAAGCTGGCGCCTAAGGGCTGCGCCGCCGCGGTAGACCTCGGATTGGGAATAATTCGGATCGTGTTCGATGAGGATGAGAGAAACACAGCCGATACGATCAGGCGCTGGCGATTTGATGCCGCCGAATTGGGCGGGACGCTTTTCGTGGAGCATGCGTCATCGGCCGTCAGGCAGGAAGTTGACGCGTGGGGAGATGCCGGCCCTGCTTCGAGCCTGATGAAAACGATCAAGACGAAGTTCGATCCTGAATCGATTTTGAATCCGGGACGGTTCGTTGCTGGGATATGAGGGTCTGGGAACGCCGAGATGGCAACTGCGATAGAACAACGGCCAGGCGTGCTCGCGTCGCTACTTGAAGCGAATACCGATAAGCTGCTCACCTGTGTTCACTGCGGGTTGTGTCTGCCATCCTGCCCTACCTATCGTGTGTTGGGGAACGAGAACGACTCGCCGCGCGGCCGAATCTACTTGATGCGCGGAGTTGTTGAAGGGAAGCTGAGCATTGGCGACGCGTTCATCTCGCACATCGATTTATGTCTCGGTTGCCGAGCGTGCGAGTCCGTGTGCCCGTCGAGCGTGCCTTACGGTCACTTGCTCGAAGCCGCGCGCGCAGAGGTGTCACAAGAAAAGCTCAAACGCGGATTGATCGGGGAGCGCGTGATCCGCTTCATACTGAATCAGGTTTTCACGCGCCCGCGCGCTCTTCGATTCGGGATGGCTGTTGCGCGGCGCCTAAGAGACGGCATTCGAAACGCATCTGGTAAAGGGGCGAGGTCGATTCGCGCTGGCGCTGCTGCTTGCCACTCGATCCAGCGTTGCCGGAAAGGGAGCGCGACGGCGCGCGCGCCAGGCTGAGGACACCGGTTTCAAAGCGTCGCCGGGTTCTGCGCGCGTTGCGTTGCTGCGAGGATGCGTTATGGAAGGGCTCTTCGCAGAAACCAACCAAGCGACCGAGCGGGTGCTCGTTCGCAGCGGTGTTACCCTCTTGGAAGCCGAAGGGCAGCAGTGCTGCGGGGCGCTTCATGCGCACGCGGGACAACTCGACACTGCAAGGCAACTTGCAAGGCAAAACATCGAAGCGTTTCTGAAGAGTGGCTGCGAGCGTGTGATCGTCAACGCCGCCGGGTGCGGAGCCGCGATGAAGGACTATGCCGCGCTTCTAAGCGATGATCCTGAGTTTGCCCTTCGCGCCCGTGAGTTCAGCTCCAGAGTGAGAGACGTATCCGAGTTCCTGGTTGAGGAAGGCATCGCGCTGCCTCGCACTCGAGTGAGCCGGCAGGTAGCTTACGACGCGCCGTGTCACTTGATTCATGCGCAGGCAATCGGTCGGGCGCCAGTGGAATTGATGGAGCGGATTCCGGGAGTCACGCTCGTTCCGCTGCGGGGCTTCGAGAGCTGTTGCGGCGGCGCCGGCATCTACAACCTTCAGAATCCGGAGCTGAGCGCGGACATCCTGCGCGACAAGCTTGAAGCCATCAACGAAAGCGGCGCCGATACTATTGCCACCGCGAATCCGGGTTGTATCATGCAGATTGGCGCGGGGCTGCTGATGACGGGCTCGGGAGTCTCTGTTGTTCATCCGATCGAGCTGTTGGATGCGGCTTACGCTGAAGCCGAACAGTAACGAGCGTGCGATGAAGACGAACTGCAATCGCAAGTTCCGGACTGCCGGGTTGCGGTCATTTGTCCTGGTTTGGATTTGCGTCGTGGGCGGGGGCGTTGTTTCTCCGACTCACTCTCAGAACGGAAATGGTCCCGAAGTAAAGTCATTTCTCGACTTGATGCGGCATGAAGAAGACGAACTAGAGTTCCAGATAAAGAACAACGAGATCACCCGCAAGGAGTACGCCCGCTCAAAGAGTCGAATTGCCATCCATCGTCAGACAGTGTTGAACCTGGTGAAGCAAACAGGTGAGGATTACGTGCCGGAGTTGCACGTGGTGGCGGCGGCAGAGGTTGATCAGTTGATCGAAGACGGAACGGCCGCGCTTAAAGGCATCAAGCAGGGAGACATAATCAAGCAGAAATGGCGCTACCTTGGAAGCGCCAATCGCGGTGAATTGTTCTACATTTTCGAGAGGTTGCCGCGGCAGTGATTCCGCTGCCAGCGCTGATCTCTTCGAGAAGAACCCGCTGGTTCTGATTTCCCGCTAAACGACTGAAGTGTTGACAATGGCGAATTGGACGGTAATATTCGTGGCTGAAGCGTCAGCGCGGTTGGTCATAGTTCAACGAAGCACTCTAGTTGCCCTCGCGCCGTGACTTCACGTCCGCACATCCGCTTTCATTGTCCTCCCGTTGCCCCTCTTTAGCCTACCAACAACAGATCCGCGTTGCGGTTAAGGGTTGTTCATTATGTCGACGATCAATTTCTCCCAGGTAGTCCAGCAGATGCTGTCTGTCTCCGGCAAAATATCCGATCTCATATTCTCACCGGGGCGTCCGCCCCAGGTTGAGCTAATGGGCAAGCTGACTCCGGTCAAACTGGAGGGAATGGACTTACTCACTCCCGCTCACACCGCGGCAATAGCGAAGGCGCTGATGGGTAACAACAAGGCAGCAGAAGACTCGCTCGAGAAGCACGGATCGGCGGACCTTTCGTTTAGCCTGACGGGCCTGTCCCGATTTCGGGTGAACATATTCAGGCAGCGGGGGACCCACGCGATCGTGATGCGCGTCGTTCCAAACGAAGTTCCAGGGTTCGAAGAACTCGGGATACCGCCGGTCTTGAAGGAGGTGGCCGAGCTTAAGAATGGAGTCGTCCTGGTCACAGGGCCTACCGGGTCGGGCAAGTCGTCGACGCTTGCAGCCATCATAGACTTAATAAATGAATCCAAGTATTACCATATCGTCACGATCGAAGACCCGATCGAGTTCATGCATCGCCATAAGAATTCCACGGTTCACCAGCGTGAGTTGCATTCCGATACATCGAGCTTCGCTTATGCTTTGAGAGCGGCGTTGCGCCAGGCGCCGAAAGTAATACTTGTCGGCGAGATTCGTGACCTTGAAACCTGCGAGGTTGCGATCGAAGCGTCCGAGACGGGCCATCTCGTTCTGTCTACGTTGCACACTACCGACGCAGCCAAAACAGTCGATCGCTTAATCGGACTAT
>Ga0193727_1000994_pt1 | contig 11606 bp, 8 predicted proteins | sample H2c2metaG_FD_143051 | JGI IMG/M metagenome (GOLD analysis project Ga0193727, IMG submission 143051) | Soil microbial communities from a riparian zone of the East river system, Colorado, United States - H2c2 | ecosystem: Environmental > Terrestrial > Soil > Riparian zone | place: USA: East River...
GGATGTAGAGGACGCCCACCAACCGGCTCCCGATCTGCGTGGCGAGCCGAATGCGCTGCGCCTCGCCACCCGACAGCGACGCGGCGGAACGATCGAGCGTCAGGTAGTCGAGCCCGACGTCGGCCAGGAAGCGCAGCCGATCGACGACCTCTTTGAGAATCGGCCGGGCGATTTCGGGATCGAGGCCCGCCTTCCCGTTGCCGCGAATGGGAACGGCGGTGCAGAACGCCAGCGCCTCGCGCACCGCGAGCGTCACGACGTCGCCGATGCTCTTTCCCGCAACGAGGACGGACAGGCTCTCCGGGCGCAGCCGCTTCCCGTGACACGCGGGACACGCCTGCTCCACCATGTACTGATCGAGCTGCTCGCGCATCGCGTCGGAGGCCGTTTCGCGATATCGCCGCTCCACTGTTTGGAGTACGCCCTTCCAGCCCGATTCATAGGAACCGTGCCACTTCTCGCTGTCGTACTGATAGGTGAACGTCTTCCCCGGCGCGCCCTCGAGGACCACCTTGCGAACCTGCCCCGACAGATCGCGCCACGGTGCGTTGAGGTCGAACTTGAACGCCTTCGCGAGCGCGGGCAGCACGACCTTCCGCAGGTACCCGCTCGGCTCGCCCCACGGCAACACCACGCCTTCGAGGATCGACAGGCTCGAGTCGCCGAGCACGAGGTCGGCGTTGACCTCACGGCGCGTACCCAGCCCTGAGCATTCGGCGCAGGCCCCGAACGGCGAGTTGAAGGAGAATTGGCGCGGCTCGAGCTCGGGGAGTGACAGGCCGCATTTGGGACACGCGTAGCGCTCCGAGAACAACGTCGAGCGGGGGCTGCCGCTCTGCCGCACGACTTCGACGACCCCGTCCGCGGCCTTGAGCGCCGTCTCGATCGAGTCGGCGAGTCTTCCGCGATCGGCCGCGCGTACCACGAGGCGGTCGACGACGACGGCGATGTCGTGGTTCTGGCGGCGATTCAGTTTCGGTACCGCGGACAGATCGTGCGTCTCGCCATCCACGCGCACGCGGACGAACCCCTGCTTCGACATCGCTTCGAAGACATCGCGGAACTCGCCCTTGCGCCCACGCACCATCGGCGCGAGCACTTCGATCTTCGCGCCCTCGGGCCACGCCAGTACGAGGTCCGTGATCTGTGACGCGCTCTGCCGCTCGACGGGGGTGCCGTCGTTGGGACAGTGCGGCGTTCCGCTGCGGGCCCACAGCAGCCGCAGGTAGTCGTAGATCTCGGTGATCGTGCCGACGGTGGAGCGCGGATTCGAGCCGGCCGTCTTCTGCTCGATCGAAATCGCGGGAGACAACCCTTCGATCGCGTCGACGTCCGGCTTTTCCATCAACCCGAGGAACTGGCGGGCGTACGCCGAGAGCGATTCGACGTAGCGGCGTTGTCCTTCGGCGTAGATCGTGTCGAACGCGAGCGACGACTTCCCCGATCCGGACAGACCGGTGATGACCGTGAGCGTGCCGCGGGGAATCTCGACGCTGATGTTCTTGAGGTTGTGCTCGCGGGCACCGCGAACGATGAGGGAGTCCCCGGACATATCCCCGTAGCCTAGGGGGCGCCCCCGTCTCAGGTCAACTCTCCCCCTCACGCTTGCCTATCCCACGCTGTCTTCCTACGTTAGGCCTCCCATGTCTACGCACGCACTGCTCGTGCTCACGACGCTCGGTTCCGCCGAGGACGCCCGGGCGTTTGTGACCGGTTTAGTGGAGGATCGCCTCGTCGCCTGTGGGACGGTCCTCCCCGGAGCCGAGTCGGTGTATCGCTGGGAAGGAACGATCACGCAGGAGCAGGAGGTCGTGGTGTTGCTCAAGACGGATGCGTCGAAGTGGGATGAGCTGCGCGCCGCGGTCGACGAGCGGCATCCCTACGAGGTCCCCGAGCTGCTCGCGTTCCCGGTGGAGCGCGGCAACGATCTGTATCTCTCGTGGTTGACGAGCGAGGTGGTCGCGTGAACCGGCGTCGGGAGCGGCGCTGGCAGTCGTCGCAGGACCGGGCGCGCGTCGCCGCCGAGCTGATTGAAGAAGCCGAGTCGTTGACGGAGACGGGAGCGATCGCGTCGCCGGTCGACGTCGCCCGGGACAAGTTGCCTCCGCCGCTGCGCGTCGCAGCGACGCCGCCGGTCGATGCGCCGCGGGCGAAGCTCGATCCCGAGACGCCCGCGCCTCCGCCCCCCCCATCGCCTCCGGAGCCGTCGCAGGCGGGGGCTCCGCCGGTTGCCGAGCCCGCGCCTCCCGCCCCGGTTGCCGACGATCCGTTGTACATCTCCGCGCGCGAAGCGAGCGAGCGGGGGGACCTGGACCGCGCCGCCGCATCGTACCGCGATCTGCTGGCGCGCGAGCCGGGCCACGTAAAGGCCCGGAACAACCTGGCGCTCATCCTCGACGCGCGCGGTGACCGGGACGGCGCACTCGCCGAGCTCGATCGGGCCCTCGAGACCGACCCGAACAACGCCGGCCTGCTCGTCAATCGTGCCGCGGTGCTCGGCGCGAAGGGGAGCTACGCCGCGGCGCAGCGGGATCTGTTGCGCGTGATTCGCGACGATGCCGCCAACGTCGAGGCGCTCTTCAATCTCGGCGTCGTGTTCACGCGGCGGGGATTGTGGACCGACGCGATCGCGCAGCTGCGACGGGCCGTCGAAGTCGATCCGGCCCGGGCCGCCGCCTGGTATTACCTGGGGGATGCGCTGAACCACGTCGACGATCTCACCGGCGCGCTGGCGGCGTTCGAGCGCGCCGTCGAGCTCCAACCCACGAATCCGAAGGCGTTGTACGGGATCGGCAAGGTCCTCGACCGTCTCAACCGCCCCGATGAAGCCACCGTGATGTACCGCCGTTCGCGGGAGGTCGCGGGCAGGTGATTCGCGTGGTGGTGGACGACGTGGGGTTTCTCGCAGCCGACGCGATCGTCCGTCCCGCCACGACCCGCCTCGACCCGACCGCCGCCGCCCTGCGCCGCCTGGAAACCATGGGCGGCGCGGAGTTTCACGAGCGCCTCCGCCTTACGCGGGACCTTCCGGTCGGCGCGGCCGTCGTGACCGCCGCCGGCGGCGACCTGCCCGCCGAATTCGTGATCCACACCGTCATTCGCAGCGAGACGGAACCCGTGAGCCGCGGCAGCGTGACGCGCGCCTGGCGCGCGGCGCTGCAGCAGGCGCAGGAGTGGGAATTCGGCCACCTCAGTGTCCCGCCGATCGGCACCGGCGCCGGCAACCTCACCATCGAAGACGCGGCGGAGATCATGGCGACGGTACTGCAGACGCACCTCGAGAACTCCGCCTTCCCCGCCGACGTTTCGTTTGTCGTGGAGACCCCTCAGGACCACGAAGTATTCGAGGCCGCCCTCAAGCGGGCCGCCGCGATGGATCAGCCGTGACCCGCCGCCACTGGGCCATCGCCGTCCTGCTCGTGTGGCTGCTGTCGCTCGGCTGGCTCGTGAAGCGCGAGGTGTTCCGCTCGACCGGCGCCCGTCTCGCCGACGCCGCGCTCTCGGTCCCGCCCGGCGCCACGTTCTATCGCCTGGACCTCGGGGCCCAACAGGTCGGCTTCGCGTCCGCGACGCTCGATACGCTGCCCGACTCGATCCGCGTCGAGGACGACTTCGTGCTCGACGTCGCCGCCGTCGGCAAGTTGCGGCGCACCAAGGCGCGCAGCGTCGCGTTCCTCTCGCGCACGCTCCGGCTGCAGCAGGTCGACGTGACGTTCGACGGCGACATCGGCCAGTTCGACGCCCACGGCCGCGTGCTCGGCGACTCCGTGCTGCGCGTCTCGATCGTGTCGGACGGCGACTCGCAAGTGACGCGGATCCCCCTCACCGGTCCGATCACGCTCCCCTCCTTGCTTCCGCTGCGCCTCGCCTTCGGTGGAGAGCTGCAGCGGGGACGGACCTACTCGGCGCGGCTCTTCGATCCGTTACTCCTGGCCATGCAGGACGTGACCGTGCGCGTCGCCGCCGAGTCTACGCTCGTCGTCGCCGACAGCGCCGACCTCGACTCGACGACGATGGTGTGGGGGCCCGAGCACTTCGACACGGTGCGGGCATTCCGGATCGATTACGAAGCGAACGGCGTGCAGGTCAGCAACTGGATCGACGCCCAGGGACGCATCGTTCGCTCGTCGGGCCCCGTCGGATTCGCGATGGAGCGCTCCGCGTTCGAGATCGCGTACGAGAATTTCCGGCGGCGCGACACGGCGCGCGTCGCGCGGAACAGCGCCGCTCCCGGCCTCGGCGACGTGGTCCCGGCGACCGCGCTCGCGGCGGGCGTGCGCGACGGGCCGCCCGACCCCGGCGCCGCGCGCTTCCGCGTTCGGTTGTCCGGCGTGAACCTGGCCGGCTTCGACGTCCTGCTCGGCGGCGAGGGCATGGGCGGACGGCAACATCTCGCCGGCGATACGCTCGAGGTCTCGCGCGAGAGCGCGTTGCAGGCGCACGCCGCGCCGTACCGCCTGCCGGCCACCGACACGGCGCTCGCCCGCTGGCTGCAGCCCGAGCCCCTGATCCAGAGCCGCGATCCTCGGATCGCGGCGCAGGCGCGCCTCATCGTCGGGGTACGGGACCGCAGTCCCGCCCGGACCGCCGAGCTGCTGACACACTGGGTGCACGCCAACCTGCGTCGCGAGGTGACGGAGAAGGTGCCCAGCGCGGAGCAGGTGCTCGAGACACGGCGCGGCGACTGCAACGACGCCGCGACGCTGTACGTCGCGCTCGCCCGCGCGACGGGTCTGCCGGCGCGCACGGTCTCCGGACTCATCTACCTCCAGGGCCGCTTCTACTATCACGCCTGGGCCGAGGTGTACCTCGGCGGGTGGGTGGCCGTCGACCCGACCTTCGATCAGTACCCGGCCGATGCCGCGCACCTGCGCTTCGCTATCGGCGGGCTCGCGCGCCAGGTGGAGCTCTTCCCCCTGGTGGGCCGACTCCAGCTCGAGGTCCTATGATCCGCCTGCAGAACCTCACGAAGCTCTACGGCAGCTTCGTCGCCGTGGACGACATCAGCCTGCACGTGCCGCGTGGCGTGCTGTACGGGTGCCTCGGCCCCAACGGCGCCGGCAAGACCACCACGCTGCGGATGATCGCCGGCATTCTGCGGCCCACGCAGGGCCGCGTGCTGCTGGGCGGCGATGACGTGCACGTCAATCCGCTCTCGGCCAAGATGCGCCTCGGGTTCATCCCCGACCGGCCCTTCGTGTACGACAAGCTGACCGGCGCCGAGTTCCTCCGCTTCGTGGCGGGGCTATACGGCCAGGAGGGCGAATCGGTCGAGCGGCGCATTGCCGAGCTGCTCGAGGTGTTCGAGCTGACGAGCTGGCAGAACGAGCTGATCGAGGCGTACAGCCACGGCATGCGCCAGAAGCTGATCATCTCGAGCGCCTTGATTCACCGCCCTGAATGCATCGTGGTGGACGAGCCCATGGTGGGCCTCGACCCCAAGGCCGCGCGGCTGCTCAAGGACATCTTCCGGCAATTTGTCGAGAAGGGCGGCACAGTGCTGATGAGCACGCACACGCTCGAGGTGGCGGAAGCGATGTGCGACCAGATCGCGATCATTCAGCACGGCAAGGTGGTGGCCGCGGGAACGGTGGCGGACGTGCGGCGCGAGCATCAGGCCGGAAGCTCGAGCCTCGAGGAGCTGTTCCTGAAGCTCACCGGCGGTGCGCACGTGAAGGCGCTGGTGGAGGTCCTCGGCGCGTGAAGCAACCGTCGCTGTGGCACGTGCTCCAGCCCAAGTGGCGCACCGCGTTGCAGCGGTTGCGCGAGGAGCGCGACCAGGGCGGTGTCGGCAAGGTCGTCATCATCACGTTCGTCGGCGGTCTGTTCTGGCTCGGTGTCTTCGGGGTGTTGTACAAGATCCTCAAGACCCTGCGGGGCGTCGAAGACCTGGGCCCGCTCATTCCCGCCAAGATCCTCGGGCTCGTGCTGCTGTCCTTCATCTCTATCCTGGTGCTGTCGAACGTCATCACCGCGCTGTCGAGCTTTTTCCTCGCAAAGGACCTCGACCTCCTGGTCTCGGCCCCAGTCGACTGGTTGCGCCTCTATCTCGCGAAGCTCGGCGAGACGTTGATTCACTCGTCGTGGATGGTGGCGCTGATGGCGGTCCCGATTCTGACGGCCTACGGCGTGGTCTACAAGGGTGGGCCGCTCTTCGCACTGTACGCGGTGCTCGCGATCGTTCCGATGCTCATCCTGCCAGCCGTGCTCGGGTCATCGTTGACCCTCATCCTCGTCAACATTTTCCCGGCGCGGCGCACGCGGGACCTCCTCTCCATCATCGCCCTCGGCGCCGCGGCAGGCGTGATCCTGTTGTTCCGGATCATTCGTCCCGAGCAACTCGCCCGGCCCGAAGGCTTCCGGAACCTGCTGGACTTTCTCACGGTGTTGCGGACGCCCACGTCGCCTTTCCTGCCGAGCGAATGGTCGACGAAGGCGATCATGGGATTCCTGCGCCACGATTTCGATCCCCTGCCCCTGATTCTCCTCTGGACGACGGCAGCGGCGTTCGTGACCCTGGGCGCCTTGCTCCATCGGGCGATGTACGCCCAAGGGTTCACCAAGGCACAGGAGGGCGCCGAACGCTTCATTCGCGGCGGCTTCTGGCGGTGGACCGTGAGCGGCCTGCTCAAGAGGCTCCCGGTGGCGAAGCGGGAGTTCGTCCTGAAGGACATCCGGCTCTTCTTCCGCGACACGACGCAGTGGAGCCAGCTGATCCTGCTCGCGGTGCTCGTCGTCGTGTATCTGTTCAACATCCAGGCGCTCCCACTGCATCGCGGCGAGCCGGTCGGCTTTTATTACGTGAACCTGGTCTCGTTCCTCAACCTGGGGCTCGCGGGGTTCGTGCTCGCGTCGATCGCGGCGCGCTTCATCTTCCCCACCGTGTCACTCGAGGGCCGGCAGATGTGGCTGCTCCGCTCCTCCCCGTTGGACCTCAAGGCCCTGCTGTGGTCCAAGTACCTGGTCGGGACGCTGCCACTGCTCATCCTGGGACTCCTCCTCACGGGCCTGACCAACGTACTGCTCGAAGTGTCGTCGTTCATGATGATCCTGAGCCTCGCTACCATGGCGGCCCTGACGATGGCGATCGGCGCGCTCGCACTCGGGTTCGGCGCCCTGTATCCGCAGTTCGAAACGGAGAATGCCGCGCAGATTCCGACATCGTTTGGCGGGTTGGTCTTCATGATGGCGACGATCGCGTTGTTGGCGGGCGTCCTGGTGATCTTGGCGAGCGCCGTCTACTCGTACGTGCGCGCGGCCTTCGAGGGTCAGCCCTTCGGCGTCACGCCGCAAATGGTGGGGTTGTTCGCGGTGGCCGCCATGTTGTGCGCGGCGGCCACCGTGATTCCCTTGCGGCTGGCCCTGCGACGGATGGAAAGCTTCGAGTTCTGACCTACCGCCAGTTGAGGCCACCGGCGACCTGGAAGGTGCTGCCGCTGCCCAGGATGAACCGCGCCTCGACGTAGGGCCGCGTCCGTCCGCGCCGGCTCTCGAGTCCCGTGAACAGATTCAGGTTGCTGTCGCTTCCACCCGTCCCATGCAGGAGATTGAGCCCGCCCCCGACGTACCAGGCGCCATAGCGCGTGGGGGGACGGTACTTCAGGTCGAAGTTCAATGCCCACAAACTCCCGGGACTCACGAAGTAGTAATCGAAGGTTGGATAGAGTGCGAGCTGTGGCGTCAACGGCCACGAGAGCTGCGCGCCGAGGAACAGTTCATCCACATCGAAATTGTACCCGAGGTGCGCGCCGTAGCTCGGCCCGGACGACGAAACTGCACGGCGCCGGGTCCGGCGCTGCGCGTCGGCGGTGGACGCCATCAGCACCAGCAGCACTACGACCAGCGTGACGCGCGGCAGGAATCCTTTCACGACTGCTCCTCGGTTCGGGTGATGCAGACTGATAGGAAACGGGGCCGCGAAAAGCAAGGGGTTGGCAGAACGGCGCGCCGAACCCCATCATTGCTTTCCATGAGCGCTCCGCTGCGCCCCTCCGCCTTCATGAGGAGCGGCGACCCCTCGCGGGTTGCCGATCAGGAGGAGCGGCTCGCCAAAGAAGTGCGTCACGTGGCGATCGGCCAACTGCTGGCGGGTGGACAGTTGGTGGAGGCCGTCCACGTCGCCGGGGCCATCCTCGTCGCCACGCTGGTCTGGAACTCGCTCCCCCTCGAACGGACGATCACCTGGGCGGTCGCCATCGTGGCCGCGGCCGCGCTGCGGACCCAGTGGCGCCTCCACGCGCGCCGCCGCGACCTGCCGGACCAGGAGGCGCTGGCGGGGGTCCGGCTGACGGTCGCGGGGATCGGGTTGGCCTGGGGCGTGGGCGCCGCGTTCGCGATTCCGGACGTCCCGTTTGAACAAGCAGCCTTGATCCTCGCCGTGGTGGCCGCCATCGTCGCCGGGGGCACCAGCACTCTGGTGGGTGACACGCGGACGTTCCTGTGCTTGTCGATACCCATGTTGGCCCCCCTCCCAATCGGCATTCTGCTCGAAGGCCATGGCCGACCTCATCTGGTCGCCGTCGCCCTCACCCTGCTGTTCGCGTTCGGGATGAGACGAATTCACGGCTTAGCGCATCGCACGTTCGTCGAGCGGGTGCGGGCCGCGACACTGTTGCAAGCGTCGAGCGAGGACCTGGCCCGCCAGCGCGCGTACGTCGACGGCCTCTTGGCAAGCGCGCCTGTCGCCATCTCGGTCATCGATGGCCAGGGTCAGGTGCAAGGGATCAACCCGCAATTCGAGCGCCTCTTTGGATACGCTCCTGAGGAAGCGGTGGGGCACAACATCAACGCCTTGATCGTCCCGAAGTCCGAAATGCCCAAGGCCAGCCAGCTGCAACGCCGCGCCCGTGGGGGGGACACGGTGGTGATCGAAGTCGAACGGCGCCGCAAAGACGGTACGGTGATCCCCGTCCGCCTCTCGGCGCGCCAGGTAGAGGGCTCTGCGGAGGCACACGTCTTCGTGATGTACGAAGACATTACCGACCGGCGGCGCGCGGAGGACGCACTCACGCAGCTGGCCAGCATCGTCGAGACGTCGGAAGACGCGATCATTGGCCAGACGCTCTACGGCACGGTCGTCTCCTGGAACGCCGCGGCCCAGCGCTTGTTCGGGTACACGCTGGGAGAGATCCAGGGGCGTTCCATCAGCGTGCTGGCCCCGCCCGACCGCGCCGACGAGGTGCACGCGATTCTCGAGCGGATTCGGCGCGGCGACCACATCGAGCACTTCGAGACCGTCCGCGTGAACAAGGACGGAACGCCGATTCCGGTCTCCATCAGCATTTCGGTCACTCGCGACACCGACGGTCGCTTCAGCGGGTTCTCGACGATCGCGCGCGACGTGCGTGAGGAGGTCGCGACGCGCGACGCGCTGCGGCAGGCGCGGGATGCCGCCGAGCGGCTGGCGCAAACGCGCAGCGCATTTCTCGCCAACATGAGCCACGAGATCCGTACGCCTCTGAACGCCGTGCTCGGCCTGACGGAGCTGCTGCTCGATACCGAGCTCTCACCCGAGCAACGGCATTCGCTCTCCCTGGTGCAGGTCGCCGGTGAGACGCTGCTCACCCTGCTCAACGACATTCTCGACCTGTCGAAGATCGAAGCGGAGCAGGTCCGGCTCGAGGCGATCCCGTTCGGGCCGGCGCACCTGGTGGAGACGACGATCGGACTGCTGATGGGGCGGGCGCGCCAACGCCGCCTCGAGCTGATCGCCGACGTGGCGGCGGACGTCCCCCACATGATGCGTGGCGACCCGACCCGCTTGCGACAGGTGCTCACGAACCTCATCGGCAACGCGATCAAATTCACCGAGACGGGCGAAATCGTCGTCGCCGTCCGGAGCGCCGGCGTGCGCGATAGTCGGCCCGTCATCCGCTTCTCCGTCCGCGACACCGGCATCGGCATCCCGCAAGACAAACTCGAGACGATCTTCGAGGAGTTCGGCCAGGCCGACGAGAGCACGACGCGGAAGTACGGAGGCACGGGACTCGGCCTCACGATCGCCCGGCGCCTCGTGCGCCTGATGGACGGGGACTTGACGGTGACGAGTGCCGTGGGCGAGGGCACCGAATTCGCGTTCTCCTTGCCGCTCGCGATCGACGAGGCCGCTGGCCCCGCGACGGCCCCACTGTCGGGTGGCGCACTGGCGGGCCGCCGGGTGCTGGTGGTCGACGACAGCGCGACGAATCGACGCATCCTGCGCGGGATGCTCGGTGCCGCGGGCCTCGTCGTCGGTGAAGCGGCCGACGGTAGCGCCGGACTCGACGATCTCCAGAAAGCCCAGCGGAGCGGGACGCCGTACGACCTGGCAATCCTCGACGCGCAGATGCCCGGACTCGACGGGTTCGCGCTCGGGGCCGCCATCCGCACCGCGCCGGCGATCGCCCAGACCCGCCTCTTGATGCTCACGTCGTCGGGCGAGCGCGGCGACGGGCAGCGCTGCCGGGACTTGGGAATCAACGGCTATCTGACGAAGCCCGCCTCCCGCACGGACCTGCTCGACGCCGTGGGCGTCGTGCTGGGCATGACCGCCGCCGCGGCGATGGTCGTGACGCAGCACTCAATCGCGGAATCCCGTCCCCGTCTCCAGGTCCTCCTGGCGGAGGACAACGTGGTAAACCAGGAAGTCGCCGCGACCATGCTGCGCAAACGCGGTCACGACGTCGATGTCGTGGGCGACGGCCGGGCGGCGGCGGAAGCGGTCGCGCGAAAACGCTACGATGTCGTGCTGATGGACATCCAGATGCCCGAGATGGACGGGTTGGAAGCCACGCGGCACATCCGGACCACACCCGCCGGCCGCGATCTGCGGATCGTCGCTCTGACCGCCCACGCATTGAGTGGTGAGCGGGAGAAGTGTCTGGCCGCCGGCATGAACGACTACCTCACGAAGCCCTTCAAGGGACACGATCTCTTTGCCGTGGTCGAACGGGGGGCCGACGCGGGGGGGGGGGCGCACGCTGTGCCCGCACCGCCACCGGTCGTCAGAACGGACGCGCCCGTGGACCTGGATGGGTTCCGGCGCGAGATGCGCGACGCAGGCGTCGAAGAGGCGGTCGATGCGATCCTGGACACGTTCGTGCAGTCGGCCGACGAGCGAATCGCGGCGCTCACGGCGGCACTTGGGTCGGGTGAGGCCGAGGCGATCAAGCGAGCGGCGCACGCGTTCAAGTCGTCTGCCGGAACGATCGGCGCAAAGGGGCTTGCCGCGCTGCTCCAGGAGCTCGAGGCGGTGGCCGAGGCCGGCGACGTGGCCAAGGCGCGCGCGCTCGGTGCGCGGTTTACGGAGGAGAGCGCCGCCGTGACGGCCTACGTGCGGCGCGCGCGGGGCGGCTAGGCGGCGACGCGCGATCCGCAGCGATTGCAGTAGCGCGCGTCGGTTTCGAGCGCGCTGCCGCAGCGGGCGCAGTATCCGGGCGCGGTGCCGAGACGGCGACCGCAGGCGGAACAGAAGGCCGCATCGGGCTCGGGGCGGGGACCGTCGGTAGGGCAGACGGCGCGGGGGGCGGGCTTGGCGATCCCCGGGCTTGCGCCCGGGGTCAGCCGAGGGTCCTCGACGCCACGGAGGGCGGCGAGTGCTTCCCCTTGGTACTTGGCGTGCAGCTCAT
>Ga0193727_1000995_pt1 | contig 11597 bp, 10 predicted proteins | sample H2c2metaG_FD_143051 | JGI IMG/M metagenome (GOLD analysis project Ga0193727, IMG submission 143051) | Soil microbial communities from a riparian zone of the East river system, Colorado, United States - H2c2 | ecosystem: Environmental > Terrestrial > Soil > Riparian zone | place: USA: East River...
ACCATGTAGATCGGCGGGGGCTTCTCCTCCATCGAGTGGATCTGCGACGGAGACGTCTCCGTGCGCAGGACCGTGTCATCGTCCAGGAAGAACGTTGCGCGTGGTGACCGGCTCGGATGAGTCGGCTCGAAGGCGAGCTTGTCGAAGTTGTACTCCACGGTCTCGACCTCGCGGTCGTAGCGGATCTCGTAGCCCAGCCCGAGGAACGTGTCCTCGACCAGCCGCCGGACCTGGGTCGTCGGGTGCAGCTGTCCGACGGCGATCTCGTCGCCCGGGACCGTGACGTCGAACGCGTCGTCGGAGAGCCGGCGGTCGAGCTCCGCCCGTTCGAGCTCGCTCTCGCGGTCATCGAATGCCTCCTCCAGGCGCACCCGGACGGCATTGAGCGTCATCCCTGTCTCACGGTCCCGCACCTCACGGAGTGCTGTCTTCAGCTCGCTCTTGCGGCCCAGGGCAGCCGTGTGCGCCGTTGCCAGCTCTTCGAGCGTGCCCGCATCGGCAAAACTCCTCAGAGCGGTGCTCGAGTACTCCTCCCAGTCCATAAGAGGCGAATCTAGCTTTTGAGCAGTTATGACGCGATAGCGGAGCTCTACGACCCCTGGAGCGCCAGCGTCGTCGAGGACGTGGCGTTCTACCTCCAGGAAGCACGGCGATCCGGGGGGCCGGTGGTCGAGCTCGGAGTGGGAACCGGTCGCATCGCGGTGCCGATCGCCGCCGACGGGATCCGCGTCATCGGTGTGGACTCGTCGCGCGGGATGCTCGATGTCTGCGCACGGCGCGCCGCGCTCGCCGGCGTCGAGATCGATCTGCGCGTGGGCGACCTCCGCCAGCCACCGGTCACGGAGCGAGTCCCGCTCGTGATCTGTCCGTTCCGCTCGCTCTTGCACATGCACACCGACGAGGATCGGCTCAGCGTCCTCGCTGCTGCATACGAGCTCCTGACTGCGGGCGGCCGGTTCGTGTTCGACGTCTTCAGCCCTGACGCGGCCGATATCGCTCAGACGAACGACCGCTGGCTCGAGCGCGAACCTGGGATCTTCGAGCGTGCCGTCTGGGACGAGTCGGCGCGGACGTTGACGCTGACGGTCCGCAGTGAGGAGCGCGAGACCACGATGGCGCTCGCCTGGCTCTCGCCCGACGAGTGGCGCAGCCTCCTCGAACAGTCCGGCTTCGAGGTCGAGGCCTGCTACGGCTGGTTCGACCGGAGCCCGTACAGCGGCCGGGAAGACACCGTCTGGGTCGCGAAGCGTCCCTCGAGCTAAGCGCGGCGCCGGCTAAGAGCTACTCGTCTCCCTGCGCCTGCGCGAGAGCTCGTAGAGAGCGATCGCGCCGGCGAGAGCGACGTTCAGGGAATCCGCGTCTGCTGCGAGCGGAATCGTGGCCCGTTCCTCGCAGAGCACGAGGACCTCTTCAGGCAGGCCTTCGCGTTCGGCGCCGAGGACGAACGTCGTCGGCCCACAGAAGTCGAGCTCCTCGAGTGGTCGCCCGCCGCGCGCCACGAGCGCGACCCGTCGCCCGGGGGCGTCGTCGAAACCGACGAACGGCACGCGGAAGAGCGCGCCCATCGACCCCCGTAGTGCCTTCGGTCCCGTCGGGTCCGCTGTGCCCTCGGAGGTCGCAACGAAGGCCGGACCGAGCGCGTCAGCTGCACGCACCAGCGTGCCCACGTTCCCCGGATCACCGACGTGCCAGAGCGCGAGACCGGCGTCCGGCAACGGCGAGTGCGGTAGATCCTCTCGCCGGAACACACCGATCACCCGCGGCGGGTAGGCGAGCGTCGCCACTTCCGCGAGCAGCGCCGGCTCGACGGTCTCGCCCGCGACCAGCAGTTCGACAGGCTCGATGCCTGCATCCTGAGCGGCGGCGACCAGATCCTCACCCTCCGCGACGAAGAGCCCGAGCTTGTCCCGCCAGCGGCGGTCCTGCAGCTTGCGGACGAGCTTGAGCTTCTCGTTCTCGCGGGAGGTGATCAGGTGGACGGAGAGGCGTTCTGCGCGAGCGCGGACTTCGCCTTCTCGGCGATTGCCCCGAACGCCTGCGGATCGCTGACGGCGAGGTCGGCGAGCACCTTGCGGTCGAGCTCGATCTCCGCCTCTTTCAGGCCGGCGATGAACTGGTTGTACGAGAGCCCGTTCGCCCGTGCCGCTGCGTTGATGCGCATGATCCAGAGGCGGCGGAACGTCCGCTTCTTGTTCTTCCGGTCCCGGTACGCGTACGTGAGCGAATGGTCGACCTGCTCCTTCGCGTAGCGGTACGAAGACTTCTTCAGCCCCCAGTAGCCCTTCGCCTGATCGAGGACCTTGCGGCGCTTCTTGCGCGACGCGACTGAACGCTTGACCCTGGGCATTAGCGCTTGCCCCTTCCAGCGAGCATCTCGCGGAGCGCCCGCTCGTTCGCCTTCGCCACGGGCTGATCCTTGCCGAAGCGACGCTTCCGCTTCGGGCTCTTCTTCGTCAGGTTGTGGCTCTTCATCGCCCGGCGCCGGAGCAGCTTGCCGCCGGCGGTGACCTTAAACCGCTTCTTCGCGCTGCTCGATGACTTGATCTTCGGCATCTCTTTTGACTCCTGCGTTCTTGGTCGGCGCCAACACCATGGTCATGTTCCGCCCGTCGAGCACCGGCTGCGATTCCACCACTCCGATCTCCTGGACGTCCTCCGCGAGCCGCATCAGCAAGTCGCGGCCTCGCTCGGGATGGGTCGTCTCCCGGCCCCTGAACATGATCGTCACCTTCACCTTGGCGCGCTGGTTCAGGAAGCGCTCGACGTGGCCCTTCTTCGTGTTGTAGTCGTGTACCCCGATCTTGGGTCTGAGCTTGATCTCCTTGACGTTGATCTGCGTCTGGTGCTTTCGCGCAAGCTTGGCTTTCTGCTCCTGCTCGTACCGGTACTTCCCGTAGTCCATCACCCGGGCGACAGGGGGATCCGCCTGCGAGGCGACCTCGACGAGGTCGAGCCCCTTGTCGAAGGCGTATTGCATCGCCTCCTTCGTCGGCTTGATCCCGAGCTGGGAACCGTCGTCGTCGATCAACCGGACCTGGGAGGCGCGAATGTAATCGTTGATCCGGGCCTGCGGGACTGGTCTCGACGGTGGCTCGATCGTGCGTCTGGGCCTCAAAGGGCTATCACCAAGCTAGCTTCGATCCTTTCTGTAAAACAACAAAACCGCTGCAAGCAGCGGCCCAAAATCCTCGTCTTGCGACTCGGTTGAACCACGCTGAGCTAAAGCTCGCGAGGTGAGGAACGTGGGCGCTCCTACTTGCAGACCTAGAGGGTAGCAACCTCGGAGAGTTCCGCACGAAGCCCGTCCAGGCTGAGGGTCGACTGATCCCCTCCCCGCTTCCGCACGGCAAGCGACTCGTCGGATTCCTTGTCCCCGTAGACGATCACATAGGGGATCTTCTCGACCTCGGCGTCCCGGATCCGCTTGCCGACGGTGTCGTCCCGCTCGTCGACCTCGACCCGGTAGTCACCGAGGCGCTCCTTCAGGGCCTGCGCCGGCTCACGGTGGTCTTCGCCGACCGGGATGATCCGGATCTGGACGGGCGCGAGCCAGAACGGAAAAGCACCGGCGTAATGCTCGATGAGGATCCCGGCGAAGCGCTCGAGTGATCCGAGCAGGGCGCGGTGGATCACAATCGGCCGGTGATCGGCGTTGTCGGCTCCGGAATACATCAGGCCGAAGCGTTCCGGCATCTGGTAGTCCAGCTGGATCGTCCCCATCTGCCAGGAGCGGCCGAGCGAGTCCGTCATCTGCAGGTCGATCTTCGGCCCGTAGAACGTGCCCTCGCCAGGGCTGATCGTGTACTCCATCCCGTGGCGCTTCAGGGCCTCTTCGAGCGCCCCCTCGGCACGGTCCCACTGCTCGTCGGTGCCGAGGCGTTTTTCCGGACGCGTTGAGAGCTCGGCCTTCGGTGTGAGGCCGAAGAGGTCGTACAGGAACCGCACGTACTCGACCATCCCGTGGATCTCGTCCTGGATCTGCTCCTCCGTGACGAACACGTGCGCATCGTCCTGGGTGATGTGCTTGACGCGCAGCAATCCGTGGAGGGTCCCGCCGCGCTCGTCGCGATGGAGGGTCGAGGACTCGGCATAGCGAAGAGGTAGCTCGCGGTAGCTGCGGCGACGCTCCCCGAACAGGAGCATGTGCCCCGGGCAGTTCATCGGCTTGAGCGCCAGGGGCTTCTCGTCCTCGTGCCCCTGCACGAAGAACATGTTCTCCTGGTAGTTCTCGTAATGGCCGGAAGTGATGTACGTGTCGATGTCGTACAAGAGCGGCGTCTTCACTTCGACGTAGCCACGCTTCGCGTTCTCGCGGCGGCGGAGGTCCTCGAGCTCGTTCCAGACCACCATCCCCTTCGGATGCCAGAACGGTGAGCCCGGTGAATTCTCCGCCAGGTGGAAGAGGTCGAGTTGAGGCCCGAGCTTTCGGTGGTCGCGCCGGCGTGCCTCTTCGACCCGTGCGAGATATGCGTCGAGGTCGGCCTGCGAATAGAAGGCGGTGCCGTAGATGCGCGTCAGCTGCGTGTTGTGCTCGTCACCGCGCCAGTACGCCCCCGCGAGCCCCGTGAGCTTGATCGCCTTGATCGGGCTCGAGTTCTGCAGGTGCGGCCCGCGGCAGAGGTCCGTGAAGTCACCCTGCGTGTAGAAGGAGATCGGGCCTTCGGCGGTACCGACGAGCTCGACCTTGTACGGCTCCCCCTCCGCCTCGAAGCGCTTGCGCGCCTCCTCGGCCGTGACTTCCTCACGGGTCCAGTCGCGACCCTCCTCGAGCTCGCGCCGGATCTCCTCCTCGATCCGCGGCAGATCGTCGTCGCTGATCGGCTCCGGAAACTCGAAGTCGTAGTAGAAGCCGTTCTCGATCGGCGGGCCGATCGCGACCTTCACCCCGGGGTAGAGCCGGCGGACCGCCTCGGCCAGGAGATGGGCCGACGAATGCCGGAGTACATAGAGGGCGTCGGGATCGTCCCTGTCGCGGGTCGTGACGATCTGGATCGGCTGACCGTCCTGGAGCGGTAGCCGCAGGTCCTGCGCCTGCCCGTTCGCACGGACGAGCACGGCCTGCTCGGCGAGCTTCGGACCGATCGCACGAGCCGCGTCCAGGCCCGTAGCACCCTCGGGAAGTTCGAGTTCGGAATTGTCGGGCAGAACGACCTTCATGACCGAACAGAATAAGGATCACCCACGCGAGGACGACCGCAACGAGGAAATCGACGAGTCGCCGGTCCCGGATCCGACGGACAAGGACCAGCCCTCTGACGACGATCCGACGGCCGATTGAGGTGCCCGCGCGGTAGCTCCGCGCAAACTGTCAAGTCCCTTCGACCGCGTGACGCAACCGCGGGGGCGCTTTCAACCAGTAACTCTCTCGCAGCCATTCCAGAGCGCTTTCGAGCGTCTCCTCGTCGAACACCTGCGCCGTGACCCACCCGTAACGCCCAACGTAGCGCGCAACGCTGACGTGTGGGAAATGCAGCGCAATTTCCCTCTCTTCAGGCGTGAGCTTCACTGTGAGCGTTACCGAAGCATCTCCGTCCGACATTGCTGCGAACATCTTGTTGTCGCCAACCTTGAAAACCGGATGTCCCCAAGGCGAGTCCTCATATGTCTCCGGATACGACAATGCGCGATCGCGGATACGTTGTCCGTACGACATGTGTTGTATTTTCATCGTTTGGTAGGGAATCGTGCGGGGTACGCAACGCGCGATTCAAATTGCTAGGAGGAGAGATGCCTCAAAACATAAGAGACGTCATGACCTCCAATCCGTGCACCATCGACGCAGACAGATCCGTTGCGTACGCCGCGAAGATGATGCTGGAGGAGGATGTCGGCCTCGCACCGATTGTCGAGGACGGCAAGTTGATCGGGATGCTGACCGACCGCGATATCGCGACCCGGGTTGCAGCAGAGGGGAGAGATCCCGATCAGGTGAAGGTTCGCGACGTGGCGTCGACGCAGCTTTTCACGATCGGTCCACGGCAGGATCTGGACGAAGCGCTGCGAATGATGGCCAAGCATCAAGTCCGCCGTCTACCAGTGGTTGAGGCAGACGGTCGGCTCGTCGGAGTCGTAGCCCAAGCGGATATCGCGCGGGAAGGAAACGACGAGCCGACCGGTCAGCTCGTAGAAGAAATATCCGAATCAGGAGGGCAGATGTCGAGTATCGAAGAAGGGCAGTTCCCAGTGCAGTTCCCCCGGCAGATCGAAGAGCAGCAGCCGGAAAGCCTGGTCGGCGAAGAGCCCCAGGTCGAAGAGCAGCGTGAAGAGGAAGCCGTCTCGAAGGTCCAGGCTGCCTCGAGCCGTGGCCGCCGCAAGCGGTCGACGGCAAAGCGCAAGACGGCGACCCGCAAGCGCTCCACGGCCAAGCGCAAGACTGCGGCCAAGAAGTCCACGGGGACCCGCAAGCGTAAGACCGCTTCGCGGAAGCGAAGCACGGCGAAGCGGACCACCGCGAAGCGCCGCAGCACTGCGAAGCGGAGCACCGCGAAGCGCCGGAGCACGGCGAAGAGGCGGACCACCGCCAAGAAGCGGACCACCGCGAAGAAGCGGACGACCGCGAAGCGCCGCAGCACCGGCAAGAAGCGCAGCACCGCGAAGCGCCGCAGCACCGCGAAGAAGCGGAGCACGACGAAGCGCCGCAGCACTGCCAAGAAGCGGAGCACGGCGAAGAAGCGGAGCACCGCCAAGCGCAAGACCGCCGGCCGCAAGGCCGCCGGCACGCGGAAGCGGAAGACCGCGACGCGTAAGACCGCCGGCCGCAAGGCCGCCGGCACGCGGAAGCGGAAGACCGCGACGCGTAAGACCGCCGGCCGCAAGGCCGCCGGCACGCGGAAGCGGCGCACCACTCGCCGCAAGACCCGCTAACGCGGAAGCGACAGCAACACACGAAGAGGGCCCCGTAAACGGGGCCCTCTTCTTAGCTCAGCTTGCCCTAGGGCCGGGCCAGCGTGATCGGTGGTGTCGTGAAGGTCTCCCAGTCCGCAGCGTTGCTCGCATTGCCGAGGGCTTTCAGGACGCTCAGCTTCAGCACGTAGCGACCGTTCGGAACTGCCTTGCGATGGTCGCCGTTTCCGCCGCCGTTGTCCTGCGAGCGGGTGCCGTTCCAGTCGAACTCGAAGAAGGTCGTCGCCGCGGAGTTGCGCCCGAGGAAGTCGTCCTGCGACACGTAGTTGAACACGGGATGGACGGGGGAGCCGTCGGCCTTGAAGACCTGGATGTTCAGCTTCCGCACCTGGTGGTTCAGATGGAAGAGCAGGATCGGGAAGTCCGCGCCTTGCAGGGTGAAGGTCGCCCCCGCGGCACCGAGACGTGAGACTCCGTTGCCGACGCAGTCCGTGCCGCCGGCGGTCACCTTGAAGACGGCCGGCAGGCCGCACCCAGCGCCGGTCAGGACCGGCAGCGACTGGTAGTCGCCCATGAAGCCGACGTACGGGACGCGAAGAGTGATGCCGCCGCCCTGCGGCGTCAGGACGACGTAGCCGCCGTACAGGCTCTTGTCGGGCCAGGCGCCCGCCTGAAGCGTCACACGAACCGAGGCGGTCCCACCTGCCGGAACCACGACGCTCGGCGAGCTGAACGTCGCGGTGTTGGACCCGAGCAGGTACAAGAAGTTGAAGGGGTAGACCGCGCCCGCGGCGGTGGACGGGCCCGTGCCGACGGTCGTCAGCGCCGACAGGTTGTAGGTGATCGGGGCGGACGAGGTGTTGGTGACGGTCAGATTCGACGAGCCGCCGTTGCCCTCGCCGAGCGAGATCTTCGCCGGCGTCACCGAGGCGGGCGTGGTGACCGCCTCTACGATCTGCGCAAGCCCTGCGCCCTGGCGCCAGGTCGGCTCGAGACCAGCTCCGGGGGCGATGTTCACACCTTTCGGCAGTGCGGTGTTCATCAGCAGTGTCTGCACCATCGCGGGCGAGATGCTGTTGTGCTTCGCCTGGAGCAGCAGCGCCGCGAGCCCGGCAACGTGGGGCGAGGACATCGAGGTGCCGCTGATCGTGTTGTGGCCACCGAACTGCTGATGGGGCCAGGTCGAGTAGATCTGGCCGCCGGGACCGCCGAGGTCGGGCTTCAGCCCGAGCTCGGCGTCGGTGCCGAAGGAGCTGAAGTCGGAGATGAGGCCCGCGGTCGCGAGCGGAGTCTCGAGAACCTGATCGGTCCACGTGAGCGTGTGATCCGTCGCGAGGTTGCTGAAGATGGCTGCCCCGTCAGCTGCGGTGATCGCAGCGACCGGAATGTTGACGGGGGGAGCACCGGCAGGAACCGGCGCAACGGTCGGGTTGAGCGCTCCTGCCACGTTGTTGTAGATGACGACAGCGATCGCGCCGGCGTTCTGGGCGTTGATCGCCTTGTTGTAGAAGCCGCACGTCGGCGCCGGCGGTGCCGCGCTGCCTCTGCGGATCAGGGCGATCTTTCCGAGCAGCGAGCCGGGAGCCGGCGCGTTCACGCAGCCGTCGCCGACCGTGGCCGGGGTGCCGGTCGCGACGATCTCGCCGTCACCGGAGAGCGGCACGGTCGCGAGCGAGCCGGCTGCGCGGTTGTACGTCACCATCCGGGTCCCAACCCGGAACGCCGGGAGGGTTGCCTTCCGGTTGTCGAAGGATGCGACGCCGATGACCTTGCGTCCGACGCCCGGTGCTCCCGCCGACCAGAGCTGTCCACCGTTGAGACCGCTGTTTCCGATCGACGTTACGACGGTGACTCCGGCGTCGACGAGATTGTCTGCTGCGACCGCGGTCGGGTACTGCGGCCAGTTGTTGAAGGCCGCGCCGATGCTCATGTTTACGACATTTGCGTGGTCTGCGAGCGCAAGCTCCATCGCATGGATGAGGACGTCGCTGTCCGTGCCGCCGTTGCAGCCGAAGACGCGGTAGGCCAGAAGCTTTGCGCCCGGAGCCACGCCGACGACCTGGCCGTCGTCCACGTGTCCACGGCCGTCAGCAGCGGCGATGCCCGCGACGTGCGTGCCGTGCGCCGCATCAGAGGTTCCGGCGCCGAGGACCTCGGCACGATCGGCGGCGTCGGGGTCACACGGAAGGGGATCACCATCCGGATGAGGCGTCGCATCGAAAGCCGGCCCCGGAGTGGCGTTGTAGGAATCGCCCACGAGGTCGAAGCCGCCGCGCACCTTGCAGCCGGCGCCGAAGCAACCGCCGAACTCGGGCAGCGTGTAGTCGAGGCCGCTGTCGATGATCGCGATCGTCTCGCCCGAGCCGTCGAGGCCGAGCTCGTCCTGGGCGATGTCCGCGCCGGTGAGGCCGAGCGCGTTCTTCAAATTGATGTCCGAGGTTCCCCCGTTCTCCGAGCGGAGATCCGGGAGGGAGACGGTCTCGACCGGGTAGACCGCTTTGACGCCGGGAACGGAACGGAGGGTCGCAACCTGCGAGGGAGCGACTGAGACCGACATGCCGTTCCAGAGGGAGTCGTAGGCGTAGCCCTCGGTGAGCTTGACGCCTTCAGCCGCCGCGCCGGACTTAAAGGCGTCGCGTTCGGCCTTCAGAGCCGCCTTGCTGGTCCCCTTCGACGCAGGCGGACTGGCGAGCTCGACGAACCACTTCGTCGCCGTCTCGTTGGCCGCGCCGCCGATTCGCGTAGAGCTTGATCCTCCTACCGCACCCGCAGGTGCAACCGCCAGTCCTGCAACGCAAAGAAGTGTGACCGCAAGCCGCAGACTCCTTGTCAGCATTCCCTCCCCTTCCGTCTTTTTCGATCGGTGTCAGAGCCCTGCCGAGACCCCCCTCGGTGATCGAATCGTTGGCGATATCCAAGTTGATGTCAAGAAAGGCTCTACCCCTTTCGGGGCAATGATCTAGCGCCCGCCCACACGTGCTGTTTTCCCTATGCTCGCGCCGTGTCAGCAAGCAAAGTCGGAGTCGTCGGCTACGGAGAATGGGGCCGCAACATCGTGCGCGATCTCGTCGAGCTCGGCGCAGCGGTCACCGTTGTCGCCCGCGACGAGGCGAAGGGCCGCGCGGCTCTCGACGCCGGCGCGGCTCGCGTCGTCGCGAGCACCGACGAGCTTCAGGACGATCTCGAGGGGCTCGTCGTCGCGACGCCGACGTCCACGCACGCCGAGGTGACCGAGCAGCTGATTCCGAGCGGCCTGCCGATCTACGTCGAGAAGCCGCTGACGACGAGCGTCGCGTCTGCGACGCGGCTTGCCGAGCTCGCTCCCGATCGCGTGTTCGTCATGCACAAGTGGCGCTACCACCCGGGTATCGAGCTGCTCGCAGAGATCGCACGCTCGCAGGAGCTCGGCCCACCCGTCGGTCTGCACTGCGTCCGCCTCGGCTGGGGAAATCCACACCAGGACGTCGACGCGGTCTGGATTCTCGCTCCGCACGATCTCTCGATCGCACTCGAGATCTTCGGCGAGATCCCCGAGCCTCGAAGCGCAGTGGGCGAGCTGGTCGAGGGAAAGTGGGCAGGAATCCATGGCCTGCTCGGTGACGATCCCTGGCTTGCAATCGAGTCGTCGATGGCGCATCCGGTCCGCAAGCGGGAGATCCGCCTCATCTGCAGCAACGGCGTCGCAACCCTGACCAACCCGTACGCCGACCACATCGTGGTCACGCGAGGAGACCCGAACGTCGGCGAGCGCAGCGAAGAGCAGCGCCCGATCTCGACCGAGTATCCGTTGCGTCGGGAGCTACGAGCCTTTCTCGAGCACCTCGCAGGAGGGCGACCACCGAAGAGCAGTGCCGAGGAGGGCGTGGCGGACGTCGCCGCGATCGAGCGTCTCCGAGAGCTCGCAGCGCTCGAACGCGTCACGTGAGCATCGACGCAACGGTCATCGTCCCGACGCACGACCACGGACCGACCTTGCGATTCGCGCTGGCGAGCGCTCTTGCCCAGACCGTCGAGGACATCGAGGTGCTGGTGATCGGCGACGGCGTCCCGGACGTCACGCGTGAGATCGTCGGCGAGGTCTCACGCCAAGACGAACGCGTTCGGTTCTTCGATCATCCCAAGGGCCCACGACACGGCGAGCCCTATCGGGACGAGGCGCTGGGTGAGGCACGCGGGGAGATCGTCTGCTACCTCTGCGACGACGACCTGTGGCTCCCGCAGCACGTCGAGCTCGTCCGGGAGGCGCTCCAGGGCGCGGATTTCGTCGCCACCCAAGCGGTGCACGTGACCCCGGAAGGAGAGCTACTGAGCTGGCCGGCGGATCTGAGCAACCCGTGGTTTCGTGAGCAGATGTTGTCGGGAGCAGCGAACTTCGTACCGCTCTCGTCCGCAGGTCACACGCTCGAGCTGTATCGCCGGCTTCCGGTCGGCTGGAGTGCGGCGCCTACCTCGACGTTCACGGACATCTTCATGTGGCAGAAGATCCTGCGCCTGCCAGGAGTACGTGCCCGCAGCGTGTACCGCCCGACCGTCATCCACTTTCCCAGTTCGCAGCGGCGGGGCTGGACGCCGGAGGCACGCGCCGCAGAGATCGAGCCCTGGGCCGAGCGCGTTTCGGATCCGATGCGTAGGCAGCAGCTCACGAGGGACTTCCTCGAGCGTGTCCTGAGCCGGGCCGCGGCAGCGGAGGCCGCCGCGGGCGCCCTGCGGACGACGCGCACCTGGCAGATCAGGAACTGGCTACTAGGGGTTCC
>Ga0193727_1000996_pt1 | contig 11596 bp, 12 predicted proteins | sample H2c2metaG_FD_143051 | JGI IMG/M metagenome (GOLD analysis project Ga0193727, IMG submission 143051) | Soil microbial communities from a riparian zone of the East river system, Colorado, United States - H2c2 | ecosystem: Environmental > Terrestrial > Soil > Riparian zone | place: USA: East River...
TGTGCGTGATCGTGTCGATGCTGATCTCCTTCGGACACGCTTCCTGACACTCGCCGTGCAGGGTACAGCTTCCGAAATTCTCCAGATCCATCTGGTCCACCATCTCCAACGCTCGCCGATATCGCTCGGGCTGGCCCTGCGGCAGCAGTCCGAGATGGGATATCTTGGCCGCCGTGAAAAGTGATGCCGACGCGTTAGGACACGCGGCAACACAGGCGCCGCATCCAATGCAGGCCGCTGCGTCCATCGCGCTCTCCACGCTCTCTTTCGGAACGAGTATCGAGTTCGCGTCCTGTGCGCCGCCGGTCGGTGCCGTGATGAATCCACCAGCTTGAATGATCCGGTCGAGTGCAGATCGATCGACCGTGAGATCCTTGATCACCGGGAAGGCGCGCGCGCGCCAAGGCTCGATGTAGATCGTGTCGCCATCCTTGAAGCTCCGCATGTGGAGCTGGCAGGTCGCGGTTCCTTTCATCGGACCGTGGGCGATGCCGTTGATCATGAGGCTGCACATGCCGCAGATGCCCTCGCGACAGTCGTGATCGAACGCGATCGGCGTCTCGCCGCGCAGCGTCAGCCCCTCGTTCACGACGTCGAGCATCTCGAGGAACGACATGTCGGGGCTGACATCGGTCGCCTTGTAGACAACCATCTTCCCCGGCGCATTTGGGGCCGCCTGCCGCCAGACGTGCAGCGTGAGGTTCATTACTTGTAGCTCCGCTGCGACAGCTTCACGTTCTCGAAGACCAGCGGCTCCTTGTTGAGAATGGAGATCTTCCCCTCCCCACCGTATTGCCAGGCGGCCACGTAGGCGAAGTTCTCGTCGTCGCGCAATGCTTCGCCATCCGGAGTCTGGCTCTCCTCCCTGAAATGTCCGCCGCACGACTCGGTCCGGTGCAGCGCGTCCAGACACATCAGCTCGCCCAGCTCAAAGAAATCGGCGACTCTACCAGCCCGCTCGAGCGCCTGGTTCAGCTCGACATCGCTACCTGGGACGTTGACGTCGCGCCAGAATTCCGCGCGCAGCTCTGGAATCTTCTTGAGCGCTGTCCTCAGCCCCGACTCGTTGCGCGACATTCCGCAGTACTCCCACAGGATTCTCCCGAGCTCACGGTGGAACGACGATACGGTCCGCTTTCCCTTGATCGAGAGGAACCGCTTCGTTCGCTCCGCTACCTCGCCTTCGGCCGCTTTGAAGGCCGGATGCGATGCGTCGACCTTTTCCGGCCTGCTCCTCGCCAGATAGTCACCGATGGTATTCGGGATGATGAAATACCCGTCGGCGAGCCCCTGCATCAGCGCGCTCGCGCCGAGCCGATTCGCTCCGTGATCGGAGAAATTGGCCTCGCCCGTGACGTGAAGGCCCTCGACATTGCTCATGAGATTGTAGTCGACCCAGAGCCCGCCCATCGTGTAGTGGACCGCCGGGTAGATCCGCATCGGCACCTCGTACGGGTTCTCATCGGTGATCCGCTCGTACATCTCGAACAGGTTCCCGTACCGTTCCTCGATTACCGGTCGTCCGAGCCGCTTGATGGCATCGGCGAAATCGAGATAGACGCCGAGTCCTGATTCTCCGACTCCCCTTCCTTCGTCGCAGACTTCCTTTGCCGCCCGCGATGCAATGTCGCGCGGCGCGAGGTTGCCGAAGCTCGGATACTTTCTCTCGAGGAAGTAGTCCCGCTCGTTCTCGGGAATCTGTCGCGGGTCGCGCTTGTCGCCCTTCTTGGCTGGAACCCAGACCCGACCATCATTTCTAAGCGACTCGCTCATGAGCGTCAGCTTCGACTGGTGTTCGCCGCTGACCGGGATACAGGTCGGATGAATCTGGGTGAAGCAGGGATTCGCAAACGCTGCCCCACGCTTGTACGCGCGCCAGATCGCCGTTGCGTTGCATCCCTGCGCGTTGGTCGAGAGATAGAACACGTTGCCGTACCCGCCCGTCGCGAGAACGACTGCCTCGGCTGCGTGAGACTCGATCGCGCCCGTCACCAGGTCGCGCGTGACGATGCCGCGCGCCTTGCCATCGATGACGACGAGATCGAGCATCTCCGTGCGCGGATACATCTTCACTCCACCGCCCGCGATCTGGCGCTCGAGCGCCTGATACGCGCCGAGTAGGAGCTGCTGCCCTGTTTGTCCGCGCGCATAGAACGTGCGCGACACCTGTGCGCCGCCGAACGACCGGTTGGACAGCAGGCCGCCGTATTCGCGAGCGAACGGAACGCCCTGCGCCACACACTGGTCGATGATGTTGACGCTGAGTTCCGCCAACCTATAAACGTTGCCTTCACGGGAGCGGAAGTCGCCGCCCTTGATCGTGTCGTAAAAGAGACGGTAGATGCTGTCGCCGTCGTTCTGATAGTTCTTGGCGGCATTTATTCCGCCCTGCGCCGCGATGCTGTGCGCCCGCCGTGGAGAGTCCTGGAAGCAGAAGCACTTCACGTTGTAACCAAGCTCGCTCATCGTCGCGGCGGCGGCACCACCGGCCAATCCCGAGCCGACGACGATTATCGTGTGCTTCCGCTTGTTCGCGGGGTTCACGAGCTTCATCTCGAATCGATGCCTGTCCCACTTCTGCGCAAGCGGACCGCTCGGCATGTGCGCGTCGAGACGAATGCTCATCGAACCAGTCCGGCGAACACCGCGACTGGCACGGCGGTGAAGGCTGCCCACACCAGAATCGCAAATACCAGGGAGATCCGGTGGTGCAAGGGCTCGGGCGACGCCGGGCTCACGCCAATGCTCCTCACGGAGCTCCACGCGCCGTGAAAGAGGTGTAGCCCCAACGCGACCATCGCGACCACGTAGAAGAGCACGACCCACCAAATGCGGAAGCTGGTCACGACGTTGACGTACACGTCTCCCTGGCTGAAAATGCCGGCGGGCCTGATGGTCCCGGTCGTGAAGTGCAGAATGTGCAGCACGATGAACACGAACAGCAGCGCTCCGCCCCACCTCATGGTGCGGGACCCGACCGTGGCGACCTGATGCTCCTGTTTGATGTAACCGATCGGGCGCGCGGCCCGGCTCTGACGCGTCAGCTGAATGGCGGCGATGACGTGAAGAATGACGGCCACGATCAAGACAATTCTGACACCCCAGAGCAGCTCGCCAGTGCTGTGGAGGAAATGCGAGTAGCCGTTGATGGCCTCCGGCCCGCGGAAGATGAGCAGGTTGCCGAGCACGTGGAGGATGACATACCCGATTCCGATGAGCCCGGTGACTCCCATGACGACTTTCTTGCCGACCATGGAGCCATAGAAGCCGCGAAGCCCGCCCATCGCCGCGCTTACAGCTTTACCGCGCCCATTGGCTCGCGGACGGCGTCCGCGCTCTTCGCCAGGGCGTCACGCTCTCCCGGAGTCAGCTCGACCTCGATGATCTTCTCGAGCCCGCTCCGACCGAGCTTGCAGGGAACGCCGAGGAAGAGGCCCGACATTCCGTATTCGCCTTCGAGCCAGGCGGCGCAGGGGAGAATCCGCTTCTGGTCAAACACAATCGACTCGCACATCTGCACGGCCGCCGCTGACGGCGCATAGTAAGCGGACCCGGTCTTGAGGTGCTTCACGATCTCCGCGCCGCCCCCCCGCGTGCGCTCGACGATCGCATCGAGCTTGGCCTGCGGCATGAGCTGCGTGACTGGAATCCCGCTCACCGAAGTGTAGGAGATCAGAGGGACCATCGTGTCACCGTGTCCGCCCAGCACCATCGCCTGGATGTCGCGGACGGAGACGTCGAGAGCCTCGGCGATGAAGGCGCGGTAGCGCGCGGTATCCAGAACGCCGGCCATGCCGAGTACTCGCTGCCGCGGAAAGCCGGTCACCTTCATCGCGACGTAGGACATCACGTCGAGTGGATTGGAGACGACGATCAGGATTGCGTTCGGAGAAGTCGCCTTGATCTGCTCGGAGACCTGCTTGACGATTCCGGCGTTGGTGTTGAGGAGATCATCGCGCGACATGCCCGGCTTGCGCGCGATCCCGGCGGTGATGACGACGATTTCCGAATCGCGGGTTTCTTCGTAGCCGTTTGTACCGATTACACGGGAGTCGAAGCCTTCAATTGGAGCGGATTGCCATTGGTCGAGCGCCTTGCCCTGTGGGATCCCTTCCATCACGTCGACCATCACGACGGTGCGGGCCAGCTCTTTCTCGGCTATGCGCTGCGCGGTGGTCGCACCGACGTTGCCAGCGCCGACCACCGTAATCTTGTTGACCATTTTCTATTTTTGGGTGTGAAGAGTCGTAGCGAAAACTAGCCTCAGCCCCCGACTTGCGACAGCGCACGAAGACCGCCGACCTGCATCTGGAGCAGGTGGTGCTCTTTCGGTTTGGAAGAAAGGGCGCTGCGAAAAAATGGCTCGAGCGGCAGGCCCTCGCGAAGTGGAGTGCGAAGATCCACTTCGTCGTCGCCGAAGAGACAGGTGCGGAGCCGGCCATCCGCGGTGAGTCTCACGCGGTTGCAGCTGCCGCAGTAGGTGTGCGACATCGGCGTGATGACGCCGACTGTCCCGCGCGCGCCAACAAAGCGGAAGTACCGGGCTGGACCATTACCGCGCGACGGCCCAACCGCCGGCTCCAGTGGAGCGATCGCTTGCAGGCAACGCAGAACCTCGTCGCTGGGAACGACGTGGTCCCATGTCAGCTCCCGCATCTCTCCAACCGGCATCAGCTCGATGAATCGGACGTGCCAGTCGTGGTCGAAGGTCAGCCGCGCGAAATCACAAAGCTCGTCGTCGTTGATGCCACGCATCACGACGACGTTGATCTTGATGGGCGAGAGTCCCGCCTGCTCCGCTGACATCGCGGCAGCGATTGGGTCGAAGTCGATGTTTCGCCGAGAGATCTCCCGAATGCGATCGGGCCGAAGCGAATCGGCGCTCATGTTGACGCGGTCGAGCCCTGCTTGCCTGAACGATCGCGCAAGATCGGGCAACCTCACGCCGTTCGTGGAGAGCGAGATGTCTTCGATTTCTGGAATCGACCGCAGCATCCCCACCAATAGTTCGAGCTGCGGACGGAGCGTCGGCTCGCCACCGGTGACCCGAAGCCGTCGCAGGCCAAGGGGCGCCAGCTCGCTCACGACCTGGGCGATCTCTTCGTAGGAAAGGATGTCGGACTTGGGCAGCCACTCGAGACCGGCGACGGGCATGCAGTAGAGGCAGCGGAAGTTGCACCTGTCAGTGACCGAGATCCGGAGGTACTCGATCTCACGACCGAAGGTGTCGCGAAGCGTCACGCTCATTGAGTCGCGGCTCCCGTCGATTGCGTCGGATCGACCCATTCGATCGCGCCATCGGCGTAGTGCTCCCGCTTCCAGATCGGGACGCGCTTCTTGATCTCCTCGATCACGAAACGCGTGCAGTCGAGCGCCGGAGTGCGATGCGCGTGGCCAGCAACGATTGCGACGCTCACATCTCCGAGCGCGAGCGCGCCGACCCTGTGCTCGACCACCACGGCACTTACTCCGAACAAGTCCCCCGCCTCGGCTATAATACTGGCGAGCTCAGACTCCGCCATCGAAGTGTAAGCGGAGTAATCAATTGCGGTCACGCTGCGGCCATCGTTGGATTCGCGCACAGTACCTACGAAAACGGAAATGGCGCCGAAATCAACCGACCGGACTTCGGCGATCAAATGGGCCGGATCAATCGGTCGGGCGACAATTGCGGCGCGACTCATCCGCCCGCCACGGGCGGAATCAGCGCCACTTCGTCCGTGGGGTGCACCACCTGGTCGAAGGACGCAAATCTTCTGTTGACGGCGATGCGGGGAGATTCCGGGAGGGCGTAGGCGCCGGGAAGGGCCTTGATGCTCAGGACGAGATCGCCGACTGTGCTGCCAGGATCGAGGGGGACTTCGAGAGTGGGACCGCCGAAGGTCTCGGCGTATGAAGCGAACAGCTGCACCGTCACAGTGGACACGTGCGCACTCCCCTCGACGACTGTGTGTTGCTAAGTCCTTATGCTTCCGACATCTGCGACATGTCCACGCCAGCGACTAGGGCTCGCAGTTCTTTCGACGGCTTGAAGACGGGAACGGGGCGGGCGGAAACCTCAACTGGAGAGCCGGTGCGCGGATTGCGCGCCATCCGGGTTTTCCGGTTTCGAATCTTGAAGGTGCCGAATCCCCTGACCTCGATGTTCTCCTGGGTCTGCAGGGAATCCTTGATCGCTTCGAGGAAAGCGTCCACGACGCGAGCGCAATCTTTCTTTGAAATCATCGGCCCGGCGGTTCGTGAAATCTGGGCCGTGACACGCTCGACGAGGTCGGCTTTAGTCATTGAAAAACTCCGTATGGACGCGCGCCAGAGCGCGTAAGTGCTTTGAAACTATGGCTTTACTAATATGGTGTCAAGGCGATCTTCAAGCTACCTGACCGCCCCCCTGAGGGCGCTGAGGAACTCCTGGAATAGGGGCCGGGCGTCGTGGGGGCCCGGCGCGGCCTCCGGGTGGTACTGGACCCCGAATACCGGGAGAGACCGATGCCGAAGCCCCTCGATCGTTCCGTCATTCAGGTTTACGTGGGTAACCTCGAGGTCGCCCGCTCCCTTGACCGACCGCTCGTCTCCTTCGACCGAGAACCCATGGTTCTGGGACGTGATCAGCACGCGCCCGGTCTCGACTTCCCTTACCGGGTGATTTCCACCGCGGTGCCCATACGGCATCTTCGCCGTCGACCCGCCGAACGTAAGTCCTAACAGCTGATGGCCCAGGCAGATCCCGAACATAGGGATCCCCTTGGACGTGAGCGTCCGGATGATCTCCGGCGCGTACGATACTGCGTCGGGATCGCCCGGCCCATTTGAAAGGAAGATTCCGTCCGGGTCCTCCGCCATCGCCGCGTCCGCCGATGTATCGGCCGGAACGACAGTTACGCGGCAATCGTTCTCGTCGAACAGCCTGAGGATGTTGCGCTTGATTCCGTAGTCGTAGGCAACGATGTGGTGACGTGCACGGGGGTCGCCCCACGTATATGACTCGCGCGTGGAGACGCGAGACGCGAGGTCCAGACCTTCCATCGAAGGGCACGCCTCGAGCGCAGCCTTACTCGCTTCGTCTGGCTCGGTACCGGCGCCGATGACGCCGCGCATGACCCCGACTGACCTCAAGTGCCGCGTGAGCCGACGAGTGTCAACATCTTGAATGATAGGCACTTGAGATGCCGAAAGCCAAGCGCCTAGTCCGCCCGTTGCTCGCCAGTTCGAGTACGTCTCGGACAGCTCACGAACGACGACTCCGGCGACTTGTGGCGCGCTCGACTCGGGGTCCTCGGCGTTCACGCCATAGTTGCCGATCTGCGGCGCCGTCATCACCACGATCTGTCCGCGATACGAGGGATCCGTGAATACTTCCTGATAGCCGGTCATGTTGGTCGTGAAAACGACCTCGGCGACGGCGGGCAGCAAGGCGGTTTCTGATCCGGCCATCCGGCCACGAAAAAGGGTTCCGTCCTCAAGGAGGAGGAACCCTGGCTCGGTGATTCGAGTATCGGCTAACAACTTACCGCTTCGGATTGGTAGCTGGAGGTTTCTCAGCCGGCGCCTTCGTTGTGGGCGTCGTAGCTGGCGGTACCGCCTCGAGCGGAACTGCAGGCGCAGACGTCGGCGGAGCCACATTCTGTGGCTGCGTGCCCAGGCCCTTTTCGAGAACCGAGCGCGGCGCCGAAGTGTGCGTCGACATGATCTGAAGAATGAAGCAGAGACCGAGGAAGATGCCGCCGCCCCACCAGCTGATCTTGGTGAGCAGATTGCCCGCCTGACGGATTCCGATCAGCGCGTCGGGTGAAGAGCTCGCGCCGCCGAAGCTCGCAGCCATGCCGCCGCCCTTTCCGCTCTGAAGCAGAATGGCCAGCATCACGACGAAGCAGTCAATGACGAGGAGTACGAGAAGAAACGTGTAAAGCATTGATAGAATTAGGGTTCAGTCCAGCCACTCAATATCAGCGGCGATGCGAATTCAGTCAAGTCATCGCGATGCTGAGCCACGACGACGCCTCGACGCTGGCGCCTCCAACGAGGAGCCCGTCGACTTCCTGCGCGCCGAGAAGACTGGCGGCGTTTGTCGAGTTGACGCTGCCGCCGTAGAGGATTGGAATCTCGTCGCCTCTCGTGCCGATCATCTGGGAAAGCTCCGATCGGAGCAACGTGTGAATCGCTGACGCATCGCCCGCCGACGCGGTGAGGCCCGTCCCGATCGCCCACACCGGCTCATACGCGAGCATGAAATCCGCCGAAATGAGATTCGGCGTCTGCGATAGTCCTTCACGCAGCTGCCGGGTCACCAGACTCTCCGTTTCACCGGCTTCCCGCTGCTGGATCGTCTCACCAACGCAAAGCATGAAGGCGAGCCCGGCTTTCGACGCGGCGAGACATTTCTTCGCGCACTGCGCGTCGGTCTCGCCGAAGACGTGTCGCCGCTCCGAATGTCCAACGAGCACGACGCGCGCGCCGGCATCGCTCGCCATCGGCGCCGAGATTTCGCCGGTGAAGGCTCCCTTCTCTGCCCAATGAATGTTCTGGATCCCGGTGAGCACGTCGGTCCGCTTCGCCGTGGCTGCTGCCACCGCTGGAAGTGAGACGGCGGGAGGAAAGATGATCACCGTGCGGTCAGTCCTGGGCGCGTAGCCAGCGAGAAACGCGTCCATGAACGCTTTCGCCGCCGTTGGACCGTTGTTCATCTTCCAGTTGGCCGCGAGAACCGGGCGCTTCATCAGTCGGCCTCGTCGAGGATTTCGACTCCAGGGAGCTTCTTGCCCTCCAGGAATTCGAGCGACGCGCCGCCGCCCGTGGAGACGTGGCTCATCTTCTTCTCCAGTCCAGCTTCAGCCACGGCTGCCGCGGAGTCTCCACCGCCGACGATTGTGGTTGCGCCGCTCCCGGTAGCCTTTGCCATCGCTTCGGCGATCGCACGCGTGCCGGCATCGAACGGCGGCGTCTCGAAGACACCCATCGGCCCGTTCCAGATTATCGTCTTGGCCGCCGCGATCGCGCGCGAATACGACGCGGCCGATTGCGGGCCGATGTCCAGCATTGCCTGGTCCTTCGGAATTGCGTTCCGCGGGACAGCCTTCGCCTCTTTTGCTCTCTCGATCGACGGCGCAACCATCGCATCGTGCGGGAGAGTGAGGCGCATGCCGCCACGCGCGAGAAGATCTTTGGCCATATCGACGCGATCCTCCTCGACCAGAGACTTCCCGGTCTCGAGGCCCATCGCCCGATAAAACGTGCACGCCATGGCGCCGCCGATCAGGAGGCCATCTACCTTCGGGAGCAGCTGCTCGATCACGTCAATCTTGCCCGAGATCTTTGATCCGCCGAGTATGGCGATGAACGGGTGCTTGGGATTCGCGAGCGCGCCACCGAGGTATTCGAGCTCCTTCTCCATCAACAGGCCCGCCACGGCGGGCCGCAAGTGCTCAGCGACACCAACGGTCGATGCGTGTGCCCTGTGCGCGGAGCCGAACGCGTCGTTCACGAAAAAGTCGCCCAGCTCAGCGAGCGCCCGCGAAAGGCGTTTGTCGTTTTTCTCCTCGCCGCCGAGGAAGCGGGTATTCTCGAGAAGCAGCATCTCGCCGTCCTTGAGGTTCGCGCACGCCTGAAGCGCCTCGTCCGAGTCAGTCGATTCGACGAAGATCACCTTGTGGCCGCACAGCTCCTCGAGTCGCTTCGCCACAGGCTGCAGGGAGTACTTGGGATCAGGCTTGCCCTTCGGCCGTCCCAGATGCGAGAGAATTACCGGGCGCGCGCCGCGCTCGAGCAACAGCTCGATCGTCGGCAGCGAAGCACGAATGCGCGTGTCGTCGGTGATGTTGCCATCGTCGTCGAGCGGAACGTTGAAATCGACGCGAACGAGCGCGCGCTTCCCCCGCACCTGCGCGTCGGTGAGATCGCGGACGGATTTCTTTTTCATTGTCCGGGCTCAGGCTAGAGTCGCGACCCCATGAAGCGGAGCATGTCGACGCAGCGCGAGGCATAACCCCACTCGTTGTCGTACCAGCCGTGCACTACGACGAGATTTCCGTCGATCACGTTCGTGGTCTTCGCGTCGAGAATGCACGATGCGGGATCGCCGATGTAGTCGCTCGACACGAGCTCCTCCTCCGTGTATCGAAGGATTCCCACCAGCGGGCCCTCCTCCGCAGCCTTCTTGAAGGCGGCGTTCACCGATTCCTTGGTGGCGCCTGTTTTCTCGATCTCGACCGTAAGGATCGTGAACGACACGTCGGGGGTCGGAACGCGAATGGAGGTGCCGTCGATTTTCCCTTTCACTTCGGGGATCACGAGCGACGTTGCCTTCGCCGCGCCTGTCGTCGTCGGGATCATCGACAGCGCTGCCGCACGCGCGCGCCGCAGATCCTTGTGCGGGAGATCGAGAATCTGCTGGTCGTTCGTGTAGCTGTGTATCGTAGTCATCGCCGCATGCTTGAACCCGAAGTTGTCGCGAATGACCTTGACCATCGGCACCAGGCAGTTCGTCGTGCACGAAGCGTTGGAGACGATCGTATGCTTCGCCGAATCGTACTTGTCGCTGTTCACACCCATGACGATGGTGATGTCCTCGCCTTTCGCTGGCGCCGAGATCAGGACCTTCTTCGCGCCCTGCGTGATGTGCTTGCGAGCAGCGTCGGCCTCGGTGAAGCGACCTGTTGATTCCAGAACGATGTCGACACCGAGCTCCTTCCATGGGAGCGCGCCCGGATCCTTCTGGGAGAGAATCTTGATCTCGTCGCCGTCGATGATGATCGAATCCTTTCCTGCCTCGACGTCGCCCTGATAGGTGCCGTGCACCGAGTCGTACTTGAAGAGGTGGGCGAGTGTCTTCGTGTCGGTGAGATCGTTCACCGCGACGAAGTCGAGATCCGCGACGCCCTGGATCTTTGCCGCGCGCACGACCTGCCGGCCAATGCGTCCAAAGCCGTTGATTCCTATCCTTGTTGCCATTCCGTAAGCTCCGTTCGGTTAAAGCCGGTCCCCGCTCGCGTGAGCCCGGCCGAAAGTCACGTAACTGATTATCCGCGCACCCGATTCGTACAACACCTTCGCGCACGTGTTGAGCGTGGCCGCTGTCGTCACCACGTCGTCCACGATCACGACATGCGCTCCACGCAGTCCCTCGAGCTGCCGATCACTCGTGCGGAACGAACCCGCAACGTTGTCCAGCCTCTCTTCTGGTGTCAACCGCGTCTGCGAAACGGTCTCGCGACACCGGACGACGACATCCTCCCATACGGGAATGCGCCACCGCGCCCCAAGTCCGCTCGCGATGAGCGCACTCTGATTATAGCCACGCTGGCGCTTTCTCGCTGACGCGAGCGGAATCGGCACGATCGCCGTCCGCTCTTCGACCACGTCGCTCGGCCACGAGAGCCGGCTCATTCGCTCCGCCATGTCGCCCGCGACCGCGGCCCAACCCTCGTACTTGAGCGCGTGCACAATGCTCGAGGCCGGCTCGGCGGGCATCCAGCAGAGCGACCTCACCGCGCGAACGAATGGCGGGAGGAGATCACACCAGCGGCAGCTTCCGGTGGACATCGGGTGGCCGCATCGCTGGCACTGGGGCGAGGGGAGATAGGGCACTCGCCACCAGCACAGA
>Ga0193727_1000998_pt1 | contig 11588 bp, 8 predicted proteins | sample H2c2metaG_FD_143051 | JGI IMG/M metagenome (GOLD analysis project Ga0193727, IMG submission 143051) | Soil microbial communities from a riparian zone of the East river system, Colorado, United States - H2c2 | ecosystem: Environmental > Terrestrial > Soil > Riparian zone | place: USA: East River...
AGCAGTTCTTTCGGCACGACGTCCGAGTTCTCGATGTTGCCGACCGCCGCGCGGTGCATCGACATCACGCCGATCATCGCGCCGGCGTTCGGCCGGTAGCCGGCGAACGGGCCCATGCGGCCGGCGATCTCCGCCGACTTGCGGTAGGCGCGGCCGGTCATCAGCGCTGTGATCGCGGCCGCGTAGGCGCGGCCCTCGTCCGAGTCGTACGGGAGCCCGCGCGCCATCAGCAGCGCGCCGAGGTTCGCGTAGCCCAGGCCGAGCTGGCGGTAGGCCTTGGCGTTCTTGTCGATCTCGGGCGTCGGGTACGACGAGTAGCCGACCGCGATCTCCTGCGCGAGGAAGACGACGTCGACCGCGTGCTCGAAGGCCTCGACGTCGAGCTCGCCGTCCTCGCGGCGGAACTTGAGCAGGTTCAGCGAGGCCAGGTTGCAGGCCGAGTCGTCGATCGACATGTACTCCGAGCACGGGTTGGACGCGTTGATGCGGCCCGTGTTCGGGAGCGTGTGCCACTTGTTGATCGTCGTGTCGTACTGCACGCCCGGGTCGGCCGACTTCCACGAGGCCTCCGCGATCTGGCGCAGGAGCGCCTTCGCCTTGGTCGTGTCGACGACGGCGCCGTCGGTGCGCGAGACGAGGTTCCAGTCGGCGTCTCGCGCGGCCGAGTCCATGAAGGAGTCGGTGACGCGGACCGAGTTGTTGGCGTTCTGGTACTGGATCGAGCCCCAGTCCGGCGAGTCCAGCGACATGTCGTAGCCGTTGGCCTCGAGCACGCGCGCCTTCTCCTCCTCGTGCGCCTTGCACCAGATGAACTCTTCGATGTCCGGGTGGTCGACGTCGAGGACGACCATCTTGGCCGCGCGCCGCGTCTTGCCGCCGGACTTGATCGTCCCGGCGGACGCGTCGGCGCCGCGCATGAAGCTGACCGGGCCGCTGGCGTAGCCGCCCTTGGAGAGCTGCTCCTTCGAGGAGCGCAGTCTGGAGAGGTTCACCCCGGAGCCCGAGCCGCCGCGGAAGATGATCCCCTCGCGGCGGATCCAGTCGAGGATCGACTCCATCGAGTCCTCGATCGAGAGGATGAAGCAGGCGCTGCACTGCGGCTTCTCCTCGAAGCCGACGTTGAACCAGACCGGCGAGTTGAAGGCGGCGTACTGGTTGACCAGGATCGCCTTCAGCTCGGCCTCGAAGGTCTCGGCCTCTTCCTCGTCGGCGAAGTAGCTGCCCTCGCGGCCCCAGGCGCCGATCGTCGAGACGACGCGGCCGATCATCTGCTTGACGCTCGTCTCGCGCTCGGGCGAGGACATGCGGCCGCGGAAGTACTTCTGGGCGACGATGTTGGTGGCCGTCTGCGACCAGAACTTCGGGAACTCGACGTCCTTCTGCTCGAAGGCGGGGCCGTCCTTGCCCGGAATCAGGGCGTCGCGCGTCTCCCACTCGATCTCGTCGAACGGGTCGCGGCCGGGGATGGTGAAGAACCGGCGCACGCCGAGACCTGCGCTGTCCTCGACAACGGTGTTCGCAAGCTGCTCGTCCGCGATCTCGACCGTCTCCAACTGCCTTGCTGACGCCATTTCCTGACCTCCCGGGGTCATACCCAATGGTATTGATGGAGCTCGGGTCGGGCGTGCCAGCGCGGCTCGAGCGGACCGCTCAAGGTAGAGAGCGGGTCGGACGGAACTTGGCTCAGCCACGGGCCTCGGCGAGCAGCGCGCGAGTGGTGTCCGCTGCGACGCGGTTTTCCTTCTGCTCGTAGCGCTCGAGCGCCTGCTCGAGCACCGGAATCGACTCGTCGGTGCGGCCTGCCAGCTGGAGAACCTCCGCGAGGCCGACCCGGAAGTCGCCCTGGTGGCTCAGCTCGTCGCTGCGGTCGATGATCTCGATCGCCTCCCGCGCGAGCCGCTCCGCCTCTTCGAGCTCCCCGCGGCGAGCCAGGATCTTCGCCTGGGCTGCGCGCCACATCGCCTGCGCGTTGAAGTCGTCGCTCGTCGCCGCCTCCCTGCTGCGCCGGACCGCGGCCTCGGCCTCGTCCAGGCGGCCCTGGGCGTAGAGCGCCTCGGCCAGCATCGCGGCCATGGTCGAGAGAAAGCCCTTCTCGCCGGCGGCCTCGAGACCGTCGCAGGCCGTGGCCGCTTCGCGCTCGGCGGCGACCGGGTCTCCGGCCAGCAGCTCCAGCGGTGCGCTCCAGAAGGCCATCGTGTGCAGCTCGATCGGGCGGCCCAGCTCCTCCAGGATCGAGCTGCTGCGTGCGGCCAGCTCGCGACCCTCCTCGAAACGCCCCTGCATCCCGTAGAACCCGACGACTGCCCGGGACGCCCACGCCTTGCCCCACTTGAGGGTGCCCGCGCTCTCGGCGATCGCCTCGGCGCGCGGTAGCCCGATCGAGACCGGCGTCGGCCCCCAGAAAGTGGCAGGGCCGACGAAGAACAGAACCTCGCTCTCCCGCCTGCGGTTGCCGGCCAGGCGTGCGTGCTCGGCCACGCGCTCGAGCGCCGTGACCATGCCCGTCCAGGTGCCGCGGAGGTTCTCGCCGAACGCGACGAGGTTCCAGGCCGCTGCCAGGTCCTGATGATCGCCGATCTGCTCCAGCTCGCGGACGGCCTCCCGGCCCCGGTCGAGCGCCTGCTCGGCGGTGAACGAGGGGTCGGTAGTGATCCGCAGCTCGTCGAGGTCGCAGCGGGTGCGAAGCTCGAGGGCGCGATCTCCCAGCGAGCGAGCAAGCTCCAAAGCCTCCTCCCTGCGGAGCCGGCCCTCGCGTAGGTCTCCCGAATCGATCAGCGCCTGGGCCAGCTCGAGCAGGAGCTCGACGCCGTCCTTGCTCCGGGGCTCCGCGAGGGCAACCGCGCGAGTGAGCAGGTTCGCCGCGCCCGCCCCGTCACCCACAATCAGTGAGCGGTGACCGGCCGACGCAAGGCGCTCCGCAGCGCGCCGGCCGAGCTCGCCAGGCTCTTTGTCGCCGAGCTCGGTCCTGTAGAGGTGCGCCTGCTCGAGGTGGTAGCCGAGGATCTCATCGAGCTCGACGAGCTCCAGGCCGTGCTCGGCTAGCCAGTCCGCGAACAGCTCGTGCAGCTCGGCACGGGTCGCCTTCGGCAGCGCCTCGTAGGCTGCGTCGCGGATCAGCAGGTGGCGGAAGCGGTAGGCGTCCTCCCCCGTGAGTTGGGCCTTGTCCGGCCGGACGAGCTCCTTGCGGACAAGGCCCGTCAGGCGGCTCTCGACCTGGGTCTCCTCCGGCGCAAGGGCTTGCACCGCGCCGCGGTGGAAGACGCGGCCTTCGACCGAGCCGCGCTCGAGCACGCCGCGCTCGGCCGGCTCGAGCTGGTCGAGCCTCGCGGCCAGCAGTGCCTGGATCGTTCCGGGAACGGTGACCTCGGCATCGCCCGAGGCCTCGACGAACGCGACCATCTCCTCGACGAAGAGCGGATTACCCTCGGCGGCGTCGCGGATGCGCTCGCGCAGTTCCACGTCGAGCGTCGCCTCGCCGAGCAGGCGCTCGAGCAGCTCGTCGGTCTGCGCCGCAGACAGCGGCTCGAGCAGCACGGTCGTCGCGTTCAGCTTGCCGCCGCCCCAGCCGGGCCGGCGGTCGAGTAGCTCCGGCCGCGCGAGGCAGAGCAGGAGGATCGGCGCGGCGCGGGAGAGGTCGGCGACGTGCTCGATCAGGTCGAGGAAGGCCGGCTCCGCCCAGTGGATGTCGTCGAACACGACCACGACCGGAGCGGATGCCGCCACGCTCTCGAGCAGCTTGCGCAGCGCCCAGGGAATCTCCTCGGTCGACGACACGGCCGGTTCGTCGCCGAGCAGCCCTTCGACCGCTGCGACCGCCGCCGGATCGAGGTCGAGCTCTCGGGCGGGCGGCAGCTGCTTCAGCACCTCGATCACCGGCCAGTAGGTGATCCCTTCCCCATACGGCAGGCAGCGTCCGCGCACGACGCGGGCGCCGTCGACCGAGCCGATGAACTCCGCGGTCAGGCGCGACTTGCCGACGCCGGCCGACCCGAGGACCGTGAATAGCTGGCACGAGCCGTCCGCCTCGGCCTGTCCGAACGCCTCCTGGAGGCGCCGCAGCTCCCGCTCACGGCCGACGAGCTGCGCGTCGAACCGGCGGGCAAAGCCCGGTACTTGCGCCTGCAGACTGATCAGGCGGTGGGCCACCAGTGGCTCACTCTTGCCCTTCAACTCCAGCACGAGCTCCTCGGTCTCGACCGCGTCCCGCACGAGCGCCGCGGTCTCGGGGCCGAGCAGCACCTCGCCCGCGCCCGCGGCCTGCTCCAGGCGCGCGGCCACGTTGACCGCGTCGCCCGTGGCCAGTCGCTCGGCACTGCCGACGACGACCTCCCCTGTGTTGACGCCGATCCGCGCCTCGACGCCGAGCTCGGGAAGCGCGTCCCGCATCTCGACCGCCGCCCGCACGGCCCGTAGCGCGTCGTCCTCGTGGAGCTTTGGGACGCCAAAGACTGCCATCACTGCATCGCCGATGAACTTCTCGACGCTGCCGCCGTGGCGCTCGACGATCGTCTTCATCTCGTCGAAGTAGCGGCCGAGCAGGGTGCGCAGCGCCTCGGGGTCGGTCGACTCGCCGAGCGCGGTGGAGCCGACGACGTCGCAGAAGAGGAGCGTGACGACCTTGCGGTACTCGCGCTCGGCCGCGGCCGGCTCGGCCAGGTCTGCCCCGCAGGCATTGCAGAATCTGGAGCCGTCGGGGTTCTCCCGGCCGCAAGCCGGACACGTCAGCACGAGCGAAGCGTACGACGGCTCAGCCGAACAGGTCCAGGCGCCAGTCGTTGCAGCGCATGGGATTGCCGGGCGGATACTCGAAGTCGAAGGCCCCGAGCAGTTCGAAGTCGAGCTTGCGGCAGATCGCGTTCGAGGGGGCGTTGTCGACCGACGGAAAGGCGTGGAACCAGCGGTGCTTGCCCTCGGCCCGGGCGGCGTCGATCGCCAGCCGCGTCGCCTCGCCGGCGATCCCCTGGCCCTGGAACTCGGGCAGCACCGACCAGCCGGTCTCCCAGACGGTCGTGTCGCGCCAGTCCTTCTCCCAGTAGCCGACCGACCCGACGCCCTCGCCGCTGTCCTCGTCGACGATCTTGAACATGCGACCTTGGCCCGGGTCGAGGCGCTCGTAGCGGGCCTGGCGCGCGACGAGCTTCTCCTCGCTCTCCGGGCCGCCGAGGTGCTCGGTCATCGCCGGGTCGCCCATGATCCGCCGTAGCAGCGGCAGGTCGCCCTCGGCCCACGGCTCGAGCCGCACGCTCATGGCCGTTGGATACCAGATGTGTGTAAGCATCGGCCGACCACGGGGTCAGCCAACCGGAAAGGAGCCCGTCATGATCACGATGGCCGGCCAACGAACGCTCGCGCGTGTGCTGCCGCCCTGGTGGCTGTTGCTGATCACCGGCACCGCCTGGATCGTCGTCTCGGTGATCCTGCTTCGCTTCGACTACACCTCGGTGCAGTCGATCTCGATCCTGTTCGGTGTCGTCGCGCTCTTCGCGGGCGCGGCCGAGATCGGGATGGTCTTCATCGCCGAGGGCTGGTGGAAGCTGCTCTACGCCGTGCTGGCGATCGTCTTCATCGCCGCGGGCGTCGTGGCGTTCATCCACCCGGGCAACACGTTCCTCGCGCTGGCCGCGGTCTTCAGCTTCTTCCTGATCTTCGCGGGGACGTTCGACATCATCATTTCGATCTCCACGAGGCACGAGATCGAGGTCTGGTGGCTGCAGCTGATCGGCGGGATCATCGAGCTCGCGCTCGGGTTCTGGGCGGCCGGCTACTACGGGCGCAGCGCGACGCTGCTGGTCGCCTGGGTGGCGGCCTTCGCGATCATCCGTGGCGTGCGGGACATCGTGCTCGCCTTCCGCGTGCGCGAGATACAGCACGCGCCGGGGGTCTGAGTCAGGGCGCGGCCGGTTCCTGCGCCGGCTTCTTGCGGCGGCTCTTCATGAGCAGGTCGCGCACCTGATGCCAGCCGAAGGCCCAGAGCATCACCGCGATCCCGAGCACGACGTTCCAGATCGTCAGGATCGAGTCCTGCGTGATCGAGAACGCCGCGACGCTCTTGGTCGACGAGTACTTGCTCAGCGTGGCGACGTCGAGCGCCTGCGTCTGGCCGACGCCGCCGGGCGTGATCGCGAAGATCCCGGAGAGCATGTGCGACGACGCGACCAGGAAGATCGTGAACGCCGTCACCGGTATGCCGAAGGCCGCCATGAAAATCGTGTTCACGCCGATCCGGCAGACGTACGAGAGCGCCGACGGCGCGGCCACGTTCCTGGCGTAGTTGCGCCAGTCGCTGAAGATCGCGGCTCCCTGCTTGGCCTTGCGCCACTCCTTGCTCAGCCACGGCTTGACCTTCGGCCAGATGAAGAAGGCGGCTGCGAGCACCGCGACGGCGATCAGCGGGACCAGCACTGGGTGTGCCGTGAAGAAGTTGCCCGACTCGTCTGCGGGTGTGCCTTTCGAGACGGTGTGCGGGCGGAAGATCGCCACGCCGAGCACCAGCAGCGCGCTTGACGCGATGAAGAAGAGCGACTGGACGACGGTGGCCGAGGTCACGCCAGCGACCGAGGCGCCCGGGATGCTCGTCCGGAAGATGCCGATCATCGCGGCCGTCCCAGCCTGCGCCGGCGCGATCGCGTTGATCGCCGTTCCGCCCTGTGAGGCGCCCCAGGCGGTCTTGAACGAGAGATTGCCCTTCGGGTAGGCGGCGCGCAGGATGTTGCGCCAGGTGAGACCGAGCAGGGCCGATTCGCAGGTCTTCAGGCCCAGCGCGAGGACGATCCAATAGGGCGAGACGTCGCCGATCCGCTCGAAGACGCCGGAGACCCAGTCCCACAGGTCGCCGAGGACACCGGCTAGCGCGACGGTCGCGATGGCGCGATCCTATGGCCGACACCCTCCAGAAAGAAGGTCGAGATGGACACAGCCGAGTTGCACGAACGCCTGGCGAAGCTGCCGATCCAGCCGAACCCGGCCCTCGTCGAGGCGGCCGAGAAGCGAGCCGAGAGCGTCCAGAACCGCGTCGCCGACCGGATCACGGACTTCGCCGGCTCGATGACGTTCGTCTACCTGCACATCCTCTGGTTCGGAAGCTGGATCGGCTTCGGCGTCGAGAGCTACCCGTACGGCCTGCTGACGATGATCGTCTCGCTGGAGGCGATCTTCCTCTCGACGTTCGTGATGATCAGCCAGAATCGGGCAGACGCCAAGCGCCAGGTCGTCGCCAACCTGGAGTGGAAGACGGTGCGGGAAGAGGACAGGCAGAATCGTGAGCTGATCGATCTCTCGAACCAGATCCTCGAGCTGACCAAGGCGATTCATGCAAAGGCGGACACCCGCTAGTGGGCGTGACTGAGCGCCTTGCCCGGGCCTCGAGCCGGCATCCCTGGCGGGTGCTGCTCGGCTGGCTCGGCGCGATCGTCGTGGCGCTCGGGCTGGCGGTCACACTGCTGCCGGGCAACCTGACGACGGAGGGGCACGTCACCAACAACCCGGAGTCGGTGCAGGCGGAACGGATCTTCTATCGCGACTTCCCGCCCGACCCGCGCGGCGTCGACGAGCTGATCGTCGTCCGCTCGGCTACGGAGACCGTCCAGGCTCCGGACTTCAGGCGATTCGTCGCCGGGCTGCTCGCGCGGGCGAAGGCGACGGGAGTCGTCTACCGCTCGTCAGAGCTGCGGGTCTCTCCGGACCGACACGCGCTGCTGATCGGGATCCAACGCCAGGCCGATGTCGATCCCCTCCTGCCGGTGGTCGAGCAGAGCAACGGACGCGACGGCTTCAGCGTGGCGATGACCGGCGAAGGCACGCTCGACCACGACTTCAACGACCTCTCCCAGCACGACCTGAAGTCGGGCGAGCTCGAGTTCGGCCTTCCGGCGGCGCTGATCGTGCTGTTGATCGTCTTCGGCAGCGTGGTCGCCGGGCTGATCCCGCTCGCGATGGCGATGATCTCGATCGTCGTCGCGCTCGGCCTCTGCGCGCCCATCGCGGCGGGATTCTCGCTCTCGGTCTTCTTCGTGAACATGCTCACGGGCATGGGCCTGGCGCTCGGGATCGACTACTCGCTGTTCGTCCTCTCGCGCTACCGCGAGGAGCGAACCGGCGGGCGGGCCGAGTTCGACGCGATCGCCGCCGCGGGGGCGACCTCGAGCCGCGCGGTGCTCTTCAGCGGCACGGTCTTCGTAATCGCGCTGAGCGGGATGCTGCTCGTTCCCTCGAACGTGATGAAGAGCCTCGGCGTAGGGGCGATCTCGGTCGCGATCGTCTCCGTGCTCGCGGCGCTGACGCTGCTGCCGGCGCTGCTCGGCCTGCTCGGCGATCGCATTAACGCGCTTCGCCTGCCCTGGATCGGGCGGAACACGACCGGGGAGGGACGCTTCTGGGGAGCCGTCGTGCGCGAGGTCATGCGCCGGCCGGTGGTCAGCCTCGTGACCTTTGGCGCGCTGCTCCTGGCGCTGGCCGTTCCGGCCTTCGGGCTGAAGCTCGGCGCCAGCGGTGTCAGCACGCTGCCGGACCGGCTCGAGTCGAAGAAGGGGTTCGAGGCGCTCGCGCGCGACTTCCCGCAACAGAGCTCGAGCCCGGCGCTGATCGCGGTGGTCGGCAACGTTCGCTCGCCGCTCGTGCGCGCGGACATCGTGCGGCTGCGGCGCGACCTCTCGAGCGACCCGGTCTTCGGCGGCGGCAGCGACCTGCGGATCGCGCCCGACGGCCGCGCGGCCGCGGTCGGCGTGCTCGTGGCCGGCGACAAGACGGGCGAGCGCGCGCTCGAGGCCGTCCGCCGTCTGCGCTCGACCGAGATCCCGCGCGTCTTCCAGGGTGCCGACGTGCGCGTGCTCGTTGGCGGCGACACGGCCGACAACGTCGACTTCATCGACGAGATGAACGCCTGGCTGCCGCTCGTCTTCGTCTACGTGCTCGGGCTGAGCTTCGTGCTGCTGACGATCGTGTTCCGCTCGATCGTCGTGGCCGCGACCTCGATCGCGCTCAACCTGCTCTCGGTCGGTGCGGCCTACGGCCTGGTGATCCTCGTCTTCCTGCACGGCTGGGGGAACGGCCTGCTCGGCTTCCAGCGCGTGCACTCGATCGAGGCCTGGGTGCCGCTGTTTCTGTTCTCGGTCCTGTTCGGGCTCTCCATGGATTACCAGGTGTTCCTGCTCAGCCGGATCAAGGAGCTCTACGACCGGACCGGCTCGACGGTGGAGGCCGTCACGCACGCGGTCTCCTCGACCGCCCGGCTGATCACCGGCGCGGCGCTGATCATCGTCGCCGTCTTCGGCGGCTTCGCGATGGGCGATCTCGTCATGTTCCAGCAGATGGGCTTCGGCGTCGCGGTCGCGCTGCTGATCGACGCCACGATCATCCGCTCGGTGCTCTTGCCCGCGGCGATGCGACTGCTGGGCTCGTGGAACTGGTACCTGCCGAGCTGGTTGGAGTGGCTGCCGCGCGTCGAGGTGGAAGCCGCTCCTCGCGACAAGCCGGTCCCGATCGTGAGCGCGGGCAGCTAGCTAGACGCCCAGTGCTCGTCCCAGAACGTCGACTGCTGCTTGCCGTCGACGTCCGTGAAGCCGTACTCGCGCGCGAGGGCCGGAGTGGTGAAGACGCCGCCCGACTTCTCGAGCACGTTCGGGTCGGCGGCCAGCGTGGCGATCGCTCGTCCGGGGAACTCCGGCGACTCGGCCTTCGCGGCATCCTCGGGCGTCAGGTCCATCCGCTCCAGCCGCATCCATCCCGGCGACACGGCAACACACGCGACGCCGTGCGGCCGGAGGTCGTCCGCCATCTGCTCGGTCAGCTTGTTGGTCGCGTTCTTCACGACCTCGTAGAACGTGACCCCGTGCGGGCGGTCGAGCACCCAGGTGGTGTTCACGATCAGCCCGCGGCCGGCCTCGATCATCATCGGCGCTGCCAGCATCGAGGCGAAGGCCGTGGCTCGCAGACCGCCGCGGAACATCAGATCCCAGTGGCGCCACTCCATCTCCCAGAACGGCGTCTCGAAGTACAGCGGTAGCTCGTAGCCGCTCCACGCGTTGTTGACGAGCAGGTCGAGGCGGCCCTGCTCGTTGCGGATCCGCTCGAAGAGCGCCTCGACCTGTGCGTCATCGGTGTGGTCGCAGCGAACGGCGATGCCTGTGCCGCCGCGTGCGGTCAGCTCCTCGGCGGTGTCGTCGATCGTGCCAGGGCGGTCGAGGGTGGTCGGCTCGCCGCGAACGGAGCGGCCGGTGACGTAGACGGTTGCGGCCTCCTCGCCGAGCACGAGCGCGATGCCTTTGCCGCCGCCACGGCTGGCGCCGGTGACGAGCGCGACGGTCCCGTTCAGACGCGGTTTACTCATTGCTGCGGTACCACCCTATGTTTGCAACGCCCGTGGGCCCTCTGCCCGAAGGTAGTGGGCCCCGGCGCCTCGCGCGGCCGCCTCGTCGTCCGGGTTCAGGAGCTCGCAGCGGTCGATCGAGAGGCAGCCGCAGCCGATGCACGTCGTCAGACGCTCGCGCAGGGCCTGCAGGGTTTCGATGCGCGCGTCGAGGTCGTCGCGCCAGCGGTTCGAGAGTCGCTCCCAGTCGCGGCGGCTCGGCGTGCGGCTCGTGGGCAGCGTGCCGAGGGCGGAGCCGATCCGCTCGAGCGAGATCCCGGCCGCACGGCCGGCCTGGATGAACGCGAGCCGGCGCAGAACGGCGCGGTCGTAGCGGCGCTGGTTGCCGTCCGTGCGTGCCGAGGCGATCAGGCCCCCGCGCTCGTAGAACCGCAGCGCCGAGGGCGCGACGCCGCTCCGCTGGGCCACGTCTCCAATCGAAAGCTCGCCGGCCACTTGACTTGAACCATAGTTGAGGTTCTACGCTGGCGGACGATGGCAGTCGTGGAGACCGCGCAGCGCAAGCGAGCCGCTTCGCTCGAGGAGCTCGAGGCGAAGGGCCGGATGGTGGTCGGCGTTGAGGGAAACACCGTGTGCCTGCTGCTCGAGGGCGGCGAGGTGCACGCAGTCGACAACCGCTGCCCGCACATGGGCTTCCCGCTCCGTCGCGGCACGGTCGCGGACGGGATCCTCACGTGCCACTGGCATCACGCGCGCTTCGACCTCTGCAGCGGCGGCACCTTCGACCAGTGGGCCGACGAGCTGCGCCGATTCCCGGTCGAGGTCGAGGACGGCGAGATCTACGTGGACGTCACGCCGCGGCGCGACCCGGTCGAGCACCAGCGCAAGCGGCTGCAGGTCGGCCTCGAGCGCGACCTCGCGCTGGTCGTCGCGAAGGCGGCGATCGTGCTCGCCGAGGCCGACCCGACCGGGGCCGACCCGTTCCGCGAAGGGCTCGACTTCGGCGTCGCGCGGCGCGGCGGCGGCTGGTTCCGCGGCCTGACGACGCTCTCGTGCCTGATGAACCTCGTGCCGCGACTAGACGCCGACGAGCGCGCAGCGGCGCTCTACCACGGGCTAGCCGACGTCGCCAACGACTCGGCCGGGATGGAGCCGCGGTTCCCGCTCGAGCCGCTGCCCGGCGGCGAGGTCGAGCCGGCGCGGCTCGCGCGCTGGTTCCGCGGCTTCGTCGAGGTGCGCGACGCCGAGGGCGCCGAGCGCGCGCTGGTCTCGGCGAAGCCGCGGA
>Ga0193727_1000999_pt1 | contig 11582 bp, 23 predicted proteins | sample H2c2metaG_FD_143051 | JGI IMG/M metagenome (GOLD analysis project Ga0193727, IMG submission 143051) | Soil microbial communities from a riparian zone of the East river system, Colorado, United States - H2c2 | ecosystem: Environmental > Terrestrial > Soil > Riparian zone | place: USA: East River...
CCAAGTTGGCGTTCCTCGATGAACTCCTCGACGAATACGACCGGCTCACCGGCCGCACCGCCGTCGAGGACGTCGAGGCCCGACTCCCGGCGCTCGCCTGCAAGGTAGGCGCCTGATGAGTGCCGAAAACACGGGCGTCAGCTACACCATCAAGGGCGGTACCGGCTTCGACGCCCCCTGGATCGTCCTGCACGGCGCGGACGTGGCCCACGCCAACATGATGCTCGCCGAACTCGCCGACTCCGTCGGCATGGCCCTTCTCGCCGAGACCGCCAAGAAGTTCCAGGCCCTGAACGGCGGCAAGACGTGGACGAAAACTGCCCCTGTTCCGGCCGACTCCTCGACCCCTTCTGCGATCCAATCCGCATCGCAGCCTGCGGCGGATGCCGCCCCACAGCAGCCCCCACAGCAGCCCCAGGCAGACCCCGGGACGCACGAGGCCGCTTCACCCGGCGAAGCACAGGTCCCGCGTGACGTACAGTTCTGCCCGATGCACAACGAGCAGCGCCGCTACTTCGGCCCCGGGGTCAGTTCGAGGACCGGCAACGCCTTCGGCGCCTCCTACCGGTGCCCGCAGCGCGGATGCGCGGCCAAGCCGCCGCCCCCGTGGTCGCTGTGGCAGCGCGAAGATGGCAAGTGGGAGATCAAGCCATGGACCGGCGGACGCTGACCCATGGCTGTGACGCTGGCCAGGCGGATCCTGCGGGACATGGCCGCAGGCGACCCGCTCCCGGACGTGTACCCCTGCCTGGCCGCAGCGAGCATCCGGCTGCGCCGGTCCAACCTGCACGAAGTGGCCGGGCAGCCCGGGTCTATGAAGACGATGTTCGTCCTGGACTGGGTGCGGCGCCTAGGAGTGCCGACCCTGTACTTCAGCAACGATTCGGACGAGTCGACGGTCGCTTCGCGCATGCTGGCTGCGGCCACCAGGCAGCCGTCCGAGAAGACCGAGGGGTACCTGCGGACCGCCAGAGAGTGGTCTGCGGGCAAACTGGCCGGATTCGACCACGTAAGGTGGTCATTCGATCCGTTGCCGAGCCTGGATGAGATCGACCTGGAGATGGAGGCGTTCAACGAGGTCTACGGCGAGTACCCGCACCTGGTCGTCGTAGACATTCTTGGAAACGTCTCTTACTACGAGGACTCCGACCACGGGTCCGATGCCCGGATTCTTCAGTATCTCCACGCTTCGGCCCGCTCGTCCGGGGCAGCCTTCCTTGTCGTGCACCACACGACCGAGGCGGTCCAGGGTTTCCCATGCCCGCCGAGGTCCGCCATCCTGAACAAGCAGGCGAAGCTGCCAGTTCTCATTCTCACGGTCGCAGTCCAGGGCGACTCGTTCTTTATCGCGCCGGTGAAGAACCGGCACGGCTACCAGGACGCCTCCGGCCGTGGGGCCATCCAAATGCAGGTCAATCCAGAATTGGGGCTGTTTCATGAGCGATGACACCGTGTTGCAGTACAGGGTTGCTCCCGGGGTGGGCAGGTCGTGTCAGGAAGGCGAGTGGACGGATGTGTGTATGGACGACGGGTCTTTCATGTTTACCCCGAATCCGCTTCTGTCCGAGGCGTCCCCGCAGATGGTTCATGTACAGGTCCGGGTGAAGCCCTCCTTCGTCCCCGGGTATTACCGGCTGAAGAACAGCCCGCAGCGCGAAGTGGACTGGTTCATGTGGCGGCCCGACCCGGGCAGCTGGGAGCGGGTCGAGGTGACCCCCGTTGACGACGAGCGCTAAACGGGCCGGAAGCACGTTCGAGACTGACGCGCTGCGCTGGCTGCGGGAGCGCGGCATGACCGCCGAACGCCTCGCAAAAGCGGGAAGCCTCGACGAGGGCGACCTCGTGATGACCGACGGCGGGCTGGTTGTGGTGTTCGAGCAGAAGGTCCGGCGAGAGAAGACCACGCAGCTGTCCCTGGGCACGTTCATGGCGGAGGCGATCGTTGAGGCCGGGCACTACTCTACGGCCCGCAGCCTGGCCGTGCCGGCCATCCCCGCGGTGCTGGTGAAGCGGTCGGGTAAGCCGATCGGGGACTCGTTCGTGATCCTGCGACTCTCCGACTTCGTCCAGTGAGCGATATCCCCGTCAGGCCCATCCTCGCCTACCTCGGCGCCGACCTGACGACGGAGCGCAACGGCAAGATCCGCTGCCCGTTCCACGGGGAAGACCGGCGACCGTCCGCGTCCGTCAAGGAGTTCTACTTCAAATGCTTCGCCTGCGATGCCCACGGCGATGCGGTGAGGCTCTTGCACGAACAGGGGGGGCTGGACTATGCCGAGGCTTACTCCAGAGCTGAGGGGCTCACTGGAGTCGGTGGTAGCCCTCGGGGAGAGGAACCTGCACCTCGCGGGTCCGTATCTTTCCGCGAGAGGGCTCACCGAAGAAACATGCCGCACCAGCCGCCTAGGAGTTCTCGATGACCCACCCCCCGGGTTCGAGCCGTTCCGTGGACGCCTCCTTCTGCCTTATCTCACCCGGGCTGGCGTTGTCGACGTCCGTTCAAGATGCATCCAGCCGCACGACTGTCGAGACGCTGGCCATCCCAAATACCTGGGACGCCCTGGAGCGGACCTTCGCATATTTCACGTCGAGGGGCTTTTCGATCCGAGAGATTACCTGTGTGTCGCGGAAGGGGAGCTCGACGCTCTCGTTCTCGGACAGTGCGGACTTCCTGCGGTGGGCCTCCCAGGAGCTTCTTCCTGGAAACCCCACTACGCCAGGGTTTTCGAGGACTACTCCCGGGTCTACCTGTTCGCCGATGGGGACGACGCGGGCCGCAAGCTCGGTGCACGCCTCGCGGAAGAAGTGAGCGCGCTCGTGGTAACACTTCCGAATGGCTTGGATGTAAACGACTGTTTCCTGGAGCATGGTGTGCAGTGGCTTCGAGACAAGGTTGGAGAACCTGATGGCGTACGGCCTGCCTGACCCGGGGGAGGTTTCCGTTGGAGGCTGGGCGAAGTACTACGACGGATTCGCCGACACCATCGCCGAGTTCGTCAGCGACAAGCGCGCCACGGGCTGGTTCGCGGACAAGGACGACATGCTGTCCTACTACCGGTTCAAGTGGGACGAGAGGCAGCTGTTCGTGGCCGATGTGGCCTGGGACATCGCCGAGTTGGGAGACGCCGCGTGAGTCGACACGTCTACATGGCCGGGCCGATGCGCGGCCTGACGGACCTCAACTACTCGGCGTTCCACTCGGTCGAGAAACTGATCCGGCGCAAGCACCCCGGGTGGCGCGTGTTCAACCCGGCACGAGCCTTCGGCGGCGACACCACCAGAGACCTGCGGGACTACCTCGCGTCGGATCTCACGCTTCTCCTGGCCGAAGCGGACTCGATCATGTTCCTGCCCGGGTGGGAGGGGTCGGAGGGTGCGCTTATCGAGTACGGGATCGCCCGGGCGCTTGGGTTGGATTTCGGATTCGTTGAGCGCGTGGGCGAGATCGTCGGCGACGTTTTGGCCTATTCCTACGAGCCTGGCGAGTTCCACAAGGCGCAGGAGTGGCCGCAGTATGCTCCCGTGGCCTACGAGGCACACCGGCTGGTGTTCGGCGACAGGGGTACCGCGTACGGACATCCTGAAGAGAACTTTCAGGACATCGCCGGGGCGTGGAATGCGCAGCTCGGCGCGGCGTCGATCGATGCTTGTGAGGTCGCGGACATGATGACCCTGTTCAAGATCGCCAGGGGCAAGCACGGCTACAAGCGCGACAACGTGGTAGACGCGATCGGCTACCAGATCGCCAAGCAGAGGGTGGTCGACGGCAAGTGAAGATCTCTTACGGGGTCAAAGAGCGCAACATCCTGCACATCAAGGTGACAGACAGGGACGGTGAGCGCTCGTGGGTCATCCGGCAGAGCCATGGCGCAGCCCGCTGGGCTGCGATCTTCGCCGAGATCTCCGCCACTCTGGACCCCCAGCCCGTTGCGGAGCTTGCCCCGCTGGCCGTCCGCCTGGCGCAGGCGCCCACGGCAGACCCTACGGGTGAGCCTCCGGAGCGCCTCCGCTTGCGGCTCCAGGCCGACGCCGCGCGCGCCGGAGCCTCGGCCGCGAAGGCGATCATGGGCGGCGATGAGGGTGAAGTGGCCAAGCTCCCAGAGGTGGACGCCAGGCAGTCCGCCGGGGAGCACACGGACGCCAGCGGCTTCAAGCAGCTGGACGCGGCCAGTGCCGCAATCGATGGCACGGTGTACGACGTCAAGCAGTACCGTTCTGACAGGAGCAACTGGACGAAATGAGATTCCCTCTGGTTACACGCCGGTTCCACGACGCGGTCAAGGACCGCCTAGAGGACGAGGCAAGGCTGGCGTGGGAAGACGGCGACGCGGCACACCGCCAGCTAGTCGCCTACGAGGTGGAGGCGTTCAACAAGGCCAAGGAATCCGCGGTCGTGAAGGAAGTGTCCGCGAACCTGCGTACCGCGCTAAGGCGGGTGAAGGACCTGGAGGGCACGCTCGGGGCCTCGGTGAAGCAGCCGGGCCGCCGGCCGGACGTTTCTTAACCCACCGACAGATCGGGGTGCGCGATGGTGACACGGACGCTGGAAAGCAGATTCTGGGCGAAGGTTCAATACTCGCCCGGGTGCTGGGAGTGGACCGCGCATCGCGACCGTGGGGGGTACGGGAAGTTCGGCATGGATGCCGTAGTGTCTTACGCCCACCGTGTCGCCTATGGGCTGCTGATCGGACCCATCCCGGAAGGGCTGGTCCTGGACCACCTGTGCAGGAACCCCCCGTGCGTGAACCCCGACCACCTTGAGCCGGTCACGATCGGCGAGAACGTCCGCCGGGGCAGAGCCCGCGTCCGCAATGCCGTAAAGACCAACTGCCCCCAGGGGCACGAGTACACCGAAGAGAACACGTACCTGTACGATCGTCGGCGGTACTGCCGTGCGTGCCGTAGGGTGCGCCGGAGCATGGCAGTACCTAGTCAGAAGGTGGGCGTTCCGCAATGACCTCACGGACGAGAACCGCGCTGGTGCTCTCGGACTGGCAGTGCGATTTGCAGGACGACGACTACATCAACCGGACGCTGAAGCTGGCCCGGGACTTGCAGCCCGACAAGATCATCCACGTCGGGGACGAATCCGACAACACCACCATCGGGCGGTGGGTGCGCGACACCCCCGACGAAGTCGAGGGCAACCTCCAGGAACAGATCGATACAACCCACGCCCTGCTGTCAAGGTTCAGGGACGCCTGCCCCAAGGCGTCCTTCGAAGTGTGCGGCAGCAATCACCAGGAGCGGTTCGCAATGGCGATCCGCACAAGGATTCCGGCGTTCCGGCACCTGCGCAACCTGTCGATCGAGTCGCTGTTCGGCCTCGACGAACTGAAGATCAACTACCGGCGGGAAGTATTCGAAGTGTTCCCCGGGGTAATCGCCGGGCACGGCCACCAGTGGGGCCTGACCAGCGCGAACCAGTACGCGAAGGGCACGCACACCGTGCACAAAACCGGCATGTCGGTTGTTGCTGGTCACGTCCACCGACCCTTGCTCACCAGCGTGGCGACGGGCTACAACTTTGGCCTCGACTCCAAGTTCTATATGAACGTCGGCTGCTCCATGCGGTTCGCCGCAGCCGAATACATCACCTCCCGCAGTCCCGAATGGGGCCACGGTGTCGGGGTGCTCACACACCACACCCGGTTCGGGACGCAGCCCGAGCTGCTGATCGCGAAGGACGGCCGCTTCCGCTACCAGGGGACGTGGTACTAGTGGACGCGCACCCGGACCGCAGGAACGGCAACGGCTTCCACTGGCTGCCGGAGGCCAACAGGGCAATCAGTGCGCGAGAGGCCGCGCAGGCCCGGGGCGAGCCAGACACGTGGGCCGGGCACCTCGACGAAGTGGTCCTGCGCGCGTTCAGCCAGACCTGCCCCGAGGATCTGCGCGCGGCGCTCGTCCAGCTGGCCGCCGGGGTCGCGGGCTGGATAGGGGCACTGGACCGCGAGGTGGAAGACCTGGCGGCCCGCAGCAAGGCTGCGACAACGTCGAGGCCCTCGTACCTCCAGCCGCTGGAATCCGCCGCATGACATACCAGGGCCTCGACGTTGTCGCGATGGAGGATCTGGCCGGCCGGGCCGCAACAGCGACCTGCAAGCGTATCGCCGGATCCTCTTGGGAGGATCTGAAGCAGGACGGGCTGCTGTGGATGCTGTCGCACGAACACAAGCTGATCGAATGGTCCGAAGACCCAGACCAGGGCATGGGCAAAACCTACCGGTCCGTGTGCAACGAGCTGCTTGACCTGGCACAGAAGGACAAGGCCGCCCGGTCCGGATATCACCACCTGGACAACTTCTACTACTCGATCCCCTCGTTGCGGCGCATGCTGCCCCTGTTCTACGCGGACCTGGTCGTGGAGGATTTGAACCTGCCGGACCGGGACGCCTGGCTCGACATCGAAACAGGACTGAAGAAGATTACGATCGGCCAGCGCCAGGCGTTGCAGGCATGGTATGCGGACGACCGCGACATGGACGAAGTCGTCGGCGAGATCATGGCCGTACACGGATGCAGCTACGAGGCGGGAAGGAAGCGCGTTGACCGGACGGTCGCAAAACTCCAGGCAGCCATCGGAGGGCCCGCACCCTCCACGCACAAGGGCCGCCAGGCAGTCAGCAATGCTGCAGCCCGGGCACGAGTCGGGAACGCCTACGACCCCGGGTGAGAACGACTGGGTAGCGCTAGCGTCGGCGCTGGGCGCGCTGGAGCTGGCGCGCAGGGAGTGGCCGGACGACGCGAAGTGGGTTAAGGCGTGGGCCGACCCGATCCTGGCCCTCACCCCGAGGCTGCTGGACGCGTACGCCGAGCTGTGGGAGCTGTCGCAGGGGCTCCTGGGGGCGGTGGAGCAGGCGGCGGCAGGCAGCGGCCTGCTGGTCGCCGATAGTGTCGAGGTCCAGCGCTTCGGCAGGTGAACACAAAAAGAGCCCCACCCCAGGCGACCTGGGGTGGGGCTCTTTTTAGTCTAGAAGGTGACTGTCGGGTCCCACGGGATTTCCAGAATCCACTCGCCTTGGAACTTCCTGTCGGGGCGCTGCGGGCTCCACTCGGAGTAGCTTCGCCCGGGCACATCTTCAAAGACCTGAAACATGGGCCTGTCCACACCCGAGTCATCGCCGAAGCTTCGGACGCACTCGATGCCGTCTACCGTGATCTGGACCTCCGAGACAGCCCACCAGCCGAACTCGGCCAAGGGCAAGGGGGCGCCCGACATCAGGACTCCCCCGCAGGCTGGTGGATCAGGACGTAGATCCCCCGCTCGACCCGCGCGCGGATGATGGTGTCGAAGTCCGCCGAAAACGCCGCGGAGGTCTCGAGCCCGGAGTCTGCGGTAAAATGCCACCTGCCGCCGTGCTTGAGATAGGTCCCGGGGCAAGCGAACATCCCCGGGCCGCGGCGCAAAACGGTCCCGTTCGGGTACGCCAGGACCGGGGTGATGTCCTCCACCGTGGCGTGGCCGGGGATGTTGACCGTGTAGCCCCTGCCGCCGCCCGGCGCGAAGTGCGTGTCCGGGACGCGGTGAAACAGTCCCCCGTCCTGCGCGGGCAGCCACTCGTGATCAACGGTCTCGATCTCGTAGCTGACCTTCCAGGTCCTGGTCTTCCCGCTCATACCCGGCCCTTCCTTCCAGTGTCCTTGTTCGGGTTCCCGCTGTACCGGGGCAGCGGGGAGATCTTCTCCCAATGCCAGATGTCGGCGCACGCCCGGCAGTCGCCATACGTGCCCGCGTGGTACTGGTCGTGGTACCGCCACAGCCTCTCGTCGAGACCGGTATCGTCAGCCATGCTCCCTCTCCGTCCCGCTGGCCGCCTGAGGGCCAACACCGCGCCCAGCGATCCCGGGCCTGCCGGGATCGCGTGAGCACGGAACTGGCGTGATCTCAACAGGCTTGAGATCACTGGCGTGCATCCTAGATGCGCACAGAGTGCGATCGGATGCCGCAACCCTCAGGCGAGACCGCGCAGATCATCGCGTAGCATATCCTCCTCATCCGGGAACGGCCGCGGCATCGCCTGCCGGTCGTAGATCCTGCGGTCCAGGATCAACGCCACCTGCGCTTCGCTGTACCGCCCGTCCATCACATCCGCCGACACCCACCAGAGCGGCGACACCCGGTCCAGGGCCGCAGCCCACTGCGAGACGCTTTGCACATCCATGTCAGATCTCCTCAATGAACTCGGGCTCCGAGAGCGCTACAATCGTCTCGCCAGCCTCGGTGATCATGTCGTATGCGGCGTACTTCGCGTACGCCTTGTTGTAGCCGAGCAGAACTACCACCGTGTCGACGGTGGTGAGCACGTCCGCAGACGCCCCCCGGTCCACAACGGCCGCACGCACCCTGTACCTGTTCATGCAGAACTCCTCTTCTCGCTGGGTTTGCGCAGTGACACGCAACGCCGACGACGTGCTAGACGCCGGCCACGCAACACCGCCACTACAGGATCACCGCGCCCACTCGGGCGGCGGGGGAAGCAGAACCAGCACCGTCCGGGTCACCGTGGGCGCCGGATCCAGAATGTGATCCCTGGCGTAGCCAGGGGCCGGTGCGCCGTACCCGGGTACCTGCGGAGCCGCCCCGCCAGGGTGCACCGCAGGGAACGGCACCGCAGGAGCGGGTACGGCGCCCGAGTGCAGCCAGTGGAACGCCAGCACCGCCGCACACGCCGACCAGAACAGCCACAGGGACACCCTCGCGACAACCCTCACCGCAACTGGCTCCTTTCGTGGACGGTTTGGGGGTCGACGGTGGTTTCCTGCGGGTACACGCCGAGGGTGAGCAGGAGCTTGTCGTATGCGAGTTGTTCAAGCGCGGGTTCGTCGTGGCGGCGGGCGATCTCGGCGTGTGCCGCGGTGTGGCGTAGTTGGGCGCACATCCTGGCGGGGAAGTCTTCCATGGCGCTCACCGCAACTCCTCTTCCAACACCGACAGAAACGCCGCCACAGCGTCCAGGACAGCCCGGGAACGCCCACCCGCAGGGGAAGTACGGAGGGCCTCCTCCACGGCCCACAGGGCCGTCTCCTCGCGCCTCGTACGCTTCTTCAGCCTGTACACGCGCACCTTCGCCATCACACAACCTCCATCGTCGCCGACACCACGAAGTGACCCAAGCGGTGGTTCCGCAGCCAAACCCGCATCAGATCCCTCGCGTGCCGCTCCGAGTCCGCATAGAACCGGACACTCGCCGACCGGTGACTGATCGGCGTCTCATACCACAGAGTCAACCTCGACATGACCTCTCCCTTGCCAAAGCCAGCGCTACCGAGCCGGCTACCAAACGTTCACACCAAGAGCATGCCCCCAGAAGCACCCCCGTCAACCCAACTTCACCAAACCTTTACCCAAGCAGCCCGAACGGGCCAGCATCACCATGCGCCCAAGCGCATACACATGCACACCATGATGCGAACGCAGACGACAGACGCAGAGAGCATCATGTACAGGGTGCGATCGGATGCCGCACACCACACACAACACAACACAACACAACCTTACACCCACATTACATGTGTGTGCACGGGAATGCATTGTTTACTGCTTTGATACTACATTCTTTGCACACAAACCACCGCATTGTGTGCGTGTCACACACCCATATTCCCCGAGCATTGTTCACACTGCCAGGATAAGACCCCTGACAGCATAAACAACCCGGGGAATTTAAACACGCACACGTGTGTGGTAGTGTTACTCTTCTCCAATTTTTTGCTAAATTGTCGGGGGGGTGTGTGTTGTTTGTTGTGTGTTCCTTTTGGGGAATTCATGTGTCGGCGTGGGTTGTGTGTGTGTGTTGTGGGCTCTCTAGGGAGCGTCCACATGTTGGACGGAGTGTGCTTAACGCCGACAAGTTGCGTATCGTTTTGGTAACGTTGTGTCTGGTTTTGGGTTGGATGGGGGTACGCTTAGAGAGGGGTTCCTCGCGCGGTACGGGCTCTTGAGGAGCCCGGAGGGCGACGAGAGAGGCCGTACGAACTGCAACACCCTTGAGGGTGTTGCTTACTGGGTGGGTTTTACCCACAGACACTACGGTGTCTGTGGTGTACTAACTACATGGGTTTTACCCACAGACACTACGGTGTCTGTGGTGTGTTAGTCCTGAATAAACACCACCCCAAGGTGGTGTTTTGAAGGACTACTAAAGACTATGTGTGGGGGTTGGGCTCGTGGATAGTGGGGGGCGGCCCCCGCCGCTCTCTGACTGTTAGGTGGGTTCGGGATGGTTCGGGAGACGGTGAAGCGGCTGTCGACGGCTGAAGCCAAGGCGGTAGTTCTGCGGGAGTTGCGTAAGGGGATCACGGTGGCGTCGGCGTGCGAGAAGGCCGACCGGGTGGTGAAGACTTACGAGTATTGGATGGGCTCGGATGCGGTGTTCAGGCGGACGGTGGAGGATATCCGGCGCTTGAGGGCGGGTGGGGCCCGGCCGTCGATGCCGGATTTTCCGCGGTTCGCGAAGGACTACCTGGGGCTGCAGTTGTTCAACCACCAGTTGCAGTGGGTGGACCTGTTGGAGGGCAGCGAGCCCCGTGGGCTGCATCATTCGCAGCGGTACGAGCTGGGCTGGTTCACCCGCAAGAAGCTGTACGTGTGCAACACGCCTCCGGATCATGCGAAGACGCACACGCTGTCGATCAGCTACGTGACGTGGCGGATCTTGCGCAACCCGAACCTGCGCGTGTTGATCATCTCGAAGACGCAGGACTTGGCGAAGGATATCGTCGGCGCGATCAAGGACCGGCTGGACTCGCGGACCCCGATGTTCGAGGAGTTGAAGAACGACTTCGGCCCCCCTGAGGGGTTCGAGAACAACTCGCGGGAGTGGCGCCAGGACCGGATCACCCTGTCGGCGGACGTGCTGACTTCCGGGGAGAAGGATCCGACGCTGCGTGCGGCGGGCATGGGGCAGCAGATCTACGGCAAGCGCGCGGACCTGATCCTGATGGACGACTGCGTCGACCTGGGGAACGTGCACGAGTTCGAGAAGCAGATCCGGTGGACGCAGAAGGAAGTGCAGTCCCGCCTGGTGGTCGGCGGGTCCCTGCTGATCATCGGCACCCGGATGGCTTCACAGGACCTGTACAGCGAGATCACGAAGCCGGAGCGGTACCCGGCGCGGGGCGCGTCCCCGTACACGTACCTGTCGCAGCCGGCGGTGCTGGAGACTGCGGAGGACTCGGCGGACTGGGTGACGCTGTGGCCGTGGTCGAACCTGCCTCCGGAGAACCTGGACGAGCTGGATTTCGAAGTAGCCCAGAACGAGGACGGCTTGTGGCCCAGGTTCTCGGGGCCGTACATGGCGGAGCTGAAGGACTCGCTGGACGACCCGAACGCGTGGTCGCTCACCTACCAGCAGCAGCAGGTCAGCGAGAACAACACGTTCACGGTGGATATGCTGGCGGGGTGCACGAACCTGCTGCGGTATCCGGGGGTGATGGTCGATGGGCAGCGCGGCCACAGGCCTGGCGGCATGCAGGGGCTGTTCGTCGTCGGCGGACTTGATCCTGCGCCGGAGAATTACACGGCGGTCGTCATCTTGGGGATCGATCGCCAGACTACACGACGTTATGTGCTCGACGTG
>Ga0193727_1001000_pt1 | contig 11575 bp, 10 predicted proteins | sample H2c2metaG_FD_143051 | JGI IMG/M metagenome (GOLD analysis project Ga0193727, IMG submission 143051) | Soil microbial communities from a riparian zone of the East river system, Colorado, United States - H2c2 | ecosystem: Environmental > Terrestrial > Soil > Riparian zone | place: USA: East River...
AGGGAGGGCCGGCCCCAAAAAAAAAAAGCGGGAGCCGCAACCGCGACTCCCGCTCGAATTACTTGCCGGGCGAACGGCTAGTACATCCCTCCCATTCCGCCCGGATTGCCGCCACCCTGCGCGCCGGCACCAGCCGGCTCCTTCTTCTCGACGATCAGCGCTTCGGTCGTGAGGAGAAGTCCCGCGATCGACGCCGCATTCTGCAGCGCGGTGCGGGTGACCTTGGTCGGGTCGATGACGCCGGCCAGAACCAGATCCTCGTACTCATCGGTGAGCGCGTTGTAGCCGTAGCTGGTTTCCTTTGACTGTCGAATCTTCTCGACTACGATCGAACCCTCACCACCTGCGTTTTGCACGATGATCCGCATCGGCTCCTCGATCGCTCGACGCACAATGTCGACGCCGATCTGCTCGTCTGCTTCAGCGAGCTTGAGGTTCTTGAGCGATTTCTGCGCACGAATGAGCGCAACACCGCCGCCCGGGACGATTCCCTCCTCGACGGCAGCACGAGTCGCATGGAGTGCATCTTCCACCCGCGCCTTCTTCTCCTTCATCTCGCTCTCAGTGGGTGCTCCGACGTTGATCACCGCCACCCCACCGGCAAGCTTGGCCAGACGCTCCTGGAGCTTCTCGCGATCATAGTCCGAAGTCGTCTTCTCGACCGCCGCTTTGATCTCCTTGATGCGCCCCTTGATCATTTCCTCGTCGCCCTGACCGTCGATGAGGGTAGTGGTCTCCTTGTCGACGACGATGCGCTTGGCCCGACCAAGATCGGTCACGACAGTGTTCTCGAGCTTCAATCCGACTTCCTCGGAGATCGTCTTGCCGCCCGTGAGGTAAGCGATGTCCTCAAGCATTGCCTTGCGACGATCACCGAAGCCCGGGGCCTTGACCGCGGCGACGCGGAGCGTGCCACGGAGCTTGTTGACGACCAGAGTCGCCAGCGCCTCGCCTTCGATATCCTCCGCGATGATGAGCAACGGCTTGCCCATCTGCGCGACTTTCTCGAGGATCGGGAGCAAATCCTTCATCGAAGAGATTTTCTTGTCGTGAATGAGAATCAGCGCGTCCTCGAGCACCGACTCCATCTTCTCCGGATCTGTGACGAAGTACGGCGAGAGATAGCCGCGGTCGAACTGCATTCCTTCGACCGTCTCCAGCGTCGTCTCGAGGCCTTTCGCCTCCTCAACGGTGATGACGCCGTCCTTGCCGACCTTCTCCATCGCTTCGGCGATCAGGTCACCGATCTCCTTGTCGTTGTTCGCGGAGATGGAACCGACCTGCGCGATCTCTTTCTTGCCCTTGGTCGGAACGCTCATCTTCTTGAGCTCTTCGACGACCGCGGTAACGGCCGCATCGATCCCGCGCTTGAGAGCCATCGGGTTGACGCCGGCGGTGACGTTCTTGAGGCCTTCGCGGAAGATCGCCTGCGCCAGCACCGTTGCGGTGGTGGTGCCGTCTCCGGCGAGGTCGCTCGTCTTGGTGGCGACTTCCTTCACCATCTGCGCGCCCATATTCTCGAGCGGATCCGAAAGCTCGATTTCCTTGGCGACGGTTACTCCGTCCTTGGTGACGGTCGGTGCACCGAACTTCTTGTCGATGACGACGTTCCGTCCCTTCGGCCCAAGCGTGACCTTGACGGCCTCCGCGAGCTGGTCGACGCCACGCTTGAGAGCCGCGCGAGCTTCGGTGTTGAAGTGTAGTTCCTTGGCTGCCATATGATTCGCTCTGTGGGTGTCTGGTTAATTCACAATCGCGAGCACATCAGACTCGCGAAGGATCAGAAACTGGTCGTTGTTGATCGTGACTTCGGTGCCGCTGTACTTCCCGTACAGAACCTTGTCTCCGACTTTGACTTCCATCGGGACGCGGACGTTCTTCTCATAGCGGCCGGGGCCGACGGCGATGATCTCGCCCTGCTGCGGCTTTTCCTTGGCGGTGTCGGGGATGAAGAGCCCGCCACGCATCTTCTCGGTGTCTTCGAGCGCCTTGACGACGACGCGATCCGCGAGGGGCGCGACCTCGACTCTCGTGGCGGTTGCGGTTGCTGCTGCTGTTTTTGTGGCCATAGTTCGCTGTCCTTCTGCTGGAAAAAGTGGCTTGTAGGGTGAGAAGCTCTGCTGTTAGCACTCTACCGTGGTGAGTGCTAAGGCCTCAACTTAATGGGTCCGGGATGGGTCAGTCAACCCGGAATGTTCGCGACGGAAGCCGGGATTTGCCGGCGCTTCGGGTTGGCCGCCCGTAGGCGGGTCTTTCCCGGGCTTTGAGGCCGGCGTGGAAGGTCTACCAGGCCCTCAGGCCAGCAGCTCGTAGCCGAGTCGGATGCCTTTTAGGGTCAGAAACGGGTCGACCTGCTCCAGCTCGGCCGAATGCGGCATGATCGTCTCCGCCATTCCCCCAGTCGCGATCACGATCGGGGCCTTCTTCCCCGGCCACTCCTTCTTGATGCGCCGGACGATCCCGTCAATCGAATCCACCGCGCCGTACAGAACCCCGGCCCTGATGCACTCGTCCGTGCGGCGGGCGATCACCTTCTTTGGCGGCACTATGTCAGTGGCTGGCAGCTGCGCCGTCCGCCGGAACAGGGTATCGGCAGAAATCATGATTCCGGGCTGAATGACGCCCCCGAGAAACGTCCCGTCCGCAGTGATGCAGTCGTAGGTCGTGGCGGTCCCCATATCCACGACGATCGCATCCTTCCTGTAGATCCGGCTCGCGGCGAGCGTGTTCGCGATTCGGTCTGCGCCCACGGTAAAGGGCTCTTCGACATCAAGCTTGATCGGAAGCTTTGCGCGCGCGTCGATCATGATCGGCTTGTGGCCGAAGCACATCTCGCACGCCTCTGCGAGCATCGGCGTGATGGCCGGCACGACCGAGCAGATGGCTGAGCCTTCCGCACCTCCGGGCGACGCTATCTCCGGACCAACAATGGAGCGAATCAGGAGCGCCAGCTCGTCGGCCGTTCTCGGCGCCGCCGTAGTCAGCCTCCAATGGGAGACCAGCTCGCCCTTTTTGAAGATTCCGATTGTGATCTCTGAGTTGCCTACGTCGAAAACGACGATCATTGCGAATCCTCGAGCACGAGAGAACCTGAGCGGAACGCAGCAACAGAGTCTGCCAACGCGACGAGCAGCTCGCCAGTCGGAGTGATTCCCGCCACGCGACCGACGGCCGGCTCGATGCACCTTCGCCCTCGAGCGAGGTCGCGGGCGTCGAACTCTTCCATTTCAGCAGTGTTGAGCGGACCCTTAGCTCGCGCCGCCGCGACGACCGCTGGCACCAGCTCGCCGAGGACGTCGAGCCGATCGGAATCCGGCTCGAGCCCCGCCGCGGTTTCGACGTTTGCCGGCGCCCGCACGTTGACGCCCAATCCGATCGCCACCCATTCGACCGCCTGCTCCCGCCATCGCGCCTCCACCAGGATTCCACCGAGCTTTGCCCGGTCGATGTAGAGGTCGTTCGGCCATTTGAGGCGAATGGGCTCGGGCGCAAATCGGTCGAGTGCTTCAGCCGCTGCGAGTCCGACCCGCAAAGAGAGAACACCCAGACCCGAGTTGTCCGACGGCCGCTCAATCAGCGTGAGCCACAGACCAGCGCCCGGCGACGATTGCCAGCTCTTCCCGCCCCTCCCGCGACCCGCGGTCTGCTCGTTGGCGATCACGAGTGTGCCGGCCGGCGCGCCTTGAGCCGCAAGCCGGTGCGCAACGTCGAGCGTTGAGCTGGTCGACTCGAGGAGCTCGACGCGCGGGAGCTCGAGCATCCGTTCGATCGCTTCGTGATCGGCTCCATCGAAGCGTACCCCTCTATCCGCGCGCGTGTATCACCGCCAAAACCGCAAGTCCGAGCACGACACGATAAAAGGAGAAGATGCCGTAGCTGTGCCTGCTCACGTAGCGCATGAGAATTGATATGGCGAGCCAGCCACTGATCGCCGACGCAGCGACGCCCGACATCAGCTCGTTCGTCAGCCCGCCGCTCTGCAGCGCTTTTGGTCCTTCAAACACGACGGCCGCCGCGATGATTGGCATGCTCATGAGAAAGCTGAACTCGGCCGCGCTCTCACGATCGAAGCGCAGTCCACGCGCCGTCGTGATGGTCGAGCCGGAACGGGAAACGCCGGGAATCAACGCGATCACCTGCGACAAGCCGATCAGAAGCGCGTCCACCCAGCGCATTTCGCCGATTATACGCCGCTGATCGACAAGCTTGTCGACAAGCCAGAGAACCAATCCCATCACGATCAGCGCAATCGCGATGATTGTTGGATCGCGAAACGCGGACTCGGCCCTGGACTGAAGAATGTACCCGCCGATGCCGCCCGGAATCGTGGCGATTATGAGGTGAACCACCTTCCGTTTTTCGGGTGTCTCGACGCGGAAGGTCGTGAGGATGCCGAACGCCGCCTTCACCAGGTTGATCCACTCTATTCGGAAGTACCAGAGAACGGCCAGCAGCGTGCCGAAATGCAGCGCGACGTCGAACGCCAGACCGGGATCCTCCCAGCCGAACAGCCACGGAGCGAGAGTCAGGTGCGCGGAGCTGCTGATGGGAAGAAACTCGGAGAGTCCCTGAATGATTCCGAGCGCAATCGCCTGAAGAGGTGTCATTTGTCAGTTGGCGGGAAGTGATGTGCGATAGAGTGCTTCGTACTTGCTGACGATGGCGTCGCGGGAGAATCTCTCGCGAGCATCCGACGCCGCCAGCTTGCTCATTGCCGACCAGCGCTTCTGGTCCTGAAGGATCTCCAGCGCGGCCGCGGCCATGCCCGGAATGTCGCCGACGCCGCAGAGCACACCGGTTTCTCCGTCGCGGACGACTTCTGGAAGTCCGCCGGCGTTGCTCCCGATGACGGGCACGCCCGATGCGAGCGCCTCCAGCGCGCTCAGGCCGAAAGACTCGCTCTGGCTCGGCAGCAGAAAGAGATCCGCGGCCGCGAGCAGAGGCGCGATCTGATCGAGCTTTCCGAGAAACGATACCGAGTCCGCCACGCCGAGCATGCGAGCCTCTTCCTCCGCGGCGGGGCGATCGGGTCCATCACCAATCATCACCAGCACGCTGGGAAGCTCGCGATTCACCTCAGCGAAGATGCGTACCACATCGCGCACCCGCTTGACGGTCCGAAAGTTGGAAACGTGCATGAGAATCGGCTTCGACGGACCGAACTGCTTCTTCAGGAGGGACGGATACGTCTCGCGATTGTAGACGTCGGGGTCGATGAAGTTATGGATCACTTCGATCTCGGGGCCGTCGCAACCAAAGGCACGGCAAGTCTCGTCCTTGAGGTACTCCGAGACCGCCGTGATGCGATCCGATTTCTCGATCGAGAACTTGGTAATCGGATAGAACGAGGGATCCTGCCCGACGATCGTAATGTCAGTTCCGTGGAGCGTCGTTATCACGTGGACGTCTTCGCCCGCCTCACGCAGCATCTCGCGCGCGATCCAGGCACTCGTCGCATGGGGGATAGCGTAGTGACAGTGCAGCAGCTCGAGGTGATGGCTCTTGACCACCTCGTGCATCCGCACGGCGAGAGCGAGATCGTATGGCGGAAACTCGAACAGCGGATAACGGCCGACATCGACCTCGTGGAAAAAAATGCGCGGTAGGAACGACGGAAGCCGGAACGGCTGCCGGTACGTGATGAAGTGGACCTCGTGCCCGCGCTCCGCCAACGCGATGCCCAGCTCGGTCGCCACGGCGCCGGAGCCACCGTACGTCGGGTAGCAGGTAATGCCTATGTTCACTCGGTCCCTTCCCACCACTCCCGCACGACGGCGCGGGCTTGAGAGTCTTCAGGATTGACATGTGTCACAGCGGTCGGGGGCAGCTGATGCCTGAACCACGTCCGCTGGCGCTTCGCATACTGTCGCGTCTCAATAATGATCCGCTGCCGAGCCGATGACAAATCCAGCGCCCCTTCGACGTGCTCGCGCATCACTGAATAGCCGCTCGCTTTCCACGCCGGCGCGCCAGGCGGGACCACGCGCATCAGCTCGCGGACCTCGTCCGCCCACCCGGCTTGGAGCATTCTGTCGACGCGCGCTTCTATTCTCGACCCGAGCCCGGGTCCGGGATCCACGACCAGGTACACGGCTTGGCGATCCCGGATTTCGGCGGTCGCCGCGGCTTTATGCTCCGCGTGAAGATCGCTGATGCGCGCACCTGAAAGCAGCGCCGTCTCGATTGCGCGGAGGAGCTGGGTTCGGCCGAGGTGCGCTCGCGCAGGATCGAGTTGCTGGCACCAGAGACGAAGCTCGGCGAGAGGCTTTGCATCCAACTCGCGCGCAAGCTCCACTCGCTGCGACGCGTCCACTTCAGGTGCTGCGAACAACGGAGTAACCAGTGCCTTGATGTAAAGACCAGTTCCGCCCACGATCGCTGCCGCCTTTCCGGTCTTGCCGGCGCAGGCGATCCAACCCTCCGCCTCACTCGCCCACTTCGCGGCCGAGTATCGCTCCTCCGGGGTGGCGACATCGACTCCGTAATGCGGGACGCGCGCACGTTCTTCGCGTGTGGGTTTCGCCGTTCCGATGTCGAAGCCGCGATAGATCTGCCGCGAATCCGCGCTGACGATCGCCGCGTTGCTGGTCTCGCCAAGCTCCAGCGCGATTGCTGATTTTCCGGCGCCGGTCGGGCCGCAGATTACTCGCAGTGGGCGCTTTCGATTCCGCGTCGCCGGCGAGCGTCTTTGACTATCGCCTGCCAAAGCGCCGCTCTACCTCGTCCCAGGTGAGATGAACGATCGTGGAGCGGCCGTGGACGTCGTGAGCCGGCAGTGTGGTGTCTCTCAATGAGGCGAAGAGCGAGCGCATCTCTCCCTCCGAGAGCTCCTCCCCTGCTTTGATCGCGGCCTTGCAAGCAACGGTTGCGGCGAGACGCTCGTGTTTCGCGGCTGCGCCAGCGACGCGGTCGCCCGTCAGTGCATCGAGCGTCTCCCGCAAGCAGCGCTCGGCGTCGAAGCGCGGGTGCGGCATGGGGACGGTGTTTACGATCAGCGTATGTCCGCCGAATCCCTCGACTTCGAAGCCGAGGCGCTCGAGATACTCCCGGTTGGAATCGAACGCCTCGCCTTCGGCCGGTCCGAGGTGGAGAGTCAATGGAAGCAGCAGTCGTTGGGCGGGCGCCGAGCCGCTTTCAAGGGTGTGCATGAACTGCTCATAGAGCACACGCTCGTGTGCGGAGTGCTGATCGATCAGAACCAGTCCGTCCTCGTGTTCGAAAGCGATATATGTGCGCCGAAGCTGAAAGAGAGGAGGGATTGGTTGCGCTGGAGCCGCAACATTCTCCGTGGACACGGCGGTCGCGTATTCCGCGTCGTCGACGTCCGCCCCACTCGTGCCACCCGCGAACAACGGCGAGTCGTGATCGATGGGCGGGCGAAGGATCTCCGAGTCTGGATTCGGCGGCGGCGCGCCGGGCCGAAAGCTGAAGCTCGAGCCCCGAAAGCCGAGCGAGGCAGCGCTGTCCAGTGTTCCCAGTGAGCGTCTCACGGCGGTCTCGACCGCCCGCTCAACTGTCCATCGATCGCGAAAGCGCACCTCCGCTTTCGCCGGATGCACATTCACATCGACGGCGTCAGCAGGCAGCGTAACGTCGATGAAGAACGATGGCCGGACACCCGCGATAATGGTCGAGCGGTATGCTGACTCGACCGCGCGTCCGATCCCAGCGTCGCGAACCGCGCGTCCGTTGATCGAGAGAAAGGCGCGCCGAGTGGACGTGCCGACGTCTGCCGGGCGCTGAACGAGACCACTGGTGTGAATCGGGCCAGCGACATCGTCCACATCGAGGAGATCTTCCGCGTATCGGCCGCCCCAGATTGCGCCGAGGCGCGACCGGACGCTTGTCACCGGTGGCAGAGTCAGCGCGCTCTTTCCGTCGTGTGACAGGTGAATACGGACTGCCGGCTTTGTGAGCGCCAGTGCGGTCAGTGATTCAACCGCGCTTCTCCATTCCGATCGAGCGCTTCGCAGGAACTTGAGCCGCGCCGGAACGTTGTAGAAAAGCTGGCTTACCGACACCGTGGTGCCCCGGCGCCGTGCGATCCGTTCCGCCTTGGAGATCTGTCCGCCGGCTACTCGGGTCAGCGTGCCCTCTCCATCGGCTGCGGCCGTCTGGATCTCGAACTGCGAGACCGAAGCAATCGCCGGCAGCGCTTCGCCGCGAAAACCAAAGGTGGGCACTCCGACGAGGTCAGACGCTTTGCTGATTTTCGAAGTTCCGTGGCGAGCTAAGGCGATTGGCACTTCGTGCGCGGCGATGCCAGTGCCATCATCGCTGACTCGAATGAGCCTCCGGCCACCATCCTCGAGCGAAATCTCGACGACCGTCGCGCCCGCATCGACGGCGTTCTCGACCAGCTCCTTCACGACTGACGAGGGCCGCTCGACGACCTCACCCGCGGCAATCTGATCCGCGACCGCGCTGGGAAGAATTGAAATCACCGGCATGATAGTACCGAAGTTACCAATCCTTTCCCCTTGGCGGGGTCGGGACATTTTTCTTCTGCCGCTTACCCTGCACGTCGGTTTCCTTGTCCTCGGCTGCGTTGAGCACGGCTTCCGCCTGCTGGGGCGTCATTCCTGGAACCGGCTTGGGGGCCTGCGACTGGTTCGGGCTCTGCGCCGGCGATGGGGTCTTGGTCTGACCCTGACCTCCGCCACCACCGCCGCCGCCTCCTCCTCCTCCACCACCCCCGCCTTTCTTCTGTCTCAGAGCGAGCTCGTAATTCCACCTCGCATCAGAATCAGCGACGGCAACCTCGAGAACCTGTTTGTAGCGATAGAGTGCGCTATCGAGCGGAACGTCCGCTGAATCCTTGGCACGACGTCCCTGAAGCAGGTAGTCGAGACCGAGGTTGAATCGCGCGTGATGCCGGACTTCCGGATCCTTTGAGTCGGACGCGCGCGTGAGAGGCGGTATGGCAGGCACCAGCGAGTCGCGAAGCAGGAGTCCCGTTCCCGCGTTGTAGAGAGCAATCGCCGGCTTGTCGCGCTCCGCTGGTCTGCACGATGTGACCACCATTAGCATCGTCGCCGTCGTTGCTGCCGCCGCTACCGCTCTCCTTCTGCGGCGGCGCGTCTGGAGGAAAGTATCGAGCGCCAGGAGCAGCAGCGCTGCGAGCACGAACCACTGGAACTGAATGCCCAGATTCTCTCCGGAAACCACGGAACGTGGATTGGCGTGAAGATTGTTCAACGCGACCCGGATTTGTCCCGCCTTGTTCGGACTGCGGGCATCGACGAAGACTCCCTTCGCTTCGTCGGCGATCGCCTTCAGCAAGACGGGATCGTAGCGAGTGATGACAATGTTTCCGTTCTCGTCGCGTTTCTGGGTGACGACGCGGTTCTCGACGATCGGGATGGTTGATCCCTCCGGAGTTCCGAATCCCACCGTGATCACCGTGAATCCCATCGCCCGCGCGCGCCGCGCCTCTGACAGGCTTTCTTCCGGGTTGTCGAAGCCTTCGCCGTCGCTCATCAGGACGATCGCCTTGTCGCCCTGAGACTTGTTGAGCGACAGCAGATTTGTCGACTGACGAAGCGCGCTCGAGAGCGCGCTCCCACCCTGCCCCACGATTGACGGATCCAGGTTCTGCAGGAAGAGATCGAGAGCGCTGTTATCCACCGTGAGCGGCGTCAGGATATAGCTCCGGCCGGCGAATGCCAGCAGCGCGAACCGATCGCCCGGCGAGAGATCCCTCAGCCGGTCGATCTCCTGCTTCATTGCTTGCAGACGGTTCGGCCTTTCGTCCGTCGCCAGCATGGAGAGCGAAGCGTCGAGCGCGAGTACGACGTCCACGCCTTGCTGCTTGACCACGTTCTGCTCGACGCCCCAGCGAGGCCCGGCCAGCGCGACACCGAGCAGAAGCGTGGCCAGAGCGGCGCGGCTAGCAGCCGACCAGGTACGCTGCTTCGTGATCGAGGGCGCGAGTCGCGCGATCATCGATGGAGTGCCGAGCCGGGCGAGACGTGTTCTCCGCGCGCGGATTCCGAGCCGTACGAGCCACGCCGTCACGAACGGGAGCGCGATCGCAAATATCAGCGCCCACGGCCACTGGATGTATCGGAGATACTCTGAGAATGTCACGGCAGCGGCGCCTTCCAGGCGACAATCGCCAGCTCAGCGAACAGCGCCAGAATCCCGATCGCGAGCGGCCAGCGATAGAGTTCTGTGTACCTCACGATCGAGCTGGAGTGTACGGGAGCCCGCTCGAGCAGATCGATTTGGGCATAGATGTTCTGGAGAGCCGCGGCATCGCGCGCACGGAAGTAGCGGCCCCCCGTCATGCGCGCGATGTTGCTGAGTAGGCCCTCGTCGATTTCAACGGGCTGATACTCGTAGCGAAGCCCGCCGGCGGCGGTTCGTCCGACCGGCACCGGCGCCATCCCGGCACTTCCAACCCCAATTCCGTAGATCTTGATTCCGTAGGCGGCGGCCGCTTTGGCCGCGACCAGCGGTTCAATGCTGCCGCGATTGTTCACACCATCGGTAAGAAGGATGAGCACCTTCGATTTGCCGGGGGCATCGCGCAGCCTGTTGGCGGCCGTGGCAATCGCGTTGCCGATCGCCGTCCCGTCCTCGAGCTGCCCGGCCTGAAGATTCGAGACCGCCTGCATGACAACGGGATAGTCAGTCGTCAGAGGCACCTGCGTCAGAGCTTCGCCGGCGAATGCGACGATGCCGATCCGATCCGACGTTCGACGCGCGATGAACTGCTTGACCTTGTCCTTCGCCACCTCGATTCGATTGTTCGGGCGAAAATCGAGCGCGAGCATCGAGCTCGACAGATCGATCGCCATGACGATGTTGATTCCTTCGCTGGTCTGGGTCTCCGTGTGCGCCCCGGAGCGCGGACGCGCAAGCGCGAGGACGAAGGACGCCAGCGCGATGTTCCTGAGCAGGAATATCGCCCGCGGCACCCAGCCTCCGACGTGCGGTCCGGTTGCCAGCACTGATGTGCGGGAGAAGACGATCGCGTCCTTGCGCCGCAGGCGACGCCAGAGCCACCACGCGGGCAGGAGAAGAAGCAGCCAGAGCGCTTCCGGCGTGAAGAACTCGAACAACCCGAAGACGCTCATGCTGCGCGCGCCTTGGCGTTTGCGAGCCGCTTCGCAACCTGGGCCGCGGGGTTCAATCGTGCCTCAACATGATCGACGATTGCCCGGAGGTCGGTTCCCGCTAGTCTGGACTCATCGAGCCTGGTCTCGGCGCGGGCGAACTTCACCAGGTCCGATTCCTCGAGCAAACGAGGCAGCACCGCCTCTACTCCATCGTGCGGTTTCATTGTGCGCAGAAGCTCGGACGTCGTATCGGAGCGTCGAACGCCAGGGACGCGGGCGGCCAGGTACTCTCGCGTGACGTCCACCATCGCGGCGAAGTATTCAGTGTACTGGCCGTCCTCGAGTAAATGGCGCGCCTCGATCCGCGCGAATTCGTGCTGCGCGTGGACATAGGGATCGACTGGCGGCTTCGGCCGGTTGCGCCAACGCCACCACGCCCACCAGAGCAGAACCGCCGCGATCGCCGCGGCGAGCATCATGACCCAAAGCCACCAGTTGATTACGGGCAGAAC
>Ga0193727_1001001_pt1 | contig 11572 bp, 9 predicted proteins | sample H2c2metaG_FD_143051 | JGI IMG/M metagenome (GOLD analysis project Ga0193727, IMG submission 143051) | Soil microbial communities from a riparian zone of the East river system, Colorado, United States - H2c2 | ecosystem: Environmental > Terrestrial > Soil > Riparian zone | place: USA: East River...
ATGCGGAAACGTCGAGCAACGCATCGTACAACTGCAGCACGGCCTGCCAGTTCGAACGGCCGGAGCGGCGGCGCTCGACGTGCGCGGACTGCACGGCAGCTTCGAGCTGATAGCGACCGATGCTGCCGAGTTCGCTTGCGCCCTGCAGCAACGCTTCGGCTTCGGCGATCATCGCCAGGTTCCAGCGCGCCACATCTTGCTCGGCCAGTGGCACGAAGTCGCCGTCGGCGGAGCGGCGTGCATCGCGGCGCGCTTCGGCATGCAGCATCAACGCAAGCAGACCACGCGCTTCGGGCTCGCTTGGCAGCAGGCTGACGACGAGGCGTCCGAGGAACAACGCTTCCTCCGCCAGATCGCGTCGCGCAACATCGCTGCCGGTCGGATCGACCCAGCCTTCGGCGAACGCCGCATAGATCGCATCGAGCACATGCTCGAGGCGCTCGCGCAACTCTTCGTGTTCGGGAATGCGGAACGGAACACCGGCCTGACGGATCTTGTCCTTCGCGCGCACGAGGCGCTTGCCCATCGTTGCAGGTGAGATCAGGAACGCCGACGCAATCGTTGCGGCGTCGAGTCCCAGCACGACCTGCAGGATCAGCGGCGAGCGGATCGCCGGCGCGATGGCCGGATGCGCGCAGGCGAACATCAGCGCGAGACGCTGGTCGGGGATCGCGCTGTCCGCATCGACGGACGCCGCATCGAGGCCCTCGGCGAGCACGCGCAGGTCGGCCGCCGCGAGTTCGCCATTGCGCTGCCGACGTCCGAAATCGACCAGCTTGCGCCGCGCAACCAGCAGCAGCCAGGCCTCCGGATTGGCCGGACATCCATTGACCGGCCAATCGGTCAGCGCCGAAGCGAATGCCTCGGACAATGCGTCTTCGGCCAGCGCGACATCGTGCGTGCGCGCGCACAGGAAAGCGACGAGCTTGCCGTAGCTGCGCCGTGCGACCGCATCGGCGATGCTGCGCGCCTGCATCGCGCCTTCCTGCATGATCATGCCTTCATGCCACGCAAGGCCTGCGCCTACATCTGCCAGACGGGACGCACTTCGACGACGCCATGGCTCGCGCCGGGACAACGGTTCGCCCACGAGATCGCGGCATCCAGATCAGGCACATCGATCAGGTAGTAACCGCCAAGTTGCTCCTTCGAATCGGCATACGGCCCGTCGAGCACCTGCGATTTGCCGTCCGTGACGCGTACGGTCGTTGCGGCGGAAACGGGTTTGAGGCGGTTGCTGCCCTGCAGCGCGCCGGATTTCTGCAGTGCTTCGGTGTAGGCCTTGTAGGCTGCCATGCCCTGCTGTTGCTGGGCCGGCGTCAGTGAATCCCAGCCGTTTTCGTTCGCATAGAGAAGCAGAAGGTATTGCATCGGACGACTCCTTTGTCGGGTTGTGCGGGCATGGATGCTCCGCTACCGATGATGACGATCCGCAGGCAGCGGTTTGGACATGCGGACGCCGAAGGCACGGCGGCCGGACAAGCATAGGCCTTTTCGCGGCATCGGCTGCGCACGCCGGCGCAGCGTCGTTCGGCCAGTGCGACGCATCCGGTCAGAGCGACCGTACCAGCCACGGTACCGGGGCGGCAGGTCCGCCACCCCTTCGCACGAAGAGCCATCCGGCGTAATCTCGACACTCCGAGTGGGTGCAAACCCGGTATGTCCGGATCGACCTTGATGGTCGTCAGGCCATGGTCCATACGGATCACTTCGACCGTACCGATCCGCGGCACTCCTGCGAACGCACGAACCGATGCTTGATATTCCGGCCCTGCGCTGCCAATTCCCAGCATTGTCTCCAGACAGCGACGGCTCGAACCGCGTCTATCTCGACAACGCGGCGACGACATTCGCACCGCGCAGCGTGATTGCCGCGATCTCGGATTATTGCGAATGCGGCCATTCGCCGGCGACCGCCGCGGCGATCTACGCGGATGCGCGCGTGCGTGTCGCGCACGCGGTCGGCGCCGCCGATCCTGGTGGCGTCGTGTTCTGCGCCGGTGCAACCCATGCCATCCATCTCGTCGCCACGGCCTGGGGCGATGCCAATATTGCTGAAGGCGACGAAATCATCGTCTCATCGGCCGAGCATGTCGCGAACCTCGCGTGCTGGCAGGCCCTGGCACACCGGCGCGGCGCTCGGCTGCGCCTGATTCCGGTTAATGCGGACGCTTCCTTTCCGCTCGACACATTGCGACAGACACTGACACCGCGCACGAAGCTGGTCGCGGTCACGCATGTTTCGAATGTATCGGGCACGATCTTTCCCGTGCGCGAGATCGTGAGCGCAGCGCACGCCGGCGGCGCGCGTGTCCTGATCGATGGCGCACAGGCGGTCGCGCACATGCCGGTCGAATTCGACCGGATCGGCGCGGATTTCTATGCTTTCTCCGGACACAAGGCCTTCGCTCCGACGGGAATCGGCGTGTTGCTAGGCAAGTCCGAGTGCCTCGATGCGCTGCAGCCCGTCCTGCTCGGCGCGAACGCGTTCGATGCGTTCACGCTGGACAACGCGACCCTTGCGGCCGTCCCCCGCCGCTTCGAAGGCGGCTCGGCCCATATCGCCGGTGCAGCGGCAATTGCCGAAGCGCTCGAATTCGCCGAACGGCTCGGCTGGCACAACATCGCGGAACATGAGCGTGACTTGTGCGCAACGCTCGACGCAGGCCTGGCGCGCATTGGCGGCGTTTCGGTGGTCGGCTCGAACCGCACTCCGGTCGGCATTCGCGCATTCGTCGTCGACGGCCTCGACAGCTTCGAGATCCAGCGGCGTTTGCAGGATCGTTCGATCGACATCCGCGTCGGCCATTTGTCCGCGCAGACGTTGTTGCGACAATTCGGCGTGGAGCACGCGCTGCGCGCGTCGGTCGCCGTATACAACGATGCCGATGATATCGATCGGTTCATTGCGGAATTGGCAGCGAGCGTGCGCTGAGGAACGACTGCAAAGCTCAAAACAATGGTCGTCATTCCCGCGAAAGCGGGAATCCAAATTGATCTTCCTCAACTCATTCAAAGAAAAATGGATTCCCGCTTTCGCGGGAATGACGAGATAATCAGAGGTTCTAGATGTCGACGCTTACCTCACTTCAGAACTGAACAACGATGACCGCCTTCGTCGAATTCGAACGAGTCGCTTACCGCGTTGACGGACGCGACGTGCTGCGCGGCATCGACCTGAGTCTCGAACGCAACGAAACACTGGTCCTGCTCGGACGCAGCGGCTCGGGCAAGACGACGCTGCTCAGGATGGTCAACGGATTGCTCAGTCCCTCGTCGGGCGAGGTGCGCTTCGAAGACCGGCGCGTCGCCGAGTGGGACCCGATCCGCTTGCGCCGCCGCATCGGCTACGTGATCCAGGACGGCGGCTTGTTCCCGCACATCACCGTCGCGCGCAACGTCGGGCTGGTTCCCGAGCTCGAGGCGTGGCCGGTGGACAGGATCCGGGCGCGCGTCGACGAACTCCTCGACGCGGTCGGATTGGAGCCGGGCGTCTACGCCGGACGTTATCCCAGACAGCTTTCCGGCGGCGAGAAGCAACGCGTCGGCATCGCGCGCGCACTCGCGGCCGATCCGCCGCTGCTCCTGCTCGACGAGCCGTTCGCCGCGCTCGACCCGGTAACGCGCTACGACATGCAGCAACACTTCCTCAAGCTGAGCAAGGTATTCGACAAGGCTGCCCTGTTCGTGACGCACGATTTGCGCGAAGCCTTGTTGCTCGGCTCGCGCATCGCATTGCTGCATGAGGGCCGCGTCGAATGGGTGGGTCCGCGCGGCGAATTCCTGCGGGCGTCGTCGCCGCATGCGCGCACGTTTCTGCGCACGCTCGAGCTGGAGCCGGCGCAATGAATGCATTCGTGCTCGAGATCCTGCGAACATCGGGCGAACATCTGGTGCTCGTCGCGACGGCGGTCTTCGCCGCATTCGTCATCGGGGCGCCGGCAGCCATCGCACTGACGCTGCACGCGCGTACGCGACGCTGGGTGCTCGGCGTCGTCAACGTGATCCAGACGATTCCGAGCCTCGCCCTGTTCGGCGTCCTGCTGCCGATTCCGCTGATCGGCGGCATCGGCAAGCGCACGGCGATCATCGTGCTGGCGCTGTATGCGCTGCTGCCGATCATGCGCAACATGGTGGTCGGCATCCTCGGTGTCGAGGCGAGCATCCGCGAATCCGCCCTTGCAATGGGCATGACCCGCCAACAGATACTCTGGCGCGTCGAGATTCCGCTGGCGCTGCCGACGATCCTGGCCGGCCTGCGCATCGCGATCGTCTCGACGATTGGAACCGCGACCGTCGCGGCCGCCATCGGCGGTGGCGGGCTCGGCACGTTCATCTTTCGCGGGATCGCGACGGCGGACCTGACGACCGTTCTTGCCGGCGCCGTTCCCGCCGCCGTCATGGCAATCATCGCAGACGAGGTGCTGGAATGGGCAGAGCGGCATTACTCGGTCTGATCGTACTGTTGACCGCGTGCTCATCCTCGAAGCCCACGATCGTGGTCGGCTCGAAGAATTTCACCGAGCAGGTGATCCTCGGCGAAATCATCGCGGCCCAGATCGAGCGGCGGCTGCACATCGACGTCGATCGCAAGCTCAATCTCGGCGGCACACTGCTCGCGCACGAGGCGCTGACGAGCGGATCGATCGATCTTTATCCTGAATACACCGGCACCGCGCTGACCGAAGTGTTGCGCCGTCCGATCGAAAAGGATGCCGCGGCGGTGCTCGATCAGGTACGGCACGGTTACCGGGCATTGCATGTGGCCTGGCTCGAGCCGTTCGGATTCAACAACACGTTCGCGATGGTCATGCTCGCGAAGACGGCCAACGAAAACGGCGTGCGCACCCTGAGCGATGCGGCGGCCAGGCCATGGCGGCTCGCTGTCGGCTACGAATTCACGCAGCGGCCGGACGGGCTGACAGGTTTGGTACAGACGTACGGGTTGAAAATTCAGGACGACCCGGTCTTGATGGATCTCGGGCTGTTGTATGCCGCCCTCAAGACCGATCGCGTCGATCTGGCCGCTGCCAACGCGACTGACGGCATGCTGGGACATCCGGAGTTCGTGATGCTCGAAGACGACCGCCACTATTTTCCGCCTTACGAATGCGCGATTGCGGTTCGCGACGATGCGCTCGAGCGCCTGCCGGGATTGCAGGCTGCGCTCGCGGAATTGTCCGGCCGCATCACCGGTCCGGCGATGCGCCGCATGAACGAACAGGTCGACATTGACCACAAGGCAGCCGCCGATGTCGCGCGCGAGTTCCTGCAGACATGGCAGTGAGCAAAGGCTGCACACACTTCGATGCGCTCGTACTCGGTGCCGGCCAGGCAGGCCCGCCGCTTGCGATCGAACTGGCGAACGCCGGACAGAAGGTGGCGCTCGTCGAACGCAAGGACTTCGGCGGCACCTGCGTCAACACCGGCTGCATACCGACCAAGACACTGCTTGCGAATGCCCGCGTCGCGCACATGGCGCGGCGCGCAGGCGACTACGGCGTTTCGACCGGAGTCGTGGCGGTCGACATGAAGAAGGTCAAGGCGCGCAAGGACCAGGTGTCGGGATCCTCGCGCGAGGGCGTCGAGAAAAGCCTGCGCACGACGCCGAATTGCAGCGTCTACACCGGACACGCGCGCTTCGTCGCCGAGCGCGCGATCGAGGTCGACGGAAAGCAGTTGAGCGCCGACCGGATCTTCGTCAACGTCGGCGGCCGCGCGACGGTTCCGCTTATCGATGGACTCGAATCGGTTTCCTACCTGACGAATTCGTCGATGATGGACGTCGACTTCCTTCCCCCGCACCTGGTCATCGTCGGCGGCAGCTATGTCGCGATCGAGTTCGCGCAGATGTACCGGCGCTTCGGCAGCCAGGTGACGATCCTGCAACGTGGACCGCGCCTGGTCACGCGCGAGGATGAGGACGTCTCCAAAGCCATGCTTGAGCTGCTCGTCGCGGAACAGATCGACGTGCGTCTGGACGTGCAGCAGATCGCCGTGCGCAACTCCGGCGCCGCCATCGTCGTCCAGACGACGACGCGCGACGGGAAATCCGATCTTGCCGCTTCGCATCTGTTGCTCGCCGCGGGCAGGATGCCGAACACCGACGATCTGGGCCTGGAAAATACCTCGATCCAGCGCGACGAACACGGCTATGTCGTCGTCGACGATTCGCTGCAGACCAGCGTGGCCGACGTCTGGGCACTCGGCGACTGCAATGGCCGCGGTGCGTTCACGCATACCTCGTACAACGACTACGAGATCGTTGCCGCGAACCTGCTGCGCGGCGAATCACGCCGCGTCAGCGACCGCATCGTCACCTCCGCGGTCTTCACCGACCCGCCGCTCGCACGCGTCGGCATGACCGAGGCCGACATCCGCAAGGCGAACAAACGCGCGCTGGTCGGCACGCGGCCGATGGCGCGCGTCGGTCGCGCGTTCGAGCGCGGCGAAACGCGTGGGTTCATGAAAGTGTTTGTCGATGCCGATACGAAATTGATCCTCGGTGCGTGTTTCCTCGGCATCGAAGCCGATGAAGCGATTCACTGCGTGACCGACGTGATGTATTCGGGCCAGCCGTATACGACGATCACCCACGCCGTGCACATCCATCCGACCGTGTCCGAACTGATTCCGAGCGTATTCGAAGATCTCGAGCCGCTGGAGGGCACGTGATGCTCAACACGACCAGCCCACGATCCCGACTTCTCTCACGCCTGCACAATGCGCGTGCCGACACCGACGCGTTGTTCGCGATCGTCAAGCCGGAGTTCCTGTTCGAGCGGCCGATTTCCGAACGTCATCGGCTGGCGTTCTATGTCGGCCATCTCGAGGCGTTCGACTGGAATCTGTTGAGCGCGCCGCTTGGCTTGACCAGCGAGCACCCGTCGCTGGATACGCTATTCGCCTTCGGTATCGATCCGGTCGATGGCCAGCTGCCGAGCGACGTCCCGGCCGACTGGCCGCCGCTGCGGGAATTTTTTCGTTATCGCGAGCAGGCGCGCGCGCGGCTCGACGCGGCTTTGCATCGAGAAGATTCCAACGCCGATGAATCTGCCCGCATCGAGCAGCTGCTGAACGTCGCGATCGAGCATCGGCAGATGCACGCCGAAACGCTGTCCTACCTGCTGCACCAGATGCCTTTAGACAACAAGCACGGGTCCGCCGCATCCAGCCAACTGGCGCATCGCGTGGTGGAGGAAGCGGTGAGTATTCCGACCGGCGAGGCGACGCTCGGCGTGAGCAGCCTGTCCGGCCAGTTTGGCTGGGATAACGAATTCGAGGCACATGCCGTTGAAGTGCCGGCGTTCGGCATCGACAAGTACAAGGTGACGAACCAGCAATACCTGGCGTTTCTGAATGATGACGGCTATGTACGACGGGAATTCTGGAGCGACCCAGACTGGCTCTGGAAGGATGCCAACGCCATTCGCCAGCCGGCGTTCTGGCTGCAGCAGGACGGCCGGTGGCATTGGCGATCGATGTTCAATGCGATCCCACTGCCGCCGGATTGGCCGGTTTACGTCAGTCACGCCGAAGCGAGTGCCTACGCACGCTGGGCCGGACGCAGATTGCCGAGCGAGGCGCAGTGGCAACGCGCCGCGTTCGGCGCGGACGGCGGTGCGGCCAACGACGATTTCTCCGAGCCGCCGCTGCGCTTCGACCCGTTCGCCGTCGATGCTGGCGACCTGATTCCGCCAGGGCCATTTCCGGTCATCGGCCTGCGCGGCAACGGCTGGGAGTGGACGGCAAGCCTGTTCGCGCCGTTCACCGGCTTCCACCGCTTCGATTTCTATCCGGGCTATTCCGAGCCGTTTTTCGACGGCAGCCATTTCGTGTTGAAGGGCGGCAGCGTGCGCACCGCCGCGTCGATGCTGCGCCCGAGCTTCCGCAACTGGTTCCAGCCGCATTACCCGTACGTCTACGCCGGCTTCCGCTGCGTCGACCGCCAAGGAGAGTCGAAATAAGCCGTCATTCCGGCGCAAGCGGGGCTTTCAACAGCGGAGCGGGTCATCCATCTTGATCTCATTCGGTCGATCGAAAAGCACAATGGATTCCCGCTGACGCGGGAATGACGACGGATTTGCAAGTTGTTTGGAGTTCCCCAAAGGAGCTGAACATTATGACGATTCTAAAGACGCCCGGGATTCCCGCACAGAAGCAATTCGCCGACGATGTGCGCAGTGGCCTGAGCCGCGACGGCCAGAAGGAGCTGCCGTCCAAATATCTGTACGACAACCTCGGCTCTGTTCGACGCGATCACGTCACGCTGCTGCCGGAATACGGCCTCACGCGCGCGGACGAGCGCCTGCTGCAACGCCATGCGCGTGACATCGCGCAATACATTCCGCACAAGACGATGGTGTCGGAACTCGGCAGCGGCAAAGGCCGCAAGACGCGACCGATCCTCAATGCGCTGCGCACGCGTGGTCCGCTGTCGTATTACCCGATCGAAATCTCGTCCGCTGCGCTCGCATCGTGCGAAATGGAACTGCGCGACATCGAGTCGGTCAGCATCGTCGGCGTGGAAAGCGAATACCTGGCCGGCCTGGCCGAAGTCGCCGAGCGCCGCGCTGCGGACATGCATCTGTTCGTCCTGTTCCTCGGCAGCACGATCGGCAACTTCGACGCAGGCGCGGACGCACGCTTCCTGCGCGAAGTCCGGCAGACGCTGCGGCCCGGCGATTCGCTGCTGCTCGGCACCGATCTGCTCAAGCCGCGCGAGCAGCTGATCGACGCCTACCACGATCCGCGCGGCGTCACCGCGGCGTTCAACCTCAACCTGCTCGGCCGCATCAACCGCGAGCTGAACGCCGATTTCGACCTGCGCCGGTTCGAGCACCTGGCCCGGTTCAACGAGACGACGCAAAGTGTCGAGATGCATCTGCGCTCGCGGCACGACCAGTCGGTGACGGTTCGCAATTGCGACTTGACGGTCGCGTTTGCCGCCGGCGAAACGATCTGGACCGAAAGCAGCCACAAGTATTCTCCGCAGGGCGTCGCCGAGCTGGCGAGTGCTTCAGGGTTCACCATGCAGGCGCAATGGATCGATGAGAAATGGCCGTTCGCAAACTCGCTGTTCGTCGCCGCATGAAGACCGCGGCGGGTCATGACGGGGCGCCGAGGCCCGGTCCGCTGCACGCACGAATGCTCGCGTGACCGGGCGCGGACGTTCGAGAAAATCGCCGCCGTCGAAGGCCGCGCATCCGAACTGGGTGCTCGCGACGACGATTCTCGCCTCGAGCATGGCGTTCGTCGACGGCACGGTGATCAACGTCGGATTGCCGGCGATCGGTGCCTCGCTTCACGCCAATGCGGCCGACCTGCAGTGGATCATCAACGCCTATCTGTTGCCGTTGAGCACCCTGCTTCTGATCGGGGGCGCGGCCGGAGATCACTTCGGGCGCACGCGCTTGCTCGTGATCGGCACGGTGGCATTTGCGTTCGCTTCGCTCGCTTGCGCGGTCGCGCCGTCACTGCCTTGGCTGCTGGCAGCACGCGTAATCCAGGGTACCAGTGCGGCGCTGTTGATGCCGAACAGCCTCGCCATCCTCGGTGTCGCATTTCCCGGCAAAGACAAAGGTCGCGCGATCGGCATCTGGGCGGCCGCGGGCGCGGCCACGGCGGCGATCGGCCCGGTGCTCGGCGGCTGGCTGATCGACACGGTCGGATGGCGCTCGATCTTCTTGCTGAACATTCCGCTGGCGGCCGCCGCCGTCGTGCTCGCGCTGCGCTTCGTGCCGAATATTCATCGCGACGTGAAGCCGGCGCCGCTGGATATTCCCGGTGCCGCCCTGGCGACCGTTGCGCTGGGCGCCTTGACCTGGGGTCTGACGATCGGTTCCGGGCATGCGGGTTGGACAGGCGCGGCGATCGTCTGTTCGATCGGCGGCGCGCTTCTCGTCGTTATGTTCGTTCTTGTCGAACGCTGGCGCCGCGAGCGCGCGATGATGCCGCTCGCGCTGTTCGGATCGGCCACGTTCATCGGCTTGACGCTATTGACGCTGCTGCTGTATGGCGCACTCGGCGCCATGAGCGTGCTCGTGCCGTATCTGCTGATCGAGGCGCGTGGCTATTCGGCAATGCAGGCCGGCGCGGCGCTGCTGCCGCTGGCCATTATCCTTGCCGTCATGTCGCCGCTGATGGGTCGGCTGGCCGGGCGGATCGGCCCGCGCCTGCCATTGTCGATCGGACCGCTCGTCGTCGCGGCCGGGTTCGTGCTGATGTTGCGCATCGGCGCCGAGGCGGATTATTGGCTCGACGCGTTGCCGGCGATCGTCGTGATCGCGTTCGGCATGGCCGGCGCGGTAGCACCGCTGACGACCGCCGTGCTGTCGTCGGTCGAGGAGAAGTACACCGGCGCGGCGTCCGGGCTCAATAGCGCGGTGGCGCGCACCGCCGGCTTGATTGCCACGGCCCTGCTCGGCAGCGTGCTGGGCGCCAAGGGATCACAACTGATGGGCGGATTCCACATGGCGATGTCGATTTGCGCCGTCGCCTCGATAGGCGCGGCAGCGGCTGCGTACTTCCTCATCCGCATCGAGAAATAGTGTCGGCGTCGGTCGAGGCATGCTTGGCTGACAGCAGAAAAAAAAACCGCGCGGGCAAGCCGCGCGGTTTGAAGTCACAACGGTTTCGTCCTTTAGAACTTTATGCTGAAGCTGGCATGGTAGAAGCGGCCTACGGAGTCGTAGGTGTTCACGTCCGTGTTGGCATTGAGCACGTTGTTGAGGAAGATCAGCGGCGGCTGCTTGTCGCCCAGGTTGTCGACGCCGACCTGCACGAACGCGTTGAGCGGCTCGATGTTGTAGCCGAGCGAAACGTTGTGATAGGTCTGCGCACCGAAATGCAGCACCGGACCGATCGGGTTCGGGAAGTACGCATCGGTGCTCGACTCCACGCCGGACGGGCCGAGGCCGGCATTCGCGTAGCCGACGGTGATCGGGCCGACATAACGCGTCGTCCAGTTCGCCGTGAACGGACCCATGTTCCAGTCGAGGCTGGCCAGGGCGCGCACGCGGGCGAAGTTACCGAACGTCTTGTCGAAATGACCGGCAAGATGCTGCGTGAAGCCGCCCTGATTGAGGTTGTATTTCTCGATGTAGGTGGCGTCGAAGCCGACGCGGAAATTACCCCACGCCGTTTCCGGCAGGCGGTAATGGGCGCCGACATCGAAGCCCTGATCGACCAGGTCGCCCGAGTTGAACGAGCTCTCGGTCACGAACTTGATCGAGCCATCCGGGCCGCGAACGATGTTCGAACACAGCGCGCCCTGCGTGTTGAAGCACTGGGTCAGGATCGTCTGGGCAATACCGGGGCCCGACACGATCAGGTTGTTCAGCAGGATGCGGAAGTAATCCGCGTTGAGCGACAGACCCGGCAGCCAGCCCGGATCGTAGACGAAGCCGTAGTCGAATGACTTGCCGAATTCGGGCTCCAGTATCGCCGTGCTGAGGCCATGGTCGGCTGCAAACTGCGAACCCATGACATAGCCGGTCAGCTGCGAGAAGATCTGCGGCGGAACGTTGAAGCCTCCGCAGGCCTTGTTGCTCGCCAGTTCCGGCTGGCCTGC
>Ga0193727_1001003_pt1 | contig 11569 bp, 21 predicted proteins | sample H2c2metaG_FD_143051 | JGI IMG/M metagenome (GOLD analysis project Ga0193727, IMG submission 143051) | Soil microbial communities from a riparian zone of the East river system, Colorado, United States - H2c2 | ecosystem: Environmental > Terrestrial > Soil > Riparian zone | place: USA: East River...
ACGCGCAGCGCGCATGACATTGACGAAGGCTTCGTAGTGTTGGTCCACGTCCCGGTCGGCAGCGACTTGCCGTATCAAGATACTTATCTAGTTGGCTGTTCAACCCATAAGGAGGCTGAAGCCAAAATTAAAGAGCTTTACCCCTCGGAGCCGAAAATCAGGCTGTATGTGTCGCGTCTACGCGTCGGCGATACGAAGGACCTCAAGTTGACGCGGAACGAAGTGAGGGAATGGCAGTGATCCCCAAACGTCCCAGGATCGCCAACAGATAATCGACCTCAGGAATAAAAAAGCTCCGGAAGCGTGCGCGACCCCTGCCGGTTTCATTGCAAGGGGAACTGAAACCGCCGCAATAATGCCGCCGATTTTTAACTTGAAGATGGGCTCATTCGGGCATTCTGTGCGGCATGAAAAAACAAGATCGTCAAAAGCCGAACTTGCCACGCTGCTCAAAGTGCGGCACGCAACCGAGGTTCATCACCAGCATGTTGAGCCCTTCGGAGGGGCGAACGTTCCACATGTTTGAATGCCTATGCAGTGAGAAATCTTGGACGTCGGAAAAGGCTTGAGGCTGATCATGCCGCCACTGCCTGATCTTCCTTATCGGCACCGCGCGCAACGATCTTGAGGCCATCATCAGACCACGGCCGCTGCAATGCCTTGGCCTCATCCCACGGCGTGCGCATCCACACGTCGCATTTGTAGCGACTAGTCAAAAAGGTGGGGAATTCAGCTGCCGCCGTTCGGAAGGAATTGGGCTTGTTAGGGACGCTTCACTGATCACGGCTATCACGCCGCTGCATCACATGGGGCCCGCTCAGGTGGGACTAGCAATCCAGCCAACGCAAAAGGTTCGATACGTCGCGCAAATCACCGGCATAGTGGCATCATCGCAATATGGTGAGGCCCGCGCGGGAACTCCGCTGCGGGCCTTTTTCAGTTTGCGCCAGATCATCTGGGCCGAACTCGTCGACACGACATTCTTTTTACTGGTTGGTGTTAGCCGCCTTTCCGGCCGTAGGCGAGCCGTTCCTCGAACGGGATGACTTCGGATATTCGGCATGGGAATTCCTGCTGTCGCCGAGGGACGGATCGCGGAAACAATCGCCGCCGACACCGGCTGATGACGCTTGGCATTGCTCCATGCTATCAAAGCCGCAACTCGTCATATGCCCAGTGACATCTCTGCGGCAAAACTCTGCAGCGCTTGCCTCAGGCGCGATCATTGCGCCAAAAGCGATCGTCGCGAGTAGTAGTGCCGCAGTGGGCGCGGTTGCTGCTTTCAAAAGCTCTTTCATCATGTGTGTTCTCTCTGGTAGCCCCGGAGCCGGGATAACAGAGATCGGTGCGCCGCAGTCATCAATCAAACATCAATCAATTTTGAAATATTACAATCATATGAAAGACTTCCGCTGCTTGAGATGGCCCCGGCGCGAGAAGACAAGGCTCGCGCGTTCGTGCGCGAAAACATGAATACCGTGCTGACAAACAAGCCCCCAAATAAAGCCGCAGACGCCGCGTCCTCCTTGTCCGCCCCGCGGGCGACGATCAGCATCTTGTCATCCGGCAACGGCCGTTGCAGCGCTTTCGCTTCGTCCCACGGCGCGCACATCCACACGTCGCATTCCTCTTGCGCTGTCAGGATCACGGGCATGGCCTTTGGGTGGATCGGTCCGACGACCGCATTCGGCGCCGTCGTCAGGAAGCCAAAGACTAGATTCGGTCCGGGGATCGGCTTCGACTTGGTGCCACTGCGGGCGATGGTGGACGAGGCGGCAACGGCGCTGGAGGCGCTCACGCCCGCCGAGGTCAACGGCTGGGCGTGGTCGGCGATTGCCTTTCTTGCTTCACGGTTTCTCAGAGTTTTTCGCTCAGCGGCAGAGAGACCTCGGTCGGTGCTTTTCTTATCGTCGATCATTTCCCTTCGCCTTCAGCCTCAACCCGGCGGGTTTTTCGTTGGCTTTTGCCGCGCGCGGGCCTGTTGACCGGCGAGACTTTCAATCCGACATTCTTCTTTGGTACGGCCGGAATTGCCAGCGAACCGAAACGAGCAGCCCATCGCTGCTCGCAGCGTCTTTGAAGGTGAAGAGGAATAATGCTCATGGCTGGAGCTCCCGTTCCGGATCGCCCCAACATTCACAGCAACCGCGTCCCCGCGGCACCTAAGCCTCTCAAATATGTATGTTTTTTGGGCCTTCAAGATAACCCGGAAGGCATCCGAATAAACGGCCCCAGACGCGCGAGATCACGCCTTACTTTGGGTGCATCTGGACAATGAGCGCTAGAACCAATCGATTGATCAAGCCTGCGGATCGCGTTCAAACAACGATGATGATACGTTAGTGATCCTGCGCGAAGGAGCCGCGGTTCCAGAAGGTGGACCTTTTCTTAGCATTTTACCTGCGGAGCCCGGAACCCGCACCAGTGGGAGCTAATGTTGATCCGCTCGGATTAGGCATGGGAGCAAGAGTATTCCCCGAAGCGTTTCCGACCCTTGGGCCGGGCACAGCGCCTGTGGTGCCAGGTGTGCTCCACGTGGGGGTGCTATTCACTGACGAACCCACCGACGGAGCCACTGACGAGCCGACCGACGGCGCCACCACGGATCCGCCTCCATAAGTCTGCGCCAGTGCCAACGCGCTTGTGAGGGCGAATGCAGTTGCCAGTGCGATTGTCGTAAGTTTCATGGCTATGTCCTTCTTATTTAGACGAGGGACAACTCCATCGTTCATTCTGTCGTTCCCTAAAATTTTCTTTAAGCGCGATATCCCGATCAGTGATCGATAAGGCTCACGGTCAGTTTACCGCGAACGTTCCGCTGTTGGGTTTGCGCGTTAGCCGAAACCGCGCGTAGAATTGGGATATCCAGCAACGGAGGATCCGATGGCCACACAAATCGTGATGGATCGTGCCGGCGATACCCGGCACAATTTCGATGCAAAGAACGCGGACGCGCTCTTTAACGCCGAGCAGCGCTTCAAGGAGTTGACAGGCGCAGGCTTTACCGCAGCGGTCCGTACCCCGTCCGGAGAGGCGGTCGTGAAGCGCACCTTCGATCCTACCGCCGACGAGACGCTGTTCTTTCCGCGGCTCGTCGGCGGCTAACCCTCGGCTATGTTTAGACGATTATTGCCTAACGCGAAGGAGCGTCTCCGACTATTGCTGTCGGGATGCGGGCGCCAGGCACGAGTTTTGCGCGACAGTTTGCGGTGGCGGTCGAATCGCATTGATCGGTCCTCACGATTTGTCTCGGGCTTTCGCTACGGATACTGGGAAAGGGAAGCACGCGGCCTCAAACTGCTGAAGGAATGGCTATCTCCGGAGCAGGTCGCGCAATATGACGCCAAGAGCTATTTTGAGGTCACCGGCTGCCACAGCGGAAAGCGATACCGGATTAGTCACGGCACCTCGATGAACATTCACGAGCTCGACGGCGCCGGCCGTCCGCTTGCTGGTTGGTGCTTTGCGCCCCAAGCTCATCTCGTCGCAGGCGACGTCATGCTGGCACAAAAAATTGCGCTGGAGAGCGACGAGCGTGGCGCGCTGGCCGTGGCGAACAGGTTCTCCGTGCCAACAGGCCGACAGAATACGCTTCTCGATTACAGAACTAGCTATTGATTTTTTCGCGCCGGATGGCCGAGCGGAAAATCTGCGGATAGACCGAGGGGCCGAGTGGCCAAATGCTTATGGTGCCCTGATCGTTACCTTGACAACTCACTACTAGCCCCGGTTCATCATTCGAAGCGCGCGGCGGCCAAACACCAGTTAACGACCAAGACCGGTCCGGGTGGCGTCGCACGCCATCCGGACGACGTCGCGCTCGATCGGAAGATCGGGCGCATATGTCGAGGTTGCTAAACGACCGCTAAGATGCGCCTTAGGTCTGGGCGCATCCGGAGGATGATCAGTAAGATCGGCCCCCCTAGCTTGTGCGCCAGCCTTTTGGACTTTGCGTTTTTCGTCGCTTCGATTTAGTCAAATGAATTATAGCGCGCTGCGTTGGCGCAGCAACTCGTATTACCTCACGGGTTTCATCATGACTGTCAAAAACGGTCTGTATTCGATCCGAACAGAAATGAAGGACGGCGCTCGCGGCCGCGCGACGGGCGTGATTGTTCTTCTCGACGGGCAAATCCTAGGGGGCGACACGCATTTCTATTACACAGGTTGTTAATCGGCGTGGGGTCCCGACGCCGATCGGCGAGCTAAGTTATTGATCTATTGAGCGGTGAAGGGGTCAATGTTCGGCGCTTGTTCACAGGCGATTACGGCGACAGCGATCGCTGCCCTGGGCCAGAGCTGATAGCGAAGCACGAGATAGGCGGACATCAATGTCGGAATCACCGCACCGCCGACATTCACAGCCAAAATGGTGCTGGGCGAAACCACGAATGGCACCACATAGCGCATGCCGAAGAAGTCGACGATTTGCCCGGATCTGACCGGCGGACCGGGCAGCACGGTGATCGGAAGATTGAAGTAGCTTCCGATCAATGAGCCGAATAGGAGAAGGAGTGCGACCCCCGGACCTACCCCGAGCCGCATATAGGCATATCTAAGGATGCGGAGTTGGATCAGGATGACCAGCGCCAATGCCAAAAAAACCAGGATCGAAAAAAATCCCGGAGTCAGCGGCAAATAGTGAACCTGGGGATCATCCATGAGATCGACGGCTTGGTTTGGTTCGGGCAGAGACGGCGCTAGGTGGCCGCTTCAACGTCACGCCAAGCCAGCACGGGGGCAAGGTGGGTGACCGGGCAATGACGCTGTAGGGCCATTGCTTAGGTAGGATCGCCGCGCGTTCTGTCGCCTCACAATGTTTTGCGTTGGGATTGATCGCGGCAACACCCAGGGCCCAGGCACATGCACTAACGCGCACCATTCTCGCGGCCGTCATTCAAACCGCGCCGGTTTTCGATCCCGTTTGCGCCGGTCGCGGCTGATTATTAATCCGCGCCATAATTGAGAGCGCGTCTAAAAATCCTCTCGACTCTATGTAGAGCTGCTACCCACGCTCAATTCGAAAACCATTTTGCTGCCGGACGCGGTTGGTAAATCAACTCGCTTCGCCGGAGCGGCGTACGTCACGCGGTGGCAAGGAAACGATCGACCATAGCCCGGACGCTCATGACGACGTGGCGAACGTGGTGGCCGGCGTCGCGCACTGCGCGGTCAATTGGCATACGGTCAAGGTGACGGAGCTGAGGCTTTAGCTGCACTGGCGATTTTCTCGGTTGCACACCGCTTCTTTGACCTTCGCCACTTGGACCGCGTGAGCTACAAAGATACCAGCGTCAAACATGGCTAGAAATTGTCAAAGTTGAACCTGACACACCCAAGGGTGCTGCTCTATAAAGCTAACCAACGACGCGGGCGATATGGCTGTCGCCTACTTCATGGTACACGCACACAAAAGCTTCTTCCCTTTACTGGACGGTGGCGACGCTGCAATTTTGTATTGTTTCATTTTCCTGCGGATTTTCGTGTTGTGACCAAGAACGGTGGAGTACAGATAAAGATTAATAACGACGGGGCGGATGGGAACTGAGCTTGCGGGTATTTCCTGAAATCGCCTGCTAAGACTCATGGACAACCGCTGAGGTTTCGATTGCCACTTTTTGGGAATGGCGGCATGATCGCTGTATGGGCAGCGGGCGAAATTCACCCAGACATATCCCAAGTAACGCGACAGCCACGGCTTCGCGGCATGTGCTGCCGAACGACCTGCCAGCAGCGGTTAAACACTTGGAGGATCAAGAACTCGACCTGCTGTTCGATGCTGTCGTCGCAGAGCGGCTGCGACGCGGCATGAAATCGCCCGTGCCTGAAAAGACCCCGAGCCAGCGGACTGTCGATGCAGCCGCCGTTTCTCTGAACCTTGGTAAGTTAAATGCGGTTCGTGCTGCTTTCAAAGCTGGCGTGACACCCTCAAAAATTGCCAAGGAGTTCGGAATTTCTCAAGCGGATGTTCGGAAGGTGATTGTCAGCGAAGGTTTGAAGCGATGAGCTTCTGTCGGCGAAGCAGGAGGACCTGCAGTCGTTGGCGGGCCATACGAGAATTTTATGTCAGCGCGTAGGTCATGGAAATGCGCAAGAGTCTGGGATTAAACAGCGCGGTGACTGCTGCATTTCTAATTTTGTGTTCTGCTTCGGGAAGCAACGCGGAGCCAGACGCCTCAATAGAGCATGCCGCAGCGCCGGTTGAAGCCGCACAAGACCCGAACATGACCGTCGTGCCGGATCGTGATGCGAATGTGTCGACCGCTCAAACAGTAAACGACGCCGCAAAAATTATGCCCTCGGTTTCAATCGCGCCTGCCAACACAAGTTGTGACATTCTCAATAGCGCCGCTTCAACTCATGGCATTCCGCCCGAGTTTTTTGCGCGTTTGATTCGGCAGGAAAGTAATTTCGATCCCAATTCGGTCAGCCGTGCAGGAGCGCAGGGCATAGCGCAGTTTATGCCCGGGACAGCGCGTTGGCGCGGATTGTCCGATCCTTTCGAACCCACAGAAGCACTTTATGAGTCAGCCCGCTGGCTTGGTGAACTTCGCGACCAATTTGGGAATTTGGGATTGGCTGCGGCGGCCTACAATGCGGGGCCACGGCGCATCAGGGATTGGATAGCGGGTCGTGGTCAGCTTCCACGAGAAACGAGAGCCTACGTTCGTATCATCACCGGTCGGGCAGCAGAAAGTTGGGTTGGAGTGCCGGAGGAGATTCCGCACGATAGACCACAGGGTCCCTGCATTCAGGCGACAAAAAGCCCGCCCAAGGTCGAAAGCAACATCAGCGTTGAAGAAAATGCGAATTGGGCTCCTTGGGGAATTCAATTGATCAGCGACTCGTCTGAGCAAAAGGCATTGGCGGAATACAAACAGTTGCAGAAACGGTATCAATCCGTCCTTGGTGATCGCGCACCACTGGTTCTCAAGAGACAGTTGGGGGGCCGTGGCCCATCGACATGGTACTTTGTGCGAGTTGCAGAATCTTCCCAACAACGAGCCAACCAACTTTGCTCGCGCTTGGCATCTGTAGGAGGAAGTTGCCTCGTTTCTCGCAATTAGAACCTCTCCTGACAGTCTCCCATTATCGATTATTAACGGCGATGGCCTAACGGCAATCCCATCTCTCCTGCTTTCTTTCGAAGCGCGGCGACAGACCGTTTAGTTAATTTTGAAATCCTAGCCACCGGCGTCTTCGCTTTTGAGTGAGCGCGCAATTCCTTCTCTTCAGTCTTGGTGTATGGACGAACAGTCCGCTTCTTTGCTTTCTTAGCCACAAGACGCTCCTGATTTTGTGAGGCGGTCTTCCTAGCACAATATTCCGAATCAGCAAGCGCGAGACGTACCTGCTTGGTGAGCCTGTAAGTTGTTCCAAAGATGCGAAGGATGCGTCGAAAGGGAGACGATTCCAGATATCGCAGGTTTGCCAGAGCTAAAAACGTAGCTACGAAGTCACCGGACGAAATCCGAGCCGCTGATTGCGAAATGTGTTATAAGGAGTCACTGAACGGCGTTGACAGCGCTCAAACTGGCCAGTGAGAAAAATCGCCGGTCGGCGTTTGCGCCATAATCATAAGGGGAAACGTTCTGCCGTCACGGTACGCGAGGATGCAGATGTTGAAAAAAGTTGATGTGAGCAAGGCCACATTGGCAAACATCTTCCTTGAAACCAGGGCTCTTAGGGAGTTTTCGGCTGAAGTTGCTGGGGGAAGTTGCTGGCCCGAAAACGGACTGACGTCTTTGACTGGACAGACCCCGCCGATGAGGACGAATTCTGTTGGTTGCGTCAGTTCATATGAACCCTCGCGCTGGATTTGGTCCCAATTGGGATTGGATGAACGACCGCTCCTGGCGCAAAGCGGCCATTTGGTCGAATAGTAACGTCGGCATACGACCACCGGCACTCCGGTTGTCGATTCGAGCGGATGGTAACGCTTTCAACCATCCCGTACATGGGCAATCGCAAACCCGCGCTTCAGTTCTTGCGAGCCCCGGCCGGCTGACGTTTTGAAGTGGCGCCTGGCGGTTCGAGGAAGACCTCCTTCACGTGGTGATCGCTTAGCACGACGACCACGAAATTCAGCTGATCACCCTCCTTCACCAGACCTCCGCTGATGGCCTTTCCAGCTGCGGCTTTCTCAGCGATCGCCACGGCGTCCGATAGCTCCTGTTTGACCGATCTCAATGCGTTGATGTTGTCCCGTTCTTCCATTTCAAGCTCGTTCAGGGACCACGCGGTTTCGGGGCCGGCGGTCCGCCCCGTACGAACATCGATGACGTTTTCCCATATCTCTTTGTCTTTGACGGTTCTCACCCGATAGGAGGGACTGTCCGATGTATCGAACGATATGGCGGCGGTCCGTGACCCCACATGCAATCGTTCGGCAATGGCGATCGCCTCGATAAGCGGAAGGTGCGCAGCACGGAAGGCCGCACGGAAGCGCTGATCCGAATCCGTGTTCGTCTCGCGATGAACTGGCGTGCTTTGGCCAGTGGAACTCAACGATCCATCGCTGAGTTCAGCCATGGCGGCGCGAGGGACAAGTGCGAGGGACAGCAGGAGGATCCCGATGAACGTTTGTTTCCTCTGCATCACACCAATTGGACGGCTTGCGAGGTTCATGAGATGAGCGTTGGGTTTGAGTAATGGACAGTAGGGAAGTAGCTTCGCCGCACGGCACTTTGCATTCGTAAAGGATCTGGCGCACGAGCCTTCGGCCGCGCTGGTCACTTCTGCCGCACGACTTCAGGCCACAACGCTGCGGCAAGTATCAGTGATCGGCAGGCGAGTGCAGGCGGAGCTTTCGTGCTGCACTGGCCGAGCTCGCCCGGCTCCGAAGCCGCAGTGACGGCAGTCGGCTTGAGAGTGGTAAAGAACGCAAGGAGCAACAACACGCCGATTCCGAACGTAAAGAGGCTGAGAACTTGCTTCATATTGGCTCCTATGCATTTTCCAGTTCGCGCCGAAGGGGCGCATCAGTTGAAGAGACAGCTTGCATTTCGGGGGCGAGCGGATTTTCGTGAGTGTTATCCGTTGCGTGCGCCGGCTCCTTGATCCGGAACCAGGCGACATATAGCGCCGGCAGGAACAACAGCGTCAGCACCGTGCCAACGATGATGCCCCCCATCATCGCGTAGGCCATGGGGCCCCAGAAAATCTCGCGAGCGATCGGGATGAGGGCGAGACTAGCAGCGGCCGCGGTAAGCATGATTGGCCGCATGCGATGCTCTGTTGCTTCCACGACCGCGTCCCAGACCGGCCGTCCCGCTTTCCGCAGATCTTCGATCTGCACAATCAGGATCACCGAGTTGCGGATAAGGATCCCGATCAGCGCCAGCACACCGAGGATCGCGACGAAGCCGAGCGGCGCTCCGCTTGGCAGCAAGGCCATGACAACGCCGATCAAGGCGAGGGGCGCAACCGCAAACACCAGGAACAACCGATGAAAGCTTTGCAGCTGAACCATCAGGATCGTGGCCATGATGAAAAGCATAAGCGGAACGACCGCTTCGATCGGGGCCTGGCTCTTCGCGCTTTCCTCGACCGAGCCCCCGATCGCGACCGAGTAACCGGCAGGCAGTTCTTTTGCGAACTCGTCGACCTTCGGTGCAAGTTGATCCACGACCGTCTTCGGCTGTACGGCGTCGAGGATGCTTGCCTTGAGCGTGATCGTGGGAATCCGTGATCGCCGCCAGATTGTCGGCTGCTCGATTTCGTACCGCAGCGTGGCCACGGCCCCCAGCGGCACCGGTTGCCCGCCCAAGCCAGTCAATTGCAGGTCGCGTAGCGTATCGATCGATGCGCGCTCCGGTGCGGTCGCGCGTCCCGTCACATTCACGAGGTAAATGCTATCGCGCACCTGCGTGACCGAAGAGCCGGCTAGCCCGGATTTCTCACGGAGTTGCAGCAGCTTCGCGCCATCGGCGTGCGTATCGCGCTGGACGATTTCGGAACCGGCTATTCTTCGCTGAGCTATCTGCAGCGGTTTCCATTTGACAAGATCAAGATCGACCGATGCTTTGTCAACGACCTTGCCGGAGCCGAGGGTTCATCGCCGATCGTGCAGGCCGTCATCAACATCGCCAAAGCGCGGAACATGACGACGACGGCAGAGGGCGTCGAGACCGAACAACAACGAGAAATGCTCCTCAGTCTGGGCTGCACGGAAATGCAGGGTTATTTGTTCAGCCCAGCGCGACCGGTTGCGGAAACTAGGACGCTACTTTTCCGGGCGAATAGTATCGCCGCGGCCTGAGTGTGTTTAGGAAGGACGACTGCCGCGCGATGGCTTGCGTCACCGAGCCAACGCCTTTTCGGCGGCAGCGCACTTGGCCTTAATGTTTTTGCGCATGATCTGCATCGGCGTGAATGGCGTGCCAACCTTTTTCGCCTGATTTCGACACGCTGCAATACTGCGTCTCAACGCTGCCGAAGCGCGAAGCGGCGTACCACCGGCGGTAATAATTGCTGCCAACCGTTTCAGATCGTCGTCGGTCCACACGCTCCCGTGCATCATCATGGTACCAATTCCAGCACGTCGTTGATTTTTTCGAACCGGGTTATCGCGCGATTGGCAAGGATCAATCTGTTTGTCTTGCCTGACCGGAAATCGTCCACGATTGAATCCAGCAACGGCTGGTGAATATCCACGTCGCCAGACAATTGTCCGGTCGCTTTAAGGTAGTTCGCTGCGATGTGATACGCGTCGCCGACAACATAATTTGAAATAGGATCGAACATCGTTATCTCCGATCCTCAATAATTCTGAGGTCGGGCGGATGGTTCCTGTCCGGTGGCCGACTTTGGACGCCGGGGGTCGATGTTTGGTTCTACAACTTCCGCCTCCGGTGCCGCCCTAGAAACAGCTCCAATATAGGCGTAATGTTGGGCAGGTAGGAGTAGGTGTGATGCCTGATCCAAGGTACGTCAACGTGATGGTGGCGCTGACCCTGTTAGTGCTTGCCGTATTGGCTTTTACGTTTCTGCAGCATGGGGCGGGCTAGGCGTGGAGCCTCAACAGGTTGTCCTCGGTCAAACCGAGGCGGCTGATTGGCGTTTGAGATTTTATTCCCCCGTGCGGCCGATGCCAGTTGTGTCGATGAAGCCAGTGGGGCAGTTCCTCGGCGCGGCGGTCTGATGTGGGGTAGGCTTGCGCATAAGCCCACTCCCTGAGCGCGGTCTGGATGAAGCGCTCGGCCTTGCCGTTCGTCTTGGGCGTATACGGCTTGGTTCGCTTGTGCTTGAGACCGATTTCCTGGCAGGCATCGCGGAAGTCGAAGGCTTTGTAACAGCTGCCATTGTCGGTCATGACGCGGGTAACGGTGACACCGAGGCTTTTGTAATAAGCCACTGCTGCCTTAAGGAAAGAAACGGCGCTTTCCGCTTTCTCATCCGGCAAGATCTGGGAGAAGGCGACGCGGGAGTGATCGTCAATACAAACGTGGACGAACTCCCAGCCGACGCCCCGGCTATTGCTCTGACCGGTGCGATCGCCGGTGATGCGGTGGCCGATTTTGTCGAAGCGACCGAGCTTTTTGATGTCGATATGGATCAGCTCGCCCGG
>Ga0193727_1001004_pt1 | contig 11552 bp, 8 predicted proteins | sample H2c2metaG_FD_143051 | JGI IMG/M metagenome (GOLD analysis project Ga0193727, IMG submission 143051) | Soil microbial communities from a riparian zone of the East river system, Colorado, United States - H2c2 | ecosystem: Environmental > Terrestrial > Soil > Riparian zone | place: USA: East River...
CGCGCCGACGTGCAGCAGTTCTCGCTGGCCCAGCCCGACTTCTTCGCCGCGCTCGACAAGGAACTGGCCGGACAGCCGGTAGCGCATTGGCAGGCGTATCTGCGCTGGCACCTGGTCGACGATGCCGCACCGTATCTGGGACGGCGTTTCGTCGACGCCGATTTCGATTTTCGCGGCCGCACACTGCGCGGCATGAAGGCCGACAAGCCGCGCTGGAAACGCGTGATCGCGAGCACGGATGGCGCACTGGGCGAAGCGCTCGGCCAGGCCTACGTTGCCGAAGTCATGCCGCCCGAGGCGCGCCAGCGTGCGCTGGATCTCGTCGCCCGCCTCAAGACGGCCATGCGTGCGCGCATTGCCAATCTTGCCTGGATGTCGCAGGCGACGAAGCATGCCGCGCTGGACAAGCTTGACGCACTCGGCACGAAAATCGGCTATCCGGACCGCTGGCGCGACTACTCGAAGCTGGAGATCGCGCGCAACTCGTACTACGCGAACATCCGCGCCGCTGTCGCCTTCGAGGCGCAACGCCACTTCGCAAAATTCGGCCATCCGGTGGACCGCGGCGAATGGGACATGACGCCGCAGACAGTCAATGCGTACAACAACCCGATGCGCAACGAAATCGTCTTTCCGGCCGCGCAGTTGCTGCCACCGTATTTCGATGCGGCCGCGGATGATGCGGCGAACTATGGCGCCATCGGCGCCGTGATGGGCCACGAGATGCTGCACGCATTCGATGACCAGGGCAGCAAGTTCGACGCGCACGGAAATCTTTCCGATTGGTGGAACCATGAAGATCGCGCCGCGTTCGATGCGCGCAGCGCGGCACTGGTGAGCCAGTTCGCCGCTTACGTGCCGGTCGATTCCCTGCATGTCAACGGCCAGTTGACACTCGGTGAGAACATTGCCGACCTGGGCGGGCTGCTGGTGGCGTACGACGCGTTCAAGTCGACCGCGCAGGGCGGCAGCGAAACCGCGATCGACGGATTGCGCCCCGACCAACGCTTCTTCCTGGCCTACGCGCAGAGCTGGCGCGAGCTGGAGCGGCCCGAGCAGACACGCCGCCAGTTGCAATCGAACGAACACGCGCCGCCGAAATATCGCGTCAACGGTCCGCTCGGCAACGTGCCGGCCTTTGCCGCGGCATTTGCCTGCAAGCCCGGCGACGCGATGGTGCGCAGCGGCGATGCAAACGTAAAGATTTGGTAAGACCGTTTTGACCGGAGTCGGCAAACGATACAGTCGGTAGCGGAAAAATCAGCACGAGCACGAGTGTGTACGCGTCATCGCCTCTCGCGCAGCGCGTGAGGGTGGCGCCGGGAAGTGCACGGCAATGAATTCACGTCACTCAACCGGCGCTGCGCGCCACCTTCTTGCGCCAACGGGAGAAGGCCGTGGAATCACAAAACTCGCCCCGTCAGACAATTCACCACCCAGCAAAAATCAGGATAGAGGTTGCCTCATGAAAATCTTCCGCATCAAACCGCTGGCGCTCGCGCTGGCACTCGCCGGCGTCACGGGCGCCGCCAACGCCGAATCGGTCGGCTGGATCCAGTCGAGCGAACTCGACACCGGCATCAGTGCATGCGCTGACCTCAACGGTTTCGTCAACGCGAAATGGGTCGCAGCCAATCCGATTCCCTCGGATCGTACGCGCTGGGGCGCGTTCGACCAGCTCTCCGAGAAGAGCCTCGATGCGCAGCATGAAATCGTCGAGGCGGCCGCAAAGAACGCCGATGCGGCGAAAGCCGGTTCGAACGAACAGAAAATCGGCTGGATGTATCATTCGGGCATGGACGAAGCCGCCGTCGACAAGGCCGGCTTCGATCCGATCAAGCCGGATCTGGCGCGCATCGCCGCGCTGAAATCGGACAAGGATGTCGTCGCCCATCTGCGCGCATCGTTTGCCGACGGCCGCGGCGGAGTGTTCCGCTTCGGTTCGCGTGCCGATTACAACGACGCCAAGACGCAGATTGCCTCTGCCGGTCAGGGCGGCCTCGGACTGCCGACCCCGGACTATTACAGCAAGCCTGAATATGCCGAGCAGCGCAAGGCGTATGAAGACCACATCGTCAAGACGCTCACGCTGACCGGTGTCGGTGCCGACGCCGCGCGCAAGCAGGCCGACGCCGTGATGAAGCTCGAAACGCGCCTCGCCGGCGCCTCGCTGTCGCGCGTCGAACTGCGCGATCCGAAGAATCAGTACCACTTCGTCAGTGTCGCCGAAGCCGACCAGGTCATGCCGCACTTCGGCTGGCAGCCGTTCTTCGCCGCGCAGCACGTCACAGTCGAAAAAGGCTTTTCTTTGTCGCAGCCGAAGTTCTTCGCCGAACTCGACAAGATGTTCGCCGACGTGCCGGTTGCCGACTGGCAGGCGTACCTGCGTTTCCACACCGTCGATGGCGCATCGCCGTTCCTGTCCAAGCCGTTCCAGGAAGAACATTTCGCGTTCCACGGCCAGGCGTTGAACGGCCAGAAGGAGCAGAGCGCTCGCTGGAAGCGCGTGCTCGAGGCAGTCGACGGCGGCATGGGCATGGCGCTGGGCGAACTGTATGTCGCGCAGAATTTTCCGCCGCAGGCCAAGGCGCGCGCAAAGGTACTGGTCGACGATGTGCGCAATGCCTTGCGCGCGCGTATCGAAAAACTCGACTGGATGAGCGCCGAGACGAAGAAGAAGGCGCTGGCAAAATGGGACACGTTCCTGCCGAAGATCGGTTACCCGGACAAGTGGCGCGACTGGGCGGGCTTGGCGATCAAGCCGGACAACTACTTCGCCAACGTGCGCGCGGCGCGCAAGTTCGACTACGAATATGACGTCGCCAAGGTCGGCAAGCCGACCGACCACACGATCAATTTCCCGGCCGCGATCCTGCAGGCACCGTTCTTCGACTTCAAGGCCGACGATGCGTTGAACTACGGCGGCATCGGCGCGGTGATCGGACACGAGGCCACGCATGGCTATGACGACCAGGGCAGCAAGTTCGACCAGGACGGCAACAACAACAACTGGTGGACGGACGAAGATCGCGCCAAGTTCGAGGCGCGCACGCAGAAACTGACCGACCAGTTCGATGCCTACGAACCGCTGCCCGGCAAGCACGTCAACGGCAAGCTGACGCTGGGCGAGAACACCGCCGACCTCGGCGGCCTCAATGCCGCCTACGACGCGCTGCAGCTGGCGTTGAAGAAAAATCCGCAGGAGGCCGGCGCGAAGATCGACGGCTACACCGAGGAGCAGCGCTTCTTCATCGCCTTCGCCCGCGTCTGGAGCGGCAGCATCCTGCCGAAGGCGCAGGAAGTGCGGCTCAACACCGATCCGCACGCGCCGGCGCAATATCGCGCCATCGCCGCGCCGTCGAACATGCCGGTATTCGCGCGCACGTTCGGCTGCAAGGCCGGCGACGCGATGGTGCGCGAGGACGACCTGCGTGTGACGATCTGGTGATCTGCGACGACAATGACGATCGCGGCTACGTCTCCTGGGGCCGTTGCTCTTCCCCCTCTCCCAGCGCAAGCGGGGAGAGGGCGGGGTGAGGGGTGAGTCTTCTGCTGCGCAACAAGAGCGAATGTGCCCCACCCAACCCTCTCCTTGAAGAGGAGGACTAGGTCGCTCCAGCAAGCGAGAACTCACAGGACACGGTCAGGATCCCAAGAAAAAAGGCGCGGACTTCTCCGCGCCTTTTTCATGCATAAATTTCGAAGCGCTTACTTGACGTCGAAGTCCTTCATGCCGACCTGCTTGCCATCGACGCTGATCGCGACGGTGTAGGCACCGGGCGGCCAGCCGCTCGGCTTTTCGATGTGGAATGTCGTCACCGATGGTCCTGTTGCCGTCACGGTCTGCGAACTGTCGTTGACCGTGGTCGTGCCCTGGTATTCCCAATGTGCGGAAATCGTGGCGGGCGCTGACCCGCTGTTGCTGGCGGAAACGACCGCATAGATCGTGTCCGTCGGCGCGAACGCCGTTGCCGGTGCGCCGGTCAGCTTGCCGGAACCATCGACGGCGGTGCCGAGTACCAGCGATTCGAATGTCACGCCAGATGGTGCAGGCACCGGGGCAGCCGCGGTCGGTGCCGGAGCCGGAGCGGCAGGCGCCGGGGTTGGCGGCGACGCCGGCGGTGGCGGCGTTTCCTTGCCGCAAGCCGCGAGCATCAGCGCGGCGGCGATCAATACGGTCAACTGGTTTCCATTGCGAGTCGAAATCATGTGCTGCTCCTCTGTGGGATTATCGAGCGTCTATTTCGCCGGAATTCGCAAAACCTGACCCGGATGGATCATGTCCGGATTGCTGATCTTGTCCTTGTTCGCCTGGAAAATCGTGTTCCAGGCATTGGCGTTGCCGTAGAATTTTTTCGCGATCTTCGACAGCGAATCGCCGGCGACGACGGTGTAGCTCTGCTCGGAAGCCGGCGCCGTCGAACTGCCCGCGTTGACGTCGCTGAAATCGGGCGCCGCGACCGGTTTGACCGGCGTCGTCGTGGATCCGCCCTTCACGTCGGAAAAATCCGGTTTACCGGGATCGTTGCTCATGCCGTGGTCTCCTTGCCGTTGCCGAAGGTACTGTCTGTCGTGACCGGCTGAGGAGGCAATGCACGCATCACCCGTCGGCCATCACCGGAACGTCCACTATCTACGAGCACCGTTCAATTTTTGTGAACGTCGCGGTAACGGGCCGCGAGCCGCTAGAATTCGAACCATGGCATTTTCACCGGGACAACGCTGGCTTTCGCTGGCCGAACCCGAGCTGGGGCTCGGCACCGTGCTGCGCGTCGAGCATCGCACGGTCCAGGTCGCCTTCGCGGCAACCGGAACGGTGCGCGCCTACGCGACGCATGCCGCTCCGCTCCAGCGAGCCCAGTTCCGCGCCGGCGACAAGGTTGCCGGCGGCGGCCGCAGTTTCATCGTCGAACGTGTCGAATCGGCGGCCGGCGTGCTGCGCTATTTCGGCGCCGGCGAGGCACTCACCGAAGGTGAGCTCGATGACGTCCAGGATCTGTCCAAGGCTGACGAACGCCTGATCTCCGGGCGTGTCGACGCGGCCGAACGCTTCGACTTCCGCGCCACGGCGTTGCAGCATCGCGCGCAGGCGCGCCGATCGCCTGCCTGGGGATTGCTGTCGGCGCGCATCGACCTGATCGCGCACCAGCTGCGCGTCGCCGAAGTCGTCGCTCGGCGCCGGCCGGTGCGCGTGCTGCTCGCCGATGAAGTGGGGCTGGGCAAGACGATCGAGGCCGGCATGATCCTCGCGCAGCTGATCGCCGGCGGCCGCATCGAACGCGCTCTGATCGTGCTGCCGGAAACGCTGGTCTACCAGTGGTTCGTCGAATTGCTGCGCCGCTTCAACCTGCAGTTCTCGGTATTCGACGAGGAGCGCTGCGAAGCGATCGAGCTGGCCGGCGATCAGCGCAACCCGTTTGACGACGAACAGCTGGTCATCGTCGACCTGGCGTTCCTGCGCGATTCGCCGCGCCGCGGCGAACAGGCGCTGGCGGCCGGCTGGGACATGCTCATCGTCGACGAAGCACACCACCTCGCCTGGAGTCCCGACGCGGTCAGTCGCGACTACGCGCTGATCGAACGCTACGCACGGGCCGTGGCGAATCTGGTCCTGCTGACCGCCACACCGGAACAACTCGGCCGAACCGGCCACTTCGCGCGCCTGCGCCTGCTCGATCCGGCGCGCTACGGCGATCTCGAGCGCTTCCAGCGCGAGGCCGAAGGTTATGCACAACTGTCACGCGTGGTCGAGAAACTGCAGACCGGCCAGGCGCTCTCCGACACCGAGCAACTGACGATTGCCAGCCTGCTGCGCGAAGACGTTTCTCTGGTCGGCGCGCTGGCCGTGGCCGGCGCTGACGATGCGGCCGCGGGCGCCGTGCTCGATGCGCTGATCGACCGGCATGGCACCGGACGCGTGATGTTCCGCAGCCGGCGCGCAGCGGTCGGCGGCTTTCCGCAACGCATCGCGCAAATGGTCGAACTGGACGGCGGTGAGAACGACGATGATTTCCGCCAGCATCTGCTGGCCGAATTCCTGTCCGATGCGCAGCAGCCGCCGGCGGCGCTGGCGCTCGATTATGCGAATGATCCGCGCCTCGCGTGGCTGATCGACCTGATCGAACGGCACGCCGCGGAAAAATTCCTGCTGATCTGCCGCAGCCAGGGCAAGGTGATCGCGCTCGAAGAAGCGCTGCGCACTCGCAGCGCGGTCAAGCTCGCCCGCTTCCACGAAGCGATGTCGATCATCCAGCGCGACCGCAACGCCGCCTATTTCGCCGAGGCCGACGGCGCGCGCCTGTTGCTGTGCGCCGAGATCGGCTCGGAAGGACGCAATTTCCAGTTTGCGCACCATTTGATCCTGTGGGACCTGCCGCTCGATCCCGACCTGCTCGAGCAACGCATCGGCCGGCTCGATCGTATCGGCCAGCGCGGTGACATCCACATCCACGTGGCAGTGATCCACGGCAGCGCGCAGCAGGCCGTGCTGCGCTGGTACGACGCCGGTCTGGACGCACTGCGCAGCAGTCCTGCCGACGGCCGCGAGTTGTACAAGCGATTCGGCGAACGGCTGGTAGGCCTGGCCATCCAGCACGCGCGCGGCGGCGAAGACACCGATGCCGAAATCGATTCGATCGTCGCCGAAACGCGCGCCGCGCACGCCGAGTTGTCGGCACTGATCCAGCAAGGCCGCGATCGCTTGCTGGAACTGGCCAGCCAGCGCGAGGCGCGATTGCAACTGCTGTATCGCGCGTTCGAGGAGTTCGTGCTGCGCCTGTTCGAGCAGTTCGGCGTCGAGAACGAAGACCAGGGCAAGCGCACCTATCTGCTCGATCCGGAGTACCTGAGCACGGACGGCTTTCCCGGCCTGCGCGACGGGCCGCAGCAGGTTACGTTCGACCGCGCCACCGCGCTGGTGCGCGAAGACCTGCCGTTTCTCGGTGCCGACCACCCTATGGTTACCGGTTCGATCGACCTGTTGCTCGGCAGCGAACTTGGCAACGCCGCCTTCCTCGTCGACGAAGCGCTGCCGCCACGCAGCGCGGTGCTGCAGTGCCTGTTCGTGCTCGACCCGGTCGCCGCGTCGAACCTGCAGGCGCAACGCTTTTTGCCACCGCTGCCGATTCGCTGCGCTGTCGACACGAAGCTCGCAACACGCAACGACTGGCGTCCCGGCCGGACCGCACTGGCGCGGGCCGGCGAACGTTCACTGGAAGTTGCGCGCTACCGCAAGTTCCTGCTCGCGCTGGTACCGCCGATGCTGAAGCGTTGCGAGGAACTTGCGCGCATGCAGGCCGACGCCGAGATCGCGACTGCGCTCGACGCGGCGCAGCGTGAGCTGGGTGCAGAGCACGATCGCCTCGCCGCTCTGGCATGCGTCAACGCCGCCGTACATCCGGACGAAATCGCCGCTGTCGCGCAGCAACTGGCTTCGCTGCGCGAAGCGCTGCCGCGTGCGCTACTGCGCCTGGATGCCGTGCGCTTCGTCTGCAGCGGCGATTTTCTTTCGCTGCGCTGACGAGCCCGTCATCAAGATTGACTCTCTGAAACCGTTACTCAGCGACCAGGAGTGCCCCCTTCCGCCTTCGGCACCTTCCCCCGCTACACAGGGGAAGGGAAGAAAGAGGCGCTGCAGTCTGAAACCCTTTCCCCGCTACGCAGGGGAAGGGAAGAAAAAGGCGCTGCAGTCTGAAACCCTTCCCCTGCTTGCGGGGGAAGGTGGCGGCAGCCGGAAGGGGGCCATTCGGAGAATGACGCTTTCGGCCCGAGGTAAAGTGTTCGAAGCACAAAATCGCACGTCCTTCTGATGTATACTTTTTGTCAATTCGATGAGACGTGCATCATGCTCGACACTCGCAGGAATTGCCGCTTTGCGCTGCTAATCGCTGCTACCTTCGCTCATCCTGCGCTTGGGGCACAGGAGTCCACAGCAGGTCCTGCGGTAGTGCTGCATGCCGCGCGTCTGCTCGACGTCGACAGCGGCAAGATGCTGGCGCCGGGTGAAATACTCGTACGCGGCGAGCGCATCGCGGCAGTCGGCAGCAAAGTCGAGCATCCGGCCGATGCGCGCGTGATCGATCTGGGCGACACGACGCTGCTACCCGGACTGATCGACGCGCACGTGCACCTTTTCCTGCATCCCGGCGGCGAAGCCGAGCAAACGTTCAACGAATCGGTAGCCGAACGCACGATCCGGGCGACGCTGGCCGCGCGTGACGACCTGCTGGCCGGTTTCACGGCCGAACGCGACATGGGCACCGAAGGTGCCGATGCGGCCGACACGGCAGTGCGCGATGCGATCGATCGCGGCGCGATTCCGGGTCCGCGGCTACGCATCAGCGGCAATGCGATCGACATCCTCGGCGGTCATGAGGACGCGATCGGCCTCAATCCCGAACAGCATGCGTTGCCGAATGCGACCCGGGCCAACAGCGCCGATGAACTGGTTGCGGCGATTCGCGGCCAGGTCAAGCTCGGCGCGGACTTCATCAAGATCTATCAGACCGGCAAGGACCGAATCGCCGACGGCGTGTTTTCCACGCCGTTCCAGTTCAGCCAAGACGAACTGCGCGCCGCGGTGCACGAGGCTGCGCGCACCGGCCGGCGTGTCGCGGTCCACGCGACCGGCGAACCGGGCGCCGGCTTCGCCGCACGCGCCGGCGTCGCGTCGATCGATCACGGCTATCAGCTCGGTGCCGAGACGATGAAACTGATGCGCGAACGCGGCATCTTCACCGTGCCGACCTTCTCCGTGCTCGAATACTTCGCTGCGCACGCGGCCACGCCGGCCGCGGCGGAGCGCTATCGTGCCATCCAGACGTACCACGTAGCGCAGTTCAAGCTGCAACTCGCCGCGCACGTGCCGATCGCGTTTCCGCACGGCACGCAGGCACGCGAGTTTGTGCTGCTCGTGCAATACGGCATGACCCCGCTCGACGCGATCCGCGCCGGCACCATCAATGCCGCGAAGCTGCTCGACTGGGAACACGACGTCGGCCGACTCGTCGCCGGTTACTACGCCGATGTCGTCGCGGTACCGGGCGATCCGTTGCAGGACATCGGCGCCCTCCAACGAGTGCGCTTCGTCATGAAAGGCGGCGTGGTCTTCCGGCAACCGTAAGCCGGGCTTCGCTTTTCCTTCCCCAGCACAGCGGGCAAACATCGGCAGGATTGCCGATGTTTGCAGCGGGAGCTGCCCGCAGGGCGAGCCACAGGGATGTGGCGAGTACAAGGTGCCCGGAGGGCGGATGGGGGCGAGTCCGTGCGGCAATCTCGAACTTTCGCGGTGGACAACTGAGTGCCGCTCAGGAACGCGCGGATCGCCCCTGGCTGCGCCAGTACTGGATCAGCACGAATCCGACGACCGCGCCGCCCAGGTGTGCGAAGTGCGCGACACCGGCCTGCGAGCCGGTGATGCCGAGGAACAACTCGATGATCATGTAGCCGACGACGAAGATCGGCGCCGGCACCGGAATCGGCACGAAGATCAGCGCCAGGCGTGCCTGCGGATAAAACATGGCGAACGCCAGCAGCAGGCCGAACACGCCGCCCGATGCACCGACCGTCGGATAGAACTGATCGGGCTGGAACAGCGCGATCACGGCCAGCTGCGCGCATGCCGCGCCGATCACGCAGGCAAAGTAGAAGAAGGTGAAGCGCCGCGTGCCGAGCGCCGTTTCAACCGGACCGCCGAACATCCACAACGCGAACATGTTGAATGCGATGTGGGTCAAGCCGCCGTGCAGGAACGCATACGACAGGATCTGCCACGGCTGGAACGCGACCTGGACCACGCTGCCGTCGGCAAGCTGCGCCGACTGCGATTGACCCAGCGGCCACAGCGCGAAGTGCACGAGCATGCTTTCGCCGCCGGCCGACTGCAGCAGGAAGACGAGGATGTTCGCAACCAGCAGCGCCAGCGTGACCGGGGGTATCTTGGGCATGAGGTGACAGTCTCGTCGGGTTATCCTTGCGGCCATGATGCCCGATTCGACCCTGTCCGCGCACGTCGGCGCCGATTTCGAGCGTCGCGGCTATTGCATCGTCGAGGACTTTCTCCAGACCGATGCGACGGCTGCGCTTGCCGATGAATGTAGCGCGCTGCATGCACGCAACCAGTTGCGGCCCGCAGCGGTGGGCCATGGCAGGGAGCGCAACGTCGATGCGCGCGTGCGCGGCGACCATACGCGCTGGTTCGATGCGACCGATCTGACCGCGGCCCAGTCGGCCTACTGGACCGCGATGGTGGCCCTGCGCGACTCGCTCAACCGGCAGTTGCTGCTCGGCATGGATGAGCTGGAGGCACACTACGCCCTGTATCCGCCCGGCACGCACTACGCGCGTCATCGCGACCGTTTTCACGACGACGACGCACGCGTGCTGTCATCGGTGCTGTATCTGAATCGCGCCTGGCACGACGCCGACGGCGGCGCGCTGCGGTTGCATCTCGACGCAACGTCGCCGGATCCGTACCTGGATATCTATCCGCGCGACGGCGCGCTCGTACTGTTCCTCAGCGCCGACTTCGAACACGAAGTGTTGCCGGCTGCGCGCGAGCGCCTCAGCATCGCCGGCTGGTTTCGCTGTTCGCGCTGAGCCCGGTACTTGCACCGCATTGCGGTGGAAATGTCGCGATGCTCATCTTTCACTCGCCCGATGCCACGCGCTCTTGCGTCGCAGGCTCCATGCCGCAAGCGCAGCGAAAATAACTCCGAGCAATACATCGAGTGCCACGCCACCGGCCGGTGCGGGTGTTGTCGAGATTATCGGCGCTTGGACCATGATGGTTCCGAACATGCCACTACCGGGCGATCCGTGCGGCTCGCAGAAGTAGCCGATCGTGCCGGGCGTCGGAAACGCGACCGTCGCAATCCAGAGCGAGTCGGTAGCGTTCCCGCTGCCACCGCTGCCATCGCCATCGCAGCCATGGGCGCAGCGGAACGAACCGTCGTCGGCGACCACGTTGTGATAACCGCCGACGTTGTAGAACGTGACCGTATCACCGGGGGCGATCGTCAGGAACTGAGGCGAGAACGCCAGTGAAGCGCCGCCGAGTTGCACGAACCATTGCGTTGCCCACGCGTCGCTGGTAGCGAACAGCAGCAGGACCGCCACGACGCGCGATGTCATGGGCGAGCGAGTCCGCCGATGGTCGACTGCAATCGTTGTTCGCGCCGGAACATTCAAACGTCGCAAACTCAGCCCAGGAACTTCATATAGCCACTCGTTGGGTCGTAATTGGCGGACGGCGAGAAGTTGCTGAGGTTCGGAAAGATCGTACCGATATCGCCCGCACTCAGCTCGAACCAGTTCGCCAGCGTCGCCGCGTATTGGTCGACCGAAGTCGTCGGAATGATGCGGCCGTCCCCGTCGCCGGGGTCGTTGAGATTTTGCGACAACGTGCCGTACGGAGTCGACGGATTGTGCAGGCTCGGCATGACCGGGCCAAATGTGCTGCTCGCACCGCCGAACCCGCAGCCATTCCCGTAGAACTTCCCACCCTGTACGGCCCCGCCGAGAACGAAATGATGCGAGCCCCAGCCGTGGCCGGC
>Ga0193727_1001005_pt1 | contig 11552 bp, 8 predicted proteins | sample H2c2metaG_FD_143051 | JGI IMG/M metagenome (GOLD analysis project Ga0193727, IMG submission 143051) | Soil microbial communities from a riparian zone of the East river system, Colorado, United States - H2c2 | ecosystem: Environmental > Terrestrial > Soil > Riparian zone | place: USA: East River...
GTCGTGAGACTCAACCCAGACTAGTGAATCTCAGTTACGCTTCCCGTGGCTCCGACTGGCTCAGCGCTGACATCATTTGAAATTGGCTGCATCTCTTCAGTCTGCTTTTCTGCCTTGGCCGATTTCGCTCTGAGGATTCTGCCGGCAACCCGACTGATCTTCTTTCTAGCTTCTTCGGCTTTTTCCCCTTCAACGACTTCTCGCTTCAGAACATCCTGCATCAGTGCCGATCTAATTTCCTCAAGATCTATCTTGACGTCTGGCGATAGCCGTCTGAGCTCGCGCCGAACAACCTCGAGTACCGGGTCACTACATACCATAGCTCCTAGAAAGAACCGGCTTAGCGCTTGCCGTTGGGCGTGAAACTCACCGAGCGCCGATTTAACCAGTCCCTCTCGCGTTAGGTGGTACAACAACTCGATGTCGCTCAATTTCTTCGAGTTAAGTGGCGAAAAGCTGAACTCAAGCACAAGTTCTTTGTCGATCGGTTTCGCAAAAGTAACTTTATAGATTCGCCATGTCTCCGCGTTCGTTAAGATCACCCAATCAGTACCCTGATTGGCAGCGTAATCCACGGCTTGCTTGATATGAGGCTCCTTTAGTTCCAAGCCAATTGCCTTAACTTCTAATAGGTACTGGAATGCACCATCAATCTTAATACCAAGATCACAAAAGGTACCTCGTATGCAACATTCAGACGTGATCTCGGAGTACTTATCGTAACCGAATACGGCCGACAGCATATCGGTCACGATCATGACAGTGTCAGATTCATTAACATCGCGGGTTTTCGCTGACGCAAGTATTGGTTGAAATTGTTTGATACCCAACTGTAACCGCGCTGCAACTTTCGCTGGAATCTGTGCCATTAGCTTTCTCCTCCTTTAGGGGTCCATTACCTCCACGAGGTTGAGTCCGATGCTTGCGAAATCCTAATCGGGAATCAGAGCCAGCTTGTAGCTGTCCAGAGTTGGTTCAGCCCAGATCATCACCAGCGGTTATCACTTGAACAGCTTATCGAATGCGGATCGTGGGTCCTTGGACTCGGTGACTGCCGTGGTTGTTTCGCGCTCGATCGTCTTGCGAGGCTCGAACAGCGCGCACTCGTTGCGCAAATCTTTCTTCGGGATTCGTTCGGTGATTGGCTTGCGGCATTGAAAGCGCGCGCCGGGGTCAAAGCTTACGCAATTCTTGCAGCTATGAAGATCGCTGTGGCACTTCGGGCAGGTGGCATCCACCGCGATGCCTCCTACGTCCACGTTAACGAAGGTCCCGCACAAAGAGCACCGGGTCACTTCGTGAAAAGCGGGCATTTTTGGCGCTCGCACGTCGCTTCTCTGTTGCGCCGGGCGCGGCTTTTGTGGCTCTTTCTCTTCGGATTGATAGCCGCGCTGTTTGTATTTTCTATCCATTGATTCTCCTGTTTGGCGGCAAACGCCTATCGTTCCAAACGTAGCGCTGGGTTAAGGCCTGTGGTTGAAATAATTCGACTGCGGCAATCCGAGCATGCTCGGGCGTTGCGGTCGCGTAAATCAGAACCGGGTTTCGGGATCCAAGAACGCTAGATGTGACAACCAACTTATACAGCAACTGCCGGGAGTAATCAAACTGAATTTAATGCCGGTTTTTGGTTCTCATGTACGGGCGGCCCTCTGTGGCCGCCCCTCGCCGCGGATTGAGGTGATCATCAATAAGGGGCGGCCACGGAGGGCCGCCCGTACATGAGAACCAGAAACGGGAAACCAGAAACTAGAAACCGATCTTGATCATCGCCCACATTAGCAGCACGTGTAGTAACCAGATCGTCACCGCGAAAGGCAATTGGTACTTTATTACTCCGTATTGGTCGCGCATGTTCAAGAGGGCAGCCGGTACTATGTTGAAGTTAGCTGCCATAGGCGTCATCAGCGTTCCGCTCGAGCCCGCCGTTAGCGTGATGATCGCGACCATTGCCGGGTTTACCCCAAACGGCTTGATGATCAACGGCACAAGCACGCCGGTTGCGATCACCGGAAAGGCGGCAAACGAATTACCCATCACAATCGTGAACAGAGCCATTCCGAAACAGGTCGCTAGCACGAGCATGAACAGATTGTCGGCCGGAATGATCTTGTATATCCCTTGCGCAATCAACTCGCCAACCTTTGCCGCCGTGAAGATGACCCCCAGCGATGCCAGCAATTGAGGCAGTATGTTGACCGTGCCCATCGTGTCGTTGAGTCTGCGACCTTCATGCCACATAACGCGCGCCTTCGCCCCAGTCAACCGCAAGCCGACCAGCATCGCCGCAACGCCGCCGAACCCAAGTCCTACCAACGCGCCATCCGTCGGGTTCAAACCTCGCGCCCGGAAGTAAAACGCTACAGCGAACGTGACCACCGGGATGACGAGGACGGGCAGAAAGATCTTGTTCTTGAGCTTGAGCGCGTGCTTCGTCTGCTCGACCTTTGTGGCTTCGTTATGGCTCCCGCGGGTGACCCGCCCCAGGCCGTCCAGCGCAACCATAACCAGAATCAACAACCCGGTGACCCAATGCGGCAGCAGCCCGCCATTCTTGTCCTTGCCAAAGATGAAGATTATGGCGAGTATCAGCCAGAACATGCCGCTGCCGAAACGCCGCCGATTGCTTCGATCAACAAACGTCATCGCGGCGAAGACCAGCAAGACCATCCCGGTGAGCGCATACACGGCGCTCAGACTGAGGCTCGCGTCCGAAACCGACGAGAAGGAAATTAGAGCGCTTCGCATTTCGAGTTTGCCGACTCTTTGCGGATCCACTTGTCGAGCAGCAGGAACTGGGCGGCTCCGAGAACGATCGATATGGTCGTGATGGGAATCGCAAACAAGACCAGGCTCCAGACACTGACCGCATAGCCAAGCCCGTTTAGCACGCCTGCTACCAGAAGGATGCCGGCCTGGACCGGACTCAAGTTCTGCCCATAGAAGTTGCCGTAGTTCTCGCTCGCGCTATTGGCCGCCTTGATCTTTTCCAGGATATCCGTCTGCACATCGTCGGCGGTTTTTGCGCCGGTAACTGCTTCGGCCGCGCCCACCGACATCGGAAAGATCAGCGGACGGACGAACGCCGGATGGCCGTTCAGCCTCAGCCCCAGCATTCCGACAACCACGCGGAACAGTTGATAGACTATCTGCAGTCGCCCAACGGTAGCCGCGCTGATTCGACGAATGAGCGCGGCCGACTGCTCTTGCAATCCGTACCGCTCGGCGAGCCCAATCGCCGGCAAGGTGATAATGAACAGCGTCACCAGCCGGTTCTCGGAGAACGCGCGGCCAAGCATGTTGATGATTCCCTCTTGTCCAGCGTGGGTTAGAAACGGAAGCCCGTCAAAGAAGCCTTCGCTTGAAAACAGTGGCAGTCCACCCGCCAGTCCGGTCACTAGCGCCGCCGTCACTACGACCAGCGTGGTGCGAAGCCGCAACGCGAGCCCGACTATCACAATTGCGATTCCGCCGAGTTTCAACCAGTCGCTCGGATTCATCGGTCCTCCTCACTGAGTTTCGATTGTTGCTGCCAGCGTGCGATCGCGAGTCTACTCTATTCCGCTTCGCATCGCACGATAGAACCAGCCACGTTATTGTGAACCTCGGGATTCTATGTCCGGCGCTCCGAACTTTGGCGCGGGCCGGCGCGAGAAGTAGCCGTGGAATAGCGTGTTGAGGTGTGGTGACGCCAGTCTTGCCACAACGGCACTAAGTCACCAAGCTACACAAAGAGAGGCTTTGTGGAAATTGGTGTCTTGGCGTCTTAGTGGCGAGACTCTTCTCAACACGCTATTGCACAACGACCCGTCGCGACAATGCCTTGACACGCTCAAGTCGGCAAATATAATCTCAACGTCCTTGAGACGGAATGATGGGCCCTCGATTTATGCGGTGTTCACGCGGAGACGTCGAGCTTACCGTACTCAAAGCCTCACAAGTTCACTGACAGCCTGATCGCGCGCAGCATCCACGAACATATCGTATTGCTTCGTCGCCTTGATAAAGGAGAACTATGGAGAAGAAGAATTCTGTTTCAGCCGAACACCTCGCGAAGAGCGAGGTATCAAACAAGATTATTGAAGACGCTGCCCATCGAGCGGAGCCCAAACCATCGTCGCGAAGCCGAAGGCGGTTCATGGGTACCGTGACGGCAGGTGTCGCAGCTTTGCCGCCATTGCTTGCTTCGATCACTGGTGAAGCTCGCGCGCAGGAAGTTGAACCGCTCTCCGACATCGGTCCAGTGAGCGGGAAAAAACGCGAGAAGCAAGCCTTCAATCTCCGCGTCGACCGGGCGCAGGCCGAAAAGGACCTGCCGCTTGCCGATCACTCAACGAACGGCGACGAAGACCGCTACCCCAATCGAATCGGAAGCTATTCAAAAGGCCTGCCTCACAACAGCCTCGGCGAAGTCAATCTGAGTGCGTACGACTCTTATATCAAAGCGCTTTCGAGCGGAAAGCCTGCGGATTTTGAAGCAATCACTCTGGGAGTTGGTAGGAAGCTCACAAACCCACAAGCCGGTCTCGCTTTCGAGATGCAATGCCCTGACTCTCACTGCTTGACCCAGCAGCCTGCGCCCGCCTTCGCCAGCGCGGAAGAGGCGTCGGAGATAGCCGAGAACTACTGGATGGCTTTGCTTCGCGACGTGCCGTTCTTACAGTACGCCACCGATCCGCTGGCGGCGAAGGCGGCTGCAGATCTGTCGAAATTCTCGGACTTTCGAGGCCCGAAAGCCGGAGGCGCGGTCACCCCAGATACGCTGTTTCGCGGCAACGCTCCCGGCACGCTTGTCGGTCCGTACATCTCGCAGTTTATGTGGCTGGATACGTTCTTTGGCGCCGAAGAAATCGATCGTCAGATGAGAACTACGCATGCGGGCGTCGATCATATGACGAGCTATGACGAGTGGCTGGCGATTCAGAACGGTGGTCCGGCAGTGCCAGCCCAGTTCGAGTCGATTCCTCGCTACATCCGCAACGGCCGAGACCTTGGACAGTGGGTTCACATAGACGTTTTGTTTCAGGCTTACTTCAACGCGCTACTCATCATGGCCGGCCTCGGCGCCCCGCCCGACTCGGGCAATCCCTATAAGACTTCGCACACTCAGATAGGCTTTGGGACTCTTGGCGATCCATACATTGCGAGCATTGTATGCGCAGTGGCCAAGCCCGCACTCAAAGCGGTCTGGTATGAGAAGTGGTTCGTACATCGCCGGCTAAGACCCGAAGAGTTCGCTGGGCGAATTCACAATCACGTCACTCACGCTGCTACTTATCCGATTCACTCGGACATCTTGAACTCGGAAGCGTTGACGGAAGTTCACAACCAGTTCGGCACATACCTGTTGCCGATGGCTTTCCCCGAAGGATGTCCGACGCATCCCGCTTATGGGGCCGGCCACGCGACAGTTGCCGGAGCTTGCGTGACCGTTTTGAAGGCGTTCTTCGACGAGTCGTTTGTTATTCCAGATCCCGTCGTGCCAACCGATGACGGTTTGGCGTTGACTGACTTTGACGGGCCGGCGCTGACACTTGGCGGCGAGTTGAACAAGCTTGCGTACAACGTGGCAAACGGGCGGAACATCGCAGGCGTGCACTGGCGCACAGATGCGACCGAGTCAATTAAGCTAGGAGAGGAAGTTGCGATTCGCTACTTGAGGGAAGAGAAGGCGTCCTTCAACGAAGACTTCGGCGGGTTCTCGTTGACCAAGTTTGACGGGACTACGATCACCGTTTGACGATCCCGTTTATTTTTCCTTCCCCGAAACTTTCTCTACGACCAGGGGCTGGCGTTCCACCTCGCGCCGATAAAAGACGCGAGGGCGTTGGACGCTTCGTTTCTCCGGGTCAGCGACTTTTTCCTCTCCAGGTGTGAATACGATCTTCAACCCCCGGGATCCTTGCAACGCCGCCGTTTGCATCTCCGGCACCCGGTCGACAGCGTAGTCCAACCACTCGCGCACCAAGATCTTTTGGTCCTTGGGCTCGTCATCGGCCGCGCCGTTCTTGAGCCCTTCCTCCACAAGAGCGTAAGTCAAAAAACCATGTCCCAGCTCGGCAGCTTCCAACGCCGCTTGATAGCCTTGAGCCGCGGTAAGAATGTAGATGCCTTTTTCGTAGGCGAGTTGTGCGAGCCCTTTCGAGTTCATCGGACCTCGCCGCTTCTCCTCGGATTCCAACGCCTGCCCGCTGTTGCAAGCATCGATTACCATTAGCAGATCACTCGCGTCTATGTGCTCGAAAGCTTGCTCGAGCTCCCGGTCCGAGATGCTGTGGGCGAGTAGTGTGTTCAGTGAGGCTTCATCCAGATCATCGCGTGGACCCAGGTAGCCGAGATCGTGCGGTATCAAGTAGAATCTGGCCTTCTGCGCGGTGCCGTGTCCGGCGAAATAAACTATCACCGCGTCTTCGGGTTCGGCAGCGTTGATTCGATTCAAGACTGCGGGCATGTTCGGCTGCGTTTCGCCAGCCTTTCCTGCCAGCCGGCCGAGCGCCGACAAGATGTTTGCTCTGGTTGCATCCTGATTCAGCAGCGGAATCACCTCTATCCGCGAGAAGGTTCCCAGTTTGCTTTGCTTCTGTTGCAGTGTGTCGCCAAATTCTTGAGCGTCGGCTACTGCGTACTTCAGGTTGAATTGCGGATTCGCGTATTCGTTGATGCCGACTATCAAAACATAAGCGGTGCCTTTGCGCTTGAGACTTGCGCTGCCCTTTAACAACAGCGTTTCGTCCGCGCTCTTTATGTTGTCTTTATTGAAGGCGTAGGCCGTGAGGTAGTTATCGCCCTCCACGATAGAGATGGTTTCCTCAAGGGCTACGCTTCGCTGTGAGCCCGTCACGTCGCCGCGCCAGGCTTTTATCAGCGAGCCGTTTCTAAACAACCGGACGTCACGCGCGCCGCTACCCGCGGGATGATTTGCATCGGGAGGCGCTTCCGAGACCTGCACTCTTATCTTGACCTTTCGCGAGGCGATAGCCCGATCGGCGCTCGCCCGATCGTCGGCCAGCGCGAGTTTGACTTGAGGCTGACGACGATCCACCTGCGCGATGCTTTGAGTCGCCCTCGGCTTCTTGCCTGCAAGGACATCCGCAAGCAAGCCGGGGTAGTAGAACTCGTTGAAGAAGGCTTCGACCGGGGCCACGTCAAACGTATTAGCTGCAAAGCGCCATAGGATCGATTTCCATCCCTCGGGTGATCCGTCAAACAAACCCTCAGGCGTTATGACCAGCCAATCGCTTCCGTCGTTGAAACTCACCAGCGTGCAGAGAGGCTGGGCGCTGGTGGGCGACCAGATTTTCGCGGTCGCGTCTTCGCTCCCCGAAAGAATGAATCTCCCGTCCGGGCTGAAAGCAAGGGCGACAACAGGACTGGAATGACCTTCAAGAACACGAATCGGTTGTCCGCTCTGCGCGTCCCAGAGCCGGACCGTCTTGTCATAGCCTCCGGATGCCAGCATCTTTCCGTCCGGGCTGAACGCGACCGCGAAGACGTCGGACGCGTGGCCTTGAAGAGCGCGAATCAGCTGACCGGTCTGTGTGTCCCACAGCCTGACGGTCTTATCCAGGCTGCAAGAGGCCAACACTTTTCCGTCAGGGCTATAGGCAAGACTTGTCACCTCGGAAGCCGATCCTGTGAGAGTGTGGATCGCCTTTCCACTGTCGACGTCCCAGAGCTTGATCGAATTGTCGTAGCTTCCCGATGCGATGGTCTTACAGCTGGGTGCGAAAGCGATCGCACTGATCAGCGTGACATGGCCTTCGAAGGTTCGGAGCGACTTGCCGCTTTGAACGTCCCATAGCCTGACGTTCTTATCGATGCTGCCCGAAGCGATGAATTTGCCGTCGGCGCTGAAGGCAAGCGCGGTTACATTCGAAATATGACCTGTGAGAGTGCGGATCGGCTTACTGCTTGCGACATCCCAGAGCTTGATAGTCTTATCCGCGCTCGCCGAAGCCAGCATTTTCCCGTTCGCGCTGAAAGCCACGGCATTGACCTGAGATGAATGCCCATCCAGCGTATGTATCAGTGAGCCAGAGCCGCCATCCCAGATCTTAATGCTGTTTCTGGTCGCTGCAGCCAGCACCTTGGCATCCTGGTTGAAAGCAACGGAGCGAACGTTGGATAAGCGGCCTTGAAGCGTGCGAATTCTTTTGCCGGTGGTGCTGTCCCGAAGCTCTATTGTCGTCCAGGTCCCCGCGGCGACGGTGTTCCCGTCAGGACTGAGCGCTATTGAGGCGATCGATGCACTTGCGCCCTCAATCGTACGGATGGACTTACCGGTTTGAACATCCCACACCCTGATTGTCTTATCGTAGCTTCCGGAAAAAAGCTCGGCGCCTTCCCGACTGAAGGCGATGGAAGTAACAATCGCCGAATGCCCCTGCAGCGTGCGGATTGAAAGACCGCTTTCGACGTTCCAGAGTTTGATTACATTGTCATCGCCCGCTGAAGCCACGAGCTGGCCGGAGGGGCTGAACGCGACACTACGGATGGCGGAGGAGTGGCCTTGCAGGGCGCGGATCATCTGGCCATCGCTCACCTGCCAGAGCCGTACGACCTTATCGGCGCTTCCCGAAGCCAGAGTCTTTCCGTCGGGACTGAAGGCGACGGTGCGAACTTCGGAAGCCGGCCCTTCGATTGTATGGATCACTTCCCCGGTTGTCGCGTCCCACAGGTTGATCGTCTCATCCCGGCTTCCGGATGCGATTGTTTTACCGTCGGGACTAAAAGCTACACAGTTGACTTCATCCCCGTGATCCTCCAGCGATCGAATCAGACGCCCGCTCTTGACATCACAAATGAGGACGGTCTTATCCAGGCTCCCGGAGGCAATCGTCTTTCCATCAGGGCTGAAGGCGATGGAGGTGACGTTGTCCCGATGGTAATCCAGGATGCGAAGCATGCGGCCGGCATCGAGGTCCCACAGTCGTATGGTCTTATCGGAACTGGCGGAAGCTACAATTTTGCCGTCCGGACTAAACAACACGGCGCGAATGTTGTCGGAATGCCCGCTCTGGATTACCAGCTCGGGTTTTGTTGCGGCTGGTGACGGAGGTTGTGCCTGAGTTGGCACAGTTTTTTTGGGTGGCCGCTTCTGACGTTGAGTTTGCTGCGTTCCGAGCGAAGCACCGGGTAACAGTAGACTTCCGATGATTACCAAGAGTAAGACAGTATGTCTCGAGGGGCGTTTGTACATTTCGATCCTGCGTCAGGTTCAAGTATAGAGACTCATCCTCTGCAGCCGAATAAGAGCGCGTGATTTTATTACCGGCACGCTCAATTTCCCACTGCCGCCAGGACTACAAGATGATATCACTTAACCCTGAAGAAGGAACGCCGGCCCGCATCGCCACCAAGACACGATGACACAAAGCAGCACAAAGCCCACGATTGACTTGGTGTGGCTTCGTGTCTTTGTGTCTTGGTGGCGACGAGTTAGTTTTTCAGCAGCCTACTAGGTCGATCCTGGCCGGCGCGCACGCTTTACACCCGCGGGACTGCCTCCGTATAATCCTCGCTCAACATTATGGCCTCCGATCACGAAACCGTCCTCATTCTCGACTTCGGCGGACAATACACACAACTCATCGCGCGGCGAGTCCGCGAGCTTGGCGTCTACTCCGAGATCATCCCCTTCAATACCCCGGTCGAAGAGATCCGCAAGAAGAACCCGAGAGCGATCATACTCTCGGGCGGACCTTCGTCTGTCTACGAAGAAGGCGCGCCGCATCCCGAGCGCGCCGTGATCGAGATTGGTGTGCCGGTGTTTGGGATCTGCTACGGCGTGCAGTTAATGGCCCACTTCCTCGGCGGCGAAGTGAAGCCGTCAGACCGGCGCGAATACGGGCAGGCGGACCTTGAAGCCAAACCCGGAAGCCGTTTGTTCGTCGGGTTGCCCTCGCCCATGAAAGTCTGGATGAGTCACGGCGATTACGTGAGCCGGCCGCCCGAAGGCTTTGCGGTCACCGCTTCGACCGACGCAGCGATAGGCGCCGTCGAAGACGCCGCGCGCAAGCTCTACGGCGTGCAGTTTCATCCCGAGGTCGCGCACACCCCGCAAGGCAAAGCGATTCTGAAAAACTTTCTTGTTAACGTTTGTCAGTTGCGGTGCGACTGGACTATGGCGTCGTTCATCGAGACTACGGTTGAAGCTATCGGCAAGAGAGTTGGAGACGGCCGGGCGGTTTGCGGCTTGTCGGGCGGAGTTGATTCTTCGGTCGCGGCGGCGCTTGTTGCGAGAGCGATCGGCGACCGGCAGACTTGCATTTTTGTGGACACGGGACTGCTTCGCAAGAACGAGTTTGAAGAAGTACTGGAAGCATATCGCGAGATGGACTTGAACGTCGTCGGAGTGGCTGCGGACGAGCGGTTTCTCACGCGACTTGCAGGAGTCGCCGACCCTGAGCGCAAGCGCAAGATCATCGGCAACGAGTTCATAGAGATATTTCAGGAAGAAGCTCGCAAGCTCGGCGAGGTGAACTTTCTGGTTCAAGGCACGCTCTATCCCGACGTGATCGAGTCGGTCTCAGTGAAAGGGCCGTCGGCCGTCATCAAGTCGCATCACAACGTCGGAGGTCTGCCTGAGAAGATGCACTTGAAGTTGGTCGAGCCGCTGCGCGAGTTGTTCAAAGACGAAGTGAGGAGGGTCGGCCGCGAGCTCGGCTTGCCTGAAGAGATCATCGTACGCCAGCCGTTTCCTGGTCCGGGGCTCGCAGTTCGCATACTGGGAGAAGTGACCGCCGATCGCGTGGCGTTGCTTCAAGCGGCCGACGCGATTGTCATCGAAGAAATTCGCCGCGCGGATCTCTACGACAAGATATGGCAATCCTTCGCGGTGTTATTGCCGGTGTCGACGGTGGGAGTGATGGGCGACATGCGGACGTACGACAACGCGGTCGCAATTCGGGCGGTCGAGTCGCTTGATGGAATGACGGCCGATTGGTGCCGGTTGCCGTATGACGTGCTCCAGCGCATTTCGTCACGAATCGTCAGCGAGGTGCGAGGGATCAATCGCGTGGTCTACGACGTGAGTTCAAAGCCGCCTTCTACAATCGAATGGGAGTAAGAGTAACGAGTAGTCAGTAGTTCGTAGTCCGTAGCCCGTAGCCCGTAGCCCGTAGCCCGTAGCCCGTAGCCCGAATGCAGGAGACTGAGCCAGCTTGCCAACTACGGGCTACGTGCTACTGACTACGGACTACGGACTACTGACTACGGACTCCTACGTCATTTTGCGGACCAGAAGAATCTTCGCCATCGGGTGACGGTCGAGCACCTGGAATCGCGTCGCAAAGTCCTCGGGTTCAATGCCATCGCGCAAGTCGGCAATAGCCAGCTCGGCCACTGTTATTCGTTCAGAAGAACCGAACACGCGATACCGCGACGACCGCACCGCAGTCAGCTTGATGTCGATATCATTCGATCTTTCCGCTTCCGCCAGGCTAAGTAGTTTCATTGGTCTTTGGTAAGTAGTCCTTTAAACTAATCGATAGCTTCAACCCGCTCGCGATGAAATCTTACTCAAGCAGTCTTATACTACAAACTGGGGCTAC
>Ga0193727_1001006_pt1 | contig 11551 bp, 10 predicted proteins | sample H2c2metaG_FD_143051 | JGI IMG/M metagenome (GOLD analysis project Ga0193727, IMG submission 143051) | Soil microbial communities from a riparian zone of the East river system, Colorado, United States - H2c2 | ecosystem: Environmental > Terrestrial > Soil > Riparian zone | place: USA: East River...
CTGGTTCCATCGAAAGCGCAATAAGAAAAGCAGATCCGACGAGCTGCCGAGCGTGTAAACCGACGGTACGCCGCATAGCAGCTGCCTCTTTTTTGCGTGCAAAGGCAACCGGCTTGCTTCAAAACCGACGCATGATCACAAAAAACATTGGAATGCTGTTGCTCGCGATCTATCTGATTCTTGTCGGAATCACTACGCTCTTTCACATCGGAATCGGGGCAATCGTGATGGGAGTTGTGGCGCTCGTAGCGGGCATTTTGATTTTGATCGGCAAGTAGTTAACCGCCTTAAAGCAGCGAAGGAGAAGACGACGGCGCACAGCGCCGTGACTACAGATCCAGAATCAATTGCCCGTTCACAGTGCTCCGACGGCCGCCGAGATCAGCAATACAACGATGCTAAGCGAAATGCAGATCTGGATCATTGCCAGAACCTTTGCCCAGCGTGCGAGCAGCGGCGCGTCGGTCGGTCCGAATGTGGAACTCTGCGTGAACGCGACGAACAGATAATCGACAAAGTGTGGATGCCAGCGTGCACACGCAAATTCGGGTCGCTCGTCATGCGTGATTTGCATCTGTGGAAAGAGGAAACTCTTGCTGCCGAATTTCCTTTGTTTCTGTCGCAGAGTCGGCCCGCCGCCGTCCAAGCGCCAGTACCACAGCGCGAACACGATCACATTCGTCAGCCAGAGTAGCCCGCCGGACCGCAGCAATTGCAATGGAGATTCGCGGTGCGTCGGCAATAGACGGACAAGCAAAATTACAGAGACGATCAGCGCCAGTGTTGTGATTCCGTTAATAACGAATCCGAGAAGGCGATTGAGTGATTGTTTTCCCACGCGATGGCTCACTACAGTCGGCACGAGCAAGACGACAATCACGGTCGGCAACAACCAAATCGGGCCGACAACGACGTTGCGTGGCAGGGCCAGGTAAATAGCGCCTACGGCGAGGACCGCAGCTATCGTCTGTCCGCGTGGCTCTGGTTGGTCAACATGCTGCGGCGAGGCTGGCATGACATCTGGCTATAATCGAGATTTGCAGATGAAGCTATCCGGAAACACCCCCGTCATTTCGAGCGGCGCGAGGAACCTCACACAAACTCTTGGATCACTCTCTGGTTGAAGGTTGAATGTTAGCTAGCGGGTTTGATCTGTGTGAACTTCAAAAACTCTTGAATCCACTGTGCACTGCTGTTGCATCCTACAAGCACTAATCCGACCACATGTTTAAGCGCATTCTCAAATGGCTCGGCGGGATTACTGCAGTCTTCGTAATCGCGATCGCAATATTCTTGATTAATCTCGTTTGGTTCCGGCCGTGGAGCTTGAATCTGTTTTACGAAAAGGTCTTTGCGGAGGTTCTCTTTGATCATCCGGAGATCCTCTCAACGCTCGGTCTGGTCGAGCAATTTGGTATCACGAGCCATAGCGGAAAGCTCGATGACGAATCGCCCGCTCATCAACAGCGCGAATTCGACAGGTGGAAACGCGACCTGGTACAGCTTCACCAGTATCCGCTTTCTCGGCAATCGCCTTCGCAGAAGCTTTCCACACGCGTGTTGGATTGGTTTCTGCAAATACAAGCCGAAGGCGAGAAATGGCAATGGCATGATTATCCCGTTAATCAGCTCTTCGGCGTACAAAACCAATTTCCGTCGTTCATGGCCAATACGCATCGGCTACTGAACCGGAAGGATTGTGATTACTACGTCATGCGGCTCGATGCGTTGCCGAAGAAGTTTGATCAAGTTCTCGATGGCCTGGGGGTCCGGGAACAGAAGCAAATCCTGCCGCCTCGTTTCGTGGTCGAAGAAGTGCTCAAGGAAATGACCGAGTTTATCGGCAAACCCGCTTCGGAAAATATTCTAGCGACATCATTCAAAACCCGCGCTGGCAAGATTGACAGGTTAAGCGAAACGGATCGCGCCGCTTTTCAAGCGCGTGTGGAATCGGCAATAACCAGCAAAGTCTATCCGGCGTATCAAAAACTGATCGATTATTTACAGGCAATCTTGCCAAAAACGACAACAGACGATGGTGTCTGGAAACTGCCGGACGGCGACGCGTTCTATGCTTACAAGTTGCACGAAAACACGACCACCACGCTCAATCCCAATGAGGTGCATGAGCTTGGTCTGCGCGAAGTTGCTCGAATCGAAGGTGAGATGCGAACAATTCTCGATGCAAACGGCTTTGCGGGTCAGCCGATCGGAGAAGCCATGGACAAGCTCGCGAAAGATCCACGTTTTCTTTATCCGAATGATGACAAAGGTCGTGCTGATGCCTTGGCCAGGTACACGGACTTGATCAAGCAGGCGACAGAGCGTTCATCGAAGGAACTATTTCTCACCACGCCACACGCGAAGATCGAAGTGCGGCGCGTTCCGGAGTTCAAGGAAGCAACTGCGCCCGGAGCGTATTACGACATTGCCGCCATGGATGGCAGTCGGCCCGGGATTTTTTTCGCGAACCTGCGTGACATGAATGAAGTGCCCAAATGGAGCATGCCAACACTCGCGTATCATGAGGGCGTGCCGGGACACCATTGGCAACTCTCCACCGCCGAGGAGCTCAAAGGCCTTCCACAATTTCGCAAAGTGCTGCCGTTCACCGCGTACATAGAGGGCTGGGCGCTCTACTGCGAATGGCTGGCGAAACAAGTCGGATGGTACGACAACGATCCATTCGGAGACCTGGGACGCCTCCGTGACGAACTTTTCCGCGCGGTTCGGTTGGTCGTCGATACAGGCATTCACGCCAAGCATTGGACGCGCGAACAGGCAATCGCTTACATGCGCGAGAAAACCGGCATGGGCGAGAAAGAAGTTAAATCTGAAATCGAACGTTATATCGTCGCGCCTGGTCAGGCGTGCGCCTACAAAATTGGCATGCTAAAGATTCAGGAATTACGCGTTCGCGCACAGAAAGAACTGGGAGAAAAATTTGATCAACGGGAGTTTCACGATGACACGAATGAGCCGGTATTTTTCATTGTCATGTTGAGCGAAGCGAAACATCTCTAGATCTCGGATTTCTGCGTTGCTAAAAACCTGTTCAGAGATTCTTCGCTACGCTCAGAATGACAACTCCACGACTTTTATCCGCGCTATCGGTGTAATCAGCGGTTATCAAGCCAATGCGCAAAATCCTGATCACGCTGGCGGTTCTCAGCGCCGTCGTCATTATCTTCCTGGCAACCTGGATTTTTTACGGACATCAGATCTCACTTTTGCTTGATCGCTTTGGAACGATTGAAATGACCTCAGCACCAATTAATTCGATCGCATATCAGGGCAACGGAACTGGCGGCATTTTTCACGTTAACGATCTTGGGCTGGGTCTTAACGACAGGAACGGCCCAGCTCCCAGCATTGGCACGACGAAAAACGATCAGCTCGCTCTGGCAGACCGGGGAAAGGTTTTTGCTTTTGGTCCGGTGCGGACAGAAGCAGAGAACCTCGCCACGGTGCCGCCGGCCGGCGATGATACTTCGATAGAAATCCGTCGGAGTATTTTAAATTGGCCAACGCCATTCGAGACCAATTTCATGACCGGCCATTCGCCATCATGGAAACGGCATTTGTACTATCGAGTTCGTTGGAAAAAGTCTTCCGGCGGGAACCTGGAAATGCTTTGGCGCTATGAACAATACTTCTATCCGAGCAACGGCTGGGGAAGCGGATTTATGACGCGCCAAGGCTTCACCGGTCTGATCCAGGTAGAAATCAAGAACTGATCTCGAACGCTTTCGGGGTTGCTTCTTGAGTATCACCGGCTTCGCTGCATCGTTTTTGTAATGCGACTATCGCGCAAATTCCAAAAGCTCTTTACCCGCGACGCGGCGGAAAGTCTTTGGGAGCACGCTTGCCGCTGGACGCACCCAGTAAGCTCTCGACGCATCCTCGGCATGATAGACAGGGCGGAGTTAGAAAGACTGCGTAAACAATACCCGTATCGACCGAACGCCCGGAAGATCAATGCTTACGAGGACGCCAACTACTGGGTAGGCGTTAACGTAAAGCGCGCACAGGACCTCTGGCTTGATCGCACGCCGCCGCTCGACATCCTGGATCTCGGCTGCGGCCCCGGATATTTTCTCTATCTTTGCCGCCTGTTCGGCCATGAAGGTTTAGGGCTCGATCCAGACGACGAACCTTTTTTCCGCGGTACGACCAAGTTCTTCGGCGTTAGCCGCGTCGTTGCGCGAATCAATGCGCGGGAGCCTTTGCCCGATCTGGGCAAACAATTCGATCTCGTTACTGCGCATCGCGTGTGTTTCCACCGCATCGCACGGCGCGAAAACGGTGAATGGCTGGAATGGACAGAGGCTGACTGGAAATTCTTCATCAACGACGTGCGCACGAGATTCCTCAAACCTGACGGGCGACTCCTTTTGGAATTCAATCGGCGCGCGGACGGCTGTTCATTTTTCACACCGGAACTGCGCGCGTTCTTTGAATCGCAAGGCGCGCGAATCGTGCGTTGGAAAGCGTTGCTTGCTGCGGATCCAAATCAGCGGCCGCGATTTAAACAGATATGAAAATTGTAGGGCAGGCGCATCGCCTGCCGTTCCTTGGCAACCGGAGCGGTTGCCCTACAGCGGTCGTCTCGACGTCACAATTTCCAATCCGAGCAATCCCAGCCCAGCAGTTGCTCAATTTTAGCGATGTCTTCGGCGAATAGATTGTAAAGGAAAACGCGCTCCTCCCAATTCATCGCCCGCTCGTAGGGCACAACGTTTCTGTCTTTGTTGCGTAGCGAACGCACGGGTTTGCGGCCAAGGAACGAGAAGATTGAGGCTAGCGTTTGGGGCTGCTTCGCTTTGAATTCTTCGAATTTTACGACCTTCATTTGCTCGCGTGGAAAAAATTTGAAGACGCGCTCGAGTTGCCGCCCGTAAAATCCTCGCTCAAGATAGGCAAAACGGCGCGCTTCACTCGGCGGCGCGCCGGCAATGCGCGTTTCTTCCTCTCGAATCGCGTCGAAAAAATCCAGCGGCTCGCGGCCTCTGTATCGTTGCATGTTCCAGTGGGCAAACGCACGCTCGACCGGATTCCGCAGCAGGATCAGCAATTTGATCTTCGGATTATAATTCCAAATCCGTTGCATCGCCGGTTCGTGATACACGTAACTCGGTGTGCAGTCACCTGCGATAGTCGAGGAAGCAACCGGCGGGTAATGCTTGTGCAATTCCGCATAATTTGGTTCGGCAACGAACATCGCATCGTTATCGAAAAAATGGATTTCCTGCTGGTCGCCCATGCAGATGTCAGGATGTCTGCTCAGAAAGTAATGCAGCGCCGTCGTGCCAGATTTTTGCGCGCCGGCAAGAATGAAGTCGAGTCGCTCAATTTTGCGACGCTTGCTGCGGAACATCAGCGAAATGTACATCGCCAAGCCTGTAGGGGAAGCTGACAGCTTCTCCCGCAACCTGGCCTCGAACGAAGCACGTAGTTGTGGCCTCTGTGCGTGCCCTCTATGATTCGCGCATGTACAAGTGGTTTTCCCTGCAGTTTCACTGTTCAGTGTTCCTCTTCGTTGTCGGAATGACTACCTGCGCATTAGCCGATGAAGGCATGTGGCTCTTCAGCGCGCCGCCGCTGAAACAGCTTAAGGAAAAGTATCAGTTCGAACCGTCGCCGCAGTGGCTTGAGCATCTCCAAAAAGCCAGCGTCCGCTTCAACTCCGGCGGGAGCGGATCCTTCGTTTCGCCGAACGGCCTCGTCATCACAAACCATCACGTTGGCGCCGACACATTGCAGAAGATGGGCAGCGCCGAGCACAATTATCTGCGGGATGGTTTCTATGCGAAAACGCAGGCCGATGAGATCAAATCTACGGATCTGGAGCTGAACGTGCTGATGTCCATCGAGGACGTAACCGCGCGCGTTGCCAGCGCAGTAAAACCAGGCATGACGAGCGATCAGGCTTCCACTGCACGCAATGCGGCCATCGCTGCCATTGAAAAGGAAAGCAAAGATAAAACCGGACTGAGGTCGGATGTCGTCACACTCTACCAAGGCGGCGCGTACCATCTTTACCGGTACAAACGTTATGATGATGTGCGGTTGGTCTTCGCGCCTGAGCAGCAAATGGCCTTCTTCGGCGGTGACCCCGACAACTTCGAGTATCCTCGGTACGATCTCGATATCTGCCTTTTTCGGGTGTACGAAAATGGCCAACCGGCAAAGATCGAGCACTTTCTCAAATTCAATTCCAATGGGCCCAACGACCGCGAACTTATTTTCGTAAGCGGCAGCCCCGGCAAAACCGACCGGCAACTCACCTTGGCTGAGATGGCCGATATGCGCGATCGCTATCTGCCGTACGTCCTGAACATGTTTTATCGTCGCGAAGTCTTGGAATCGGCCTACAGCGCGCGTTCATTCGAGAACGCACGTAAAGCGCGCGAGGACTTGTTTGGCGTTCAAAACAACCGCAAACGCTACGACGGTTATTTGGCTGGACTGCTTGATCCGCAAATCTGGTCAGCGCTTGAAGCGCGCGATGGAAAACTGCGCGACGCGATTGGGCGCGATGCGAAATTCAAGTCCACACTTTCTGCCTACGACCGGATCAAGCGTGCGCAGGCTGAGATTGCGAAGAACGTGCCGGTGTACAATTACCTCGAGCAGGAACGGCCGGTCACGGTTGGTTACCGCGGGCCGCGTGCATTCTCCGGAGATCTTTTCAAGTATGCGCGCCTGCTGCTGCGCGCAGCCGATGAACGCGCAAAGCCCAACGGAGAACGGATCCCGGCTTTTCGTGATAGCGCGCGCGAATCGTTGGAACTGGAGCTTTTTTCCAACGAACCGATCTATGACGATTACGAGATTTTGCGACTCACGGACTCGTTGACCGATTTCGCCTCTGCATTCGGCGCAGACAATCCGCTGGTGAAAAAAGTGCTCGCTGGAAAGTCGCCGCATGCGCGCGCAGTTGAGCTTGTCTCCGGCACAAAGCTCAAGGACGCGACTGTGCGAAAAGATCTCTACGGCAAAGACGCAGCCGCGCTGCAGGCGGCGCAGGATCCGATGATCGATCTCGCTCACATGATCGATGCGCAAGCCAGAGAAGCGCGAAAGATTTACAACGCGCAGGATGAAATCAAAAAACAAGCGTATGCAGATATTGCAAAGGCGCGGTTTGCCATTGAAGGCGCGAGCAGTTACCCGGATGCGACTTTTACGCTGCGGCTTTCCTACGGAACCGTCCGCGGGTATGAGCAGGACGGAAAACAAATCCCCGCGTTCACCGATTTTGCCGGTCTATATCAGCGGGCGACCGAACATGACAACCGGCCGCCATTTGATCTGCCCAAACGTTGGCTCGACAAAAAATCGGACCTCAATCTGGCGACGAAGTTCGATTTCGTTTCTGACGCCGACATCATCGGCGGCAACAGCGGCAGTCCCGTAGTGAACAAAGAAAACGAATTCGTCGGCATTATTTTTGACGGTAACATTCAATCACTCGTGGCCGATTGCACTTACACGGACACGCAGTCGCGCGCCGTCTCTGTTGATTCCGCCGCCATTATCGAGGCGCTTCGAAAAGTTTATGATGCGGGCCCGCTGGTGGATGAATTACTGAGCGTGAAGTGAATGGTAGGGACGCCGCGCTGCGGCGTCCGGACAGCGCAGCGCGCTGTCCCTACCAGGGCTCGGCGATGAACACGTATGGCCAGTCCTCAGCTCTTTCGACAAGGCCTGCACGAACCGAGTTCGCCAAGATATAATCAGCCTTCTCACGAAAGCTTTCTTCCTTCCGCAGGCGATGTTCAAAGAAATCGCGCTGCCAATCGATCTTCAGACTCTTGGCAGTCCATTCCTTCCATTTACTCAAAACCGTCTGCACCCGCTTTGCCACCTCGGGAAACCAAACGACTACGTGCACATGGTCGGGCATTACGACGGCGAGCCGAACGTCCCAAATTCTCTTTTCGTTTCGATATTTGATCGTCTCGATCAGATCGGGTGCGATCTGGTCGTGCGCCAACTGATTGATTCCACGCCGAGCGCAACAAATAGTAATAAAGTAACAGGCTTTGCTCGGGTCTACCCAGAGTGGGACATCATGCGGCAATCGTCTGCGCTCGGGAACCTTCATGAACGCCCGTGGTAGGGACGGCGCGCTGCGCCGTCCGGACGCCGCAGCGCGGCGTCCCTACCTGAGTTGTTTGAGCAGCTTCTTCCAGCGCTCCCAAGCTTCGTCGCGCGCTTTCTTGTCGCCCTCGCGAACGGCAGGATTGGATGGTTCACCGGAACGCATGAAACCGTGTCCGGCGCCTTTGTAAATCACTGGTTCGTACTTTTTGCCAGCGGCTTTCATTAACTCTTCAGCCTTTGGAATAGTCGCGTTCACCCGCTCGTCGTTCTCTCCGTAAAAGCCGTAAACCGGACACTGAATGTTCGCGACCTTGGAGGTTTCATCAGGCGCGGTGCCGTAAAACGAATAGGCCGCTTTTAGTTTTGGATTTTCATTCGCGTACGCAAACGTCCATCCCCCGCCCCTACAAAATCCACAGACAGCAAGCGTGCCGTTGCACGCCGGGATTTTGAGCGCGTAATCGGCCGTCGCGTCAAGAACCGTTTTGATCTGATCTTGCGTCACGGCCGAGACAGCTTTGCTCGCGCTATCGGCATCTTCAAACTTTTGACCATTGAGAAAATCGGGCGCAATCGCGATAACTCCATTTTCTGCCAGCTCATCGCACAGGCTGCGCAGCCAATCAGTCAGGCCAAAAATTTCCTGAATGACCAGCACGGCAGGGGCTTTGTCTTTACGCTCGGGATAAACGACGAAGGCTTTAATCGTACGGTCGCCTGACTTGATATCGACCCATTCGCCGTGGCGTGGCGAACTGTTCAAACGGTCCTTGCCAAAATCTTTGTACTCCTCCGCAGAAAGCGATTGTCCGCCTTGGCAAGCAAACATGAGTCCTACGATCAATCGCAGCCAGTAAGCCAGATCGCGGTAACGATTAAACCAGTTCATCGCCGTAAAATGGATGCCGTGTTCCGAAGCAGCTAAGCGGTCGTTGTCGCCGAGGCTTTTCCTTTTCTCATCATCGCATCGATGCTCCAACTGCCGGAACCACGTAGAAAGATGTAGAAAAACACGAAACAGTAAACCACCGCCAGCTCGCCCTTGTTCACATAAGGAATCAGACCCTTCGGCGCATGCATCATGAAAAATGCGACCGCCATTTCACCGGAAGCGACGAATGCGGCGACTCGCGTCAGCAGACCAAACGCAATGAGAAATCCGCAGACGATCTCCACCCAGCCGCCTAGCAGCATCAAGGTCGGAAGTGCTTCGCCTTTCTGGGTGAACGTGCCGAATATCTTGTCGAGCCCATGACAGGCAAACATCAGGCCGACGACCAAACGCATGATGCAGTAAAAGGGATCCGCAAATCGATTAAGAGCGTTCATGGCAGGTTAGGCTGAATGATATCGATGTTCTGTGTCAAGAAAATCGGAGCCACCTTGAAAAAATGACAAAGCTCGAATTACGCAGCACGAAGGACACTCGAATGCCCAAATGACGAAAAAACACATGTTCAATTTTTTGTGATTCGGATTTCGTCATTCCTCCGTCATTAGTCATTCGTCATTTTCTTTACGCCGCTTTCTTTGCACGTTGCTTCTGGTTCCTGAGCGATTTGGTCGACGCTTTTTTCTTCGTCCCGGTTTGCTCCAAGCTCTTCTGCAAAACCGATACCAGATCGATCACCTTTGTCGGCTTCGGTGCTTTCCTCGGTTTCTCTTCGATTTCCTTGCCGCCGGCTTCCACTTTTTCTTCAATCACATCCATAAGCGCCTCGCGATAATCGTCCTTGTACTTTTCAGGCTGCCATTTGGAAGTCATGCTGCCGATAAGTGATTTGGCCATGTCCATTTCGCGTTTGCCGACTTCCAGCTTTTTCGGCACGTGCAGCTTCTCCGGGTCGGCGAGCTCATCAGCGAAATGCATCAATTCAAGAACGAGCGCACCGTCCTCCGGCTTAACACCAGCCAGGTATTGCCGCGTTTTGATGATCACCTTCGCGACGCCAACCTTGTTAGTGTCTTTTAACGCGTCCCGCAGGAGCGCGTAGGCTTTGTCTCCGCCTTTCTGCGGTTCCAGATAGTACGGCTTATAGAAGAAGATCGGATCAATCTCTTCCAGATCGACGAAGTCCTGGATGTCGACAGTCTGAGTCGCTTCGAGATCGACTCGCTGAAAATCTTCTTCCCGTAGCACGACGTATTTGCCCTTCTCGTACTCGTAGCCCTTGACGATCTGGTCCCACGAAACCTCCTTGCCGTCTTTTTCAGCGACGCGTTTGTAATTAACCGGGCTTAGATCGGTCTTGCGCAGAAGACGGAATTTCAATTCCTCGCGCCGCGTAGCTGGATAAAGCGCGATCGGTATGTTGACGAGTCCGAAGCTGATGCTGCCCTTCCAAATCGCTCGTGCCATATAACATATTTCGCGCCGCGTTCGTCGATCGCGTGCGTAAACGCCTGATTCTGTAGCGTCCGCTGTCCTCAGCGGATTTCACCCGGCTGAATTCGCCACGCTTGATGCGCTGAGGACAGCGCACACTACAGCAATTTTCTGATCAGGCCGCCAGCTCGAGATCTCGACGCGAGATGCCGCGTAATTCAAAAAGCCGAATCAGCGTTTCTTCGATCAAATTGTTCGGACAAGATGCGCCGGCCGTGATCCCGATCACAGCCGACCCGTTCGGCAACCAAAAGTGCGAAACGACTTCGCGTTTTTCATGCAAGTTGTAATGCTTGATTTCTGTAGCGGAAACGAGCCGCGAAGCGTTCAGCACAAAATATGTCGGCAACTTCTCTTCGCCCATCTCGGCGAGGTGTGATGTGTTCGAGCTGTTGTAACCCCCAACAACGAGCAACAGATCCATACGAACATTCAGCAATTCGCGCAACGCATCCTGCCGTTCTTGTGTAGCGCCGCAGATCGTGTCAAAGAACCGGAAATTTTTCTCAGCAAGTTCAGGCCCGTCTCGATCAATGATTGCCTGACGAACTCGGCGTTGCACTTCCTCAGTCTCCCCGCGCAACATTGTCGTTTGATTAGCTACGCCAACGGTTTGCAGGTGCACGTCGGGATCAAAGCCTGGTGAATGCGCGCCATTAAATCTTTCTAGGAACGCCTGTCTGTCTCCACCGCGCCGGATGTAATCGCAAACGTAATCTGTATCCGCCAGCGTCAGGACGACGAGATAGTGTCCGCTACCATCGCCGAGAGCGCGCGAACTCGTGGCCTTCGTCTCTTCGTGCTCCGCCTTCCCGTGAATGATGGATGTAGCCGATTCACTTGCGTATTTGCGTACTCGCTTCCAAACGCTCATCACGTCCCCGCAAGTCGTATCAACAATCTGGCAGCCGCGATCCTTGATCTGTTGCTGGATCGACAATTCGGTTCCAAACGCCGGCACGATGACGACGTCATCGGCGCCGAGATCGGCGATGTCCGCTTCTTTATTTTTACCGGTGAGATTCTTAATACCTAACGAGGCGATCTGATGATTGA
>Ga0193727_1001007_pt1 | contig 11547 bp, 7 predicted proteins | sample H2c2metaG_FD_143051 | JGI IMG/M metagenome (GOLD analysis project Ga0193727, IMG submission 143051) | Soil microbial communities from a riparian zone of the East river system, Colorado, United States - H2c2 | ecosystem: Environmental > Terrestrial > Soil > Riparian zone | place: USA: East River...
GAGGGAAACGTTGCGCGACTGGAGAAGGCGACCGGCAGAAAGTTAGGAGACTCGAAGGATCCGCTGCTCGTTTCAGTGAGATCCGGAGCTCCGGTATCCATGCCCGGGATGATGGAGACGATACTCAACCTCGGCCTGAATGATCGCGCGGTGACCGCGCTCGCGGAGCAGAGCCGCAACGCGCGATTCGCGTACGATTCGTTTCGCCGCTTCATCCAGATGTACTCCGACGTCGTGCTCGGAGTCTCTATTCATGACTTCGAGCATCTGCTCAAGGCGAAGCGCATGACCGAGGGCGTGGTCTCCGACGCCGAGCTGAGCGAAGGCGTGCTGAGAAATCTCGTCGATGAGTATCGGGCGCTCGTTCGAAACCGCACTGGCGCCGACTTTCCCCGCGACCCCGTCGTACAGCTGTGGGGCGCGATCGAAGCCGTTTGGAAATCCTGGACGCTCAAGAAAGCAAAGGACTACCGGAAAGTGAACGGCATCTCCGAGGATCTTGGAACCGCGGTGAGCGTCGTGGCTATGGTGTTCGGCAATCTGGGCGATGATTCCGGAACGGGCGTCGCATTCACGCGGAACCCATCAACGGGAGAGCGACGCTTCTACGGCGAATTCCTTGTCAATGCACAGGGAGAGGACGTCGTGGCGGGAATTCGCACGCCTCTCGACATCGACGAGATGGCGAACCGGCTTCCCGACGCCTACAAGGAATTGCTCGACACGCAGGACCGCCTCGAGCGCCACTACCATGATATGCAGGACCTAGAGTTCACCGTTGAGCGCGGCAAGCTTTATCTGCTGCAAACGCGGGCGGGAAAGCGTACCGCCGCGGCGGCAGTGCGCATCGCCCGCGACATGGTGAGCGAAGGACTGATCGACAAGATTGAAGCGGTGCGCCGTGTTCCGGCCGCGCATCTCGATCAGCTTCTCCATCCGATCATCGATCCATCGATCCGGGCGACACCTCTCTGCATAGGGCTTCCCGCCAGCCCCGGCGCCGCGAGCGGGCGAGCGGTCTTCGACCCGGACACCGCCGAACAACGCGCGCTGGCCGGTGAGAGCGTCATTCTTATTCGCGACGAGACGACGCCCGAGGATTTTCACGGCATCGTCGCCGCGCGCGCTGTGCTCACCGCACGCGGAGGGATGACCAGTCACGCCGCCGTTGTAGCGCGAGGAATGGGCAAGTGCGCCATCGTTGGCGCCAAGGACATTCATGTCGACCTCGAGCACAAATCGTTCAGCGTCAACGGGACCAACGTCGCTGAGGGCGACTGGCTGACGCTCGACGGCGCGACGGGCCGCGTGTTCGCTGGTGATCTCTCGACGATCCCGAGCGAAGTCGTGCGCGTGACGAACGGGACCCTCGCTCGCTCGCAGGCACCACTTTATCAGGCGTACGCCGAGCTGCTCTCGTGGGCAGACGAGGTGCGCGTCCTTCGCGTGCGCGCAAACGCGGATACTCCGCGCGACGCGCGAATCGCGCGCAGCTTCGGCGCGGAAGGCATCGGCTTGTGCAGAACCGAGCACATGTTCTTCGAGGGCGACCGGATTACCGCGATGCGCGAGATGATCGTCGCGCGCGAGGAGGGTGGGCGGAGGCGCGCACTCAACAAGCTGCTGGTCACCATCCGATTGCTGGACCCGCCACTGCATGAGTTTCTCCCGCACGGTGGAGAGGAGTCGAAGCTCCTTGCTCGCACTCTCGACATTCCGCGAGCCGACCTCAACCGCATCATCGAGTCTCTCCGCGAGACCAATCCGATGCTCGGGCACCGCGGGTGCCGGCTCGGCATAACTTACCCGGAGATTACAGAAATGCAGGCCCGGGCGATTCTCGAGGCCGCCGTTCGCTCAATGAGACGCGGAATCGTCGTTAAGCCTGAGATCATGGTTCCACTGGTCGCAACTGTGAAGGAGTTCGACAATCAGCGGGCGATTATAGAGGACGTGGCCCAGCGCGTGCTTGGAGCTATGGGAGAGAAAATCCCCTATATCATCGGAACAATGATCGAGCTGCCGCGCGCAGCGCTCACTGCCGGACAGATCGCACAATCAGCCGAATTCTTCTCTTTTGGAACAAATGATCTTACGCAGACCACACTGGGGCTGAGTCGCGATGATGCAGGCCGGTTCCTTCCCTCTTACATTGATCGGGGTATTTTTTCAGACGACCCGTTTCAGGTGCTTGACACCGAAGGGGTGGGTAGACTCGTAGGGATCGCTGTTGAGGACGGCCGACGAGTTCGTCCTAAGATAAAGCTGGGGATCTGTGGGGAGCACGGCGGGGAGCCGCGCTCCATTTCTTTTTTTCACTCGCTCGGTCTCGACTATGTCTCGTGCTCACCTTTCAGAGTTCCAATCGCGCGCCTAGCCGCCGCACATGCCGCTCTTGACGCGTAAGGTCGCGCGCTCGCGCCGAATCGAGTTGATGCCGGCGGGATCGCTCCCGATGGCGCGCTATCAGCACGCGCGTCCGCTGCGCATCGCGCTGGTGACGGAGTACTACTATCCGCACCTCGGCGGCATCTGCGAGCACGTGCATTTCTTTGCGCGCGAGGCGCGCCGGTACGGCCATCACGTCGATATCATCACATCCAATATTCCTGGTGCGCGCGACGAGCCACACGTCATTCGCATCGGGAAGAGCCAGCCGATCTACGCCAACGGGTCGCAGGCGCGCTTCACGTGGGGCTTCGAGCTGAGGAAGAAGCTTCGTCGCGTATTCAGTCTCGGCCAGTACGACATCATCCACGTGCACTCGCCGCTAAGCCCCGTCCTTCCGGTGATGGCGATCGAGGAAGCGGACTGTCCCGTGGTAGGAACGTTTCACACCTACTTCGATCGCTCGGTCGGATACACCCTCGGGAACCGATACTTCCAGAAGCGGCTCGATCAGCTTGATGCGGCGATCGCGGTCTCGCACTCCACTACGATAGCTCTCAATCGATACTTCGAAGCCAACTGGACGATTGTCCCGAATGGAATCGACACCGACGTATTCAATCCGCACGTTCCCCGCCCCGCCGCTCTGCGCACCGATGTTCCCGTCATTCTCTTCCTCGGAAGATTCGACCCGCGCAACGGTCTCACCACCCTCATCGAGTCGTTCAAAAAGATTCGCGGCAGAAATCGCGAGGCTCAGCTCGTGGTCGTCGGAGATGGGCCGCTTCGCAAGCATTACTACCGCGCCGCTGGCGGTGACCCCGATATAACGTTCGTCGGCTCGGTCCTCGGCGAACGCCCAGGATACTACGCCCACAGCGCGATGTACGCCTGCCCCACCACCAAGGCATCGTTCGGAATCACGCTTCTCGAGTCGATGGCGTGCGAGACACCCGTCGTCTGCTCGGACATCTATGGCTTTCGCGATGTCGTGAAACACGAGCGCGAGGCACTAATGGTGCACTGTGGTGATACCGAGGCTCTCGCGGATGCGCTGGTGAGACTGCTGGACGACGAAACCTTGAGGGCCAGACTCGGAAAACGCGGCCGACAGGAGGCGGAGCAGTACTCCTGGGCGAAAGTGACCGAGGCGGTGCTCGACATCTACACAGCCGTACTGGGGCGGGCTGCACGCGAATGATCGCTTACGCGGCATTGGGAGTGTCAGTTATAGGCGGGGCCGTGCACGGTGCGTTTCACCGTAACAGTCCATTCTTTGGTCCTGCTCTGGGCAGAATTGCCGGCGATCGGAAAGTCGTCGCGCTCACCTTCGATGATGGCCCGAATCCCGATGCCACTCCGCTGATTCTCGACACGCTCGCGGAAAAAGGAGTGCATGCGACCTTCTTCGTTTTGGGAAGCCACGCCGAGCGCTGGCCTGAGCTCGTGCGCCGCATGTCGCAGGAAGGCCACCAACTCGGGAATCACGGCTACTTCCATCGCAAGCTGCAGTTCAAGAGCCCGTTCTACGTGAGCCGCGATATTCGCCTGGGAATTCGGGCGATCAAGCGCGCCGGCGCGCCGGCACCCCGATATTTTCGCGGCTTTCGCAGCCCGTGGACCACTCCGATCGCCAGCTCCTATGGCGAGCGCACCGTCGGCTGGTCACTCGGCGTCTGGGATAGCGATCGGCCGGGAGTCGACGAGATCGTCCGCCGCACACTAGAGGGAGTTTCGCCAGGCTCGATCGTGCTCCTGCACGATGGCGACGGCTACAACCCGGATGGCGATCGCATGCAGACCGCGGCCGCGCTCCCCCACATCATCGACCGCCTGAAAGAACAAGGCTACGAATTCGCGACGCTGCCCACTGAATGAGTCCGAGTCTGAAGAAAGGGATTCGCTGGGCACTCTCAGCCGCGATTCTCGTCTTCCTCGTTTATTTCGCGACAAAGATCAACTGGCACCAGGCGTGGAATTCGATGCGGCATGCATCGCTCCCACTCCTCGCCGCCGCTATCGGCGTGAACTTCCTGTCGGTGCTGATCAAAGGCGTTCGGTGGTGGCTCTTTCTGCGCCCGATCGGCATCACGTCGTTGTGGCTCGCGATACGCGCGACGGTCGCTGGTGCCGGACTGAATAATGTTCTCGTAGCGAGCGGCGGAGATGCGGCGCGCGTCGTGTTCGTATCGAGGGCAAGCGGCGTCCCCAGCTCCACGGTGCTCGCGTCGGTGGCGCTGGAGAAACTGTTCGATCCCATTGGATTCGTGATACTGCTGGTATACGGCGTACTCGCCTTTCAGCTTCCTCCACAATTCGAGCGATGGAAGGTCCCGGCTGAGATTCTGCTCGCCGTCATTGTCGCGCTGCTGGCGTTTTTCGTGTACGCGACAAGGCACATCAAGCCGGAACACGTGCCAGAGCGTCGCGCCCGACCGCGCACCACCTGGGGAAGAGTGCGTGCGTATTTCAAGAGCTTCGGACAAACGGCGGGTCGCCTGGCCACCGGGCCCCGCTTCATCGCCGCGATTTTGTTGTCGCTCGCCTCGTGGGCGTGTCAGCTCTGGACCTTCGAGCTCGCTGCCGCCGCGGCCCACGTCTCGATCCCGCTTGCGGGAAGTCTCGCTTGTCTGCTGGGCATCAATGTCGGACTGATTATTCGGGCGACACCTGGCAACGTTGGGTTTTTCCAGTTCGTCTACGCTCTGATGGCGGAACAGTTCGGCGTCGCGGCCAACGATGCGATCGCGGTGTCACTGCTGATTCAGACGCTGCAGATTCTGCCGCTAACGCTGCTAGGCATTGTCTTGGCTCCGGAGTTCATATTCCGCCGCGGCAAGAAGGATAACGAGACCGAGGCCATCGCGAAGAAAATCGAGAAAGAGAAGCTGGCGCACCACGGCCCGCTTTCCACCGCCGAAGAAGTGCTTCAGCGCGCCGATAAGGCCGGCGTCGCTCCGCCGCCGCCGCCCAAGAAGCACTAAGACTTCGCCACGTGCTTCGAGCGCGGGCGATACCGACCGCAACGCACGATTATGCGCCGCCGCAGCGGAGGATTATGCGCGTCCGCGGTGCAGGAACGCGATGAATTCCGCCGGGTCGCGGGTGAGGCCAGTGAAAGTCGCCCGCACCTTCCCTTCAGAATCGACGACTGCGTAGAGAGGCAGGGCAACCGTGCCGAACTTCTGCTCCTGAAATGATTGCTGCCGTTCGTACATCTCGCCTTCGCCATCGGTGTACAAGCGCGCCAAAACGAATTGACCCAGCTCGGCGCCGACATCGGGACGATTGAAGATGTTGGCCTCCATCCACCGGCAGTTCGTGCACGTGTAGCCAGTGAAGTCGACGAATACGAGTTTCCCCGACGCTTGCGCGCTCCTTAGCGCGCCATCGTAGTCGTTGAGCATCCAGGTCGGAACCGTTCCCCGCCCAACCGCTGATGATGCGCTCGGAACCGACGGTGGAAGAAATGCTTCGATCTGGCGCAACGGCCTGCCGGTCAACCCCGAACCGAGCCAACCCGCAAGGACAAGAGCGGCAAGGAGCGGAATGATTGCGGCGGCCCGCGAGCCGCCAATCGACCGCAATTCGTCAGCCGGCTGCAACTCGCGGCGCGTGAATTTTGATTTGAGACCGCGGGCCAAGTACGCAGCCCCTACGATTGCAAGCGCCATCCATACGAACAGAACCACCGATCGAGTGAATACTCCCCACCCAAGAACGAGATCGGCATTCGAGACAAATTTGATGGCCGCACCAATCTCGAGAATTCCAATCAGGACGCGAAGACTCCGGATCCACTGACCCGACCGCGGTAGCCGCGCAACCATACGGGGAGCGAAAGCGAGCGCGACAAACGGCAGCGCGAATGCCGTCGAGTAGACGATCATTCCCACCACCGGCATCATCCACGAACCCTGCGAGGCGAGAACGAGCAGAGTGCCGACGAAAGGCGCCGTGCACGTGACGGACGTCAGCGTAAACGTCGCTCCCATCAGCAAAGCGCCGAGTGAGCTACCCTTCGGTTTCTCGCGCGCCGAACGATCGACGGCGTTGATTGCGCGCCATGGAAGCCTCAGCTCGAGCCAATCGAAAAGATTCGCCGCGAAAAGGAGAAAGAGAGCGGCGAGCGTCAGGTTAACCCACGGATCGGCCGCGAACCGATTTAGTCCCGCTGCTCCGAATAACGCGGCGAGTGCGAGACCGAGAACCGTGAACGTCCCGATTATCCCGAGTCCGAAGAGCAGCGCCCGGCGCAGGTTCGACGAATGACGATCCTCCGGCGCCGAGAAGTAAGCGATGGTGACGGGCACCATCGGAAAGACACAGGGAGTGAGGAGCGAAAGAAAGCCCGTCGTTGCCGCCAGCCAGAGAAACCCCGACGTCATCAACGTCTGGCGATTCGAACCGCTACGTCAAGCTTGTCAGTGCGCGGCGGCAGACAGACTTTGTCGCTGCAGACCTGATAGCGGGCGGCGATCTGGAATCTGCGAAGCCCGGTCAGCGCTTTCCCCGGCGCGCCGACCGGGATGACGAAGCGCGGCGTCCCCGAATAAAGTTCGGTCTCGATTCCGAAATTCTTGTCAAAAGTCCGCTCAGGTTTCGGAGCGTCGACAACGCCGCGCATGACCACATCAACGGCGCCGACAAGCTCCAGTCGCAAAGGAATCGGACCGCCCGGCTTCTGCGTGAGCGAATAGATGTGCCAGCCCTTCGCGATTACGGCCTGGAGCGTGATCGGGACGGTTCGTCCGGCAACGACGTCGCGAGGCGCGCTGCCGCCGACGACGCTCCAGCGAACGGGACGCAATGACACCGTCTCCGCGATCCGCGTTGAACCGTCGGACGCATGCATCGCAAGCGGCAGGAAAAACAGATACGCGAGTTTGGTCATTCTGCTCAAATATACACGGAAGGCGGCGCGATCCCTGCTATGGAATACACGTTGGCGGCACTCATGTTCGACTCGAACTGCCCGCCGTGTTCAGGGTACGTTTCCGGACACGATTGGACCCGACACAAAGAGGCTGATGGGACACACCCCTTTCTTTTTCGAGAGCTGGTACAACGTCGAGCGCACGGTCACGCTCTCAATCGTCGGATATGCGGCGCTGTTCACGATGCTGCGCCTCTCAGGAAAGAGAACGCTTTCAAAGCTGAACGTTTTCGATTTCGTCTTCGTCGTTGCGGTGGGGTCCGTATTCGCCTCGATGATCGTCTCGAAGGACGTGACGCTCGTCGAAGGTGTAGCGGCAATGGGCACTCTGATGCTGATTCAGCTACTGCTCGCCGAGCTGGCCGCGAGATTCCCGAAATTGGAGCGCATCATCAATGGCGAGCCGACGCTCCTGCTATCTAACGGCAAGTTCATTCCCGGTGCGCTCAAGAAAGAGCGCGTGACCGAGGAGGAAGTAAGGGGCGCCATTCGTGGCGAGGGGGTAACTCGCGTCGAGGATGTCAACGCCGTCACGATGGAGAACGATGGCACCCTTACCGTCGCCTGGATGTCCAAAAAGCCCGGGACTTCCAGCTTGGTGGACACCCAGGACACCAAGGACGCCAAGGAGTCCACAGACAAGTAGCTCGACCCCGACATGGGGACTGTTGCATCCATGCAACGGTCTCGGGTAGTGTTGCGGCCACGACACACCTTCCCCGCCTCGCTGACTCGCGTAAAGCGCACGCCGGGCATGGTCCCCCTCTTGCCCCCGCCATGTGTGGCGCAGAGACACAGTGAGGCGCCTCGGGGGCAAGGATTCTTTCTGTCTGGTGACCCCCGATTGGGACGCGTGACCTTGGGAGGGTCCAAAGCATGGCCGACGCCGCATTCGGGATCGATCGAAGCATCGAAACGTCGAGCTATTCCCCAATCGTGGGCGGCGACCGGCCGACCGCTGATCGCGTGGCGAGCTCCCCAAGCGATAGGGAAGTTGAGTCGCAACCAGAGATGGTCTCGCTGGTGAGGCAGGGCGCGGCGAAGTTGGAAGCGGGTAACGACACGGAGGCCGTTGACTACCTGCGAAAGGCGTTGGAGATCGGGGATCGAACCGTAGGCCCCGATCACCCCGACCTGATAATCCTTCTCAACGACCTGACCCGGATTTACCTGCGACAATCGGCCTATGCCGCGGCGGAGCCGCTCCTGCTGCGGCTGCTCGAGATGAAGCGCGTCAAAGGCGAGGACCACCCCGAGGTCGCAACGGTCCTGGCCAGCCTCGCGACAGTGAGACAAGGCCTCGGCCGCCATGAATCGGCGGAGCAGCTCTGGCGGAGGGTTCTCGACATTCGCGAGCGTACCCTGGCGCCGAATCACTTCGCGATCGCCACCGCGCTGGAGCATTTCGGGGAGACTTGTTCCGCGCGCGGAAAGATCCGCGAAGCGCTAGCGGCGCTACAGCGTGCGCTCACGATCCGCGAACGCACGCTTGGCGCAGAGCACCCGAGTCTTCGTGCCTCCAGAGAGCGTATCGCCGATCTACAGCTGCAAGGCTCCGACGGCACATTCGAGCCCGGCGGTGGCACCCCGGCTGTGTTTTCGAACGATCGATTCCGGCTGCTCTCTGGCGAGTCGATCCCTGTCACCGCCCCCGCTCCGCTGACCCTGGAGAAGAGTCCGGCTCCCGCCAACAGAAAGGCGACGGCCTTGATTCAGGCATCATTTTCAGATAGCCGAGCGACCGAAACCTCGTCAGTTCTAGACCCGGCGCTTGAAACGTCGTCGTTCGTTGACACGGTCGCGCCAAACGAGCTGACAACACTACAGCCCGATGCGACGCCGTACCGCGACGTGCTAGAAAGCATCCGGGAAGAGCTCGAGAACCCGTCCGGCCGCACGCAGATTGTCGAGCGCGGTAAGGCCATTCTTGCGTCCGGCTTCGCGATGCTCGGAAAGCGACAAGTCGCCGCGGCAGCGGTTGTTGTTGTCATCGCGCTTCTGGCGATCGCCGTAGCCACCGACTCGCGCGGCTTCGGAGAAGTTGCTCAGCCGACGGCGCTCGGCGCCGCAACCCCGAACCAGCAAGTGCTTGCGGCTCCATCAGGGCCAGCATTGGTGACACCAGCTTCGCGTGAAATCGCAGGCGTATCGATACGTGATGCGGCGACGAACTCGAGCGCCAAAGCAGCAGTTACCAGCCCACGAGCGTCAGAAGAAAAAAACACCTCGAAAAAGCGGACCGACCAGGCGTCCGAGGCGAAGGGGCCCGCGATCCCCAAGCTTTCGTCGACACTGATGTCCGGACTTGAATCTGCCGCCACGAGAGCTGGAGGCACAGGCGCGAAAACCGAGGATCCGATCGGGATTGATCCGAGCGCCGTCTCCATCGGGCGTCGCGCCAACTTCGACTTCAGTGAACAGAACAGCGGGCCTCAGCGTGCGCGGCTGATCGGCGAGCTGCCGACCCCAAGACTTCCGAACGAGCTGGCTGACATCGAGGGAGAAGTTCGCGTCCGCTTCAATGTGGACCCGCAAGGGCGGCCGGTGATGACGACCGTTGTCGTCGAGACATCGCCTAGTCCGCTCCTCACATCGGCAGTTCGCGCGGTGATTCCTGGCATCCGGTTCGAGCCCGCGCGCTCCGGCGGCGCTGAGTCGAGAGCGATCGGCGACGTGGTACAGGTCGGATTCCGCTTCGCGCGGAACAAGTAGGGTTCGGCTAGCGGATTAGCAACCACTCGCCTCGTTCCCCGCAGCCCGATCTGATCAGAAGCTCCGACCCAGGCCCCCAGTGAATCGCCAGCGGGCCTGGTGATCTATCGGCCGCGCGAAACCAAAGTGCACGGCGCCGGAAAACAGAGTCACTCCCAATCCAAGCGTCGAACGAAAACCTTCGGTCGCCCGAGACACTGGAACTGCATTCCCTGCCCCGCCGAGCTGAACCACCGCCAATCGGGCCGCGTCAGTTGATAGCGACGTCCACCCGCCTTGCAGCCCGACAGCCAATCCCGGACCGACCCCCGGAATGAACAGCGTCCGCCACAACCGGTGCGGCGACCGCCACACGGGGAACGAATAGAACGCACTCGTGCGGAGAAGCACCGCGCGGTCGCCGGCGAACTCCTTGTATTGGTAGCCAGGAAGTGCTCCGCTGCCGCCCATCTCGAATAATTGTTGTGGCGGGATCACAGCGCCCCATACTGCGCCGCCCTCGCCATCGATCGAGAGAGTGATCGGTCCCAGATATTTGGTCCCGAACAGTGAGACTTCCGATCTTTGCCACTCGAGTGATCCACGTCCGACTTCGTGGTGTAGCACGGCGCCGATCCCTGGTTGCAGCGATTCCCCGCTCGCGTTCGGGTGGATCTCCAGTTCGCCGACTGCGAGTGCGTATGTGCCGGTCGCGACCCCTCGGTTGGGACGGAATGCCTGTCCCCCAAACAGGCCATGATCGAGCCGCGATCGCTCCGCACGATCGTCTCCCGCTCCCAGCTGGAGCGTCATGAGTCCACGATCCACAGCGCCCAACACTCGTGTTAAAGACGCCAATGCAACGCGTCTGTCTACATAGTCGAAATCATCGATCGACCCGAACATCGCGGCGAGTCCGCCACTCTGCGGCTCCAGGGGTCGGATGAAGTCGTTGGTTGTCGCGAGCGTTCGCTCTGCGCGCGCACTCACCGTCCATGGGTCACGACGTAACGAGATGTGTGGGCCACCGCGGAAGGTTTGCTGGGTCCACGCCCAACCGATGATGGCGCCGGCAGTCAGCCCTGGCGCTCTGCTTCGCATCCGCAGGTTGGCCTCGATGCCAGTGTAAAGTCCTTCGACTCGGTCGTAGCGAACAATGTTGTCGGTTTTCGTGGGAGCGAAATCGAGTCGCGCGCCGCCGGTCTGTTTCCATTTGTCGGGCGCAACATCGTCGAAATCATCGGCCGTCACTTCTGACGTAGCGTCGCCGAGCGATTCTGCCCAGCCGTGAAAGTGACTCACGCTGTCAGAAGGTGCCCATGTGGTGTGATGCGGAACGCGGTTGTTGGCCGAAGCGGCGAGCGCAGCGATAACAGTGGAATCCGACGCGCGGGCAGTGTCCGAGGCGCTGGCCATACCAGAACCGCGGGTGCCGACCGTGTCGTCGATCTCGTGATCGCTGAAGCGCGAGACGACCCGCATGACTGCGCGCATGTTGCCGAACAGCGCGAACGTTGTCTGGAGCTCGGTGC
>Ga0193727_1001009_pt1 | contig 11531 bp, 9 predicted proteins | sample H2c2metaG_FD_143051 | JGI IMG/M metagenome (GOLD analysis project Ga0193727, IMG submission 143051) | Soil microbial communities from a riparian zone of the East river system, Colorado, United States - H2c2 | ecosystem: Environmental > Terrestrial > Soil > Riparian zone | place: USA: East River...
CTGCGCACGCTGCAACCGCGCTTGCGCGCGCATCAGGAAAATGCCGATGCGCTCGTGCAATTGCTCGCCTGTCACCCGGCTGTCGAGAAAGTATACTTTCCGGGCCTGGCGTCACATCCGGGCCATGCGTTGGCGGCGCGCCAGCAGCGCGGCTTCGGTGCGATGCTGAGCTTCGACCTTGCCGGCGGCGAGCCGGCAGTCGCCGCGTTCGTTGATGGCCTGACCTGCTTCACGCTGGCCGAATCGCTAGGTGGTGTCGAAAGCCTGGTTGCGCATCCGGCGACGATGACGCACGCAAGCATGGACGCCGCCGCGCGCCGCCGTGCCGGCATCGGCGATGGCTTGGTGCGCGTGTCGGTCGGCATCGAAGCAACCGAAGATCTGGTCGCCGACTTCGAAGTTGCGCTGGACCTGGCGAAGACGGCGACCGGCGCGCGGCGCGCACAGGCAACCGCCTAGAAATTTTGCGGCATTCTCGGGGCGTCGCTCGGCGGACTCAACTGCCGGCACGGCTGGTCGCGGAGCCGTGGCGTAGCCGGCGTGAAGCTGCGCTGCGGCGGCATTGAAATGCGTGGTCACCGGCGCGAAAAAGTCCGGGCTGCGTAGCCACCACCCAAACAACGATAACCTTCGTATTGTGGTACACCGGTGGTCGGCGTACGGTAGTCGTCGCATTGGCGAGGGGATCGATCATGTCCGGAAGCGAATCGAGCGGGCTGCGGTGGTGTGTCCTCGCATCGGCAAGCGCCTTCATGGCATTGCCTGCGGTCGCCTTGCCGCCGCAAAGCGCGCGCGTGCTCGATGACGCGGGTTTCGCCGACCTGATCAGCGCGGAGCAGCGGGCCGGCATCGAACGCGAACTCGCCGCAAACCGTGTCTTCCTGCGCCGCGCCGGCGTACTGCCCCTAACCGAGGCGTCACTGACGGTCATGGGCGACCTGGGCTGGCCGCTGAAGGCGATGCCGTCGTTCATCGGCTTCGGCTATCACGGCATCTCGAACTTCGTCGACCACGACCCGCGCGCGCCCGGGTTCGTGCAGGACTACACCTGCGGCATGCGCACGTACGATTCGGCCGACGGCAGCAATCACGCCGGCACCGACTATTTTCTCACGCCGTTTTCCTGGTTGATGATGGATCAGGAGCAGGTAGCCATCGTCGCGGTCGCGCCCGGCATGATCGTCGGCAAGGCGGACGGCAATTTCGACCGCGATTGCGCGATCGATTTCGCCAAGTCCTGGAACGCGGTCTACGTTCAGCACGCGGACGGCAGCGTCGCCTGGTACGGACATATGAAGAACGGCAGCGTCACGGCCAAGCCGATCGGTGCGCACGTCGACGCCGGCGAAATCCTCGGCTTCGTCGGCAGCTCCGGCGCGTCGTCCGGCCCGCACCTGCATTTCGAACTGCACGATGCGGCGGGCCACGTGGTCGATCCGCGACATGGCGCGTGCAACGCGTCACCCGATCTTTGGGCAACTTTCCAGCCCTACGAAGATCCGCACATCAATTCGCTGTCGACCCACTCGATCGCGGCGAACTTCGTCGGCTGCGGCACGGATGACGCAGGCAACGCGGTCACCGACGAGCCGCACTATGCCGATCAGTTCGTTCCCGGCGACAGCCTGCGCATCCTTGCCTCGTACCGCGACCAGCGGGTTGGTGAAAGCACCCACTTCGAGATCGTCGCAGCCGACGGCGGCGTGCGCGACTCCTGGGATTTCGACTTGGCGGAGGCGGATCTGCCCAAGCCGTTCTACGCGGGCACGGCGTTCGACTGGTCTTATACCTTGGCCGCCGACGCGCCCGCCGGCACCTGGCGCGTGACCGCGGCGTTTCAGGGACAGACCTACGAGCATGTGTTCGTGGTCGGCAGTCGACGACAGCTCGATCCGGACGAGATCGCCCGGGCGCGCCTCCAGGTCGGAGCCGACGCCACGCGTTGCCGCGCCGTCGCGGGCAGCCTGCAGCCGCAGTGTCGGCCGTGACCGCGTTCGAATCGGTCAACGCGGCGCGATGCTGAAGTTTTCGACCCAGACCAGTTCGCAGGCGCCGGCGCCGGTGTCGCTGCGCGACAGTGAGCTGACCCACTTGCCGCCGTTTGGCAAGTCGGCTTCGACGAGGTAACCGTCGAATGAAACAATATCGCCGACGCGCGTGCGCCGTATCGCGCGTTCGACCGAGTCGTCGGCCGGGATCAGGTGCATGTTGGCGCTCGACTCGATGATTTCGCGCTCGGGAATCGGAAACTCGCGCACGCGCCAGAAGTAGAAGCGCGTCGACTGGGAAATTTCCACCTTGTCGAGCACGGCGCTGTCGGACATGCGGCCCCAGCCGAGCGCAAGGTCGACCGGCGCGAGCCGCGCAGTGGTATCCCAGTGGTAGTCGGCGCGCGACAGGACGCGAGCGGCAGCCGAGAATTTCGCCAGTGGCTTGATCGCGGCTTCGTCCTTGTGCAGCGGCGCCCGCGTTTCGTCCAGCGGTTGCTGCAGCGGTGCGTCGGCAACCAGCACGCCGGGCGCATGTGCCAATGGACGCGAACCGTGCTGCCACCAGGCCAGCACAGCCAGGATCGCCAGCAGCCAGAACCAGCGGGGCAGGCGGTTCAATCGAGATCAGCGGTGAGCGCGGCGCGCGTCGGGGCATCGATCGCGGTGGCGAATCGATACTCGACGTGATCGATGACGAATTCGACGCGGCTGCCGCTCTTGAATGCGGCGACCTGGCCGGCGGAAAGCTCGAAGCGCAGGAAGTGCACGGCCGAGGTCTTGGCTTCGTTGCTGCGGTCCATGTCTTCGTCGGCAATCGCATTGACCTGCGGCGCGTCGCCGATGCGCAAGACCACGCGATGTTCGATGCCGTGCAGCTGCTGCAGCCGGCGCCCACGCTCCTCCGGATCGGGAAATTCGATCAGCATCGTCGCCTTGAGGTTGCTGCCGTCCGGAACCAGCGGATTGTAGGCGTCGAGTTCGTCCTGTATGCCGGCTACTTCGAACACGCGCTCGACGCGCAGCATCTCCTGGATCTGGTACTGGATTGTCAGGCGGTCTTCGAACACCAGCGTGACGTTCGCTCCGATCGCAACGCTGCGTGGACGCTTGTGCTCGAGCACACGCGCGCGGAACGCGGGCCGTTCGCGGGCGTACGCTTCGAGCGTGTACAAGTCCGCGAGCGTGAGTTTTTTCATCTGGGGTCCAATGTAATCGACGTCATGCCCGCGCAAGCGGGCATCCATGTTGATCTCCTCTTAGCGCGCCGATGTGGCGAGTTGCAGAAGCAAGATGGATTCCCGCTTGCGCGGGAATGACGGCCAGAGTTGAGAGTGAATTGTGGCTTGTCAGACTCCATAAGCCAAACGCAGCAGGCTGATCGGGCTTTCCGCACGCGGATTGTCGTTCATGCCGTGCGCGAGGTGGCTGGCCGCCATTGGACAGTCCGAAGCGAAGTGCGCCGGCGCGATCTGCTGCACGCGTGCCTCGACCGGTTTGGCGATCTTGCGCGACAGCGCATAGGTTTTCGCCTTGACGCCGTAGGTGCCGTCGTGGCCGGAGCAGCGCTCGATCATCTGGATCTCGGTACCCGGAATCAGCGCCAGCACGTCGCGCGTCTTCGGGCCGATGTTCTGCACGCGCTGGTGGCACGGCGCGTGGTAGGCAACCTTGCCGAGCGCGCCGCTGAATTGCGTCTTCAGCAGCCCGCCCTGATGACGCTGCCACAGGTATTCGAACGGATCGAAGATGTGGCGCTTGATCAGCTGCACGTCGGCGTCGTCGGGGAACATCAGCGGCAGCTCCTGCTTGAACATCAGCACGCACGACGGAATCGCCGCGCTGATGTCCCAGCCGTCGCGGATCGCCGCGGCCAGCACCGGGATGTTCTGTTCCTTGTATTTCGCCACAGCATCGAGATCACCGAGTTCGAGCTTCGGCATGCCGCAGCAGACTTCGCGCTCGACCAGCGTCACGGCGATGCCGTTGTGGCGCAGCACGGCGGCAAGATCCTCGACCGGCGCGGGCGCCGAGTAGTTGCAGTAGCAGGTAGCGAACAATGCGACCTTGCCGCGTGTGCGGCCCTTGGTCTGTGGAGCGGCGCCGTCGGGGCCAAGGTGCTTGAGGCGGGCGCGCGCGGTCGGCCGCGTATATTCCGGCACGCGCGCATTGCGATCGACGCCGAGCGTCTTCTCGAGCAGCTTGCGCGCCGAGGCGTTGCGGTTCAATGCATTGACCGCGTTGACGACGACCGGGATCGTCGCGAGTTTGCCGACCGTGCTCGTCGACGCGAGTATCTTCGCTCCGGTGCCGGTCTCGCCGCGGCGGTGTGCCGCCGCCTTGGCGCGTAGCATCAGGTGCGGGAAATCGACGTTCCATTCGTGCGGCGGCACGTACGGACACTTGGTCTGGTAGCACAGGTCGCACAGATAGCACTGATCGACCACCTTGACGTAGTCGGCTTTGGCGACGCCGTCGATTTCCATCGTCTTCGATTCGTCGACAAGGTCGAACAGGGTCGGAAACGCCTGGCACAGGCTGACGCAGCGCCGGCAGCCATGGCAAATGTGAAAGACGCGTTCAAGTTCGGCATCCAGTGATGCCTGGTCGTAAAAAAGTGGATTTTTCCAATCCAGCGCATGGCGCGTCGGTGCGTCGAGGCTGCCTTCACGGTTGCTGCTCGGTGGAACGCTCGACATTCGCGCAGGCTCGCATCCGATCTGGATCCCTCTCCGACGGGAGAGGGCAGGGGTGAGGGTCGAATTCCCGCGACGCCGCGGCAATACCCGACCTCGTTCTGCCCCACCTTCAAGCGCAGCGTGCGCGTCGGCGATCTCTATTGCGCCGGACGCGCGCGAAGGTGAGGCACCTTCTCCCGGAGGAGAAGAAGTGACAGGCTCAGGCGATTTCGCTCAGGGCCTTCGTGAAGCGGTTGGCGTGCGAGCGCTCGGCCTTGGCCAGCGTCTCGAACCAGTCGGCGATTTCGCCGAAGCCTTCGTCGCGCGCGGCCTTGGCCATGCCCGGGTACATGTCGGAGTACTCGTGCGTCTCGCCGGCGATGGCGGCCTTCAGGTTGTTCCTGGTCTCGCCGATCGGCAGGCCCGTGGCCGGATCGCCGACGGCTTCGAGATACTCCAGATGGCCGTGCGCGTGACCGGTCTCGCCCTCGGCGGTCGAACGGAACACGGCGGCCACGTCGTTGTAGCCTTCCACATCGGCTTTCTGCGCGAAGTACAGATAACGGCGATTGGCCTGCGACTCTCCGGCGAAGGCTGCCTTCAAGTTGCCTTCGGTCTGGGAACCTTTCAGATTGCTCATGGCACACCTCTATGTTTGCGAGCGGAAATCGTGATCCCGCCACATGCGCGGCGGACCCCAAGCGAGCGTAGCGCGCCGCGACGACATTTTAAAATTGATTGTAACGATCAATCCGATAGGCATTGCCTATGCGAATTGCTGCCTTCGGGCTGGCGTCACTGGGCCTCGCCGCGTCCCAATCCGTCGAATCAAATCCGATCGCGGGGCCGCTTCGTCGAATGCACCGCTTGCGGTTTCATGTGCGGATCGAGCAGGGCGCGTGGAAAGTCGCGGAACTCGGCGCTGAGTTTTTTCAGGAACGGCGCCAGCGCGGAACTCTTGCGCCAGAACATCGCAATGCGCCGACTAGGCGATTCGCCGCGGAACTGCAGCAACTGGATATTTTCCGAGCGCGCCACGGGCGGCTTGACCGAGAGCGCCGGCAGCAGCGTGATGCCGACATTCGCCGCCACCATCTGGCGCAGAGTCTCGAGGCTGGTTGCGCGGAAGCCCGATTTCTCGCTGGCACCGGAAAGATGGCAGACCTCGAGGGCCTGGTCGCGCAGGCAATGGCCGTCCTCGAGCAGCAGCAGGCTCTGATCGGCGAGGTCGGAAAGCTTCAAGCCCTTGCGCCGCGCCAGTTCGTGGTTTTCGGGAACGGCGAGCAGGAACGGTTCTTCGAACAGGAACTCGGCGTGTACCTGGTCGTCATGAATCGGCAGGGCGAGCACGGCGGCATCCAGGCGCCCCTCGCGCAGCTGGCGCAGCAGCACTTCGGTCTTCTCCTCGACCAGCAGCAACTCCAGGCGCGGAAAGCGAGCGCGGATGCGCGGCACCACGTGCGGCAGCAGATACGGACCGAGCGTCGGAAAGATGCCGAGGCGTACGGTGCCGGACTCGGGGTCGAGCGTGCGCCGCGCGATCGCGCGGATCTGGTCGACTTCGGTCAGCACATCGCGTGCGCGCTGCGCGATCTCGCGTCCGACCTCGGTCAGCAACACCTTGCGCGGCGTGCGCTCGACCAGTGCGACGCCGAGTTCGTCCTCGAGTTTCTTGATCTGGGTCGACAGCGTCGGCTGACTGACGAAGCTCGCCTCGGCGGCACGACCGAAGTGCCTGTGCTCGGCGAGGGCAACGAGGTAGCGCAGATCGCGAAGGTTCATGGTCACGAACTCCGAATGGGTAGCAGCGCCTGCGATGGGCAGCCGGAAGCAGGTTGGAGACAAGCAGTCAGCGCAAAGGACCCCCAGCCGACTCCCTAACCCCAACTCCTAACGATCTGGTCCCAGCGATAGGCAAAGCATATCATAATCATACAATCAATCAATTTGAGCGATGATCATGCCGGCCCTATATTTTGCTGCGAGGCCAATCGGCCACCGATTTTTCCGCAGACTCAAGGAGATTCCATGCTTACCGTTGGCGACAAGTTTCCGCAATTCAACCTCAAAGCCACCATTTCGACCGACAGCGTCGACAAGGCCTTTGCCCAGATCGACAACAGCACCTACCAGGGCAAATGGACGCTGGTGTTCTTCTATCCGAAGGATTTCACCTTCGTCTGCCCGACCGAGATCAAGGGCTTCGGCGACTTGAACAGCCAGTTCGCCGACCGCGACTGCCAGGTACTCGCCGCGAGTACCGACAGCGAGTTCGTGCATCTGGCCTGGCGCAAGGACCACAAGGATCTGCGCAACCTGCCGTTCCCGATGCTGGCCGACACGGCCAAACGCCTTTCGACGGCGCTCGGCATCCTCGACACCGAAGAAGGTGTGGCCAAGCGCGCGACGTTTCTGGTCGACCCCGAAGGTGTAATCCGCTTTGCGTATGTGACCGACGGCAGCGTCGGCCGCAATCCGGCCGAGGTGCTACGCGTACTCGATGCACTGCAGACCGACGAGCTGTGTCCGTGCAACTGGACCCAGGGCGAGCAGACGCTCAAGGCCGCATAGTTGCTTGCTGAAAACCCCTCTCCCTGTGGGAGAGGGGTTGGCGTGAGGGTCGGCAGTGACAAGGCGTCGATACGAATTCGCACCCTCATCCGCCCTTTGGGCACCTTCTCCCAATGGGAGAAGGGAAGAACAAATATTGGAGAATTCCACAATGTCACTTTATGAACTAAAATCCACGATACCCGACTACGCCAAGGATCTGCGCCTGAATCTCGATTCGGTGCTCAGCGAGACCGGCGCGCCGGGACTATCGGTGAAACAGATCGGCCTGATCGCGCTGGCCAGCGCCATTGCCTCGCGGCATGCGCCTCTCACCGCCGCGATCGCGGTCGAGGCAGGAAAAAATGCCAGCGCGCAGGAACTCAACGGCGCGCGCAGTGCCGCGGCGATCCTGGCGATGAACAACGTCTACTACCGCTTCACCCATCTGGTTGGCGATGCCGAATACCAGACTCTGCGCGCCGGTCTGCGCATGAACGCGATGGCCAACCCCGGCTGCGACAAGATCGATTTCGAGTTGTGCTCGCTCGCGGTCTCGGCGATCAACGGCTGCGGCATGTGCGTGGAATCGCACGAGAAAACCTTGCGTAAGCATGCGCTGTCGACGCAGGCGATTCAAAGCGCCGTACGCATTGCCGCGGTCGTCCACGCAGTGGCGGTCACGCTCGAACAGGCGGCGGCCGCCGATCTGGTGCAGGAAGCCGCGGCAGCCTGATCTCTTCGATCATAAGCACGGGCGCCAGGAATACAAAAAAGCCATCGCACACGTTTGCCGGCGCCGGGCGCTGCCTTCTTCTCTGCGCCGGCCACTAGCTGTAAAGAAATGTGCACGGCACGTCCGAGTACTGGCGCGGGCCGGTGAAAATCGCGCATCCTTCGCGTTTCGTCGCGAACGGGGATGGTTTGATTCATGCGCTTTCCACAATTGATTTGCCGGTTTGTCCTGGCGGCAGCGACGCTGCTGCCGCTGCATGCGTTCGCGGAGCCAGCGCCGAGCGGCAAACTGCCCGAGACCGTGGTGCCGCTGTCGTACGCGCTCAAGCTGCAGATCGATCCGCATGAAACGCGTTTCAGCGGCGAAGTTCGCATCCACATCCGGCTGACGAAACCGGCCGATCACCTGTGGCTGCATGCCCGGGCGATCGACGTTGCCAGCGCCGAGTTGATCGACGCTGCCGGAATCAAGCACAAGGTCGAAGTGACCGTGCGCGACCCATCCGGCGTCGCCGAAGTCGCGTTCGGCGCGACCTTGCCGGCGCAGGAAGCGGACCTGACCATCGCCTACAGCGCGCCGTTCAACACCAAACTGCAAGGACTGTACAAGGTCAGCGTCGGCGACGATGCCTACATCACCAGTCAGATGGAGGCGATCAGCGCACGTTATGCATTTCCCGGCTTCGACGAGCCGCGCTTCAAGACGCCGTTCGACATCACGCTGACCGTGCCGAAGGCGCAGGTCGCGATCGCGAACACGCGCCCGCAGAAGGAAGACGTGTCGGGCGATGGGAAATGGAAGACGATCACCTACGCGCGCACGCGGCCGCTGCCGACCTATCTCGTGGCGGTCGCGGTGGGTCCCTGGGATGTCGTCGACGGCCCGGCACTGGCCGCGAATGCGGTGCGCAGGCAGGCGCTGCCGCTGCGCGGCATCGGCCCACGCGGCACCGGGCCGCAGCTGAAATGGATCCTCGAGCAGACGCCGGCAATCGTGAAGTTCTTCGAGGAGTACACGAATCAACCATATCCTTTCGACAAGCTCGACCTGCTCGGTGCACCGGATTTCTCCGCCGGCGCGATGGAGAACGCCGGCCTGATCGTGTTCCGCGACGTGCTGTTGCGCATCGATGCCACCTCGCCGGCCGGCACGACGCGCAGCAGTTTCGACGTCAACGCGCACGAGATCGCGCATCAGTGGTTCGGCGATCTGGTCACGGTGCCGTGGTGGAACGACATCTGGTTGAACGAAGCGTTCGCGACCTGGTTCCAGGGCAAGGCGACGGTCGCGCTGAAAGCCGAATTCCTCGGTGACCTCGGCCGCATCGAAGGCACGCTCGGCGCGATGAACAACGACAGCCTGCTGTCGGCGCGCAAAATCCGCCAGCCGGTGGCCAACCAGGGCGACATCGAAAACGCGTTCGACGGGATCACCTATCAGAAGGGCGCTGCGGTGCTGCGCATGTTCGAGGAATGGATCGGCGAGGACACCTACCGCAAGGCGATGCGCGACTATCTTGCCGGACACGCGTTCGGCAGCGGCAGCTCGGACGATCTGATCGCCGCGATCGCCAAGGCCAGCGGCAAGGGCGAAGTGCTGGCCAACGCGATGCGCAGTTTCCTCGACCAGCCGGGTATTCCGCTGCTGCAGACGGAACTTACTTGCAAGAACGGCAAGGCGACGTTGTCCGTCAGCCAGTCGCGCTACCTGCCGTTCGGCGTGCTGAGCAGCGACAACCTGCACTGGCAGGTGCCGCTGTGCGCGCGCTTCGGTCACGGCGATCGCGCCGATAAGCAGTGCTTCCTCGTCGATCAGCCGAAGCAGACGTTCGCCGTCGCCGGTGGCTGCGCCGACTGGTACCTGCCGAACGCCGATGCCGCCGGCTACTATCGTTTCTCGCTCGGCGCGAAAGATCTTGCCGATCTCGGCCGGCGCGCGGGCTCGCTCGTGCCGGCCGAACAAATGGTCTTTGCCGACGCGGTCAAGAGCGCGTTCGCGCGCGGCGATATCGGTCCCGGGCCCGTTCTCGATGCGATGCCGACGCTGGCCGCATCCGACTCGCCGCAAGTGGCATTTGCGCTCAGCGGCGAATTCACCTGGATTCACGAGCACCTTGCGACCGATGCGACACTGCCGGCGCTCGATGCCTACGCCGTGAAAGTCTATGGCCCGCGGCTTGCCGAACTCGGCTACCACCACAAACCCGGCGAAGCCGATGCCACGTCGCGCCAGCGCCAGCGCCTTGCATCGGTCCTCGCCTTCGACGTGCGCGATCCGGTCGTGCGCAAGGAACTCGATGCGCAGGGCAGGTCGGCGCTGGGCCTGGACGCCAGCGGCAAGGTTGACCTGACGCGTGCCGATCCGGACCTGCGCGGGTTCGCCTTGAAGGTCGCCGTGCAGGATTCCGGCGCGCCGGCATTCCATGCCGTGCTCGACGCGCTCGAGGCAAATCACGAAACGCAGCAGCGCTACGAGCTGATCTCGGCGCTTGGCTCGACGCGGGATCCGAAGCTCGCCGAAGAGGCGCGCGACTACGGCTTGACGCCGTCCGTTGCCGTCGGCGAGATGGCGCGCTTGTATTTTGCGCAGGTCGGCGAGAAGGAAAATCGCTCCTCGTTCTGGGCCTGGTACCAAAGCCATTTCGATGCGTTGCTCGCGCGCATGCCCGATGCCTACCAGCGCACGCTGCCGCGCCTGCCGGCGGTCGGGCGCTGTGACAAGTCCGCTTCGGACAGCCTGCAGCAATGGCTCGCGCCGCGCATCAAGCAGATCATCGGCGGCGAGCGCGCCCTGGCCCAATCCGTCGAAGGCGTCGCTCAGTGCACTGCGCTGCGCGAGCACGTCGGCGAAAAGTCGCTGGCCACGTGGGCGGAGGCGCAGCGCGCGCCCTGACCTTCGCGCTGTGCTGACCGAACGCTGCGCTGGCTGACGCGCTGCGCTGACGTATCGTCCGGCCGTGCCGGAACTGCCGGTCCGCTTTAGCCCTCCGCTTCAAGGGGAGGGTTGGGTGGGGATGGTGTAGCTCTTCGCGCATCGATTTTCTTGCTCGTCATTCCAACGAGGGCTGGAATCCAGTTGCTGCCTTTGCTTCTTTCGAGAAGAAGAGCTTCCACTCGCCCTGCGGGCGAGCGGGTTACTTTCTTGACTCCGGGCATCCTGCCCTCCGCCGCTACGCGGCCAGCTGCGCTGTTCGCGCCGCTCCTGCGGCGCAGTGCTTGTGCAAAGAAAGATAACCAAAGAAACACACTCCCGGTGGCGCGTTCTCCGGGCATCCTGCCCTCCGAGTGCGCGAGGGTGCTCCGGGGTTCGCTGGATGTACGTCCCTGTACATTCAGCGAACGGCCGCGCATCGTGCGCGGCCTCCTTCGGACTGATCCTACGCACCCTCGCCGCGCCACAGGGGGCCCCGTTTGGGCGGCATCCTGCCGCAGAAGCCAGAGCAAGAGCGAAGGCCAAAGCAGAAGCCGGAGCCGAAGCTTCCCACGCCGACACCTCGAGGCAGTGCAGGGATGCACGGATTCGTGGATCCCGGCGCCGTTCGCGGTGCCGAGCATCGCAGGCGACGGTGGAAAATGCCCG
>Ga0193727_1001010_pt1 | contig 11521 bp, 4 predicted proteins | sample H2c2metaG_FD_143051 | JGI IMG/M metagenome (GOLD analysis project Ga0193727, IMG submission 143051) | Soil microbial communities from a riparian zone of the East river system, Colorado, United States - H2c2 | ecosystem: Environmental > Terrestrial > Soil > Riparian zone | place: USA: East River...
CGCCGCCAAATTCATGAGTTGCCATCGGTCAATCAATTAAAATAATCGATCACGAGCATTTCCGATGTCAGCCGAGGCGGCTTGACATGATGGTTGCCGATTTTTCGCGCATTACTCGATAAAAATTGTTTCTTCGGCGCTTCCGCCTGGACCGACCGCGCGGATGTTCCATTGACCTGGCGCGACTTGCCAAAAAAATCGGCCATCGGATTTCGGTGCTATCTGCGTGCCGTTGACAAACCACTGGACTCGATCGCCAAGCGTGGCGGTGAGCTCGATCATTTGCTGCGAACGGTGCAGCACGGGATCGATTTCATAGCGAGCGTTTGCGACCGGATTTGTGATCCGCGGCTTCGGTAGCACGTGAGCACCGCGCGTATTATTGTTGCTCGCGCACCAACCTGCGTATTCAATGGGCAACAGTAATTTTCCATCGGCGGCGAACCAGTTCACGGAGTCTTCCTTCGGCTCGGTTCCTTTTAGAAACAGCTCGCCGATTCTCGACGCGCTGAAACGCGAGGCCAGCAATCCCGTCTCTGCGCAGATTTCGCGCCGGACGAGTCGTTCGTTTTCCTCCGGTGGATCGAGTGGATGATCGCGCCGCAGCAACTCGTGCATCATCGCCGCCCAAAGCGGCGTGGCCGAACGAACGGCAAGTGTATCGCGCATCGGCCGGCCATCAAAATTTCCCGCCCAAACCGCGACGGTGTGCTCTTTATCGAAGCCGACTGTCCACGCATCGCGGAAACCGCTGCTGGTTCCAGTTTTTGCGGCGATCCGTTCTTCAAATGCGAGCGGTGAATGCGCACCAAAACTTTTCTGCCTCGCATCGTTGTCGCACAAGATGTCGGTTATGATCGCAGCCGCGTCGCTCGACGCGATCCGCGTCATGGGATGATGCTCGGCGGTGAGAAATTTCGCCTGCATGGAGATGCCCTTCCGCGCCAAGCCCGCATACGCGCCGGCAAGATCGACAAGACGAATCTCGGCATTGCCCAAGACGAAACCCGCGCCGTAGTCGTTTAATCCTCTTGGAAATTCGAAGGCCCACTTTCGTAACTCGAAAAAAGCCCTGCGTGCGCCGAGCTGACTCAGGGCAAAAACGGCGGGAACGTTGAGCGAGCAGCCGAGCGCCTCACGCAAACGCACCGGACCGAGATAACGATGATTGTAATTTTGCGGGTCGTAGTCCGCGTACTCGTCGCGAATGGCCTCGGCGGTGTCAGGCAACAAGCTCGCAGCGGTCAGAAGATGTCGATCTATTCCGGCGAGATAGACGAACGGTTTTAATGTCGAGCCGCAACTGCGCGCCCGCATTGCGCCGTTGACCTGGTTTGCCGCATAGTTGTCCGAACCAACCATCGCTCGCACCGCGCCGGTTTCGTTATCGAGAATAACTATTGCCGCCTGCGTGATGTCGTAGCGATTTAGTGCAGCAAGGTGAGAACGGACAAATCGTTCTGCTGTATTTTGCAGATCGAGATCGAGTGATGTCCGCACCGTGCCGCGCAGCGACGGATTCCGCGCGATCACGGCATCGACAAAATGCGGTGCCAGTCGCGGCGGATCGAACCGGTGCGCGACGGGCGCAGATTTGGCCAGAAGAGCTTGCTGTTCGCCACTGATTACACCCAGCTGCGCCAAACGCCCGAGGGAGCGCTCGTATTTTCGAGTCGCCGGCTCGGGATATCTCCAAGGATTGAATCGAGACGGCGCTTGCGGCAGACCGGCGAGGAAAATCGATTCGGCCAGAGTCAGATCGCGTGCAGATTTTCCGAAGTAAGCACGCGCGGCCGCTTCGGGCCCGAGCCGGCGATTGCCGTAGCTGCTTCGATTCAAATATTCGGTGAGGATGCGTTCCTTGCTCCAGCGGCGCTCGATTTTCCAGGCAACGATTGTTTCGTAAAATTTGCCAAACCAACTGCGCCGTTGCCGGCCGGAAGCCATTTTCACCAGTTGTTGTGTAATGGTTGATGCGCCCGAAACGATGCGATGCGCCTTCAAATTTCGTGTGCAAGCCGATACCGTCGCCCGCCAATCGACGCCTGCGTGTTCGTAGAAGCGATGATCTTCGAGAGCTACCGTTACGCGCGGGAGCCACTTCCCCAGTTCGTCGAGACGGCGCGGCAATTGCGCGCGCGCGTCAGGCGAAGCGATCGCGGCGATTTCGCGGCCGCGACAATCCAGCAACGTAAGAGTTCCGATGCATGGCTGCTGGAGGTTAGCGGGCAAAGGCAGCCATACGATCGACATCGTTATCGCAAGAATGGCGATTACGCCGATGAAAATTATTCGCCGGAAATTACGCATATGCTCGAGGGCGATAATCCCGAGAAACGGCTGTCGTACATGGGTACAACTTGCGTGGCCGGCCAGCGGAACGTGCCTGCCGCCGTCGCGCGTGTCAGCACCGAATACGTGCCCGATCCCGGCTCAAATGTGTCGAAGTAAAGTAGTGTGGAACGGTCGCGCATTTCCGAGTACGAAAGCGTGAGCGCTCGCTCGGGTTGATCGCTCGTCGGCATTTCGAAGAACTTCCCGATCATAGCGAGATTTGGGTTCACCGTCTCAAGACCGGCGGGCAGAGAATCTTCGAGCGCGACGTAATTTTGCTTCTTTCGCGTATTGATGCGGTAGGTCACGAGAATTTGGTCCCCGAGTTTGAATGGCGCATTTATCTCGCCGGTGCGTTTGGATTCGGTGAGATTGCGGGCGACGCGCTCGACGCGAAATCCGCGATCGACGCGATCCGTATCGACTTGATCGGTGGAATACTCCGCCTGCATCAAAAACGATAGCGCGGTTTTGTTCAGGCCTTTCACCAGCAGTTGACTGTCGATCTTGCGATCGAGCCATGCCGCGGAGCGGCCGTTTTTCGAAACAAGGCCTTTCGGCTCGGCAACACTGAGCGCCTCCGCTTTCTCCGTGCCGATCATCGACTTAAATGCGAGCAGCAACCAAAGATTTTCCTGCGTCGAAAGGGCGGCCGAGGAATCCATGAGCGCAAGCATTCGTTCGCGGACGCGTTGTTTTTTTTGCGCGGCATAAAATTTTGGCGCGATCGTGTCGAACGCGAGCGCGCAAATTGCCTCGGCGCGCGTCACGGAGCCAAGGGTCGCTGGATTAAACGCGCGTTCCTTGATCGGCGCATCAATCTCCTTCAGCAGTTGCTCTTGCTCGCGTGGCATGATGTTTTGCCGGTGGAGCGTCATCGCCAGCAGCGCGCGTCCTTCGTCGCCGCTCTCGTTGCGCCGCAAATACAAATCCTGCAAAACCGCGCTGAAATCTTCGTCTGACTCGTATTGCGTCAGCACGAAGAGCGCGAAGCATTTCTCAAACGGCGACACACCGGTCTGCCCGGTCACGATTTTTTTGAGAGCGCCGCCAAGTTTGTCGCGCAATCCTTCTGGCGCCTCAAAACCGGCATTGACCGATTCATTTACCGCCCAGAATGCTTCGCAGGTGACGAACAGATTTGGAGCATCACTGCCCGGCCAGTACGGCAGCATTCCGTCCGCTAACAGCGAGTCCTTAAACTGTTTCATGCCGCGCTCGAGTACTCTTCGGTATTCCGCCTCGCGCGCCTGTATGTCGGGCAGATACGCCAATAAATTGGCGAGAAGACTGTAACCGAGAAGCTTGGTCGAGATTTGATCGAAGCAGCCGTGTGGATATTCGAGGATGACAGGAACGCCCATAATCTTCGGCAGCCACGGCGAAGTCGAAATCGTAGCGCTGAATGTTCCGCGTCCGCCTTTCCACGGTTCGGGCATTGCGCGTCGGGCATCAAATTGCGGCCCGTTAAAAGGTCCGGCGACGCTTTCTTTGCGCACAATCGTGGGCGGCTGCACCGGCAAAGTCAGTTCGACCGCGTCGGACATTTTCGCATCCGATTTTGCCACCGCCTCGAACCGTATTTTTGCCGGGGCAAGATCGACATCTGCCACTTTCGCTTTGAACCGGAACACCGTTGGCGCATCGCGTTTGGCAGTCTGCGTCGCGCTGCCATCCATGAGCAGCTTACAACTCTCATCCGTTACACAACGCGCCGTGACCTCTTCTGAATCGGAAAAGTTTTGCTGCACGACTGCGCGCAACTCAACTTCATCGCCATCCCGAAGAAAGCGCGGCAAGGCAGGGTTGACGAGAAGCGGTTTTGAAACTTGCACCGTCGCATTGGCGTCGCCGCCGAATTGATTCACTTTGGTCTGGCCGATCGCCACGACGCGATACGTCGTGAGATTATCCGGCGCGGCGAAATCGAAAGTCGCTTTGCCGTCTCGGTCAGTTTTCAAACTCCCCTGCCAAAACGCGAGCGTCCGAAATTCCTTGCGCAGGTTGGTGACGTTCGACAGAGGTTCTTCTCCGCCATCACCGATGATGAATCCTTTTTGCGTGAGACTCTTCTGCGTAATCTCTTCGATGTAATTCTGAAGCGACTGATAGCTGCGGACGGCAAATGGATTCCGGGGATAAAAGCCGGCGAGAACATTCGGAATTTGCCAGTTGCCCAGTTTTAACACTGCGTCGTCAACCGCGAAGACAACAAGATCGACATCTCCAACCGGCTTGCCTTCCGATGTGACCTGCACATCGCCGTGGACGGTTTCGCCTGGCTTCACCGAAGTGTTTGCGAGATGCGTCTCGATTTTTAGTTCGCGATCCGGCCGACGCACTTCGATTTCGGACGAAGCAAAACGCTCCTGCGGCAATTCCTTGTCGCCGCCCGGCCTAACGAGGTAGATCGAGACGGTTGCATTCGGCGCATATTCCTTTTTGATCGGCAGCTCGATTCGGCCAGCATTCCCGCGCAGCGGAATGAGAAGCGTGTCGAGAATTGCATCAGTTTCGACTGAGACCCACGCGACGCCGCCGAAAGGCGCCTGGATGGATAAAACCGCTTTCTCGCCCGGAGTGAACGCTTCGGTGCGATGTTCGATCTTGAAACTTGTTTGGTTCTGGACCGGAAGTTCCGCGGGCTCCTCGCCTGTCAAAGTAGTTTCGTCGCTGACAAGTGCTGTTTTCCTATCTGTCGCGCTGGCTGCCACGACATAACGCCCGGTTTTGCTGGCCGGAAAAAGAAATTCAGCCGGCGTTTTCGCGCCTTGCGATGCCACCTTCGCAAACTGATCGCTGTTTCGATAACGAAAAACGAACGGCGCGATCTGCTCTTTCGTCGTCTTCGTTGTGACATGGAAAAGATCAACATGGACCGGCACGCCCGCGATTTTTGCATTCTCTTTATCGACAGCGTCGATGCTGACATTGACGCCGCCGTCTTTGCCTGGCCGCTCGGTCGCTTTGATGCCTAACCGCGTCGAATTCGAAAAAATCGCAGCCATCTCGCCGCCAACGATCGTTTGACCATCAACAGATGTGACTTCGGCACGCCACGAAACATTGGCGCGACCGATCGCCGCATTGTCTTTGAATGGCGAGTCGCACACTAGGTTCGCGAATCCGTGTTCATCCAGTTTCGCGTCGCCTTCAATCGTCTTGATCTGTTCGTTGTAGGGATCGAGACTTGGACCCACTTCCGCGTAAGCGTTATACCGTCGCTTGTAATCGTCGGCCTCACCGCTCGATTCGGCCGATGCAGTCCAGGTCGCTTTCCAATGGACGCGCGCGCCCACGTTCGGCGCTCCGTGAAAATAAGCGGAAGAGACATGGGCGTGGGCCGTTTGGCCGACCTCGGTCGCCGCTTCCACTAACACCGAAAAAAGCGGCACACGGTATTCCTCGACGCTGATCGACGTTCTGCCGTCATAATCCTGGCCGGCGTTTTGGCAGCGAATTTCAAAATGACCGAGCTTCGATTTTTCCGGAATGTTCCATTCTGCTTCCCATCCGCCATAACTTGAAAGGCTAACCGCTCCTTCTCCCACCACGCGATCCTCATAACCCTCCGTGACGCGCCAATTGACGCCGGGTTGCTCCGGGATGACGAGGCCGGTGCCCGCGACGTTGCGCACGATTCCTTTCATCTTCACGACCTGCCCAGGCCGGTAGAGATTGCGATCAGTAATAATTTCGGCGCGTGGTCTTCGCGGCGGCACGTATCCGCCGCCTGATGATGAATAGGCCGATCCATCGGCAAATTGGAGCGTCGGTCCGCTCGCGGTATCGGCAATGAAAAGAAAAACGCCCGGGGTTTTATTTGGAAAAATTTTGTCGTGAAGAAAAACTGCCATTCCGTTTTTGTCGGTCACGGCGCGATCCAGCTCAATGTTTTCGTTGGTCACCGCGCGGACGGTGATTCCCGGGACCGATTGCGCATCGGACATTTTCGTGACGCGAATTACTGCGGTTGCCGGCGTCCGCTTTTGAGTGAGAATGAAATCGCTGCTGCAAATGATCGAACGGTTGCCGACGATTCGGCCATCCCCGAGTCCCGAGCTCGCTTCGAACAGATAAGCGCCGCCTAACGACTCCCCGTGTGAAGCGGTGCAACGCACATCGCGGCGCGTCTCCGTGTCGCCGGTTGCAGCCTCGACCGTGCCACTGGCGACGACCGGCAAATTGAACGCTTCGACCAGCAATTCGGTTTGGAACTGCTTCTTGAAACAGGTCCGAGGATCGACAACCGCTTCTCCGGTGACCGGGTCGGTCGCATTTTTTTCAAACTCACGCACCCTCGCAGTCACAGCCGGCAATTTCTCCAGCGGAATGCGCGCGAGCTTCCATGTTGCCGGCGGGGTATTGACTTGAAAAAACGAGAACCGCAGCTCGGGCCGCGCACGCAGAAAAATCTGCGAAGCCGGGAAAACGATACATGGCTCTTTCGGATGAAACGTTGCGCCCCAACGTGACTCGACGGCAAGGCCATAGCCATGCTCGCCTTTCAATTCGGGTGAGATCGTCACGCGATAGCGTTGCGTGAGATCGAATTGTCCCTTCACTGCGACTTCATCCCCGCTGGCGAGAAGCCGCATCTCTTTCACTTCCGGCTCAATGCGGATGCGGTCAGGTGTGGCTTCACTCGGGTCGATGTCGTCGTCGAACTTGATCCGGATGACCGGCTCTTCGAGCGCATGATTAAACGCGCCGACCCATTCGATCTTTAGCGGCTCGGTTTTGCCGACCGGAATAACCTTTAGATATGGCAAAGGCTGCCGGCTTTTAGCGTCGAGCAAACCATTGACGATGAGATTGTAGGTGTGGCCCATCGGCAGCGGCTGGCGCGGTTCGACGCCAAAATCTTCCGCTTCCGGCTGCTCCGTCAGCTTCTCGTCGGTGCGCAGAATCACTTCGACTGGAAAACGCTGGCGCGAATCGCGGTCCTGAAAATAAACGTGCTCGGCGACTTCGGTCAGCCGCACGTTGTAGCTGGATTCGAGCGGGATTTGCGGTTGCCGGTCGAGCTTTTCGCGCTCCGAAAAATCGCTCGAAATCGTAAACGGCGTCGCGGTGAACTCCGCGCTCCAGCCCGGCGCACCAACCGGCTTGCCGCTAACGTCTTTCAAACCGGGCGCAAGCGAGAGCCGATGTTTTGCTCCCGCGACTACGGCTTTCACAACAAACACGCCTTCGGTCTGGCTCTTCCACAAAAAATTGCCTTCGATTTTCGGTTTGCTCACAAACGGACACGGCTGCTCGCTCATGTCGATCTTATCTTTGCCCACCATCGCGCTCGGAAACGTAATCGTGAGTTCTCCGCCCGGCGCGATTTGGCCTTCGCTCGGCTCGATCACCACGCCGCCCGCGTCGGCCTTGGCACTCGATCTTTCGTCGCTCGGCGCAGAATGGAGGTTTGTCAGGCCGATGTACGCGGAAAAAAGAATGGCGACGACGCGTTTCATTCTTTCCTTGGCTCCAATTCGCGGATGCGTTTCAGGTCCGCGTCCGCATTGTCGATCCGGCCAATGCGCCGTTCGCAATTCTCTCGTTCGCGCAGTGCTTCCAGCGTTTCGCCGAGCTTGAGCGAGCGTGTTTCGGATTCGATCGCCGCAGGAAACTCGGCACGCTTTGCTTCGAGCACGCCCCGGTAGTACCACGCCGCCCCATCGTTCGGATTCAATTCCGTTGCCTTGACGGCGTGGATCAGCGCTTCCTTCGAATTGTCCAATGCATCAAGATCGTGTGCGGCTTCGAAGTGCGCCGCGGCCGACTTGTCATCGATCGCCAGTGCAGCCCGCGCATCAGCCAGCGCGAGCGCGAACTGGCGCAGCTCTCGCAAAGTCTTTGCCCGCGCAGCCAGCGGTTCCGATTTGCCAGGGCTCTGCCTGATCGATGCATCTTCGTCTCCGAGTTCCTGCAGCGCTTTTTCGCTTACATGCTGGTCCGCCGTGCGAGCCAGTCGCTGGCTGACTTGTAGCTTTGCTGCGTCCTCGTCCCGTTTAACGTCCAGGAGCGCTTCGCCGGTTTGGATGCGCGCGCGCATCGATGCCGGCTCGACTTTCATCGCGTGCTCGCAATCATCCAGTGCCAGCAGCGGACGCCCGGCCAGCGTGAAGAATCGTGCGCGTGCGAGCAGAAGTCCCGCGTCATTCGGAGATTTCGCAATCCTCGCATCCAGCGCTTTGATTCCGGGGAGAAAGTTTTGAAGGCGCTCGAACTGCGGCAACCATTCCTTCACTTGCTCATCGCTACTGTCCATCTTGTTCGCCTTTGCCATGTCGGCATAGGCGGCGTCCCATTCGTACAGGCGTAAGAGCGCGCATGCGCGGAAAACGCGCCGTGCCGCCGTATCCTCGGCCGCGATGGCCTTGTTCCGATAGGCCGCATTGTCGGTCCAGCGCGCCTGATCGGCGCACAAATCGGCGAGTTTATCGTACACGCTCGCCGCATCTGCCGCCGAAGTTTTTTTCGCTAAGAATGCGAGCCAATGCCGCTCGGCATTTTGGTAGTCCTTGCGTTGGGCAAAAACATCCCCGCGAAAATCTTCAATCGCGGCGGGCGGCCGTTTCACGTTTTTTTGCCATGCGTCCAGTGACTTCGCGGCACCATCGAAGTCCTCGGCTTCAAATTGTGTCCGCAGCAGCGTCTCCCACGCCTCGGAGTCGTTCGGAGCGATCGCGACGATTCGTCGGCTCAGCTCGATGATCGCGGCTTTATCGCCAGCTTCCTCCGCTTTCGAAAGCTGCGTCTGCAGTCGCGAAACATCGCCGCTTGCCGCGCGCAACGAACTGGTCGCAAAGACTAGAAGACTGAATACGAGTATTCGGGCCGAGATGCGCCATCTTGATCAACTTCGGTTGCCGCTTTCAATCACTTTCCGATTGAACAGTGCGCGCCGCGACAGCAGCGTAACCGGTCCGAGTTCGCCGCTGGACGAATCCGTCCGATTGGCGGACCGGACAGGCATTATGTCCCGTCAATACACGCTACAACGCGCGCCAACATCGACATCGATCCATATCGATTACGCTGCGGAGTTAAACGAACAGCAGCTCGCGGCCGTGACCGCGCCGCCCGGTCCGCTTCTTGTCATCGCCGGAGCGGGCTCGGGGAAGACGCGCACGCTCACTTATCGCGTGGCTTATCTGCTCGAAAACGGAATCGATCCGCGCAATATCTTGTTGCTCACCTTCACGAACAAAGCAGCGCGACAAATGCTCGATCGCGTCGCGAACTTGTTGCCGGTCGATGCCAGCGGACTTTGGGGCGGGACATTCCATTCGGTGGGAAATCGAATCCTACGCCGTCACGGGAGCGCCCTCGGTTATTCCAGCGGGTTCACCATCATGGATCGCGAAGATCAAAAGGATTTGATCAATAGCGTCGTTGCAAGCGCGGGAATTGATCCAAAAGAAATCCGGTTTCCGAAAGGCGATGTGCTCGCGGAGATTTTTAGCTTCGTTGTCAATACGGAGAAGCAGCTGGAAGAATTGCTCGCGGAAAAGTTTCCTTATTTCCTTCCGTTACTCGACAAAATCAACGATGTGCACGCCCGCTACGAAAAGAAGAAGAAGGCGACCAACTCCATGGATTTCGATGACCTGCTGGAAAAAACATTGTCGATGCTCCAGCAACACGAAGGCATCGCGGAATTTTATCGGCGGCAATTTCAATTCATTCTCGTCGATGAATATCAAGACACGAACAAAATCCAGGCTGACCTCGTCGATACTCTCGCTCGGGATCACCGGAACTTGATGGTAGTGGGCGACGATGCGCAATCGATTTACTCGTGGCGTGGCGCGAATTTTCAGAACATTCTCGAATTTCCGAAGCGCTATCCGAACACGCAGGTGTTTAAGATCGAGATGAATTACCGCAGCGTCCCGGAAATTCTGGAGGTCGCGAACGCGGCCATCGCCGCGAACGTTCAGCAATTTCGTAAACACTTGAGCGCAACGCGCGAATCAAACGCCGTGAAGCCGGCGCTGGTCGCACTTAATGATGGCAGCGAGCAGGCCCAATTTATCGCACAGCGAATCCTCGAACTGCGCGATGAAGATGTCGATCTTAACGAGGTCGCGGTGCTCTACCGCGCGCATTATCACGCGATCGAACTCCAATTGGAGCTCTCGCGGCGCGGCATTCCTTATCAAATCACAAGCGGCATTCGTTTTTTCGAGCAGGCGCACATCAAAGATGTCACCGCCTTTATTCGATTCGTGGCGAATCCGCGCGACGAAGTCGCGTTCAAGCGCATGGTGAAATTGCTGCCCGGCATTGGCAATCGCAGCGCGGAAAATCTCTGGCGCGCGTGGGAAAACGCGTTGAACGAACGAGCGGAAATTAGCTCGTGGGGAGAGCGTTTGCTGTCGATGACTGTGACCGCGAAATCAAAAAAAGCGTGGGAGCAACTGATGCATACCCTTGATGAAATCGCGCCGGGCGGGCAACCAAATCCGCCATCGGAAATGATCACTTCGATTGTCGAAGCGATCTACGATGACTACGCGAAAGTGAATTTCGCAAATTACGAACTGCGCCGTGAAGATTTGAATCAACTGGCCGCGTTCTCGCGCCAGTTCAAAGACGTCCACGAATTTCTCGCGCAGCTGGCATTGATCAGCAATGTCGATGCGGAAGCTGCGCCAAACCAAGGCGCCGACAAAGAAGCGGTCAATCTTTCTACTGTGCATCAGGCAAAAGGGCTCGAGTTTCAGGCCGTATTTGTTATTTGGCTGAGCGACGGGATGTTTCCGAGCAGTCGCTCGCTCGACACGCGCGATGCCCTCGAGGAAGAGCGGCGTCTGTTTTATGTCGCTATCACGCGTGCACGCGACGAACTTTATCTCACCTATCCGCACATGCGGTTAAGCGGAGGCTACGGCGACGTTTTCCAACGGCCATCGCGTTTTCTGCAAGAAATTCCCAACGACCTCGTCGAAGACTGGCAGGTGCGAAGAGGCTGACTCAGGTAGCCACGGATTTACACGGATGAAACACGGATAAAAGGATGCTTGAATTCCCAGACTCAGGAGAGAGCAAGCTTCTGCATGAGAGAACCACCAGCAGGATCATCGGCGCGGCATTCGAGGTGCATGATCAACTTGGGTACGGATTTCTAGAGCGAGTCTATCAACGCGCACTGCAGGTGGAGTTGCTTCGGCGTGGCGCAACGGCTGAG
>Ga0193727_1001011_pt1 | contig 11520 bp, 9 predicted proteins | sample H2c2metaG_FD_143051 | JGI IMG/M metagenome (GOLD analysis project Ga0193727, IMG submission 143051) | Soil microbial communities from a riparian zone of the East river system, Colorado, United States - H2c2 | ecosystem: Environmental > Terrestrial > Soil > Riparian zone | place: USA: East River...
CGACGCCAGCTTGGCGACGGTCGTCGTTTTCCCCGTCCCATTGACCCCGCAAACCACCACGACGGTGGGAGGCCGGTCGGCGCGCGCGAGCGGCATCGCCGGAGGTCCCAGCAGCTCCACGACGGCTGCTTCGAGCGCCGCGGGATCGCGCCCAACGCTCTTGCCCAAGCGGTCGAGAATCTCGTCGGTCGCCGCGACGCCGAAGTCCGCTTCGAGCAGGACGCGCTCCGCCTCGGCGCGCGCCGCGGGATCGTTGCCCCCGCCCGTCACGAGGCGCGCGAGCCGGCTCCACAGGCCCATTAGGGGAGCCCTTGGCGGCGCCGCCAGGCCCATTCCGCGGCGAACGCGGCGATCGCGATCGCGAAGAGCCACCAGCGATCGCGCAGTCCGATGCGGTCCACGCGCTCCGCGGGAAGGCCCGGCTGCGCCGCAAGAGACGGCGCGGCGGGCCGCCACTCGTCTGAGTACTCCTCGACGACCACCACGCCGCGCTCGGTTGCACTTGGCACCGTACCGAGGGAGTAGTGGTAGGCGTCCGGTGGCAGCCGCAGCTCGGCGCGGCCCGCGGCATCGAAGCGCAGTGTATCGCGGCGCGCTCCACGCTCGCCCTGGAGATCGATCGGCAGGGGCCGCGGCTCGCCTGCTCCCGTCCAGCGCCACGACAGGGGCAGCCCGTTCGGCGTCTCGAGCGCGACCGGAACGGCACGCTCGCGCCGGCCCTCGCCCGCTCCCAGGAGCCAGTCGGTCAGCCCCGCGATCAAGGCGCGATACGCTTCGGCAGCGGCACCGCCGCGAAACGCCCAGCGCCACAGGCCCGCGGCCGCCACGGTCGCGCGGCGCCCCCCCCCCCCCGACCGCCCGGTTCCAGAGTCACCACCGGTCGCGGCGAGCCGCGCCGCGCCAGGCGGGCAGTGAGCACCGTGATCACGCCGGAATCGCGCGGCGTCTCGCCGGCGGCCACCGCCGGAGGCAGCGAGTCCCAGGCGACGCCGGCGAGCGCCGCCGTGAGGGGTGACGGGGACGGTCGCTCCACGTACCAGTCTCCCGCCTGCCCCCGCGCCGTCGTCCAGGCGAGGAGGGCGGCGGCGGGCGGCACGAACGCACGCGACCGCTCGGGATCGCCGGCCAGGGCGACGAGACGCGCGCTCTGGGCGGCGCGTTGCATGTCGGCGGGCGTGGCGGGGGCGAGCGTCGCCGCGTCGCGCCAGCGGCCCGGTTCCGTCTCGACAAATGTCTTGACGGGAATGCGCGCCACGTCGCTCAGGGCGCGCGCCAGAAACCGCGTTTCCCAATCGGGAGGCGACGCAAAGAGCACCGCCGCGGGTTGGGGACTCACCTCGACGACGAAGCGGCGCGCGTCGTCGCGAGGCTCGGCGTCGCCGACACCGTCGAGGCGCACGTCGAGCACTGACCAGCCGGGATGCGGGAGGCGGGAGGCGGGATACGTCAGATCGGTCGACACCGTGCCGCTGTCGGGAAGCGTAACCCGACGTGCCAACACTCGCCGCCCCTCGACGTTGAGCGTCAGCGTCGCTTCTCGAATCCCGCCTCTCGCATCCCGCATCCCGGCGGTGCCGTAGCTCACTCTGAGCCGTACGGTGTCGGTGCTCGTCACGCGGCGTGGGCCGTCCACACTCGCGACGAACGCGTCGAAGAAGGGCGGACGCGGCACGAGCACGACGCGCGGGCGGCGCCGCAGGTCGGGTGGCATGGCGGCGGCGTCGTCCACGGCCCCGTCGGTCACGACGATCACCTCGCCGCCACGCGCCGCCGCGGCGTCGAGCGCCGGGGCCAGGTGGCTCGTCCCCTCGGCCGGCGCGCCCGAGTCGAACGCGGCGACGCGATCGCCGAAGCGCCACACGAGCGCGCCACCGCGTCCCGCAACGGCGCGCGCGCTGTCGAGGGCCGCGCGCCACCCGCTCGTCATGCTGAGCGAAGCGTCGAGCAAGACGATCGGCTGCACGTCGGGGGCGATGGCGCGCGTAGACGTGGGGTTCCAGAGAAGCAGAACGAGCGCCACGACGGCCGTCGCGCGCAGCAGGACAAGACCCGGGCTCAGGCGACGCACGCCAATGCCTCGGTGAGCGTGAACCGCGCCTCGTGCAGCGCCCGCCCGACGATCGCGCCCGACAACCCCGCGGCCCGGACGGCGCGGAGATCGTCGAGCGACGCGATCCCGCCCGAAATGATCACGTCGAGCGCGTCCCCGTGTAGCGCGCGGGCTCCCGCGATATCGGGCCCGCCGAGGGCGCCGTCGCGGGCGACATCGGTGTAGACGATCGTCCGGGCGCCCTGCGCCCGCAGCCGCTGCGCGAGCTCGGCGACGGCAATGTCGGGCGCGGCGTGCGGACCGCTCGCGCGCGGCGCCAACCGGCCACCCTTGGCGTCGATGCCCAGCGCGAGCCGGTCCGCGCCGTGGCGCGCGAGCAGTCGATCGACCATGGCGCGATCGGCCGCGGCCGCCGGTCCGACGACGACTCGCGCCGCACCCCACGCCACCAACTCATCGATTCCCGCCTCGGTCGCGACTCCGCCCCCGATCTGGACGGGAACGCGCGCCGCGGCGAGCACCGCGCGCGTGACCGCGCCGTTGTCGCCGCGGGCGTAGGCGCGGTCGAGATCGACGAAATGAATCCAGCGCGCGCCCGCGCGCTGATAGCGCTCGAGGGCGGCGAGCGGGTCCGCGTCGGCGGCCGGTGCGCGCGCCACGCGCCCGCCCTGCACGTCAATGGCGGGGTAGATCTCCACGATTGTAGAGGAAGTTACTCGACTCGGGCGGTGGTAGCGGCTCGGGGGGAGGGCGACGCCGCGGGTCGCGGCTCGAGCTCCGCGAGGAGCTGGGCCCGCAACAACTCGAACTCGGGTTTCAACTTGGACGGAACGGCCTGCACGGGCCCCGCGTCCTTGCGCTGCGGGTTCGTGGCCCGGCCGTTCACCAGGAACTCGTAGTGCAGGTGCGGCCCCGTGGAGAGCCCGGTGGAGCCGACGTACCCGATGGTCTGGTCCTGGGTCACTCGCTGCCCGACGTGCAATCCTTTGGCAAACTTCGAGAGGTGGCCATACCGCGTCCGGATGCCGTTGGCGTGGCGGACCTCGATGAGGTTGCCGTAGCCGCCCTCGCGACCGGCGAAGGTGACGTTGCCGTCGGCGGTGGCGCGCACCGGCGTCCCCCACGCCGCGGCATAGTCGGTCCCCTGATGCGACCGCCAGCGATTCAAGATCGGGTGGAACCGTCCGCCGAAGCGGCTCGAGATGCGGCGATACTGCAGCGGCGCCCGCAAGAACGCCCGCCGCAGCGAGCGGCCCTTGTCGTCGTAGAACCCGCCGCGCGCCGTCTCGCCCTCGAAGTAGAACGCGTAGCTGGGCGTCGCCGCCACATCCACCCGCGCCGCGAGGATGCGCCCAAAGCGGCGTTCCCCCTCCGGCGACTCGAGCCGTTCGATCAAGACCTCAAAGTGGTCGCCGGGGCGAAGGTCGCGCGTGAAGTCGACTTCCCAGTCGTAGACATCGGCGATCGCCCACGCGAGCTGGATGCGTTCCTTGCCGGGCAGGAACGAATCGGGGACGGCGCGATCGAGCGCATCGTACAGGTTGGTCTGGATGACCCCGGTTGCGCGCAGGCGCGCCTTGGTCCACGCAATCGTCTCGACGGTCTCCCTCCACCCTGAGTCCCCGCCGAGCCGGTTCATCCACAGCCGCACCTCGGGGCCGGTGCGGACGCCCAAGCGCTGCGTGACCGAGTCGCCTTTCAGTCGCCGCACGTGGAACACCAGTCCGGGCCGCAGCCGCCGCGAGTCGAGCGCCTTGGTCGCGCCCAGGAACGCGACGTAATCCCGGCCCGTGATGCCGGCGCGCGCGAGCAGGTCCGACAACGTCTCCCGCGCGCGCAGGGTGTCCGCCCGGTCGTCGTAGGCTTCGGTGACGACGAGCGGCCGCGCGGTCACCATGCGGCGCGCGGACCACGCCTCGTGCGCGGCCCACAGCAGCCCGCCCACGACGAGGCCGCCGGCGACGACGTAGTGACTCCCGCGCCAGGCCATCAGTCCAACAGGCGCCGGGTGAACGTGGGGATTTCCATCTCGTTCAACTCCGGGCTCCCCGGAGGCGCCGAGGGCGGAGCCGACGGACGCTTCGCGGCACCGCCGACTTCGGCGGGCTTCGCGTATCCCGGCGGGGGCGGAGGCGTCGGCCGCGCGCCCCGCTCGCGGAACGGCAGCACGCCCGGCGCGCCGCGAGCCGGCGCGGCCGCGTCGGCGAGAGCGCCGCTGCGGTCGAAGCCGGTCGCGATGACGGTGATCCGGACCTCGCCGTGCATCGCGGGGTCGTTGACGGCGCCGAAGATGATCTCGGCTTCGTCGCCGGCCGCGTCGTGGATCGCCTCGCTGATTTGCGTGACCTCACCGAGGGTCAGATCCTCGCCCCCCGTGATGTTGATGAGCACGCCGGTCGCGCCGGCGATCGAGATGTTGTCGAGCAGCGGGCTCGAGATCGCCTGCTGCGCGGCTTCCATGGCGCGGTTCTCGCCGCGTCCCGTCCCGGTGCCCATCAGCGCCGCGCCGCCGTTCTGCATCACGGTGCGTACGTCGGCGAAGTCGACATTGACGAGGCCCGTGACACAGATGAGCGACGAGATGCCCTGCGTCGCGTGCAGCAGCACTTCGTCGGCCTTCTTGAGCGCGTCCTGGAAGGGGATCCCCTTCCCGACGACCGCGAGCAGCCGCTCGTTGGGCACGACGATCATCGTGTCCACGTGCTTGCGCATCTCGGCGATGCCCATTTCGGCCTGGCGCATCCGCTTCCGTCCCTCGAACAGGAACGGCTTGGTGACGATGCCGATCGTCAGCGCGCCCAGGTCGCGCGCGACCTGGGAGATGATCGGCGCCGAGCCGGTGCCCGTCCCGCCGCCCATGCCGCAGGTGACGAAGACGAGATCCGCGCCCTGCAGGGCGTGGAGCACCTCGTCGCGGTTCTCCTCGATGGCCTGGCGCCCGATTTCGGGCCGCGCGCCGGCCCCGAGCCCCCGCGTCAACTTTTTGCCGATCTGAATCTTCACATCGGCTTTGTTGTTGAGCAGCGCCTGGGCATCGGTGTTGACGGAAATGAACTCGACGCCGCCGACGTGCTCGTCGATCATGCGGTTGAGCGCGTTGCCGCCGCCCCCACCCACGCCGACGACCTTCATCCGCGCGTTTTGCGTGACTGATTCTTCGAGTTCGAAGATCATGGCGCTCCTCAGAAGAAATCCTGTAGCCACCGTTTAAGGGGCCCGAACCATTTGTCCACGCCAGCCCCGCCGAACAGCACGCCCGGTGCGGCGCCGTGTGCCGCCTTCCGCGCCGCGTACAACACCAGCCCGACCGGCACCGCGTAACGCGGCGCCTCCACGCTATCCACCAAGCCCGAGATGCCGAGCTCCGGATGTCCCGCCCGCACTGGAACCGCGAACGCTTCCCGCGCCAGCTCCGCCATCCCGGGAAGGTGCGCCGTCCCACCCGTCAACACGACGCCCGCCGGCAACTTCCCGCCGCCGAATCCCGCCCGCTCGAACTCGCGGCCCACAAGCTGGAAGATCTCGTCCACCCGCTGGTGGATGATGTGCGCGAGCAGCTCGCGCGACGCCTGTCTCGCTCCCTGTCCCGGCGTCGACGGCAGGTTGATCATCTCCGCCGCGTCGACGAGCGGCGTGTACGCCGCTCCGTGCCGTTCCTTCAATCGCTCGGCGTCCGCCTGTGTCACGCCGAGCCCTTGCACCAGGTCGTTGGTGACGTGCGAGCCGGCCCACTTGAGCGACGCCAGGTGCCGGATCTTGCCGTCATGGAATATCGCTACGCCGGTCGAGTTGCCGCCCACTTCGACGAGCGCGACTCCCAGCTCCTTTTCATCGTCGGTCAGCACCGCATACGACGCCGCCAGCGGCTCCAGCACGAGATCGGCGACGCGATACCCCGCGCGCTGCACGCTCTTGCGCAGGTTCTGCGCGGCGGTGGACTGCACCGTCACCAGGTACATCTCGACCTCGAGGCGCGTCCCGTTCATCCCGACGGGATCCGAAATCCCGCGCTGCTGGTCCACGATGTACTCCTGCGGGATGTCGTGCAGGAGCTCGTGATCCCGGCCGAGCGACACCGCCCGCGCCACTTCGTTCACCCGCGCCACGTCCTGGGCGGTGATCTCTTCGCGGCTCACCGCGACCACGCCCTGTGATCCGCGCGCCGACACGTGCTCGCCGGCGATGCCGCAGGTGACGTCGTTCACCTTCACCCCCGCCATCCGCTCGGCGTCCTTCAGCGCAGCCGCGACGGAACGGGTGGTTTCGTCGATGTCCCGCACCATGCCGCGCCGCACCCCGGTGTTCTTCGCGAGGCCCACGCCCAGCACCTTGGCGAGCGGCGTCCGGGGCAAGTCGCCCACGACTTCGGCGATCACCGCGCACGTCTTCGTGCTGCCGAGATCGAGCCCGGCGACGAGGCGGCGCTCCGCCATCAGGCGCTCGCCTTCCGCCGCACCACCACCTGACCGGCGTAGCGCGCATCCAATTCGGAATAACGGCGCGCTTTCGCGGCCAGATCTCTCGCCACCAGCACCACGGCCTGCACGACCTCCGGCCCGGCATCGCGCGCCAGCAGCACGCGGTGGGACCCTAATTCCAGAAGAACGTCGCCGCGCGTCCCAAAACGCCGCGCGGCATCGATGTCTTGAAACAGAACCGGATCGAACGCCTGGATCCGGGCCAGGACCTGCACGATCGCGCTGTCCGCCGACTGCGCGATGGGGAGATCGAGTCCGCCGCCCCCCGCGGCCCGCGATGGATCGAAGGGCAACCGCCGCCCTCCGGCATCCACCGCCACGAGCCCACCCGCGCCGGGAACCAGCGCGACCGGCTCCACCTCCCGCACGATCACCTTCAGTGCTGCCGGCAGCAGGCGCACGATGCGCGCGTCCGCCACACCGTCGAGCCCGCGCACGCGATCGGCCCACAGGTGCGTGTCGTCGAACACGCTCGCTTTGGGCGCGAGTCGCAGCGCCGCCAGTACCGCGTCGGGATCGAGGTTCTTGACGCCGACGACCTCGACCTGCCGCACGCGAAAGAACGCCAACCGTCGGAGCACGCTGGGCGCGGCCAGCCAGAGCATCACAGCGCCCAACACGGCCCCGCTCCACATCAGGACGCGTCGCGGCACCCGCAGCCGCCACTTCACGCGGTCCCCCTCCCCCTCGCCGGGCCCCCCGCCTTCAAGATACCTAGGAGCTCGGGTCCGACGCGGGTCACGTCCCCCGCTCCCAGCGTAAAAACGACGTCGCCGGTCCGCACCGCTCGCGCCACGTGGCCCGTCAGGTCGGCACGCTCGCGCACCGCTACGGTCGAGGCGCCGGCGCGGATCGCGCTGCGCGCCACCAAGTCGTGGGTCACGCCTCCTCCCGCCGCCGGCTGTTCTCGCGCCGCGTAGATCGGCGCCACCACCACCACGTCCGCCGCTGCCAACGCCTCGCCCAGCGCCGCGCCATGCAACGCCGTCCGTGAGTACAGGTGCGGCTGGAACACCGCTACCACACGGCGCCCCGGGAACGCCTGGCGCGCGGCCGCCAACGTCGCCGCGACTTCCGTCGGGTGGTGCGCGTAGTCGTCCACGACGGTCACGCCACCCGCTTCACCCAGCCGCTCGAAGCGCCGGCCCACGCCACTGAACGCCGCCAGGGCCTTCGCGCCTGCCTTCACATCGGCCTCGAGCGCATGCAGCACCGCGAGCGCCATAGCCGCGTTGCGCACGTTGTGGAGTCCCGGCACCGCGAGTCGCAGCTCGACAGACGACCCGCCCGGCAACTCCACGGTGGCGCGCGAGCCGGAGGGCTCCTGCACCACCTGGCGAATGCGCACATCCGCCTTCGCATCCAGTCCGACGCGCCACACCGGCACCGCGAGGCGCTGCGCCACCCGTCCGGCACCGGCATCGTCGGCGCCGACGATCACGCGCTTGGCGCGCCCCGCGAACTCGACGAAGGCATCTTCGATCGCCGCGACAGTGCCGTAGCACTCGAGGTGATCGGCTTCGACGTTGTTCACGACCGCCACCGTCGGCGTCAGCGACAGGAACGAGCGATCGTATTCGTCGGCTTCGACCACGAACAGCGCCGGCGATCCCATCGATCCCAGCCGGCCCAGCCGGGCATTGCCGCCCCATGCAGCGACGCGGCCGCCGGCGAGTCCCGTGGGGGTTCGCCCGGCGGCCGTGAGTGCCTCCGTGACCATTACCGTGGTGGTCGTCTTCCCATGAGTCCCAGCGACCGCCACGAGGGTCCCACCCCCGTCGGCCACCAACTCCCCGAGGGCGTCAGCGCGACGTACAACCGGTATGGCCAGGGCCCGCGCCCGCTCCAGCTCGGGATGGTTCGGCGGCACCGCCGCCGTCACCACCACCGCCCGGGCGCCTTCGACATGGCCCGGCTCGTGCCCCCGCCTCACTTGGACCCCCAGGGCTGCCAAATCGGCGGCGCCCGATGGGTCGTTGTCGCAGCCCGTTATGGTCACCCCGAGGTGCCTGGCGATGAGGGCCAAGGCGCTCATCCCCGCTCCGGCTATGCCCATAAAGTGGATCGGGCGGGGATCCCCGGGTCGAAACAAGGTCATCTGTGGTGGGCTAGTATAGCGAATCTACTAAACTTGCGAAAGAGCTTGAGGTTAGCCGACCAGTGTCAAAATTCTTGACATGATCGCCCGCGCAGCATCCGGGTGACCCCGACCCCGGGCGGCGTCGGCGATCGACGTGAGTCGCCCGGCGTCGGCGACGAGCGACGTCACCAATTGCGCGAGCGCTGGGGACGAAAGTTCTGACTCCGGGAGAAACACCGAGGCGCCCGCCTCCGCGAGTGCCCGCGCGTTGAACGTTTGATGATCAGCTGCGGCACTCGGCAGCGGAATCAAGACGCTCGGTTTCCCCCACGCGCACAACTCGGCGATCGTCATCGCGCCGGCGCGGCACACGACGAGGTCGGCGACGGTGTACGCGGGCGCGATGGGATCGAAGAATCCGCGCACGCACACGCGTCCCGTCTGCGCGAGCGCGGCGTACTGCTCGTACTGGGCCTTCCCCGTCCCCCACAACACGTTCACGCTCGCCAAGCGCCCTTCCTTGAGCGCGCCCGCGAGCGCCTCGTTGAGCGCGCGCGCTCCCTGACTGCCGCCAAACACGAAGACGGTGCGGCGCGCGGGATCGAGTCCGAACGAAGTGAGCGCGGCGTTGCGGTCGGCCGGAGCAGGCGGCGCGATCGGATTGCCCAACGAGAAGACCTCGGTGTCGGGACCGAGCCCTAATCGCGCGCGCGCTTCGGGAAAACCCAAATGCACCTGCCGCGCCTGCCGCGACAGCATACGCGTCGTGAGTCCGGGATACGCGTCGGGTTCCTGTAGCACAATCGGAATGCCACGACGGTGCGCGAACCAGAGCGCCGGCCCAGCCGCGTAACCCCCGGTGCCGATCGCGAGGGCTGGTCGCTCGACATCGAGCATGCGCACCGCGGCGCGCCACACGCGCCACAGGGTCAGGGGCCAGCGCAGGTTGCGCCACCACGCCCGGCGGTAGATCGGCTCGAGGGGCAGCAGGTAGTAGCGAAATGGGTGCGATGGGAGGATCTGCGCTTCGATACCGCGCGTTGCGCCGACCAACACCGGCTCGTGCCCCGCGTCTGCCGCGGCGCGGGCGAGCGCGAGCGCCGGCATCAAATGTCCTCCGGTGCCGCCCCCCGCGATGAGAATCTTCACGCGGCTGCTCGGCTCCCCCCCGCGCGCCTCCGCCCTCGCGCCACACTCACGAGCACACCAGTCGCGGCCAGTGCCACGATCAGCGACGAGCGGCCGTACGACATGAACGGCAATGTCACGCCCGTCGCGGGAATCACGGCGAGTGTCACGCCGAGGTGCAGCACGACGCTGAGGCCGATCATCATCGTGATGCCCGTCGCGAGCAGCTGGCCGAACGAGTCTCCGGCGGTCCGCGCGATCTTGAAGCCGAGATAAATGAACGTCCCGAACAGCACCGCGATGACCAGCACGCCGAGGAAGCCCCATTCCTCGCCGATCGTGGAGAAGATGAAATCGGAGTACGCATACGGGAGGTAGCCGAGCTTCTGCTGCCCCTGCCCCACGCCCACGCCGACGAGTTGTCCCGCCCCGATGCCGATGAGGGATTGCTTCACCTGCCACGTCGCTTCGGTCGGAGCGGCCCCGGGATTCAGGAACGTGAGCACGCGCGCGAGGCGGTACTGCGCGCTCGCGACGGCGCCGTAGAGGAGCGGCGTCGCCAGGACCCCGACCAGGAGGAAGTGCCCGATGCGAGCCCCCGCCGTGAACAAGACCGTGCCGGCGAGAATCGCCACGAGCAACGCCATCGACAGGTTGGGCTCGAGGAAGATGAGGCCGATGAGCGGCACGAGAATCACGAGGAACGGCAGCACGCCGAACCGGAGACTGCGGAGCTGCTCGCCCTTCTTGGCCGCGAGCATCGCGCACCACACCACGACCGTGAACTTGGCGAGCTCCGACGGCTGGAGCGACAGCACGCCCAGGCTCACCCAGCGACGCGCGCCGTTGATCGTCGGGCTGATCCGGTGCGTGAAGGGAAGCAGCGGAATCACGAGCAGGAACGCGGTGACGCCGAGTGCAGGCCACGCCCAGTCGCGCCACTTGTGGTAGTCCACGCGGGCCAGGATGGTCGCGAGCAGCCCGCCCACGACGGCTCCCACTGCCTGGCGCAGGGCGAAACTCGCGCCGACCTGCCCGCCGCCCCCCGTGGAGACGAGGCTCGAGGCACCGTACACGGCGGCGAGCCCGAAGACGACGAGCACGGCCGCGACGACCGTGATGAGCCGGCTCTCCCAAGCGCGGTCGGTCACATCGCCTCGACGAGCTTCCGGAACGTGGCGCCGCGCTCCTCGTAGTTCTTGAACATGTCGTAGCTCGAGCACGCGGGAGAGAGGAGCACCACGTCGCCGGACTTGGCGGCGCGACGCGCCCGGGCGACCACGTCCTCGAACGTGGTGCCGCGCTCGAGGGGCACCTGACCCTTGAGATCCTGCTCCACGATCGGGCCCGCCTCGCCATACGCGATCACCAGACGCACCCGGTCCTTAAGGTTCAGGAGCGGCCCGAGCCGCGTGTACGGCTCGCCCTTATGGCGCCCGCCCAGGAGCAGGACGAAGGGCCGGCTCATCGCCTCGATCGCCACGACGGTGGAGGCGATATTCGTCGCCTTGGAATCGTTGATCCAGAGGATGCCACCCACCTCGCGCACGGGCTCGAGCCGGTGCGGCAACGCCTGAAACGACCGTAGTCCCTCACCGATGAGGCTCGTCGGCACGCCCGCTTCGTGCACCGCGAGCGACGCGGCGAGCGCATTCGCGACGTTGTGGTCGCCGAGCAGGCGCAGCTCGTCACGACCGACCAAGGCGGCGCCACCGAGGCGCAGCGTCCGCGCCCCCGGATCGGACCGATCGAACCACGCGTCCGCAGGCCTCTTGAGGGAGAAG
>Ga0193727_1001012_pt1 | contig 11519 bp, 11 predicted proteins | sample H2c2metaG_FD_143051 | JGI IMG/M metagenome (GOLD analysis project Ga0193727, IMG submission 143051) | Soil microbial communities from a riparian zone of the East river system, Colorado, United States - H2c2 | ecosystem: Environmental > Terrestrial > Soil > Riparian zone | place: USA: East River...
GGGCGACTGGTCTTCAAGGCGGGCGACGTGGTCGAGCAGGCCCGCGTTGGCGACGAGGATGTCGGCCGCGCCGAGCTCGCTGTTCGCGGCGGCCTCGACCTGCGCGCGGTCGGTCACGTCACAGCGCACCGCCAGCGCGCGGCGGCCGAGCCCGCGAATCTCCTCCGCGGTCTGCTCCGTGTAGACGAGGCCCTGCTCGCGCGCCACCTGCGCCAGCGGCCCATACTCGTCGGCGCTCGCCTCGGACTCGAGCTGGATGTCCGCGAGCACCACGTCCGCGCCGGCCCGCGCCAGCGCGAGCGCATCGGCGCGGCCGAGCCCGCGCGAGCTGCCGGTGACGAGCGCTACCCGCCCGGAAAGGTCGACTTCAATCGCCACGAGGGAGAAATATCTCCCTGGCGATCACCAGGCGCTGGATCTGCGAAGTGCCCTCGTAGATCTGGAACAGCTTCGCATCGCGCATCAGCTTCTCGACCGGGTACTCCTTGATGTAGCCGTAGCCGCCGAAGATCTGGACGGCATCGGTCGTGACCTTCATCGCCGTGTCGGCTGCGAAGCGCTTCGCGTACGACGACTGCAGCGTCGCGCGCTTGCCCTGGTCGAGCAGCCACGCGGCCTGCCAGGTGAGCAGCCGCGCCGCCTCGATCTCGGCCGCCATGTCGGCGACGAGGAAGTTGACGCCCTGGTTCATCGCGATCGGCTGGCCGAACTGCACGCGCTCGCGCGCGTACTCGACCGAGTGCTCGAAAGCTGCACGCGCGACGCCGACCGCACCGGCCGCGGTCCCGGGCCGCGTGTTGTCGAGCGTCTGCATCGCGACCTTGAAGCCCTGGCCCTCCTCGCCGAGCCGGTGGGCCGCGGGCACCACGACGTCCTGGAACGCGAGCGCCGACGTGTCCGTCGCGCGCTGGCCCATCTTGTCGAGGTGCTTCTCGACGACGACACCGTCGAGCTCGGTTGGCACGATGAAGGCGCTCAGGCCGCGATGCCCGGCGTCCTTGTCGGTCGAGGCGAAGACGATCACCCACGAGGCCTGGCCCGCGTTGGTGATGAACATCTTCGAGCCGTTGATGACGTACTCGTCGCCGCGGCGCACGGCCGTCGTCTGGATGCCGGACACATCGGAGCCGGCGTTCGGCTCGGTCAGCGCGAACGAGCAGAGGATCGGTTCCTCCAGCAGCGGCGGCAGCCATTCGCGCCGCTGCTCCTCGGTGCCGGCGATCAGCATCGGCAGCGCGCCGAGAATGTTGGCGACGATCGACGTCCCGATCCCGGAGCAGCCCCAGCAGAGCTCCTCGCCGATCAACGCGCCGTCCATCGCGCCAAGCCCCGCGCCGCCGAGCTCCTCCGGAACGTGCGGGTTCATCAGGCCGACCTCGTGCGCCTTCGCGAGCACGTCGGCCGGGTGCGTCTGGTGCTCGTCGTACTCGGCCGCCACCGGCCGGATCTCCTTGGCTGCGAACTCGTGCGCGAGCTCACGCAACGCCTTCTGCTCGTCCGTCAGCGCAAAGGAGATACCGGTGCCGGTTGCCTCAGCCGTGGCCATGTCCGCCTCGTTGATTGACTAGTCAGTCAAAGACTAGCGCCGGGCTCGCGCCACCGAAACCCCACCTCGTCGAGCGCGGGCTGGAGCGGGCTCGACGGCAAGCCGGGCCGCGGCTCCGGATCGTTGTAGGCGCGCGGCGCGACGTCGTTCGGCCCGTCCGGGTGGAACAGCGAGGCCAGGTACTGGATCTGGCCGCGGCCGGGGCCGAGCTCGAACATGCCACCGCCATAGAGATCGATCGCGTTGGCGGCGCAGTGGTCGTAGAAGGCGAGCACCTCGCTCAGGCGGCCGAAGCGAGAGGGCTTCGAGTTGAGCACGCGCGGCGGCCAAGCGAGCGCCTCGACGTCCGCGACCGAGTGGATCGGCGCGTCCCAGGTGACGCGCTCGCGATACGGCGTGAGCACGGCCTCGGTCTCGTCGTTCAGGGCAGGGTCCTCGAGGTAGGCCTCGGGGAACCCCTCGGCCACGCGGCGGTAGAGATCCGGGTCGGGCGGCGGGTCGTTCTCGGTCAGGTAGAAGGCCTTGTAGTCGGCGGTGACGATCGCGCCGGTCTCGGCCAGAGCCTCGATCAGCTGGTCGGTCCAGTCGACCGCCGGGTCGAGCTTGAACCGGTGGTTCGGGTCGAGCTCGAGCCAGCGCAGGACGACCTGGCTCGTCGGCGGGTTGCCGAGGCCCGGCGAGACGACGAACGCGACCGGGCGCGGCGCGCGCCCGGCGACCGCGGCGAGTGTGGTGTCGGCCTGCCGCAGCGCCAGGTCGAGCGCGGCGCTCTCGTACGCCCAGCGCCGGTGCGGGTCGGGCATCTCGAGCACGTCGGAGAACGACTCCAGCGTCCAGCTGCCAGCAAGCGGCAGGACGGCGCCGGCCTTCTGCTCACGGTCGTGGTGCTCGGGAAACCAGGTGACGTCCTCGCCGAGCCCCTCGTGCCCGCTGCCGCGCAGGTGCACGACCGTGGTCACGCGCGTAAAACCTCGCGTCACCGGCTGCTCGAGGCGCTCGAGCTCGTAGCCCTCGACCTCGAGCGGGGCCGGCTCGAGGCGCTTCCATAGACTCTCTGCCATGGACTTCGAGCTTACTCCGGAACAGCGCCTGATTCAGGACACGGTGCGTTCGTTCGTCGACGAGCGCGTGCTGCCGAACGCGATCGAGAACGACATCAACCACCACCTGGATCTGGATGTGATCGCAGGGATGGCCGAGCTCGGGCTGCTCGGGATCGTGATCCCGGAGGAGTACGGCGGGGCCGGGCTCGACTTCGTCGCCGAGGCGCTGGCCTGCGAGGAGATCGAGCGCGGCGAGGCCGCCTTCCGGACGCTGATCTCGGTGCACGTGGGGCTGAACTCGCTCTCGCTGCTGCGCTACGGCTCGGAGGAGCAGAAGCAGCGCTACCTCGTGCCCCAGGCGAAGGGCGAGAAGCTCGCCTGCTTCGGCCTGACCGAGCCGGCAGCGGGGTCGGACGTGGCCGCGATGCTCACCACCGCTCGGCGCGAGGGCGACTCGTATGTGTTGAACGGCACAAAGAACTGGATCTCGTACGCGACGGTCGCGGACCACCAGCTGGTCTTCGCGAAGACCGATCCGTCGGCCAAGCACAAGGGCATCTCGGCCTTCATCGTCGAGCGCGAATGGCCTGGCGTCACGACACGCGAGACCGAGCACAAGCTGGGCGTCTGGGCGGGCTCGACGGGCGAGCTCTTCTTCGAGAACGTCGAGGTGCCGGCCGAGAACCTCGTCGGCGAGGAGGCCCAGGGCTTCGAGATCGCGATGTACGGGCTCGACCAGGGACGATTCACGGTCGCAGCCGGCGCCTGCGGGGTCGTCCGCGCGTGCCTGGAGCGGTCGGTCGAGTACGCGCGCGAGCGGGAGACGTTCGGGCAGCCGATCGGCAAGTACCAGTTCGTCCAGGACATGATCGCGGAGATGGTGCTCGGCTACGAGACGTCGAAGCTGCTCGTGATGCAGGCGGCGTGGCTGAAGAACCAGGGTGTGCGCAACACGCGCGAGACCTCGCTGGCGAAGTGGCACGCCACCGAGTCGGCGTTCCGGGCGGCGCACCTGGCGATCCAGGTGCACGGCGCGTACGGGTACTCGGCGGAGTACGGGATCGAGCGCTACTTCCGCAACGCGCGCGCGCCGATCATCTACGAGGGCACGACGCAGATCCACAAGCTGATGCAGGCCGAGCACGCGCTCGGCTACCGGCGGCTGAACGGCGACGGCGACGTCTCGCCGATGGCCGCGTGGGCGCCTGCGTTGGCTCAGTCACGCTAGCCCGCCGACCACTTCCAGTCGCGCGCTTCGAGGCAGAGGCCGGCCTTGACGGGGTTCTGCAGGATGTACTCGACCGCCGCCTCCAAATGCCGCTCGTCGCGGAGAACGTACGAGGAGTAGCGCTCGGCGAAGAGATGGCCTTTGCGGGCGTGACGACGGTTGAAGCGGAGCGCGTAGATGCCGTTCAAGCGTTGCATTCCCGCGGAGAGTGCTTCCCGAGTTGCCTCGAGGATGAGGTGATAGTGCGTCCCGAGCAGGCAGTGCGCGTGTGCTCGCCAGCCGACGCGTCTCGTCGTCGACTCGAGCAAGTGCAGGAAGTCGAGGCGGTCGAGATCGACGACGAAGATCGGCGATCCACCAGCGCCACGGGCCGTGACGTGGAAGTAACCGTCCTCGAGCTGACTTCGCGGAAACCTGGGCATCGGCACCGACGCTAGCGCCGAAACCACAGGCGACACCCGATCCGTGCAGGTTTCGACACAGTTCGAAGACCAATCAGGGACAGTCCCTGTGTCTGTCCCTGTGTCTGTCCCTGTGTCTGTCCCTGTGTCTGTCCCTGTGTCTGTCCCTGTGACTAGGGCAGCGGGGTCGGCGTGGCGGGCACCGGTGCCTGTGCGCGCGCGTCCTCGACCGCCATCAGCCGCACCAGCAGCGGGATCGCACCGAGGATCCCGAGGCCGCAGACCGGCCACAGGATCTGGTAGCCGTTCGTCGCCCCCAGATACGGCTTCGCGACGTCGATCGCCAGCCCGGCGAGCGGGGCGCCGATGAGCAGCCCGATCCCCTTCGTCGTCGTCGCGAGCCCCGAGGCGGCGCCGCGATGCTCGTCCGGGACGATCTTGTAGAGCAGCCCCCAGGCCAGGGTCATGACCGTTCCGCCGGCGATCGCGACGACGCCGATCAGGCCGAGGTACCAGCTGTGCCACTCCTGCGCGAGCCCGGCGACGAGGAACCCCGTGCCGTAGAAGAAGGACGCGACGAAGATCACCCGCGCGAGCCCGAACTTGTCCCCCAGCCTCCCCGAGAACAGCGCCGCCACCACATAGCCGCCGGCCACCGCGGCCAGGATCTCGCCCGAGACGGTCTGTGACTCGTGCAGCCCGTCGATCACGTAGAGGATCACGAAGCTGCGCGCCGCCGCGAACGTCCCCTCCCACGCGGAGTTCGCGATCAGGAAGCGCCGCATGTCTCCGTCGTCCCAGAAGATGTGCCAGCTCTGCTTGAGGTAGGCGCCGAAACCCTCGAACACGCGCCCGTGGCCCCCGTCCTCGCGCACGAGCAGGATCGTCGCGCCGCACGCCGCCGAAGTGACGAAGGCCGCGAGCAGGAAGGGGGCCGGCAGCCATGCCTTGAGGAGGAAGTTGCCGCCGACGAGGGCGATTCCGAGCGCGATCCCGCGCAGGACGTGCTGGATCCCCTGCGCCCGCCCGTACGACGAGGGCGGCAGCACGTCCGGGTAGAGCCCGCGGTAGGGCGGCTCGTAGAGGTAGTAGGCGAAGTAGAACGCCAGCACGAGCAGCACCGTTGTCCAGAGGTTCGGCATGAACGGGATCAGCAGCAGGCAGAACGCCATCGGGCCGATCGCGACGAGCATGAACGGCCGCCGCCGCCCGAGCGGCGTGTGGAACGAGTCGCTCCACGGCCCGACGATCGGCGAGAGCGTGAGCGCGAACAGCCCCTCCGCGCCGATCGCGACGCCAATCAGCGTGCCGGAGTCGGTGAAGGTGCGCAGCAGCGGGGGTAGCGCCACCGAGATCGTCGTGACCGAGAAGGCAAGCCCGAAGGCGCCGAGGCCGAGCGACCAGATCAGGCTCCGGCGAACTGGCGGCGCGCCGACGAGCGCGTGCGACTCCGATGTGGTCGCCACTAGCGGCCGGCCGTCGCGAGCTCGGGGGCGAGCCCGCCCGTGACGATCTCGACCAGCGTGTGCTCGGCCCGGGCGACGTCTTCCTCGGAATCGGGCAGCCGCCCGAGCACCCAGCCCGTCAACAGCTCCTCGACCGCGCCGTAGAAGATGTAGCTCGCCAGGCGGGCATCGAGGTCGGCGCGGATCGTGCCGTCGGCCTGACCGCGCTCAACGATCTCCTGGATCGCAGCAAAGGACTCGGCGATCTCGTCCATCTCACCCGGGAGGTGCTGGCTGCGTGTCACCTCGAGCACGAGCACGCGCACCAGGTCCGGGTCGCGCGGCCACGAGCGAAGCAGGATCTCCGCCACCTTGCGCAACTGCTCCCTCGGCGGGTCACCCGCCTGCTCAACGCTCCTGATCGTCTCGATCAGCGCCCGCCACGTCTCGCGGAAGACGGTCAGGAGCACTTCCTCCTTCGACTCGAAGTAGTGGTAGAGCAGCCCGTACGCGACCCCGGCCTCCTCGGCGATGTCGCCGACACGGCTGGCGTGATACCCCTTGCGCGCGAAGACACGCACCGCCGCAGCAAGCAGTAGCCGACGCTTCTCCTCTTGCGCGTTCGAGCGGTTCGGCACCCCGGCGAAGTCTAGACCTTGCCCGGGCGATCAAGCCCGAGCGCGGCCGGAAGCGCGTACAGGTCGGGCAGCCGCTCGGCGGCCTCGGGATGCCGGTTCTCGCGGTCGAGCAGGAACGCGCGCTCGATCCCGGCGGCGTGTGCGCCCTCGATGTCGTCCTCGGTCGAGTCGCCGACCATCGCCGCTTCTTGTGGCTCGACTCCCAGGCGGTCGAGCACGGCGCGGAAGATCGTCGGATGCGGCTTCGTCCGCCCGAAGGCACCGGAGCCGAGCGCCGCGTCGACCTGCAGACGGTGGTGCGTGACGAACGCGTCCAGGTCGCGTCCGGTGTTCGAGACGAGCCCAAGCTTCAGCCCTTGCGCGCGCAGCTCCTCCAGCACCGGCCGCGCGTCCTCGAACAGCTCGAAGTGCTCCGCGTGCTCCCACGCCTGGGTCATCGCGACCGCGCACTCGTACGCGCTGTCGGCGTCGCCGCCCATGCCGCGGATGATCCGCTCGGTGAAGGCGACCCAGATCTCCTCGTCGTGCTCGAGCTCGGGATGGCGCTTGATTCCCTCGACTGCCCGCTCGCGCGCCTCGCCGTAGCGTGACGGGTCGAGCTCCAGGCCGTAGCGTTCGCCCAGGCGCCGATAGCCCTCGGGGCCGAGCTCCGGCCCCGGCCGGGCGATCGTGAAGTCGACGTCGAAGAGAACCGCTCTGAGCATCAACCGGCTTCTAGCAGCCAGTGGGCGGTCTCGACGTGCGTCTGGTGGTACTCGCCGTCGAAGGCCCACGCGATCGTCTGGGCGATCGTCCAGCCGCGCGCCCGCTCGCGGTCGAGGTCGAGCTCGGCGGTCAGGCGGTCGAAGCGATGGAGCACGTCGCCCCTGGAGTGACCAAGCTCACGCGAGCGCACGATCGGCGCGACGCCGAACTCGCGCTCGCCGACCAGCGGCTTCGGGTCGATCGCCAGCCAGGGCTCGCGCTGCGCCGAAAGGACGTTGTCGCCGTGCAGGTCCTGGTGCAGCAACACCTGCGTGCCCTGTGTGCGCGGCAGCTGCAGCATTGCCTCGAGCGCCGCGTCCAGCAGCCGCCGCTCGAACGGCCGGGCGAACCGCTCCCAGGTCTCCTCGAGCGAGTCCGCCCACCAGGCGGCCTCCGCGGCAAGCGTGCCGAACGGCGCGCCCGCCGGCTTCCAGAGCCGCGGCAGCAGCTCGACGAAGACGTCCAGCGCAGCCTCGCCGTCCGCCGACGAGAGCGGCGTCCCAGGAACGCAGCGCTCCAGCAGCAGCGCGTCCTCCTCGGGCTCTGCGTCGAGCAGCCGGATCGCGCCGTCGCCGCCCCAGAGCTCGAGCGCGGCCGCCTCGTGCTCGCTCTCGCGGTGCGGCTGCTGCACCTTCAGCACCGCCTGCTCGCCCTCCGCCGTCGTCACGGGCACGACCAGCTCCGACGCGACCCCGCCCGCGAACGGCTCGCCGAGGGTCAGCCCCCGGCGCGAGATCAGACGCTCGCCGGCCAGCGGTACGCGTCGGCCTGGCGGTTCTTCAGCGAGGGCAGCTTCTCCCGCACCGAGCGCAGCAGCGCCCGGTCGAGCTCGGCCGTGATCACCGTCTCCTCGTCGGGCGCCTGCGCGAGCACGATCCCCCACGGGTCGACGATCAGCGAGCGCCCGTAGGCGGGCTTCCCCGGCAGCGTCTCCCCCACCTGCGCCGGCGCGGCGACGAAGTACTGGTTCTCGATCGCCCGGGCGCGCAGAAGGACATGCCAGTGGTCCTTGCCGGTCGGCGTCGTGAAGTGCGCGGGAACCGTCACGAGCTCCGCGCCCTCGAGCGCGAGGATCCGGTAGAGCTCGGGAAAGCGGACGTCGTAGCAGACCGTCAGCCCGACGGGCCAGCCCTCCCCGCGCACGACGACCGGCTCCGCGCCCGGCTCCTCGGCCTCGGACTCGCGGTAGACGACTCCGCCGACCTCGACGTCGAAGAGGTGGATCTTGCGGTAGAGCCCCAGCAGCTCGCCGTCGGGGCCGAAGGCGAGCGAGGTGTTCGAGAGTTTCTCGCGGCCCTCGCGCTGTTCGGAGATCGAGCCGCCGACGAGCGTGATCCCGTGGCGCCGGGCCCAGTCGGCCATCGCCTCGACCGACTCGCCTCCCTCGAGCGGCTCCGCGGCCGCGTGCAGCTGCTCGGTCGTCCCGATCGCGTTCCACTTCTCCGGCAGCGCGACCAGGTCGGCGCCGGTCGCCGCGGCCCGCGCGACGAGCCGCTCCGCCGTCTCGAGATTCGCCGCCTTGTCCGGGCCGCTCGTCATCTGCACGCAGGCCACGCGAAGAAGGTCGGTCACGCGCGGAGGATAGCTTTCGAGCATGGAGGCAACTGCCGCCGTTCCGTCGCGCGCCCGCGTGCTCCAGGCCTTCCGGAGCCGCAACTTCCGGCTGCTCTGGACCGGCCAGGCGATCTCGCTGCTCGGCGACGCGGCCTTCGTGGTCGCACTCGGCTGGCGGACGTTCACGCTGACCGGATCGGCGCGCTCGCTCGGCCTGGTGCTCACCTTCCAGGGCGTAGGCGTGCTGACGACCGTGCTCGTCGGGGGCGCGCTCGCCGACCGGTACGACCGGCGGACGCTGATGCTGGTCTCCGACCTCGCTCGCTTCGTTGTGATCGGAGGCCTCGCGGTCCTCGACGGAAGCGGGCACCTGACGATCCACTCGCTCGCGGCGATCGCGTTTGTCGAAGGCCTCGCGACCGGCTTCTTCACGCCCGCGCTCGGCGGGTTGATCCCGCTGGTGGTCGAGGATGCCCGGCTCGGCTCCGCGAACGCGCTGATCGGGATCGCGCGTCAGGGAAGCTTCCTGGTCGGGCCTGCCGTCGCGTCGGTGCTCTACGGCCTTGCCGGGGCGACCTTCGTCTTCGGCTTCAACGCGTGCTCCTACCTCGTCTCCTTCGCGTTCGTCTACGCGACGCGCCCGCGCGAGGCGGAGAAGGCGGCCGAGGACGGGACGCTGCGCGCGATCCGCGAAGGCTTCCGCTACATCGCGGGCGTCCCGTGGCTCTGGATCACGATCTGCCTGTTCGCATTCGTGCTGATGCTGCAGTGGGCCTCGATCCAGGTGCTGACGCCGAAGCTGGTACGCGAGCACTTCGGCCTCGGCGTCGGTGCCTACGGACTGCTGTTCTCGCTGATCGGCGGCGGGATGATCATCGGCACGTTCATCTTCGGCCAGCTCAACCCGAGACGGCGGCGCGGCCTGATCTCCTACCTGATCTGGATCCTGAACAGCGTGCTCGTGATCGTCTTCGCGCTCTCGCCCTGGTTCGCGCTCGCTGCGGCGGCGGCGTTCGTGCGCGGGATCTGCATCGGCTTCGGCGTGACGGTCTGGGAGACGATGTTGATGGAGCTCGTGCCGCGGCACATGCTCTCGCGCGTAGTTAGCCTGGACTGGTTCGGCTCGCTCGGCCTGACGCCGTTCGGCCTGCTGTTCGTAGGCGCGATCTCGGATCTCGCCGCGCCCGGGACGATCATCGCGCTCGCCGCCGCGATCTCGATCTGCATCATCTCGCTCGGCCTGACCTCGAAGCAGATCAGGACAATCGACTAATTGGAGGACGCGACGAACCATCGACTGTGCCGTAGCGCCGCGCTGCTCGCCCCGAGGCTGCGTCCTCAGTCGCGCCCGTACCTTTCAGGTACGAACGCTCCCTGCGTCCTTGCCTCGGAACGACCATCGCACCGCTACAGCGAGCGATGCTTCGTCACGACCTCCTGATGCCCGTCTACTGGAAGCCCAAGTACGGCACGCGCTCCTCGCGTCATCGCGCCTGGTCGAAGCAGCAGGCCAAGCGCGAGGCGGCGCTTCGGCGAAAGGCCTCGCCGACGCTGCGCCAGTGGGTGCGGGGCCTGTTCAGGCGCTAGTGCACCAGCTCACGAAGGAGCAGGCACGACGGATCGCGGTGCGGGCGCAGCTGCTCGACGCGCCGCGCCCGACCGGTCTGCTCGAGGTCGTCGAGCGGCTGACGCTGCTCCAGATCGACCCGACAGCGGCGATCGCGCCGAGCGCCGACCTCGTTCTCTGGAGCCGCCTCGGCTCGGCCTACCGCCCGGACGACCTGAAACGGGCGCTGGAGGCAGAGCGCACGCTGTTCGAGCTCGACGCGCTGATCCGACCGACAGGCGACCTCGGCCTCTACCTCGCCGGCGCGGACGAGCGGCCGAGCTACGAGCGTACGCGCGCCTGGTTGCGTGACAACGACCGCTTCCGGCGCGACATCCTGAAGAAGCTGCGCAGCTCGGGCCCGCTGAGCTCACGCGAGCTGCCGGACACCGCCGCCGTGCCCTGGGCCTCGAGCGGCTGGAGTCACAACCGCAACATCACGCAGATGCTGGAGATCCTGATGAATCGCGGCGAGGTCGCGATCTCGGGCCGCGTCGGGCGCGAGCGCCTGTGGGATCTGCCCGAGCGCGTCTATCCCGCCGGGGTGTTCGTCCCGTCGGTCGATGACGCCGAGCGCGCCAAGCACGAGCGGCGGCTCGGCTCGCTCGGGATCGCCCGCGCGAAGGCCAGGGCGATGGCGGAGCCGATCCACGTCGGCGAGGCCGGCGAGCCGGCCGTGGTCGAGGGCGTCAAGGGCGAGTGGCGGGTCGACCCCGCCCGGCTCGACGAGGAGCTCGAGGGACGCACCGCGCTGCTCTCGCCCTTCGACCGCCTGATCCACGACCGGACGCGCACCGAGGAGCTGTTCGACTTCGAGTACACGCTCGAGATGTACAAGCCGGCCGCGAAGCGCCGCTGGGGCTACTTCGCGCTCCCGATCCTCCACGGCGACCGCCTGGTCGGAAAGCTCGACGCCACCGCCGACCGCAAGGCTTCGGTCCTGCGCGTGCACGCGATCCACGAGGACGTCAAGTTCACGCAAACGATCGCGAAGGGCGTGCAGGCCGAGCTGGAAGACCTGGTTCGGTGGCTCGGCCTTGAGAACATTGCCGCTTGAGCCTGATCGCCGTCGAGCCGGGCTCGGCCCGGCTCGACCGGTTCGGAAGATGGCAAGGAGGGGGCACGTGGGGGAACAGGGGTTCCCCCACGCTGCAATCGGGGTGCCGAGATTTGAACTCGGGACCTCTCCGACCCGAACGGAGCGCGCTACCAGGCTGCGCCACACCCCGAGCAGGCCACAGGTTAGCGGCTGAGAAAGCCCGTGATCGCGTCGGCGCATGCGGCCGGCCGTTCGACGATCAAGAGGTGGCCGCA
>Ga0193727_1001013_pt1 | contig 11511 bp, 11 predicted proteins | sample H2c2metaG_FD_143051 | JGI IMG/M metagenome (GOLD analysis project Ga0193727, IMG submission 143051) | Soil microbial communities from a riparian zone of the East river system, Colorado, United States - H2c2 | ecosystem: Environmental > Terrestrial > Soil > Riparian zone | place: USA: East River...
CAGCATTGGCTCGTGCGAAACGGTCAATACGAGCAAATGGTCGAGGTTTCTGGGGCTGCCGGTCGCCGCGTGGGGACTGCTCTTCTATCTCGACGTATTTGCGGTAGCGCTGGTCGGAACCATGCGGCGTTTCGAGTTCGAGCCCGCGATCTCATTCATGCTGGTGGGCGAGGCCGCTGTCGGCGTGCTGTTCTCGGCGTGGCTGACCTACCTTGAGCTCGGCGTCATCCACGCGATCTGCATCTGGTGCGTCACGTCGGCCGTCATCGTGACGGTCATTTTCCTGGTGACTCTAGCGGATCTTCGGGAGATACGCGGGGCCGGGAGCGAAACCGGGGCGACGGTATAGCTCGGTCTTGCCAGGCCACCAGTTCCACCTCCCGCCGAGCTTGAGAAGCGCTGGCCCCACTGCCAGCCTCATAATCGTGGCGTCGACGAGAACCGCGACCGAGAGCGCGAAGCCGAGGATCTTGATAAGCACGAAATCGCCCAGGGTAAATGCGGCGAAAACGGCGATCATGATCGCCGCCGCGCTGCTGATGAGGCCGCCCGTGCGCGCCAGGCCCTCGACGATTGCATCGTCGTCGCTCATCCCCTCCGCCCTCGCTTCGGCGATGCGCGCCACCAGGAAGACCTCATAATCCATGCTGAGGCCGAACACGACGCAGAATACGATCAAAGGAATCGCGGGGAACGTTCCGCCGAGCGCGGCCTCGAGGCCGAGCGCGCGGATTCCGTGCCCGTCCTGGAAAACGAGCACCACCGCCCCGAATGCGACGGCCACGGAGAAGAGGTTCAGCGCCACCGCCTTGATCGCGATCAGCGCCGATCGGAAGCCGAGCAGCAGTGATATGAGGGTTACCACGACTACCACCAGAACGATCGACTTGAAGTGGCCGAGTGTGGATGTCTCGTAGTCGACGTTCAACGCGGGCAGACCTCCTACCTCCACAACGCTCCCCGGCAATCTGAGTAAAGATCCCGGTGCAAGGTTTCTAAGGTCGCGGACTATTTCTCCGGCACCACGGACGCCTGTCGCCTCCGTAGGAAGGATCTCGATCAGCGCCAGTCGCCCGTCCGCGGTGACCATTGATCCACGTACGTCGGGGGGAATCGCAGCCAGCACGTCGAGATTTGGTGCGGTCAATCCAGTGACGGTTGCTAGCGAGCGTACGCGGGATACCCTTGGATCGGCCGCCAACGTTGCGCTGGCGCGGCGCAGGGCTGCCCATCCTGCTGGCGAGTCCCAGGTGGCTTCCTTCGGAAATTCGACGACAACGCGCACAGCGTTGACGATTCCACTCGTTCGCATGTCGGAGAGCGTCCTGAATGCGCGCGATGATTCCATGTCACGCGGCAGCCAGTCGCCACGCGGCAGATCACTCGTGAGCCTTGTCGTCTGGAAAGCGATGGCGCCGAGGGGGGCGCTAGCCAGCAGCAGCACGGCAACTGGATGTGCGCACACGAACCGCCCCCACCGGCGCCAGCGCTCCGATGCTGCGCCGAGCGATGGTCCGCGAATTCTGCCGGCGTTGACTCGCGCGCCCATCAGAGAGAGAATGGCCGGCAGAAGCGATGTTGCGAGCAGCACTGCGACGGAGATCACGAGCAATCCGCCGACGGCAATCGAGCGGATTTCGGTGACCGGAACGATCAACAAGGCAGAGAATGCGATCGCGACCGACGCCCCCGAGAGCGCGATTGTGTGTCCCGCTTTCGTGACTGCTTCTTCCGCTGCGGCGCGGCTCGACATCCCTGCCATCAAAGATTCGCGGAATCTTCCTACTACGAGCAGGGCATAGTCGATTCCGAGGCCGAGCCCGAGCATCGCGACGACGTTCTGGAGCAGCAGAGAGAGCGGCCAGAAGTTAGTGAGCAATACGGCTCCGCCAAGCGCGAGTGATATCGATACTGCTCCGGCCAGCACGGGGAGCAGCGCGGCAGCGACCGCGCCGAATGCGATGATGAGCAACAGCGCCGTGATAGGCAGCACTTTTCGCTCCGCATCGCGCGCTTGGGCAGCGCTCGCTTTGCGAAGATCATAGTTGAGCGCAATCTCGCCGGTCCATCGAAGCGTCAGGCCCGGAAACCGTGCGTGAAATCCTGACTCCACCGATCTCGTGGCGACGCGCAGAAGGGGGACGAGATCGTCGGGACGCTTTCCGCTGGGTTCGAGTCCGACAACCATGTACGTCTCGCCGTTGCCGCCGACGAACGCGCTGTCAGGAGCATCCAGGTAGGAAAGCGTGCGCGTCACCACCGGAAGTCTCGAAAGGCTTTCGCGCAGCTTCACGAGAATCGCGCGACCCTCGACGGAAGCTGGAGATGCGCCACCTGTGACCACGACCACCGCATACGACGGAAAGGCTGCGGGAAAGCGCGCCCCGATTAAAGCCTGAACGCGCGCGGATTCACTCCCCGGCACCGATGCGGCGACATCGAGACGCTGCTCGACGCGCGATGCGCTCGGAATAACTATCGCGGCGAGGACGAGCCACCCTGCGATGATCCACCATCGCCGCTCGACCACGAACGACGAGAGAGAGAACCCCGGGGCTTTCACTTGCGTGACCGGCGGATGTCGAGATTGATCGTCGGCTTCATCGATCAAACGAGAGCGATTTCGTTGTGCAACGGCCGCTCGTCGGGATACTCGGGAATGACGCCGCCTCGTGTCGTCACGATGTACGCGTTGACGTCCGTCGGCTGCGCCAAAAGGCCGTCCATCGCAGCCGACAACGGGTCCCGTCGGTCCAGGCCAAGATTCATGAACGAGTAGCCCGAGTGTCTCAGCTCGTTGTAAGCGGAGATGACCAGCGCCCGCAGCACTTGAGGCTTGTCGCCTGGAACGCAGATGTGCGCGATGCTGACGCAATTGAGTGGCGATCCTGTGCGTGGCATCCGTTCGCCGCCCACGATGGGGGCGAAGAGATTGAACGCCCCTCGCGCCGCCTTCATGCGTGGCGAGTATGCAACGACGTTGAGCTGCTTGAACACGCGCTGGTCCCACACGGCAAGGAATCCCACCAGCTCCCCGCTGGACGAGCGCGCCAGCTTGTAGCTCGAGATGTCAAGCCCGGGCGCGGCAAGAATCCAGTCTGCCATAGTGCTGGCAGAGAGAACGGGGGCGAGCTGACGCAGCGGCGCGACTCTGCTCCAGAGCGCGACCATCTCACCGATATCGGTCCAGCGGGCAGACGCGATGTGGATGGAACCGGGATCATTCGCGCGCCGTCGCCAGAGAATCGGGATCGAATGGGTACGAATCGTTCCGATTCGCCTGAGCACCGGAACACCGCGCGGTCCGGGGAGCCTCCGCTCCATTGCTCGATTACCTGCGAGAACCGTGATTATCACCGGCGCCGTCGGCGGCAGCTGTTCGCAGACGCGCTCGGCGTAATGCGACAACTCGTCGGCGATGCGCGTGTCGCGATGCGCGGGATGCACCTTGAGATCGCCGACATACCCAGTGCGCCGCTCCCGACCATTGACGAACGCAAGGCGCTCGCTGATGGCGACACAACCCACGATCATTCCGTCCCGCTCGGCAACTCCTACTGTCCACCGCTGGCCTTCGAGCCGATTCAACGCGAAGAAATCGGGGCCGCGATCGATGCGCAGGCTGATGTCTCCCACCATAGAACACGCGGCGGCGAGGTCGATCAGCTGCTGATTGTCGGCGGAAGTTGCGTCGCGAATCGTGAAGTCCGTCGCGCCGTGTTCGAGCGCGACACCCGGGCCGGACGCAGACTCGAGCTCGACATTTGGATCGCACCGCGACAGCATCGTCGAGTCACGATCCGGATGAGTGGCCGGGCGCGCCGTCATTTGTCGATCCTGCAAATGGCGATGCGTGATTGGAGACAGCTTCTGTCTCGGAGGATTGCTTTGCGCCCCGCTTCGAAGTCCTCGATGACGACGCCCCGGAAGCGCGCTGGAACCTCCGTATGGCCGACGAAATTCCGGAAGCAGAACCTCGCGCCGGGCTTCGCCACTCTAACGATCTGCTCGAACAGCTGGTCGATTCCATCAGCGTCCAGCCATTCGCAGATGTTGGAGATCGCGAGCGCGTCGATGCTCGAATCATCACAGCTGGCTAAATACTCGGCGTAACCTCCGTCTACCAGTTCGAGACAGTCAAATCTGGCGCGAAGAATCTCGCGCTGTGTGCGATGCAGGTATGGCGGTACGCCGTCGGGCACTCGGCTCGGATACGTGCCGATCAGCATTTGATGCAGGAAATAGTTGCTCCGCACGGGGATGTCGCAGAGCGCGTGTTCCAGCAGCGCCCGGAAATGCGCCGCGAAGCTCGGGTTCTCCACCTCGCGGAAAAACTGGGGCTCCAAAGCGCGGCTGAATGTCCAACGGTTGATCAGGAGCGGAAAGAGGAGCCTCCAGCGGCGCGTATTCCACTCGCGGTCGAAAAACTCGCGCTGAGCCTCGAGCGACTCGAGGGCGAGGAGCCGTTCGATCTTCCGCGGCCCGTTTATGAAAAGCTTGACGACCTTTACGACCGCCCCGATGAACTGCTCGCTCACTCCGCACGCGAGCGCGCCTCGTCCCAGCAGCGCCTGGTGCGCGTCCCAGAATTTCGCTGCGGCGCCGGTGAGCAGTGGCCGAATGGTCCGGTATGTTCTCAAGCGCCGCTTAGCCGCACCGCGGGCGACGCCGAAGAAGCTGAGGATCCCCGGCATCGTGAGCCGCCGAAGCGCCGCGACCTTGAGCTCGACAAGATGATTCTGAGTAGAGTTGAGATCCACCGCCGTCACACGGCCCGCGCCGGCGGCGAGGAGGGAGAGCGCGGTGCACCCGCCCGAACTCACGACTACTACTCTGGCGTCCGCCAATGGCGCGAGTGCCTCGATCTCCAGGCACGGGTCCTCCCGCACCTGTGCGAAAAAGAGGCGATCGGCACGCGCTCCAGGGAGGATCGTGCGCGCAACCTGCTCACGGCGCGTCTCGGCCGCGGATTCCTGCTCGAGGAGAGCATGAGCAGTCATGCGGCCACCCTCCACCCATATTCCGCGGAGATAGCAGTGTAAACGCGTTCATCAACAGCCGCGTACCGGCGCATTACCTCCCGCACTTCCTCGGGACGCTGCGTCGATTGTTTGTCCAGCCATCTCTTCACCCATATCAAATGGCCGCGTTCCTCGTCGATCATACGGCTCAGCGTCGCCGCAACGACTGGATGCACGCCAGGTCGTCGCATGTGTTCGGTGAAATGGCGGTACACCCGGCGCTCAAAGATCTGGGTCAGCGCCAGAATCTCGAGCATCGAGATTGGCATGCCCGCTTCGTCGGCGTAGCGCGTTTGATAGGTGTCGCGAACCGGTGCCGGCCGACCCCCGATGGCGACGATCGTCTCGGTCCATAGCTGCGCGTGCATCACCTCTTCGGCGCTATGCCGCGTCAGATTGAGAATCAGCTCTGGGTCCCGCGTCCGCCTCACCATCTGGCCGAGGATCAGCCCGCCATGCAGCTCGGACGCGCGGTAAAAGTTGAGCACCGCGATTTCGGTTGAATCCGTCATGAGGCCCTCCGGTTCAGGTTCTTGTTTTTGATGTGATCTACCAGGCGAATGCCGCACAGCCGCTCGATGCGTTTCGCAAAGGTCTGGATCGCGATTGGATCGCCGGGCTGCGCGACCGGAACCGTCCCGATCGCCTCCTCGCCGAAATGGTGGAAGTCGAGCGCCGCATCGAGCACCTGCGGGATCAACAGGGGATCGGCGGCAATGCGCTTGGCGATGAGATCGGATGCGCTCTGCGCGTGGCGCACTTCGTCCGCCGCTATCCGCGACAGCAAGTCGGCCAGAACATTGTCCTCGGCCTGTTCCCCCAGCCGGCGGAAGAAGTAGTGGGCGAGGTGCTCGGATAACATGAAGTCGACGAGTCGTGGAATCAGCTCTCCAGGCAATACGTCGCTCTCCACCTGCGCGGAGCGGATCGCCACCAGCTCCTCGTCCGTGATCGCGGGCTCATACCCTATCGCGTCGAGATAGCGGCGAATGGAATGGAAGTGCTTGAATCCTTCGTACAACTCGAGAGAGAAGGCGACGCCGGCATCGATGTCGTCGAGCGTCGCGCGCAGCAGCCGCGAGAGGTTAACCGGATGGTACGACTCGATGAGGGCTGCATCGCGTAGCGAGGCCAGGAGATCGGGACGCGCGAACGCTCGATCGCGGTCTATCTCCGCCCATTTGATGTCGCGCTCCACCGACCAGGCGCCCCGATCGGCGGCCACGGCGGACCGCACGTAAAGACTCGTCTTCGTTTGTGGCTCAATCATTGTCATTTGTCGGTACCTGGTGGTTGGGCCAGTTCGGCGTTCCGGGAGAGCGTCACCGGCCAATCCGACGGCTCGACGCCATACGTGACCAGAACGGCCATCAGCCAACGCTCGAGGCCGAAGGCGACACAGCCGCTCCACGCGGGCGAACGATCGGGGAGTGAGATCGCGAACGCTTCGCCGAAGAAGAGCTCGTGATCATTGAATGAGGCGATAGCGAGTGGCCGGCCGTCCGGAAACCGAAACACCAGCTCGTGCTTGAGTCCCTTGATGCGCTGAAGCGCAGCGCGCCCACGCGCGTTCGGCGCGAAGAAGGGATCGCTCGCGGCGACCATCTCGCAGTCGAGGCCGAGCACGCGCTCCAATCCACTCACACGCGCGACCGAACGGTCCAGGAAATCCCTCACATCGTGCTGCGCGCCGAGGCAGACGATCTCTCTCATCGTGAATGCCCAGGCCCTTTCCAGCGCGGCGAGCCGTTCGCCCTCATACCGCCAACAAGTACCCTGGGCGGTCATGACGATCGGAGCGGCGATCATGGAATCCGCGTGTGCGGCGTAGGTGTTGTAACAGACGGCGGGTGGAAGCACGACGTCCGGTGGCTCCAGAGATGAGCGAGCGGCCGCTCCAGGCGCAGGGCTGGCCGCGATGCGCTGCAACGCTGCTTCGTCCCCGCTCAGGTGCGATGCCGCGGTGAGCCACTGCGGAAAAGACGCAAAGTAATTTGCTCTCTCGAGCGTCTCGAAGCTCACGCCCGCTGGCGCGACCCACTCATTTGATGTCTCAGCGCGGGCGAGATCGGCCAACGCCGCTTCGATCTCGCGGAGCAGCGACACCACGGGCCCTCGCAGTCCGGATATGCCTGGAGCGACCTCCCACAGCGATCCCTGCTCACGCAAACGACGGATGACTTCCTCAGGCGACAACATGTTCGTCGAGCGGGAGAAAGACCGCCGCGATGCGCGCGACTGTCTGGAAGTTGTCCATCCGGATGTGCGAATCCGGTATCGGCAGGCCGATAGCCTGTTCCGTGAAAGCGATCAGCTCGAGAACCCTGAGTGAATCGAGAAGCCTCGTCGAGAACAACGGCGTCTCGGCGTCGACATGCACGCCTTTGGGCGCTACTTCCTCGTTGAGCCAGCCGACCATCCGGTGAATGAACTGAGCGCGTTGGCTCATGCTGCCGCCGCCTGGGTCTGTGCCCAGTTATTGGCGAGCAGACATCTCAGCATGGGCATCCAATAGGTGCCTGGTGCTGGAGGTGGAGCGTCGAGCAGCGCCTCGGCGACAGATGTATCGAAGACCTTCGGCAGCGCGAGATGCGGAATGAAGTGAGAAAGTGATGACAGCACCGCTCGTAGCCGTACGTCGCCGGTCTCCATAACGGCGCTCTCGAAAAGCGAGTATGTGGCGGCGTCTGTGATTATCACCCGTTCGACCCCGCGCTTTCGCCATTCGGGATTTTCCGCCCACACTTCGTAAGCGGTGTCGACGAGCTCGCCGAGTGTGAGTGCTCTGCGCCCGGTGCAGAGGTGAACGGTCTGATGCAGCGCCCGCTGGTCGAACGTTAAGCTGGCGATGGCGTCGCTTACGTAGGTGGAAGTGATGACGTCGAAGAGGCTGGCGCGATCGCCAGGCATCATCGCCGCAAGCCCACGATGATACACGCGGAGTGCTCGATGCACGGCGTTGATCTGCGGAATGTCGCCTGACGGCCCGCGGCACACGATTGTGCTCGGCCGCACGATGGTCCACGGAAGACCGCTCGCCCGGACGGTTCGCTCGGCCTCGTACTTCGACTGCTCGTACGAATTCACCCAACCGGCATCGCCGCCATTATCGCGCTCGAGAATGTTGCCCGTCGCGCGTCCCGCCACGAACGCAGTGCTGATCAGCACGAAGCGGTCGAGACACAGGCATTCGGACGCGATTTCGGCGACGTTATTAGTCCCGAGCGTGTTGACGAAGCGCGCCTGGTGGAGCGACCTGGAGAAGCTGGTGTCGGCAGCCGCGTGTACGATTGCTGATGTCTCCCGTTCCACCCGCTGCCGCATGTGCGAGTCCAGCCCAAGACCGGGCAGCGTTGCGTCGCCTCGCAGCGGAACCACCCTCCGCGCCAGCGCGCCCAGACGTCTCGATGCGAGCAGCCACCGAATCTCATCGCGAACGAGGACAAAAGCCTCGAGCGCGGGATCGTCCACCAGCATGCGACGCAAGACCTCTTCGCCCACGAGCCCGCTCGCTCCAGTGATGAAAACCTTTCGCTTGGACGTCATGTCAGGCCTCCACCGCGATGCCGGTCCAATGCGCGCCGAATCCGTAGGAGAACAGCACCACTCGCTGGCCCGGCTCGATGCAGCCACCATCAAGTGCGTCGCGGTAGTTGATGAAGTTGTCGCCCGCCAGAGTGTGGCCATGTCGCACGATGTTCTCGGTAAAGAGACGCGCGCGCGGCAAGCGAACGAGGCCGGAGAGAATCTCCCAGCTGCGCATGCTCACATTGTGGGGGATGATCCAGTCGACGTCCGAGGGCTCCCATCCTGCATCGGCGATGGTGCGGTGCAACACGTGGCGCGCGGTAGGGAAGTAAGACGCGACGATCTCGTCGCGAAGTGAATCGACGTCCCAGTAGTAACCCTTGGTGACGGTGGTGGCGGAAACGAGCCGGTTGCGGAGACCGTTTCGCTCGACGAGCACCGCGCAGGCGGCGTCGGACGTACAATTGAAGATCGCCTCGCGCCCCGCGTTGGCCGGAAAGAACTCGGACGACACGCAGAGCGCGCGTTCTATTCCTTCCGTAAGGCAGAGCGAGCGCGCGATGCGCACCGCCGCGAGAAGCGTCGTGCACGCCAGTTGATCGAGTGCGAAGGTCGAGGCATTGGGTAGATCGAGATCATACTGAAGGCGGGTCGACGGATATTTGAAGCGGGACATCGTGCACAGTCCGGCGGCGGCGCTTTCCGCGCGTTCGGAGGGCGCAAAGGCCATCGACCCCGGAGTGCCTCCGTAGATGAGGAGTCCTACCGATTCAGGGTCAACCTTCGCCTCTTCCAGAAGCTTCTTTGCGGCGATCACGGCGAGCTCGTATGGCGTTTCCGTGAGCGCGACGTGAAGGTTCCCGAATCCGAACGACTCCATGGTCTCTGGGGAGCTTTTTAGCTGCCCCTCGTCCGCGAGCTCGCCTACCGTGCGCATCCCCTCAGGGAACGCGTAGCTGATCGCCGCGATGGCTGGGGTGCTCTGTCCGTTGGGTTTTGCGAAGGGCATTGGAATCCGTTCGTGGGTGACACGCGAACGATGTCCCGGTTCTTAAGACCCTCCTATGCGCGAGTGTACGTAGGACAAGACGTCGGGTGACGTAGTCGTCCGAAACAAGCGGAGACTGGCCCGCGATGCAAAAGAGCCCGGGAAATCTCCGGGCTCCTTTTTGATACGGGCATCTGCTGTAAAGGTCTTGCTCTCACCGGACTCTTCGAGATCTCGGGAAATGTGCGACGCCAGAATCCCTGGCATCCCTAACGCCAGTATGAAAGCTCCAAGCGATCAGCTGCGACGCTGACCGCTCCCCGCTCTGGAATTGTAGATGCGAGTCGCTGCCCGCTAGGCGCCTCGTTTGATGTCCTGTGAGCGGGATGCCTCATCCAAGCGGAGCCGCGGCTTCTCTGCCGCCACGTCCTCGCCTTCCCGCTGCATACGCCGGCGGAACGGCACCAGGTCGCGGCCCAGGTGCACCAACGCGCGCGTGGCTACCGTGCTCGCCAGCGGCTCCGGAATCCCCATGACACGGATATAGGTGTCGATGGCGCGGTCGAACGAGAGGTCTTCCGCCAGGGTGTCGACGAACATCAGCGCGTTATCGACGTGACCACGAATGATCGTCTCTTCCGCACGCGCCTGGGACAGGCGCAGCCGCCGCTCGGCATTTGGATTCAGCTTGCGGCCGAAGATCGATTCAGGGAACAGATTGCGCAGAGCCATGTGCCCGTCCGTGGGTTGGATGTACACTGATGTTAGGCAGGGAGCGTACCAGCGGATAGTCTTGTCTTTCGTCGGATTCCAGCTCCTGCCGAGCTGGGTAGCGCTGGCCCCACGCTGAGCAACCCAACTCACCCGCTGACGAAGACGCGGTTCATTTCGCCCACACGCGAAAAGGGCCCGGGGGAGTGTCCCCCGGGCCCTCGCGCAAGCTCAAGACAGCAACCGAAGCGTCTTACCGCGACGCCTGTGGTTCGAAGCGCTGCCGAGCGTTACGGCGCCACGACGATGATCTGATTCTGAACTTCCGTTCCGGTGGTGATCGTGAGTCCGCCGGTCAGAAGTGCGGGCTTGAATCCGCTCGCCGTCGGGGGAGTCGCGCGTACTACGTAGGTTCCCGGAAGGAGAAAGGCGATCCGATAGTCTCCGTTCGTGTCCGTGCTGGTGCTGCGGACAACGTGCGTTGGATCGACATCGGTGATTAGCGAGCCGGCCGTGAGAATCTCGACGGTTGCATTCGGAACGACGGCCCCCGTCGCGCTGTTGGCGTGAACAGATCCGGACACGCTACCGGTGATGTCCTCCGCCACTGCCTGGACGACCGGTTTGAAGATGAAGCCATTTCTCGCGTCGTTGCCGCGCATCACGAAGCTGCGACCAACGTCGAAATCGAGAGTCATGACCGACCCGTCCGCCGTCAGCGAAATCGGCTGATCGAGGTTGACCTTGATACCCGAATGGCCGGCGCTCGGGAACATGATTGCCGGCTGCGTTCCATCCGTCAGCGTCATCGATGATTTGCTCGGATCGATGATGAGGCGGAAGCCGTCGTACGTACCTGTCGCGAGCGTGGCAGCGCCGAGATTAGTCGTTCGGCCACCAGCGAGATCGAGCAGGCTGAACGACGTGTTCGGTGTCGCGATCGTCGTCCATCCATTCTGGTTGGTTTCATCGGTCGCTTGCGCGTCAGTCGGCTCCGCTGTTCTGGCGTCGACGCGCACGACGAACACGTCCACGCTTGCCACATCGGAGAAGGGGAAAGGAGCATCGGTCATCCGCACAGTAAGAACCCCTGTTGTGCCGGTGCCTGACGAATCACTGCACGCGGCCACGCCCAGAGTGGCGAATGCGATTGCCGCGGAAAGTCGAAGAGTCCTGCTCATTGTTCTTATCTCCAGCATTTGGTGAGTTGTGTTACGAAGCTGAGTCGAGAGCCGGTGCAGATCGCCCCCATATTGCTAGACT
>Ga0193727_1001014_pt1 | contig 11507 bp, 6 predicted proteins | sample H2c2metaG_FD_143051 | JGI IMG/M metagenome (GOLD analysis project Ga0193727, IMG submission 143051) | Soil microbial communities from a riparian zone of the East river system, Colorado, United States - H2c2 | ecosystem: Environmental > Terrestrial > Soil > Riparian zone | place: USA: East River...
ATCTAGAGGGCTAGCCTGATTTGCGCACATTTCGTCCCTCACCTGCTCCATGATTCAATTATGAATCGCCTCTGACTTCCACTTGAACGCGCCTAAGCGTGCGCTGCTGCGTTTTGCGTTCTCCTATCAAGTTCAGCAGGCCGAAATAAAAGCCGCCCAAGAGCGTTTGCCCACCAAGTAACAAAAAAAGCACGGAACAAGTGACGAACCGAATAGTCAAAGCAGGTCGTAGAGTTCCGAAGCCGACCAAAGACCATTGGCGCGCCGCACTAATCCCGAGCACGACGCCGACAAGGATAAGTGCAAGACCGATTAAGACACAATGCTCCAACGTCCTTCGCTCCCGCAGAAGTCGAAATCGGCTATTGGGCGGATGCAAGCCTGTCTCGACGGCCATCAGTTCGGCGAAAATAAAAAGTAAAATGGATTGGTATCCAAGGACTATGGCCGAGGTAGAATACATCAACGTGTGGTAATCAAATGTGATCGACATTACAGAGATCGGGCCGGCAAGCAGGATGCTGGAAACCACAACTCCTCCGACCAACAGAGTTAGGCCGGGAATTCCGAAGAACCATCTCGGACTCATCAACAGGTAAAAGCGAAGGCTCCTCCAGCCGTCTCGATAGCGGCGCAGATGCGAGGCGCGGTCCCGGCCGTCGGGATAAAGCGTAATCGGGACCTCGGTGATACGCAGGGAGTGCATTTGGGCCTTGACCACCATCTCGAGGGCAAACTCCATCCCCGTACTTTGCAGATCCAACGCTCGCACCGCTTCTCTTCTGAAACCACGAAGTCCGCAGTAGAAGTCGCCACATTCTTTGCAGGAAAAGAACAGGCGCCCAATTGCGGTCAGAAAAGGGTTGCCGAAATATCGATGCAACCGCGGCATCGCTCCAGGAACGATGCCGCCGCGAAAACGGTTCCCCATCACCAGGTCATAGCCTTGGCGGAGTTTTTCGAGAAAAGGAGACAGCGCGGAAAAGTCATAGCTGTTGTCCGAGTCGCCCATGATGACATACCTTCCTTTCGCCGCTTCGATGCCCGCGGCCAACGCTTCGCCGTAGCCGCGTTGCTCAACTTTTACAACCGTAGCGTTCATGCTCCGGGCAATCTCGACTGAGCTATCGGTGCTACCATTATCGGCAACAATAATTTCGCCGGCGACGTCGTAATCTTTGAGAAAAACAAGTGCCTTCTTAATGCAAGCTGCTAGCGTACGACTCTCATTGAGGCAAGGCATCACAATCGATAATTCTGGTTGCATCGGTGCTAACCTGGCGAGTGCGTTGGTCGGCTCAGGACGGGCGGCTACTAACGGCTACGCAGCATCGATTGCACATTTTTCATTCGTTTCCCGCGCATAATTGAAGTTCCTCCATGGACGAACTGGAGTTGAGCCAGCTGACCACGCAGTAATCTCTTCAGCCTCACCCAAAACTAAAGCAATGTGCGCGGCTTGCAATCCGGTAACCACCAGTACCTCCTCCACTTCTCGTGAGTCTACCCTTGCATAAGCGTATGGCAAGCTACCATCAAAGCCGTTCGGTCGGCTGTGGTATCTCGATGCTGCTCACGTTCACAAACGAACCGGCGCGCCAAATGCTTGATCGCGCCACATCTCCGAACGCCAAAAGTGCGAGCATCCGTCAAAGCTGCTTCGTACATGAGCGTCAACAATCCAGATTGTTCGCCAGTTTGAATCCGGCGGTCTACCTATGACACGCACGTTGCAAGGTGCGATAAACCCTGCAACAAACGCCCTGTGTCGTGTTTGGTTGGGGTGCGTCGGAGCAATCGGATGGCGATCAGAATACGATGCGCAATCTAGATGGGCTCAGGGACGATCTTCCGAAGGCCAATGGTGTTGTAGAGGTGCGGCTCGAGAGTGAGGTACACGACTTCGTAGCTGTGTTGGTTGCAAAACTGGTGGATCGCTTCGGGAACACTGTAGATCGCGATGTAATCGTGGAGTAATATCAGACCCTTAGCGCACATCTTGCTGCGAATCGCTGCCAGCTCGTGAAAGACAGACGAGTACGTGTGGTCTGCATCGATCCACGCAACATCGATCGAGTTGTCCGCGAGACTTCGCAACACATTTGCCGAATCACCTTCGTGAATCGTGACAAGCGGGTTGTTCCCGAATTTCCGTCGCAGAATTTGGCACATTCCAGCGTCAATCTCGACGAGTGCGAGCGATCGCGGCGAGGCGGTGGAAAGAATCATTTGGGAGAAGTGTCCAAACAAACAACCAACTTCGACCCACGCACCGTCCGGAGGAATGCGGCGCAGCAGTTCGAATCGGTTCGGAACTATACGGGCGTTTCTGACATGGCGCTCTCCGAGGTGCGTCCAAAGCAGACCAGTCCGCCTTGCCTCTTCGAAGGAAGCGCGCATCTCAGTCTCGTCTTCTATCTTAGTGCAGTACGAGGGTGTGGCGTGCTTCATCATGCAACGCATCCATGCGAGCTCTCCGTCGATCGTTGCATATTCGGCCTCTGAAACGAGCAGCCGCTGCTCTTGCAACGCGCGGATTTCTTCGATGGTCATGGGCGAAGCGAGTTGCCCAAGGGGCCTACGCAAAGCCTCCGCGATGACGAGCGGTTGCTCGAAGGCGAGCAGGATGAGAAGCTGCCGAGCGTTGAGCTGATGCTCGGTGCCGAGGTGCCGGTTGAAAACCGGGAAGATGGCGCTGCCATAACGACCACCTTCCCGTATGTTGACAAGGGGCACGTCAGTTCCCAGCCCGATCGCAGGCGAACGGACAAGACGGTCTTCGCTCGCTTTGAGCATCGAGTGATGGGAATGCTGAGGGAGTGGTCCAGTCAACTGGTTTTATAAATTGCCCTCTTCTGACGGCATAGTCGGCGCGCCGAGCGAGGAGGCGTGGGGGCGCTCTTCAGCAAAGATCAGTTCTAATCCAAATTAGGACACCACCCCTCAATTTTCCGCTACGCCAAGTTTCGCAGCCGTTCACATGATGCTGTGATTCGCGTTTACGATGAAGCGGGCAACGTGATCGACACACACGAGCACGCGGGCGATTTTAAAGAGTGGTAAAGCCTGCCCTCAAGGTGGACATCCGAGGACTTTTCACCCAATCTCATAGGTCGTGAAAACGATTTCGCTTGTCACTGGATTTAATTTAGAATGCGGCGGTGGCGTGAGCAGAGTCAGGTACAAAGAGTTTCACTCCGTAAGGAAAATTCTCTTGTTTCCTGGCACAAACTAATGAGAATGGACTACGCATGTAAACGACGACCACCAGGGAGTTACGTTCAGTTAGTATAGGCTGAGTCGCCTCGGAAAAGAGTAAGATGGCTGATGTGTTTGAGAACAAGTTTGCTCCAACCGCTTGCGAGTTCTGGCAAGCGAACCGCATACCGCGTTCTCGTTACACTCGCACCCAATTCCTCCGCTGGTTCGATACCGACTCAGAGGAAAACTACCGCAAGCAGGGCAATAAAGCATTCTCAGTCGAGAGCGTCGGCTACGAGTTCAATAGCCTAGGCTATCGTGGACCCGAGTTCAATCGGGAGCCCGGCGAAGCTGTGGTCATGTTTCTCGGCGACTCCCATACGTTTGGCGTGGGTATGCCGTGGGAAAAGCTTTGGACGTCGCTGCTGACAAAACATCTCGAACAACGCTGGGGCGTGCCTGTGCGCCAGTGCAATCTGGCATGGGGAGGCACTGGGAGCGACTACGCCGCCATGATGGTCCACCAGAGCGTGGACGTTCTGAAACCTGACGCCGTCTTCATATTATGGTCGTTCATCTCTCGCATGACTTGGTTTGCCGATGCGCATCGTCCGGTCCATTTCTTCCCGGAGTACGCGCCAAGCAATAACAAATACTACATCGAGGAGCATTCGGCGTATTTGCGTCTCGCTACGGAATCCCACGGATTCTTCAACTTCGTACGCAATTTCCATCTCGTGCGTGACCGTCTTTTGCGGCTCGGGATTGCCTACTACTGGGGGACCTGCCAACAGTTCTCCCGGAAGATGCTCGAACCATATTTGCCGCTCGATGGGTTTGCAGGTTGCTGGAAAATGATGGATCGAGCGCGAGACGGGTTACACGGTGGTCTGGAGAGCCACGCCGTCTTCGCGGAAAGTGTGATTTCAACCATGGAGCATGGGGCGTTGAGTCCGCCGATGGCGAATTGGCTGTCTACGGTGGAAGAGGCCAGGACCGTAGCCGTGCCATACGACCCGATCTCTGGCCAGCCGTCGGCGCTTGATAGAATTAAGGTCCTAGTGCCGCGACGGATTCGTGAATTCATCGGCAACCTGCGAGTCAGGCGCCGCGTGCGCGCAATGAAACGCAAGGACCCTTTTATCTATTGATCTCAGGATGATCATCTATGGCATTAGCGCTAATGAGCACGATGCCAGCCTGGCGGTGGTGAGGGATGAAGACATACTTTTCGCATCGAACGCTGAACGTTACTCGCGAAAAAAGAATGACCCTTATCTAAACGAGTCACTGATCGCGGAGGCTCGCGGCTATGGCGAGCCCGATCTAATCGTCTGGTATGAGAAACCCTTGCTAAAGCGCACCCGAAAGCTTTGGGCCGGGCAGTACAAGGACGTGCTTCGGAGCGATGGATCAGCTTATCTTCGTCAGTTCAACTTTGATGCTCCGGTCAGATATGTTGGCCATCACGAGAGTCACGCTGCGGCAGGATTCTTCACCAGTCCCTTCGATAAGGCTGCCATCCTGATCGTTGATGCGATCGGGGAGTGGGACACAATTAGTGCTTGGGAGGGCTGCGGGCGATCGCTCAAGAAGCTTTGGAGCCAGCGCTATCCGCATAGCCTGGGACTCCTTTATTCAGCTTTTACGCAACGCGTTGGACTGAAGCCGAACGAGGAAGAATACATCCTTATGGGCATGGCAGCGTATGGTAAAGCGATCTATCGCGATCTCATTTGGGAGGACTTTGTTGCCCGTTTCGATCCGCCTTATTTCGTGCTTAAGGAGAACGTGCACAGAGGCGTCCGCTGGTGGCGACCTGAGTTGCAGGACCGAGAGAACATCGCCGCCTCGATACAAAAGCTCACGGAGGAGGTCCTTGTCGGACTCATCAGATGGCTCGCGAAGACCACCAGCCACAGCAATCTTGTTCTCAACGGTGGGCTCGCTCTCAACTGCGTCGCCAATTCCAAGATCGCCCGGGATGGCCTGTTTCACGATATTTGGATAACGCCCAACCCGGGCGACGCCGGATCGAGCATCGGAGCAGTTGCAGCTTTCACACGGCGGCACCTCAACTGGGTGGACCCCTATCTGGGTTACAACATCGACCGGCCCTTCGAAATAGACGGCGCGCTCGCGGCGCTAAAGGCTGGTGAGATCATTGGGATCGCAAACGGTCGCGCAGAATTCGGACCGCGGGCCCTCGGCAACCGCTCACTCCTAACAGACCCACGCGGCCGTTTTACCAAGGATCGGGTCAATTTGATTAAAAAGCGAGAGCTCTTTCGCCCGTTCGCTCCGATCATCATGGCTGAACACGCGGACGAATATTTCGACATGCCAGTCAAAACGAGCCCCTATATGCAGTTCGTCGCCCCCGTGCGGCACCCGGAAATTTTCCCGGCAATTTCGCACTACGACAACACAGCGCGGGTCCAAACCTTAACATACAATCAGCATCCCAACCTGTATCGGCTCCTTGAATCCTTTTCTCGGGAAACAGGCTGCCCGATGCTGCTCAATACTTCACTCAACATCAAGGGCGAGCCTCTCGTGAATACCTGGAAAGATGCGGAACATTTCGGGACCCAATGGGGCGTGAAGATCTTCTGATCTGCGCCGCGAGAACGAAAGATCGCGTTAACGTCGCAAAGAGCTCTTTTTGGCCTGGCAGGATGACGTGGAATGAATCCCCATCGTCCCACCGCTGCGGCTTATAGGCGCAGCCGTCGAGCCGGTGGAACGGCTGAGCGGGTAGGGCGGTTTGCGCAAGTGCAAGGAGCGGCGACAAGCCAATCAGCGCAAGGAAGCACCTGCGAAGCCGCAGACTATTGTCTGTGTTTCGCCGCATTAAAGAGCGTAACACTGTTTCCGGTGACAGCGAAGATATTCGGACAGGTCGTGCGTGCGCGGCGTCGGTCCAATACGATTCCGCTTCCTAAATGCCGAGTGATTCGGCACAATTTGTGTGACATTATGAGGTTAATCGAGCGTAGCCGTGGCTTGAAGTCAATCTTGGGAATTTTAACGAGATTGATTTGATGAGACTCTTGCTCTATAGCACGGAATCTAATTCTGTGGTGGAGGGCCAAAGAGCTCCTACGCCGGAACACTTTTGAAAACATCGTAAAGATTTCAATGATCGCCCAAGGTCTACCCCAACGCCGGAAATTGAGGACAGTATCACGGCGAAAGAAGCAATCAGCACGTGATGGACACGCTGCACGTCCGCTCATCAGTGTTGTGATCCCAACCTTCAACCGCGCGGCCATGCTACGCGCGACTCTCGGGAGCTTCGCGAACCAAACTTTGCCAGCGACTAAGTACGAGGTCGTTGTAGTTGATGACGGATCGGAAGATGCCACACTGGAGATGTGTCGCGATTTCAAATCTCGGATACAGCTGAAGTATCTGCACATCGAGAACTCAGGCATCGCGGCTGCGAAGAACGCAGGCATTCTTGCCTCGCGCGGTCGAATCTTACTTTTCGCGGATGACGATGATATCGCCGAAGGCCGTTTGCTAGAGGAACATCTTAAAGCGCATGAACGGTATCCAGAGGAGAATGTGGCCGTCTTGGGTTATACGACTTGGGCGCCAACACTGCCAATTACGCCGCTAATGCGTTACGTCACAGAAATTGGCCGCTTTCTTTTTGCCTATGGTGATCTCCAGGACGGCCAAATGCTCGATTTCACGTACTTCTGGGGTGGACGTTCTTCATGTAAGCGATCATTGCTCTCCAAACACGGCATGTTTAATCGCCAATTCCGGACCATAATCGAGGACATGGAATTGGCGTACCGGCTATCGAAATTTGGATTTCGCGTGATATTTCACCGAGCGGCGGTGAGCTATATGGCACGACCTCTTACTTTCGAAGCGGTTTGTGATCGCTGCGAGCGGCAGGGTGAATCTTTGTTTTTCTTCAGCCAGTTGCACGACGACCCGATGGTACAGGAATATTGCAAACTGGCCGATCCATTTATCGACAACCGTGCCGTCGCTGTCGATCCTGAAGCCAGATGGCCGGAGGTCGCAGCCGTATTTCGGGAAAAAATCGAACAGGCTCGCCGGATTGAGCAGTTATTGTCATTCGGCTTTGAGCCCGAGCCCGCCGTTGAGAAGTCACCGAAAGCCGAAGCATATCGTCTCCAAATGCATGACCTTTTCAGCTCATTGCAAAAGAGCTTGAGCCGGACAGCGGATTTGGAAAGAAGCTTATCTGAGCAGGAAAAGTCGCATCAAACCGAGCTTGGATTGCGACAGCAGCATTACCAAGCGGAACAGCGCCGCCTTACGAGTGAACTGGAAAGGACGCGTGAAGGTTATGAGACAGAACTGGGGCGTCTTAACACAGAACCGCTGCGTCTTACGAGTGAACTGGAAAGGACGCGTGAAGGTTATGAGACAGAACTGCAGCGTCTTAACAAAGAACTGGAGCGTCTTAACACAGAACCGCTGCGTCTTACGAGTGAACTGGAAAGGACGCGTGAAGGTTATGAGACAGAACTGCAGCGTCTTAACAAAGGAGTGGCGCAGCTACGCGATCGTTTTCTAGAGACCAACGACCTTCTACAGCGCAAAAGCATAAGTCTCGCCGAATATGAGCAACGCACTAACGAGCTGACGAAACGGTTACGAAAAGAGCTTCGGAATGTTAGAAAGCTCTCACGTCTGCTCGATGATACGGATAAGGCCGCTGCGCGGCTGCGTTCGTCTCGTCGTTGGAAACTGGCAAATCCGGTAACTGCCATCAAAGCAAAGTTATCGCCCCGTGAAGTTTCGGCGGGTTACGGACATCTCGAAAAGATTGTGGCTGCATATTCGGAATGGCGGGGATCGCATCCTGAAATCGCAAACATCGAAGACGAAATCAAAGCAGTTCAATTCCCAAACGCAGCAAGATCGTCCAGTGCGGATTCACCGCAAGAGAGCCAGAAGTCCGAAGCCGCCGGACCTCCTGTCCCTTCGGTGCCTGTTGGGTCGATTGCGTTTCCAGCGCATCAAGATGTCGAAGTTTCAGTCATCATTCCGGTGTTCAATCAATTTCAATACACCCATGCGTGTCTTGCTTCCCTGCAAAATGTCAAAGAACAAACGTGCTTCGAAGTTATCGTCGTTGATGATTGCTCCGCTGATGAGACGGCTGACTTGGTCCCGAGGATGGAGGGCGTTATCTATCTGCGGAACCAGACGAACTCTGGCTTCATCGCCTCCTGCAATCGCGGCGCGGAAACGGCACGTGGCAAATACCTCTTTTTCTTAAATAACGACACGATCGTTAAGCAGGGCTGGCTGAGCGCGCTGCTTGACACCTTTGCCAGCGACCCGTGTGCCGGTATCGTGGGCTCAAAGCTCGTTTATCCGGATGGTCGCTTGCAGGAGGCGGGGGGAATTGTATGGCGAGATGCTTCGGGATGGAATTACGGAAAGTTCGACGATCCAGAAAAACCCGAGTACAACTACCTGCGAGAAACAGATTACTGTTCGGCAGCCGCGCTCATGATCTCGCGATCGTTGTTCGAAAGCGTGGGGGGATTTGATGTGAAATATGCACCTGCCTATTACGAGGACACGGACTTATCGTTCAAGGTTCGAAAGACCGGTCTCAAGGTATTATATCAGCCACTCAGTGAGATCATTCACTACGAAGGAGCAACCGGCGGAACCGATCTTTCAACCGGCACAAAAAAACATCAAAATATCAACCGTTTAACGTTTGCAGAAACGTGGACTGATGAACTGATCGCAAAACCCGCTGTTGGCGATCTGACATTTCTGCGACAGCCACCATCAGGGCGGAAAAACATTCTGGTAATCGACCATCATCTTCCGCTGCCGGATCGCGATTCAGGATCGCTCCGTATGTTCCAAATCCTGAAGCTTCTCCGCGAGCTTGGGCATCGCGTCACGTTCATTCCCGATAATCTGGCAAATATTTGGCCCTACACGGGCGAGCTGCAAAAACGCGGAATCGAGGTTGTTTATTATCCCTATGTCAAAAAAGTGCGCGACTACCTCATTTCGCACGGTTCCGACTTCGACGCCGTAGTACTCAGCCGGTGTGATTTTGCGCGCAAACACATCGCCGATGTTCGCATGCTTGCGCCGCAGAGCCGCATTATTTTTGACACGGTTGATCTTCATTTCCTGCGCGAAGAAAGCCAGGCACGTCTAACCGGGGACTCCGAAGTGCGGCGGAAGGCGCAGGAGAGACAGCGGCTCGAGTATGAATTGATTGATCAATCTGATGAGACCTGGGTCGTGAGCCACCTCGAGCAGGACTTGCTTCAAGAGGAGCGGCCCGACAAGCCCATCCAAGTGGTTTCCAACATCGTCGAGATCCGCGGCTCAAGCACGCCTTTTGCACTGCGCCGGGGCTGGCTTTTTATCGGCAGTTTTCAGCACACCCCCAACATCGACGCTGTTCTCTTCTTCGTACAGGAAATTTACCCGCTTGTACGCGAGCAGCTGCGCGATGCCAAATTTTACATCATCGGCGAAAAGCCACCGCCGGAAATAGTTGCATTGGCGACGGAGAGAATCATCGTCGTAGGATTACAGAGAGATGTTGGTCCGTTTTTTGATAGCGTAAAGTTATCGGTCGCCTCGTTGCGTTTCGGCGCGGGCGTGAAAGGCAAGGTCAATCAAAGTATGGCTTTTGGCGTGCCGGTGGTCGCCACGTCATTGGCCGTCGAAGGGATGGCGCTTCAAAACGGGGAAGACATCCTGGTAGCGGACGAGCCGGCGGATTTCGCGCGCGCCATGGTTGAGCTTTATGAATCGGAGGACCTTTGGAATCGGATCTCTGAGAACGGCATTCAGAAAACGCGCGAGCTTTATTCAACCGATACCGCGCGCAAAAAGCTGGAGCTTTTGTTCAGTCATGAGCATCTCGGAGGTGTAGAACGATCGGCAGCGATGGCACAGCCGGACATGGCGATTGCGGCGACCAGTTGATCCTGATTCCGACGGGTGAGTAACAAGGAGCAAGCCAGAGCACTCACGGGGAAAATCAGCGCGCAGCCGAATCCGATCTCTTTCGGACAAAACTGCGTCGTGATTTCATGGGGAACCAACGATCCAGCCGGAGCGGAGGTACGCGTTTCAACCGCTCCTGGCGAGGAAAAGCTGGTCAGCCAGGGACAGTCCGGACAGACGGAAATCCCCTGGATTGTCGATTCGACGACATACGACTTTCGCCTTTACGCTGCCAGTCAGCCGGATACACCCGTTGATTCAGTGCAAGTCCGGCGCGATCTCGAGTCCGCCCCACTGGCTCTGCGCGAGCTCGCAGACGAAGCGTTGCGTGGAAATATCGACATGGCGGAACTTTCCCGGTTTATCGCGACGGTAATTCCGATTTGTCTGGACGCTGCCAACTTTCGTCAGATCTTTCCCGCAGTTCTGCGCGAACTCGCGACCAAAGTCATGCGCGAAAACATCGAGGCAAGCGACCTTTCCCGATTTTTTGCGACAGTCCTGCCCACTTATTTGCATGATGCGGTTAGAGGGAAGATTATTGCCACGCCTAACCCCGTCGCTTTCGGACAGGACTGCGTAGTGATTTCATGGGGAACGAATGATCCTGCTGGAGGCGAAGTTCGCGTATTAACTTCTTCCGGCGGTGAAAAGCTCCTCACCAAGGAACCGTCCGGACAGATGGAAATCCCATGGATCAGCGATTCCACGATCTACGAGTTCCGCCTTTACGCTGCGAGTCAGCCGGATACGCCTATTGACTCGGTGATGGTCAAACGAGACCTCGATTCCGCGCCGATGGTTCTGCGCGAGATTGCAGACGAAGTGCTGCGCGGAAATATCGACATGGCAGCACTTTCCCGATTTGTTGCGGCGGTAATTCCGACTTGTCTGCAAAGCACAAGTGTTCGCGAGTCGTTCCGGATTTGGGAGCGGCACGGTTTCCATGTTACGCCCGTGCATTTCTATCAACCAATTCCCGACACTCAGAGCTTGCCAGAAACCCTATGGAATAAACCGAGCGAACTCATGGGCCTCGATATGAATGACCCCGTGCAGCTTGATCTCTTGCGCAAGCGTTTTTCAAAATTTCGCGATGAATATGAGCAGTTTCCAACCAGGCCGACTGGGCAGCCGAGCCGTTTTTATCTTAATAACAATTTCTTTGATGGCACGGACGCATTGGTTGCTTACTGTATGGTCCGCCATTTTCAGCCCCGGTTGATCATCGAAGTCGGCAGCGGCTTCTCTTCCCTGATCTTGGGCGAAGCGGCCGCAAAAATCGGCAGTTCGGCTCTCATCTGTATCGAACCGTTTCC
>Ga0193727_1001015_pt1 | contig 11506 bp, 9 predicted proteins | sample H2c2metaG_FD_143051 | JGI IMG/M metagenome (GOLD analysis project Ga0193727, IMG submission 143051) | Soil microbial communities from a riparian zone of the East river system, Colorado, United States - H2c2 | ecosystem: Environmental > Terrestrial > Soil > Riparian zone | place: USA: East River...
TTCGCCGGGCTGGACTGATTCGGTTCTGGCGTCGATGACTTTGCGAGAGAAAGCGGCGCAAATCGTGTGGCCGAGCCTCTACGGCGACTACGTATCAGCCGATTCGCCACAGTGGCGGCGATTGTCCCAATACATCCAGCAGGACAAAGTCGGAGGCTTCACGATCTCGGTGGGATCGCCCATCGAAGTCGCTGCGAAGCTCAACGCGCTGCAATCGATGAGCAAGATTCCGCTTCTGTTCGGAGCGGACCTCGAGGCGGGCGCCGGATTTCGCGCTCGCGGCGGATACTTCGTTCCCAACGCCATCGATCTGGGAGGAGCGATCGTATTCCCACCAGAGATGGCAATTGGCGCAACCCGAGACACCACTCTCGCTTACGAACAAGGACGTCTCACCGCACTCGAAGGGCGCGCGCTGGGGATACACATCGCGTACGCTCCGGTGCTCGATGTCAACAACAATCCGGACAATCCCGTCCTCAACACGCTTTCATTCACGGCCTGCAGGATCACGGCATGATCGCGACAGGGAAGCACTTTCCCGGTCACGGTGATACTGGCGTCAACTCACACCTGGCGCTGCCGGTGGTGACGGTGAGCAGAAGCAGGCTTGATACGGTGGAGCTCGTGCCGTTCCGGGCTGCGGTCAATGGGGGAGTGGGCGCGATCATGTCGTTTCATGGATCGATGCCCGCGCTCGATTCCTCTGGCGTACCAGGGACGCTCTCGTCCAAGGTTTTGACCGATCTCCTTCGTGGCGAGATGGGGTTCCGCGGGCTCATCATCTCTGACGCCATGGACATGCGTGGCGTTCTGGACCAGTTCGGCGCCGCAGAAGCAGTCAAGCGGGCGATCGCGGCAGGAATCGATATTCTCATTCAGCCGCTCGACGTGCCGCAGACGATCGACGCCGTCGTCGCCGGCGTGGCGGAGGGCCGTTACACGCAAGCCCGTCTGGATTCATCGGTGCGAAGAGTTCTGGAGGCAAAGCGTAAGCTGGGTCTCGCGAAGAACAAGCTGGTCGACCTGAGTGCGTTACGGTTTCTTGTCGGGGATAGCTCCAACCTGCAGATCGCGCGGCGCGTTGCCGAGAAGTCGATCACTCTCGTCAAAGATTCGCTGAGGCAGGTTCCTTTAGCTGTGCCCACAGCGCGAGTGCTTTCCATCACGCTCGCGCGTCGAGCAGACTTGTCCGCCGGGAACGCATTCAACGCGGAGCTGCGGACGAGTCTGCCAAATTTGCGGACTGAATTTGTCGCGACTGAAGACGCGACGCTCAACTATCCGCGGCTGATGGCGGCAGCAGATTCATCCGATGTGACGATCGTAAGCTCCTATGTGGGACAAAGCTGGGACGCGTTAACCGCCAGCGCGCCGCAAGCGTTCACGGATTTCGTCCAGACCCTCGTTCAGCGCGGGCGAAAGCCAATCGTTGTCGCGTTCGGAAATCCCTATCTGCTTCAGCAGCTGCCGTGGGTGGGTACGTATCTCGTTGCGTGGGGTGGTTTTCCGGTTTCGCAGACAGCGGCAGCGCGGGGATTGCTCGGGACTTCAGCGATTTCTGGTCATCTACCGATCAGTATCCCACCTCACGTAAACTTCGGCAGAGGCGAAGAAAGGCCGACCAGAACGCCCTGAGCGGACTCCGTCTTGCAACGCACAATTGTTGACGCGCCAACAGAAAAATTCTCCAAAATTTTCTGTTGACGATTTGATCAGAACGTCGTTATATCACTTGTCGGCCTACCTTCACACGATCGCAGCAGAGCCCGCGACGTGTTCCCAACAAATACATCCTGTGCGGCCTTGACTTTAGTCACATAAAGTGACTAATTCGCACTAATGCGAGATCGCCCTTCCCGGACCGGCCCTTTTTCAGTTGATGCTGTTCTGATAACGGCAATGGGAAACGAGTTGGCGATCCTGCTGACGCGGAACTCGAGCGAACGGGAGCGGTGGTCACTTCCGTGGAGAATTCTCCAAACATCCGAGACCTTCGACACCGCCGCGGCAATTGCGGCCAGGGATGCGCTCGGCGAATCGCCAACCTGGATCGAACAGATCGGAGCGTTTGGCGATGGGAAGCGACATCCGAGCGATGCTGACGCCTCGGTGGCGTATGTTGGGCTCATTCCGCATGAGACCGCGAGGCCCGGCGCCGGCCACACCTGGTTCCAGGTTTCGGACCTGCCGCCACTCGCTCCGAGGCAGCGTGCGATGGTCGAAGGCGCAAGCAAAACCATTCAGCGGAGCCTTGACCAAGCCCCCATTGCCTTCCGGCTGCTTCCGGTGACGTTTACCCTCAGCGAACTGCAACAAATGTATGAGCTGCTCCTTGGTAAACGCTTGCACAAAGCGAGTTTCAGACGTGCCCTCCAGGCCGCCTGGCTCGTCGAACCCATGGATGAATGGCGCAGCGAAGGCCGGGGCAGACCTGCCCAGCTTTTCAGGTATTTACCGAAGAAAAGGCGTAGGGCACACCGCGGTGTGAGGTTCGATTTCCTCTATCCGTAGTGTCGGTAACAGGCCCGTATCTAGCCCGTACCAGACGCCGGAACCTCTTGCGGTTCCGGTGTATTAGTTGCAATGTGTACCTAAGGCTGGATGCCCTCAACTGGGAGCCTGGTAGCTATGCTCGCTTATCTCGACAGTTTGTGCGCAGCACTGCTCGCAAGAGACAGTGCAGAGATACAGCGGCTTCTTGCACTTCCCGCGGCGCGCGATCTACCCCGCCGAGTGCGTGAAGAGGCCGTAGCGATCTCACGCGCGGGCAACCGCAGCTTCATGGCGCCGATTCATTCGCTCCACTTTTATTACAAGCTCACTCACATGGTTGACGAGTCGAGCGATCCGATTTTTGGAGATGCCTCCAAGCACAGCGAGGCCGAAGGCGGGCAGATGGAATTGCCCCTTCGCAAAGTCGGAAACGGCGGGCGCTAGGAAGCTCGTAAGAACGCTTTAGACAAGCGCGCGAAGCGAATTCTTTTTCCTCATCGCTTCGTTCCAGATATCACCAAGCTTTTCGAAACGCTCGGCCGCATTGCCGAGATGGAAGTCGCGCGGGTCGAGTGCATCCGTCAGCTCGGTCCATTTCAGTGGCGTGGAGACCGTTGCTCCAGGTTTTGCCCGCACGCAGTAAGGACCAGCGACGGTTTTCCCCTGGATGTTCTGGAGATAGTCGACGTAAACCGTTGCAGCGCCGCGGGCTTTGACAGAGCGCTCGATCGTCGCCTCTTTCGGATGCGCGTCCGCTACCTTGGTCGCGATCAGCTGAGCGACGAGCGTCGCGGCATCGTTGGGGGTATTGGGCGGGAGAGGTAGATAGATATGCAATCCCGTCGATCCCGATGACTTGATGGCGGCGTGAAGCCCAAATCCATCGATTACGTCCTTCGCCCAGCCCGCAACCTGTACGACCCGGGCGAAGTTCGCGCGCGGCCCGGGATCGAGATCGATGATCGTATAGTCCGCGTACTCCAGCGACGGTACGTGCGAATGCCAGGGATCCACCGAAATGGCGCCGAGCTGTACCGTATAGAGAAGGGTGAGAATGTCTCCCCCGATGATCCGGGACTCCTGATCACCGGTAGCATTCGTTATCACCTCGACGCGAACACCGGGCGGTATGCTCTCCGACGCCTTGTGCTGGTAAAAGCTCTCCCCATCTATCCCATTCGGGAATCGCTTCAGCACCAGCGGGCGATCCTGAATCGTCGGGAGAATGAAGTCAGCGATGCGCGTGTAGTACCGCATTACATCGCCCTTGGTGTACTTCTCCTTCGGGAAAAAGATCTTGTCGAGGTTGGATACCTTGAGACTCTTTCCTTTGCCGAAGTCGACAGTACCGCCGCCTCCGGCTTTCTCTATCGATGAGAGCTGCTCCAGTAGGCTGTTATTGTCGACTTTTGCCACGCTGGTCTTCGTAGACTTTGCCCGACCGGGAACTTTGACGCGAGTGTTGCGGCTGGCTGCCACGCTTTTCCGAACGGGCTTCCTCTGAACACTTGCCGCCTCGATCTCGACATCTTTTGCGTCCTTGTCGTCGCGAACCCCAACGAAAATGGGCTGTCTCAAACGCCGATCCGCCGTCCATTCGCTGAACTTCACCTCGACAACGACTTCAGGCTTGACCCAGTGAGCCTTCTCATTGGTCTTCGGAGTTTCTTCGAATGGCGAAGTCTTTCGTTCCAGGGGCTTGAGTCGGTCGTACATGTCGCTCAAACCCTGACGAGTGAAGCCGCCGCCCGTGTGGCCCGCATAAATGAATCGATTCTTATCGAAGTACCCAAGCAGTAAGGCCCCGATGTGCTCGCGCGCGTTTCGCGGGTCGGTGTAGCCGCCGACCACGAACTCTTCGCGAAATTCGATCTTGAGCTTGAGCCACGAACGTGGCCGCTTCCCGGGCTCGTAGGTGGAATCCATGCGCTTGGCGATTATGCCTTCCCACCCCTGACGCCGAGCGCGCTCGAGCATTTTCTTGCCGTCGCCTTCGATGGATTCTGTCACCCAGAGGTGCGGGGCCGTCCGCTTTCCAACAAGCTTCAGCAGACGTGCGCGACGTTCCGTCCACGGTTTGGTGATGAGGGCATCATCGCCATCGACGAGAATATCGAACAATACGATTGCCGCCGGGGTCGAGGTGGAAAGTCTCTCGATCATTCGCGGCTCCTTGACGTGCATCCTGCCCTGGAGCTCCTGGAACCTTGCCGGCTTTCCGTCGATCAGTGCGACAATCTCACCGTCGAGGAGGAATGCGCGCTTTGTCTGTGACGCCAGCTTCTTCAATGCGGCGACTACCTCGGGGAACTGTGCCGCTTTGTCCTTCCCATTCCGGGTAATGAGTTTTACGTCGGTCGCAGTCGTAAACGCGAGAACGCGGATGCCATCATACTTGGGCTCGAACGTCCAACCGTCGCCCGGTATCTCCGTACCGATGCTCGCGTACATGGGCTCGAGTGAGCCGAATGAGGGCACGGGCGCGGATGGCGCCGGCGCAACCTTTTTCACCGGTCGAGACTTTGCCACAGGGTCTTTCGACGCCCGATTGCTTCGCCAGACTCTACTCTTCCCGGATGCGATCTCCTCCATGGTGCGGCCGGATTCCACCGAAGTCATGTTCTCGGCGACGACATCTTCATCGGTCGCGAATTTGTCGCGGTGTTTAATGAGAAGCCACTGCGGCTTCGACGAAGATGACCGATCGCGGGAGAACTTCATGCGAATGAGAGCAAACGAGCCATGAAGTCTTGAACCGTGGAAGGTGATCTTGAGATCTCCACGAGCCAGCCCCTGTCGGATCGCGTCCTCTTCTTCCCCGGGCGTGGTGGCCGCATCGGCGGTGTAGGTTCCCCGGTCCCAGAGCATGACGCTTCCTCCACCATACTCACCCTTTGGGATCGTGCCTTCGAAGGTGTTGTAGTCGATCGGGTGATCTTCGACCTGCATTGCCAGGCGCTTCATCGATGGATCGAGGCTGGGGCCCTTGGGCACGGCCCAGCTCTTCATCACTCCATCGAGCTCCAGTCTCAGATCAAAATGAAGATTGCGCGCCGCATGCTTCTGGATGACGAACCGAAGCTTTCCCGGGCGCGCAGGCGACTCAGTCGTGTCTCCCGAGGGCTCCTGCGTTCGGGCAAAATCACGCTTTTGCCGATACTCGGTGAGCTGGGCGCGGGGGCTCGCTTTTGAACTGCGTTTTGCTTTGACGGCCATCCTGACCCCTAAGCGGTCTTTGCCTTTTTCGACTTACTGACCTTACGACCAGCAGCGACGGTCTTCTTCCTCGGACGGGCGGAGCCTTTCTTCCCGGTGCCTTCAGCCAGACTCGCGCGGAGACGGGACATGAGATCGAGAACCCCACTGTCGGGAGCTTCGGTTGCCGGCTCCTCCAGGTCGGGCTTTTTGCCCTTCATTTTGGCTTTGATGATTCTCATCAGATTCGCCCGATATTCGTCGGTGTAACGGCTCGGGTCGAAGGGCTCTGTCAGGTTACCCACGAGCTGCTCCGCCATCTGCAGCTCCTGTGGCCGAATTGCTTCTCGACTGGGGAAGCTGTATTCGCTCGCGTCCACGAGCTCATTGGCAAATCGCATTATCTCGAGTACGAGCGCATCGCCCATGACCTTTACGCCAGCGAGATGCTGGGTCTGGCGAATGATGATTTTGCCGATGCCGACCGATCCTGTTTTGCGAATGGCTTCGCGCAGCAGCGCGTATGGCTTGTCGCCGCCTTTGCCGGGGACCAGGTAGTACGGTGTCTCGAAGTAGCGCGGATCGATCTCGTCTTCCTTCACGAAATCGAGAATGTCTATCGTCTGCGAGCGTTCGAGTGCCGCAGTCTTGAAATCCGCGTCGGTCAGAACGACAAATTTCCCCTTTGTATACTCGTACCCCTTCACGATTTCGTCCCATGGGATGGGCTTGTCTTCCGACTGGCAGATCCGCTCGTATTTGACGGGAGACAGGTCTTTCTGGTGCAGCAGGCGGAAGCTGATATGATCAGACCGGATCGCGGTCCTCAGCTCCACCGGAATGTTGACGAGCCCGAATGTCAGCGAGCCCTTCCAGATTGCAGCCATCCGAGCCTCCAGTCGCGAGTCAGCACACGCCAGCCGGTGCTTGAGGGCAAATCAAATGCCCTCGTGCACCTCGAGCATCGTGACGCCGGATGCAAAAAAGCCCCGCGAGGCGGGGCTTTTTATGAGTGAACGGACCGATCGGTCAACTTGCCTTGGTGACGTCGGCGGCTTGAGGTCCTTTCTGACCCTGAACCACCTCGAACTCGACCTTATCGCCCTCAGCGAGAGACTTGAAGCCAGATCCACTGATCGCGCTGAAATGGACAAAGACGTCTGGGCCTCCCTCTCGTGAAATGAAGCCAAATCCTTTGGCGTCGTTGAACCATTTGACAGTTCCAGTGATGCGTGCCATTGAACTAATCCTCTCTCTCCCCCGCAGGGCAATCTGTGAAGCGTCTCCGATTGGCTAGCGGCGTGAAAGGGCACCCACCGCATCGCCGGTACTGATTCGCGTGACGCGTTATTCATCCCGCGTGGGCAGAGGTGGGCAAGTTTTGTGCAACAGACCGTGACTTACGCTGCCCCTGCCACATAGTGAGCGGACCGTCCGCAACTTTGGCAGCGAAGGGTCACGTGCGTATAAGGGGGCGGAGGAATCTGGCGCGGGTCGCGCTCGATTGATCCGGCACACGAAGGGCAGCTGAGTGGGGACCCGCTGCGGTCGTTGCTGATCAGAAAAAGCGCTTGAGCAGGATTGTACGCATTCGGACGTGGCTTGCGCATGAGCTCTCCATTACTTCGACACGGCGCTGCACGGTATGCGTCGCATGGTGAGATGGCTTTCCTGACAAATTTCCATTGAGAAGAAACGCCACCGAGATTCACGAGCGGATCTGCTTGGGGCTAGCCCTGGCCTTTCTTATGGCCTGCGGCCCACATGCCCACATTCCGCTCCGACCGGCAAATCTGCCCGACGCCCTAGCACCGACTGACAGCGGAGCACTCCTGGCACGGCGCCTGGCACCGGTCTTATACCTACAACCTGATGAATCGTTCCCGCTGGAACGGGTCGTGGCCGTTCTGCACCCCGTCCGACGGGTAATCGCCTACCATTTGCTGTGGCGGGACGATGTTCACGGGTCGTGGATTCCGTTCACGGTCCCGACCGACGAAGAGGTCCTATGGGTAGGCTACGACACGACTTACGCCCCTACCGATGTCTGGACCTACTGGCACGGCCAGATCCTTCACACCCCATGGCCCAAGTCCCAGGTGGCGATCGATGTCCAATGGGGAAAGCATGGGAGCCTTCCCCGAAATGTCCGTCAGAGCGACTTGCCGCGACCCCAAACGCTCAACTTTTTCTACGCGATGACGATTTTCGGAGAGCCGGATATCCTCCTCGGGGACATAACCCGCAAAGGACCGCTTTGCTTCTGTCACGGTTACGGTCGATACCGTGAGTTCACGCGTCCGATCATTCTCTCTAACAGGCTCGACGCGATCGTCAGGACCGAGGATCCGAAACCGACGCTGCTCGAGGTGTTCGGGAGCAAGTACTCAAATAAACACCGCTGGCCATAGCCGAAAAAAAGCTCCGGCGGATGATCCCGCCGGAGCTTTCAGTAATGCTGCCTATCAGTTACGACTAGCCGAGGTCGACGCGGCTGCTGCTTGTTCCCGTTGAGCAATGATGAAGAGATCCTTTTGGGACGCACTTTGCTTGAGAACCTGCAGCGCGTGCACCAACTGATTGTCATCAGGGACGCTGCGCCGCTTGGCCGTAGAATCGCCGAACGCAAGCCGCGCGACGGTGTTGCCGAGCAACCGGTCGATCTCTGAGCCCGCCTGCTCGAACTGGGCGTGATCGATCGTGACACCCTTCGTCTGCAGGCGACGGTAGAACTCTTCGCGCCAGGCCGGAAGTACGGTGAAGTCAGGCTTGACGTTTTTCTTCAGCTCGAGCGAGTAGTCCATGAGCGTCGCCCGCACATCGGCCGTCTTCGGAGCGAAAGCATTGAATACCTTCTGTTCCGCGGTGGTCAGTGTGTCGGGGCGGACGATTATGTCGGGCGTGATCGCTCCGCCACCATATACGACACGGCCGGCGTCTGACTTGAACGCGGGGCGCGAGCGGCGGACGGAGTCGGTCTCGAGAGAATCAGGCATCACTTCGACGAACTCTCCGCTTGGCAGAAGCTTGCGCTCCTTCTGGATGGAGCGACCGTTGGGAGTGTACCACTTCGCGGTCGTCATCTTGAGCGCGTAACCGCCTTCCAGCGGGAAGACCGACTGTACCAGACCCTTCCCGAACGATGTCGTGCCGAGGATCAGCGCGCGATCGTGATCCTGGAGCGCGCCGGCGACGATCTCGGAGGCGGAGGCACTTCTTCCGTCCGTGAGAAGCACGAGTGGAATCGTCGGCGCGATGGGATCATCACTGGCGACGAAGTTCTGATTTTCTCCGTTGCGGGCGCGGATGCTCGAGATAGGCAGTCCCTTCTTCAAAAAGAGATTGCTGACGCTCAGCGACTGATCGAGAATGCCGCCAGGGTTTCCGCGCAGATCGACGACGATTCCCCTTGCCCCTTCGCGCGACAGGCGGGTGATCGAGCTTTCGAGCTCGTCTCTCGCGCTCTCATTGAACTGGAGGAGCGGGATGTACCCGACCTTGTTGTCGAGCATTATCGCGTAGGGAACGGCCGGGATGGTGACGACGGCGCGCGTGAAGGTGAACGGTATCAGCTCGGGCACGCCTGGCCGGGAGAACTTGACCAGAACCTTGCTCCCGGGAGTTCCCTTCAGTGCATCGGACGTCTGCTGGACGGTCCAACCGCGGGTGTTGGTCGTGTCGATGAAGTTGATGCGATCGCCCTCCTGCACCCCAGCCGCTTCGGCCGGCGTATGCGGAAAGACCCGCTGCACGCTGATGAACCCCTGTGTCTCAGCGATCTCCATCCCGATGCCCGCGTAGCGTCCGTTCGTCTGGGCGTTGAACGAGGAAAGCTCCTTCGGGGAAAGCAGCACGCTGTATGGATCATTCAGCTCGTGGACCAGTCCTCGGGCCGCCTTCTCGTAAAGAGTGGCTGCGTCGACCGTGTCGACGAACCGGGTTGCCACGATATTGAGAACCTGGTCGAGCAAACGAGCACCCTGTTGGCTCTCGTGCTGTTGAAATACGAAGCCTCCGGCCATCAGCGGAATCAACGCGAGGCCTAGAAGCAAGCTCTTTCTGGGTCGGGACATACGGCTCTATGTAGGGAGAAGAAGGCGGTAACGTAATAGATACGCCTTCGGCGAGTCAGTGTTCCTTTCATTGACGCACAAAGGGCACCAGCGGAACAATCGAACTCAGGCGGCGCGGGAGGCCAGCACGTAGTCCACGAGCCAGTCGCGATTCACCTGCCTGAAGGTTGCGTCGCGAAGCAGGCCCGCGGCAAGCAGCATTTCGTGAGCGGGCTGGAGCACTCGTTGCAAATGGGAGGGATATCGCTGGGTCAGCGGCAGCTGTTCGGCTAGAGCGGCAAGGGGCACTCTCCACGTTACCATTCCCTCTTCTCTTGCGACCTCGAGCAGGCGATAGAGCCGTCTGGCGACGGGATTGGTTAGTGACATGTAGTGCGTCGCGGAGAGCGTCACGGTGTACCCCGCCGAGATGTTCGCTCGAATTACGGCACCGATCGTGACATGAGCGTCCCCGGGCTCCGACGCGGCCAATACGGGGAACAGAGTGAATTGTTCGCGCTCGGCCAGTCGCCGACGCGCGATTGAAACTGAGGAGAGAATGGTGAACCGTCCTTCTAGCGGCTGTCCTTCCTTTGCCGCAACGTACACTCCGCTCGACTCGAGAGTAGTCCGCTCGAGTCGAGTCAGGGCGGATCGAAGCTGCTCATACGTTCTTCCGTCGACGCGACGGCCAATGGAGCGCAGAAAGGCGTGGAGCGTGAAGCTTATCACTCCATCTTCGGGAGCTCCTGCCTCATGGTAGCGGTGAAGGAGCTCGATGTAGACGTCCTGATCGAAGGTTCCGGGCAATCGGTCGCCCGGGCTGGGCAGCACACGCCACCTCCCGCCGCTCTCCGGAGAGAAGGAAATTGCCGTGTCCTCGGCGGAATCGCTCAGCCGGAAAATCGGGAGCGATTCGAGGGAACGGTCGAGAACGATAGCACGCGTCGGAACGCGCCGACGGGCCACGAAGGTCATGCAGAGAGAATATGTCACTGATCAAGTACATAGCAATCGCCGCCCTCATTCTGTTCGGGCTGGTTCTGGCCCTCATCGGCATTTTGTCGGTAACGCACGATACGCCGGTGACAAGCGTAATCGCGGAGGGCGACACGGGTGGTCCACCGAGCATCGAGGATCCATTGTTCGCGCACAGCATCGAGCTTTTCACGGGAACACAGATCGAGCCGGGCAACAACGTTCAGATCCTTCTGAACGGGAACGGGACTTATCCGCAATTGTGGAAGGACATCGGGTCAGCGGAGCGCACACTGACGGTGCAGATGTACTACTCGCAGCCCGGCGCGGTCGCCGACACAATGGCGAAGTATCTGATCGATCGCGCGCAGCACAAAGTGCGCGTGCTGCTGCTGCTCGATGCATTCGGATCTCAGCCGCTCAAGAAGGATTGGCGCGACAGTCTCAAGCGCGCGGGCGTCGAGGTCAAATGGCTCAGGCCACTCCGCTGGTACACGTTGCAGAAAGCGGCTCAGCGATCGCACGTGCGCGCGGTCGTGATCGATGGGCGAATCGGTTATACCGGTGGGTTCGGACTCGCGGATTACTGGCTTGGTGATGGCCATCATGAGGACCAATGGCGTGAGACGAACGTACGATTCGAAGGGCCGACGGTCGCGGCGCTTCAAGCTGCGTTTGCGGCGGGGTGGGCTGAATCAACCGGCGAGCTGTTAACCGGGGACATGTTCTTTCCGAAGAGCTCTTTCGCGGATGTCGGAGATGTGCAGGCGGGTTTGATGCACAGC